>Ga0268299_1000822_pt1 | contig 76431 bp, 68 predicted proteins | sample NOBtaG_FD_193484 | JGI IMG/M metagenome (GOLD analysis project Ga0268299, IMG submission 193484) | Activated sludge microbial communities from bioreactor in Nijmegen, Gelderland, Netherland - NOB reactor | ecosystem: Engineered > Bioreactor > Aerobic > Activated sludge | place: Netherlands... | reverse complement strand
GTGATTTTAGACCTAGAGGCGATGATGCCCGTCCTCCTCGTCGTGATTTTGACGACAAACCTCGTCGTGACTTTGATGATAGACCTCCTCGCCGTGACTTTAGACCTAGAGGCGATGATGCCCGTCCTCCTCGCCAAGAGTTCAAACCTAGACGACGTGATGAGGTTGAAATTGAAAACAAAGATTTTAAGCCTGCTAGAAAAGAAAGATTTTCAGATGAAAAACGATCCTTTAAGCCTAGAAGTGGCTTTGATAAAAACAAAGATCGCGTTAACCCTGTAGCAAAAAAAGCAGCTAAAAGGTTTAGAGATTAAGGATTGCTCGATCGTGATCGATAAAGTTTCGATCACGATCGGATCTAATTAACAGATCTAAATTTATATATATGTTTGTATCTAAATTGGAAATAGAATTTATTTATTTATATATACTTGAAAATAGATAAGATATCGGTATTTTACAACTATTGATCGTTGATCATTGAATCGATCATTTTTCTTGATCGTCGATCTGTTTTTAGGAACTTGATCTTAAAAATGTGATCGTTTTCCTTGATCGCCCGATCATTTGATCCCATTATTGATCTCGGATTTTATCAGACTCTTTATAACAATTAATAATTTGATAACTTGGAGGCTTGACGCTGTGACACAAAAAAAAGCAGAAAAAGAAATTACATCGAATATGCACAAATTAGCCAAAGAATTACAAGATTTATCAGAAAAGCTTAAATTAGGTGGTGGGCTAGACAAAATCAAAAAGCATCAACAACAAGGAAAACTAACAGCTAGGGAGAGAATAGCCAAGTTGTTTGATAAGGATCGTCATTTCCAAGAAGTAGGGCTACTTATTGCTTATGACCAATATGATGGTCAAGCCCCGGGAGTAGGAACAATTATTGGGTTTGGAGAAGTTTGCGGACGTGAAGCGGTAGTGGTGGCTAATGATGCAACAGTCAAGGCTGGGTCTTGGTGGCCGGAAACTATAAAAAAGATTTTACGCGCTCAAGAAATAGCAATGCGTTGTCATGTACCTATTATTTATCTAGTTGATTCTGCTGGTGTTAATTTGCCTTATCAAGGTGGGGTGTTTCCCGGTCAATATGGAGGCTCAAGGATATTTTTCTATAACTCAATAATGCGTCGTTACTTAAAAGTCCCCCAACTTTCTGCTGTTATGGGTCAATGTGTGGCAGGTGGTGCTTATCTACCTGCTTTAAGCGATAGCATCATAATGGTTGAAGATAAAAGCTTTATGGGGTTAGGTGGCCCAAATCTAGTTAAAGGTGCAACAGGCCAAAGCGTTGACGGTGAAATTTTAGGCGGAGCGCGAATGCACAATGAAATAAGCGGTGTAGCACATTATCGAGTGCCTGACGATGAAACTTGCATTTTGAAATTACGCGAACTTGTAAAAGATCTTCCTCCCGCAACACCACCACGTGCAGCAATTGAAGCAGCAAAAGCACCAAAAAGACCTGAAAAAGATATTTATGACATTATCCCTAGCGATCATCGCCTGCCTTATGACATGCGAATGCTGCTAGATTGCATTTTAGATGATGGCTATCTAAATGAATTTCAAGCTGATTATGCCAAGGAAATTATTACTGGTCATGCTCGTATCTGTGGGATTCCTGTAGGGATTATTACAAATCAACGTGGTTTAGTTAAAGGTGCAAAAGGTAAACCACCTAAATTTGGTGGAATTATTTATGCTGATAGTGCCGACAAAGTAGCCTATTTTATAGAAACCTGCAACCGTCAAGGAACACCTCTGCTTTTTATTCAAGATGTGTCTGGTTTTATGGTTGGTGTAGATGCTGAACAATCTGGAATTATTCGCGCTGGAGCAAGATTTGTAGAAGCAATGGCAACGGCTACAGTGCCAAAAATAGTATTGACTGTAAATCATGCTTCTGGTGCTGGATATTATGCAATGGCTGGACAAGGTTTTGACCCTGATTTTATTTTCTCTTGGCCTACAGGCAGAATGGGAGTAATGGAAGGTGAGTCGGCTGTTATGGCTCTCTTTAGTGGGCAATTAGATAAATTAAAAGCCGCAGGAAAAGAACCAGACGAAGAGCTAAAAGCAGCAATGAATAGTGTTAGAGCAGATTACAACCATCAATTAGACGCTAAATATGCTGCTGCTCGTGGTTATGTTGATGCTGTAATTATGCCTGAAGAAACACGTGCTTGTTTGTCTTTAGCACTACGCACAACATTAAATAACAGTGGCCCACATCTAGGTAACTTTGTTTTACCCAGTAATTTAGCTGGTGTGTAAAAAGGAAAATAACTAATGTAAAAGCCTAGTGTTTTATTTCTAGGCTTTTACAATTGGATTTTATTGAACCATTCCACAATTAAGACAAAAGACATCTCCAAAGCTAACCGTCTGTCCACAACCACTACAAATGCTAGTTTCAGGTACATGCACAGCCGTTTTATCAACAGCAGCACCACACTCAATGCAAAAAACGTCTTCTGGAAGGACATCTGCGCCACATTCCTGACAAGCAATACTATTTAATGAATGTTTTATTTGCAGCGGGTCTTCAGAATCATCAGGAAAATATTCAAACTGTTCTCCTGTTATTTGAGGTTCAAAAATCTTTGCAAGTCTACTGGTAGTTGCTCGTTTTATATCACTAATTTCTGGAATAGGTTTTGATTCTATCTCTAGTCCTGGTAATTCTATAGAAGCATTCACCTTATCAATATTTAAGTTTGGTATTTCATCAACAGGTTCTAATACTTCTTCTATATTTTCTTTTTCCTCTGGTACTTCAAATTTATAATCTATTTGAGGTTGAGTTTCCTTTTGTTCTAATACTATTTCACATTTTGCTTCTATAGGTTCTGATGTTTCTTCAGTTTCTTCAATATCTATACCTATATCTGTTTCTACTTCTATAGTTTGAATATCATCTTCATCCATATCATCTAAAGATTCTATTTCTATATCCATATCTATATCTGGCAGATCATCTAAATCATATATTTCTTCTATTTCTTCTACTTTTTCATTTACTGCATTTTTATTTTTTATAGAAATATTTAATGTTTGGTTATCAAACTCTTGTTCAAGGCCATTTATTGGAGCAACACCAGTCCAAATAAAATTTAAGAGAGAGATTAGCAAATTAGGTTCTACAGATTTAGGTAAGTAGCGAGTAGCACCAACGCGCCGGGCTTCTAGGTAGTCAAAAGGTTCATCTTCACTAAATGTTAATACTACCGCAGTATCTCTTGAAGCTGGAATACTTTTGATTTCGTCACAAATTTGATAGCCTAGTTTCCCAGGCATTATAACCGCAAGTAAAACAATATTAGGTTGAAAATCCAATACTCTAGCCAAAACTTGCTCACCATTGTTAATGGTTTCGACCTGATGACCTTGTTCATGTAATAATCTTTGTAAATCAGAATAAGTAGTTAGGTTAGGATCTGCAATTAAAATTTTGCAAGCCATATTTTAGGATGTAATCCACTCCTGTTAATTTTTGTAAAACTTTTAAGGCGTAATTAGGTAAAGATTAAAATACTGAACAATCGAAGCTAGAGAGTCATTATACTTCATAAGCAAGTCATTTAGGTAACTACAAATAGCACTTTAAGCTAAAATTATTGCTAAAACTAGATATAAATAACTTATAAATAATTGCTTATAAATGCTTTTATATGCTAAAAAAGGAAAATTTACTTTTTTAAAATAGGCAAATACTTTGTATTTATTACTTAGCAATGTTAGAAACTCCATGATTTTACATGCTAGAAGTTCCTCTCCTAATGAATGTTGCGGACTAGTTGCGGGAAAAGATAAGCTTTTTACTACATATTATCCGCTAGCAAATTGTGCTGAAGAACCTACAAAAAATTATTTTGCTGCCCCAAAAGAATTACTGCTAGCCTTAAAAAAAATATCTTTAGCTAAACAAGATTTATTAGGTATTTATCATTCACATGTAAAATCTATTGCTTATCCTTCGACTAAAGATATAGATTTGGCTGTTTATCCAAATGCAGTTTATTTTATTATTTCGCTGGCTGGAGAAGAAAGTCTGGCTGCATTTGAAATTAAATCAAAAAATGTTATTAATGTTGATTTCTCAGTTATTGAATAAAAATAAATTTTTCTAGGAGATATTAAATGTCTAACCTTTATGAAAAAGCTCTGGAAGCTGCAAAAGTAATTAAATCAAAATCTACATGGGATATAAAAACCTTAGTTATTCTTGGATCGGGGCTTGCGGCTTTTGCTGATAAATTATCAGACGCTATAATAATAAATTATAATGAAATTCCTTATTTTCCTGAGCCAACGGTGATAGGACACAAAGGAAAAATGGTTTTAGGGCTTTGTGGAGGCTGTCCGATGGCAGTAATGGCAGGACGTTTTCATCATTATGAAGGTTATACAATGGAAGAAGTTACATTTCCAGTTCGAGTTGCGGCATTGATGGGAATTAAAAACCTGGTAGTGACTAATGCTTCAGGTGGCTTAAATCCTGAATTTGAAGCTGGGGACATTATGATTATTTCTGATCATCTTAACTTAATAGGAGCAAATCCATTAAGAGGGCCAAATGATGAGCGTTTTGGGGTAAGATTTCCTGATATGACAGAAGTTTACTATTCACCTTTTAGAAAAATAGCAGAAAGTGAAGGCCAAGCATTAGGATTAAACTTAAAACAAGGTGTTTATACGGCATTACCTGGCCCAAATTATGAAACACCAGCAGAAGTAAGAATGCTGAGAGTACTAGGGACTGATGCGGTAGGAATGTCAACAGTACCAGAAGCAATTGTAGCTAAACAAATGCACATGAAAATATTAGGAATTTCTTGCATTGCTAACCTTGCAGCAGGCATAAAAGAAGGTACATTAGATCATCAAGAAGTGCTAGATATGAGTGCAAGCGTAAGTGAAAAATTCATCGAATTATTAAACAAAATCGTGCCAAAATTAGAATAGAATTTTTGCTAATTACGCCCAGCCTTGTCATGACTGGGTTATTACAAAATGCCCCTACAGGACATTTAAGGTTTTAATGCTTCTTTAGAATCAATAACTTATTTCTAGCTAATAGTTAAAAATAGCTCAAGAAATTCTTGGGCTATTTTTATTTAGCCCTTCTTTGAAAAAGTTTCTGCCTCAATAAATACTTTTTTAACTTCTGGGAATGTTTGCTTTATTTGGCTATCCATTTTGCTAATCAAGGTTTCTACTTCTAGTGAAGAAACAGCATCGGTAAAATCAGCATAAATAACTTTTTTCGACAAAGAAGCCGTAAAAAGAGCCTTTCTGTTTTTAGAAATTATTTACTTATCATTTATTTTATCAGACTCTATTTTTTGCCAAACCATCATTCTTGGTGATGGGCCAATTTCATAGATAAGTTGGAAATCCTTGGGAAAATCTGGCATTTTTTCTAACTTTTGCCAAAGAGAGTCACCTTCTTTGACAACAACAGTGTTAACATTTTCAGGAATTTTTTCTGAATGCCAACCATCAATGCCTTCAAATACAATATCTTGGAATTTAAGACGGCTAAAAGCAATTACTGCTGCTAGATCTCCGCTATAGATTAGAGTTTTCTTTTGTGGTGGATGAGTAAGTAAATAATTAGTCAGCTTTCTACGCGCACGAGATTCACTAATATTAAAGTTATTTCGATAAGGTTCTTGAATTACAGCTAATTGATTTACTCCAGCAGAAATAAGCCAGTAATAATTAAACACAACTAGAGAAAAAACAATAAGAAAATTTTTAGTATTATTTGGTTTTAGAAAAATAATAGGGAATATTGCTAAAGCTAATGTGATGTTTAGGCCATAACGCACATTAAGCAAAGAAATTGCGCTAAGTGGATATATTTGTATATTGCCAGTGTAGAGGCTATAAATAGTAAAAAGAAATGGAATAACTAATAAAAAAGTGGGTAAAACTTTAATTAAAAACTCTTTATTTTTTGCTCTAAAAATAATAAAAATAGTATAAAAAAAAGAAAATATTCCTAGCAAAGAAACTAGTCCAGAACAGGCTAAAGAACTAGCAATAGCAACTAGACTCGCCAAAGGTAGATTGCCTACAGTAAAATCAGCCCAACCCAAACGAGATTGTAAGCGTAAATAAATACCTTTTGCCGAATAAAAGCCATTATAAAACTCTAGCGGATTACCATAAATTGCCCAGTTATGCCAAAGCCAATAGATTATGCCTAGAGAGCCTATAGCAGCCCAAAGAAAGACTGACTTCGCCCTTTCCTTGATATTCCCTTGTTGAGCAATAGAAATAACTAAAACAGCACCTGGTAGCATTGCCCAGGCTTCATAACGGGTAAGTGTAGCAAGCGAAGTTATAAAAGCTGACAAGATTAAGTATTTTTTTGAATCACTCAAAGACCATTTTAATAACAAATAAAGAGCTAAAACATAAGTAGCTAAAAAAGGAAGTTCGGTCATTGGGCTAGATTGTAGATAAAGAATGCTAGGGTTAAGAGCAAAAATCAAGGCGGCTAAAATTCCTGCTAGCAAGTGTTGTTCTTGCCTAAAATAACTAGAAGCAAAAATATTAGCGATTTCAAACAAAGACATTACACAAATCAGGTAAGAAATCATTGAAACAAGACTTCCAGCCAAGCCTGTACGCCAAAAATAGTCATGCCAAATAAAAGGAAGCATTAAGAAGTGTGGAAGTGGCAACCAAGGTGATCCAAGCTGAATATAACGTTGCCAAATACTAGTCGTGTCTAGGTCTACGATTTTTCGAGCAATATTTAGGTGGGCAATCCCATCACCATAAAGATTTGTTAGACCTAAATGAAAAAAATATAAATAGCTAAATAAACTAATTATTAAAGAAAAAACAAATATAAATATGCGCGTTTGATTGAGTGAGTAGGATTTATTTAGCATTAAAAGGAAATAGCTAATAAATTAAGCTGGTATAAAGAAAAAAGTAAATTAGAAAAACCAATAATATGCCAACCTTAAAATGCGTGATCGATGACCAAACTTTTAGATTGGCATCTATATGCCAAAATTGTAAAAAATTAAAGATTTTTTTCTTCCATAGGTAAATCATTTTCTGCAATAGGTTTTTCCTTACGTCGTCTCATCAACTCTCTTAAGCGTCTTCTTTTTTGGCGTACCTCAAAACGATTTCGGACTTTGCCATAAAATTTATAAAAATAGCCAACCATTGAATAAAGCGAAGAAAAAACCACTATCCAAAGCATACCACGTCCGGCTGAGTAACAAAACAAGCGAAATTGGTCAATTGTAATGTCTTTTGTTTTAGTAATCTCTAATAAAATTTGTCCAAAATTTGGGTTATCAGATGGAGGTAAACCATTAACTGTACCTAAAAGTAATAAAGTAATGGCTAGAACTTGGGTAGCCATTTTTAGTTTACCCATTTTAGAAGCAGCAATAGTAAAGCCTTCAGTAGCAGCAATAGAACGCAAGCCAGAAACAGCAAATTCACGAGCAATAATAATTACTACGGCCCAGGCAGGAGCAACATGAGTTTCTACTAAGGAAATAAAAGCCGCTGAAATCAATAATTTATCTGCAATTGGATCAAGTAAAGTTCCTAAAGTAGTAACTTCTCCACGTCGGCGGGCAAGAAATCCATCCAACAAATCTGTAAGTGCAGCAGCTAAAAATAGCGAAACACCTAGAATTTGTTGGGGCATACCAAACTTGCTTGCAACATTTGTTAGTAAGACTACTACCAATATTGGCACAAGAAATATACGTGTAATAGTTAGCGTGTTTGGGAGATTCAAACTGCCCTACCTACAATGTCCATATTAGGAATTTATCAGCATAAAAATAATTTATTTGGCAAAAATTCTAGCAAAAAACCCTTAAACTTCCAATGCTGTAACATTAAATAGTTAAAATTAAGCTGTTTTCTTAAATTCTCATTGGCATCACTACATATTTATATTCAAGACCTAAATCTTTTTTAGGTCGTAGTTGTGCTTGGCTGTTAACATCCTTAAACTCTAAGTTAAACTCCTCTGTCCCAACAGAGTTAAGAAAATCTAATAGGTAAGAAGAATTAAAACCAACATTAATTTCAGGCCCATTATAATCAGTTAAAATTGTTTCTTCAGCCTTTCCTACTTCGCTACTTTGAGAAGTTATTTCTGCTAAATTATCAGACACTCGCAATTTAATACCTCGGCTTTTTTCATCAGCCATAAGAGCAGCACGTTTAATAGCAGATAAAAAATCACTAGTAGAAAATACCATAGAAAGTTTTATTTCCTTTGGTATAACTAGTTCATAGTTTGGAAATTGGCCTGAAAGAGTGCGAGAAATAAGAAGGCGTTGACCCACCTTAAAAAATAAATGGTTATCATCTTTTTCAAAATAGACAAATTCTGGTTGTTTTTGAGCCTCTTTTTCATCTTTACCCTTGTTTGCTGTGTCTGCAAAGTCAGAGAGCATTTTTAGCAATTCTGTTAGCGTTTTTCTTGGAATTAGCACCTTAAAATCTTCTGTTAAATCTTGAACAAAGTTTTTTTGTTCAACATAAGCTAAGCGATGACCATCTGTAGCAATCATACGAGCAGATTCTTTGCTTAACACAAATTGCGCACCATTAAGAGCAAACCTTTGATTTTCTTCTTGTGTAATAGCATAAATAGTATGTTCAATTAAGTAACGCAACCTGTCAGCAGGAAAAGAAAGTTTTGTTTCTTTAGGTTCTGGAACTGTAGGGAAAGAATCCTCAGGTTGGCCTACAATGCGATATTTAGAACGTTGACAACGAAGTTCGGCCCAGGATTGCTCATCTTTCTTTAAGTGTATTTCCGCATCTGGCAAATTACGAACAATTTCAAAAAGTTTTCTTGCATGAATTAACATTGTGCCAGGCGTTTTTACTTCTGCTTCACATTGGCAACGAATAGTGACATCTAAGTCTGTTGCAATAATTTTAATTGCATCAGAACCATCTGAGGTAATAGAAATATTTTGCAAAGCTGGAATAGTGTTTTTCTTTTCAATTACGCCTTGAACAAAACCCAATTCCTTTTGCAGGTTGCTCTTTTTTACCGTGAACTCCACGCTTTTACTCCTTTAAGTAAAATTTAATAAGTTTTAATAATTAAACTACTTTATAAAAATTATTTACTTTCCTAATAAGATCTTATTTCTTGATCTAAAAAATTAAAAATTTAGTAGATAGATCAAATATTAATAATAGAGCCTGTGGAAATGTGAAAAAAGTTTTTTAACTTATTGAAAAATAAAGTATTTTTGTCAATAAAAAGCTGTGCGATCTGCTGTGGATCCAAGTGTGTAAAACTTCTTTGTCTGTGGATCCTTTTTAACAGCAAAAATTTTTTTCACAGGATCCAAAGGGATCCAAAAAACTTTATAGGAAAAGTCAAATAACTTTATTTTAATGAACTAGTTAAGCTGTTGATAACTCTGTGGAAATCTTTATCAGTTTGGTATAGCGAAGTTATTTTATTCACACTATGAAGCACCGTAGTATGATGCTTTCCTCCAAACTCTCTACCGATTTCTGGCAAACTAGCTTTTGTTAATGTTTTACATAAATACATTGCTACTTGTCTAGGAATTGCGATACTACGAGAGTTATTTTTTGATTTTAGATCATTAACCTTTAATCCATAATGGCTTGCCACTACTTTTTGAATTGTTTCTATTGAAATTCCTCGTTCATCTTCATCAATAATATTTCTTAATACTTCTTGAGCCAGTTGTAATGTAATAGGCTGTTTTTTTAGCGATGAATAGGCGACTAGACGAACTAAAGAGCCTTCTAATTCTCGAACATTAGACTTTATTTTACTTGCAATAAAAAGAGCTAAATCATTTTCTAAATCAATTTTTTCCAGTTCTGCTTTACGTCTTAAAATTGCTACTTTGGTTTCTAAGTCAGGTGGTTGAATATCTGCTAGCAAACCCCATTCAAATCGGGAATGCAAGCGTTCTTCTAATGTAGGAATTTCTTTAGGTGGACAATCAGAAGAAATAACAATTTGTTTTTGTGCGTCGTATAATGCGTTGAAAGTATGAAAAAACTCTTCTTGAGTTCTTTCCTTACCAGCAATAAATTGGATATCATCAACTAGTAAAACGTCTATTGACCTATACTTCTCACGAAAAGTTAAAGTTTTATCGTAACGAATGGCGTTAATTAGTTCATTCATAAACTTTTCTGCGGAAATATAAACAAGTCGTAAGTGTCGGTTACGGGATCTAATAGTATGTCCAATGGCATGCATTAAGTGGGTTTTTCCTAAACCTACGCCTCCATATATAAAAAGAGGATTATAAGCTTTTGATGGAGCCGCGGCGACAGCTTGCGCCGCAGCATGAGCAAATTGGTTTGAAGAACCTACTACAAAGTTTTCAAATGAATATTTTTGATTTAATGGGGTTTCAATGGGTTCAATATCTACAAATCTAGTGCTAACAAATTCATCTAATCCAGAATCATCAAAACCACTGTAAACTAATGATGGAGAAGCTTTTATACTTTCTTGGGAATCAAAAAAATCCTTATTTCTAAAATTATTACTTTGTTTACCTTTATCATTAAAACTAAAAATAATACGATAATTACTAAGACCTAAGTCTGATAAAGCTTTTGATATTTCTTCGCTATAATTTTCTATAATCCAATTTTCAAATACTTTGTCTGGAGCAGTTAAATAAATAACATTATTGGAATTAGATAAAAAAGTTATAGGTTCAAACCAAGTATCAAAGCTTTGATGATTTATTTTTTCCTTAATTAAGGAAAGAATAGAGTCCCAAAGATTTGGGCTACTTTTTATGTTCATAAACTATATCCGATCCATTGCACAATGACCTAAGTAATTTTTAGGTTAATAATTTGTTTTTATAGTTTAATTTTTAAGACTAAGACGAGATAAAGATTTAACTCTTAGATAAGATTTCCACAGCAATTTAACAGCTTTTTAATGTTATAAAATATATTAGTTGTGAAGAACTAAGAGGCTTATTTTCAGTTATTTAAGCTGTTGAAAATATTTTTTCAGACCAAAATCGAGATTAGCATATGCTTTTATTGCTTTGCAATTGATTTTCACAGGAAAGAATAGAAAAAAAGCTTTCTTAAAAGTTCTTTTTAGAGCTATGAACATTTTTATCAAGATCTTAGCTAAGCAAAAAATTTTCCGATCACGTAAGGAAAATTTTTACATTTTTTTTACAGTAGAAAGGAAAATTTAGGTAGAATTTTGATCTTTTACAAACAAATGAAGCAAGGAAGCATTGAATAGAAAAAATAAAACTCTTATTTTAGTCTAATCAAAGATAGAACTAAAATAGCCTAGGGTTACATTCCTAATTCTAGGTTAAATTTTAGGATTAAAAAATGTAACCAATGTAAGCTTAGGGCATAAGACGTGCAAACAAGTTCAAAAGATTTTATTAGTAGGTTTAATAAAGAAATAACAGAAATTTATTTCTCAATAACTAAAAGGTATTCAATAACCAAAGAAAAATTTTCAGAGGTTCTTTATTTTGTTATATTTAGATATTTACTAAAATCTTCTCCAGATGCTACTAGTAGAGAAATTATAGCCTTTTTACTTCAATTAAATGCTCAGGATCTTTGTTTTGCTGTTGCTTGTGCTGAAGCAGATGAAACAGCTTGGGAAGATTTTATGCGGGATTACAGGGGGTTTTTACAAGCAGTTGCTCATCAATTAACAAAAAATGAGACTCAAGCCGAAGAATTAGTGGAAATTGCATGGAGTGAACTTTTTGGACTTCGAGAAGTAGAAGGAAAAAGGGTTAGTAAATTTTCTTCTTATTCTGGTAAAGGTTCGCTAAAAGGATGGTTAAAAGCGGTTTTATTTCAACTTTCTGTTGATCGTCATCGAAAACAAGGTAGATATGTACAAACAGAAGAAGAAAAAGATTTTGAACGCTTAACACCGGCTGTTGCTCATACAGCGGAAAAAAATCCTTCTATAGGAAAGCGTTATCAAATTGCTACACATAAAGCACTAGAGAAAGCCATTACTACCTTAGATTCTCGTATGAAATTAGTGCTAAGTTATTATTATTACGATAACTTAACGTTAAAACAAATAGGACAAATTTTTGGGGTACATGAAGCTACAGCAAGTCGTTGGCTACAAAAAATTCAACAAGATATTCGACAAGAAGTAGAAAAACTTCTTAAGCAAGAGCATCAATTTAATAATGTTCAAATAAAGGAATGTTTAGAATTTGCTTCACAAAGCGAAGGTGTAGACATCAAAACTTTACTAACAAGTGAACCTCCAAGAGGCCCTTAAATTTAGCAGAAATATCTGCAAGATTTTTGTTAACTTGCGTTCCCACTATGGGAAAAGTAGAAGCTATAATTATTAGAGCAGAGTATTTTTTGGTAGCTTTTTAAGGGGAAAAAATGGAAAACACAAAAGACAAAGCAACAGATTTGCAAATAGATAATTTGTTGCGTAAACACTTAAAAGACAACCCACAAAATGTTGAGTGTGAAGGCTTTGATCCAGACTTAGCCACAGCTTATGCAGAAAAAACTCTTAGTGGGATTATATTAGAAAACTATCAAAGCCACTTAATTGCTTGCCAAAATTGTCGCCAAATGACTACGGAATATTTATTAATGTTTGGTGAAGAAGTCGCTAATAAGGATCCAGAACAAGTAGTTTTTTCAAATGAAGTAGTTAAAAAAGAAGTAAAAAAACCTTCTAGTTTTGGATGGACAAGTTTAAGAGAATGGCTCTTTGCTTCACAACTTCGCTGGGTTACAGTAGCATTAGTTATAGTTTGTGCAATAACATGGATAGTTTACGATCGAAATATAAATACTAACACTATAGCAGAAAACAATAATATTCAAAACGGGAAGAAAAATACTCCAGAAAATACTAGTGATCCTAAAGTTATTGATCCAAAGCCTGAAGATAAGGTAACAGTACCTGATAATGTACTCGCGACTGATAATAAAAAAGATTTAATAATTACTCCTGAGAAAAATAAGGATAGTAAAGATAATAAAGATAATAGAGATAATACACAAAATGTTACACCTGAAAATAAATTAGAGAATAAAGAGGAATTTGCTAATAAAACGGCTCCTACTATAAAATTACCAGACTTAAAACAAGGGGAAACAATACCAGATTTAGCAGGAAATAGTAAAAATACCCCTATTAATATTACTGACCCTTTACAAATACCGCCCCCACCACCAGCAAATAACGATATTGCGCAAAATACAGAGAAAAATACCGGTACTACTACAACTAATAACGGCCCTCGTTCAACAAAAGGTGAGAAGTTAGGCATAGGTTTAGCTTCTGATATAGAAGAACAAAAAACTGTAGCAGGAAAAAAATTTATTCTTAAAAATGGAGTTTGGACAGATAAAGAATATTTAAGTCGAGGAGCCAAAAATCTAAAGAAGGTAGAACTTAAGAATGGTAGTGAAGAGTATAAAAAGGTTTTAAGAGAAAATGCTAGCTTAAAGCCTTATTTTGGAATTGGAAAATCTGTCATTGTGCTTTATAACGACACACTTTATTTGATCAAATAAGCTCTATAGATAAGAAAGAGGTTTTATTTTGCTATCCATCCGTAAACAGGTATTTTATTTGACAGTTAGTAAGACACAAGACTAGAATTAGGCAATGTTTTTAGTTTTAAGGAGATCTCTATGCTTGGCCTTTTTTTATTTCCTCTTGGCCCTACAGAAATGATAGTTATTTTAGTAATTTTGGTTGTTCTTTTTGGTGGCAAAAAGATACCAGAATTAGCATCTGGATTAGGAGAAGGAATTAAGAATTTTAAGAAGTCAATGAATGATGATCCTGATGCAGATAAAGAAAAAGTTGCACGTATTGAAGAAACTTCTAAGTCTAAGTAACTATTTTTTAGGTTGCTATTTAAGGCGTAAATTTATAGGCCCCCCCTTAATAGTTTTGCTTATAGTTTATTGCTTATAGTTGAAAGCTTTTCTAGGAAATGCTAGACTAGCGTTTCCTTAAGGTTCTACTTTAGAAAAATCTGGAGAAGTAAAATTGGGCTTTGCTAGAGTATTTTGGACAGTCTTTCGACGCTTACTTATTCTAGCAATTCTATTATTAGCCTTTATTGGTAGTTCTTTAACAGCAATTTATTTTTCTCGTGGTAAAGAAGTTAAAGTACCAACATTTATTGGTAAAAAACAAAGTGATGTGCAACGCATCGCTCAAGGTGTGGGACTAACAGTAAGTACTATTGAAGTTGTTGATGAAGAAGCTCCTACAGGTATTGTCATTAACCAAGAACCAAAAGCAGGTATGATAGTTAAAACAGGTTATACAATAAAAGTTTTTTTACCTAGCAAAAAAATAGAGAATAATACCCAACCTTAATAAGGCTGGGCTACTACCATAAGCCCCTCTAAGGCTTATAAGTAATGTAAAAACAAAGTATTATTTTATTTAGCTATATAGAGGCTTTTAGCAATAGTACAGTCGTTTACGACTAAACGCATAATCACAGTAGGATTTTTATTTATGCAAATAAAAATAGCTCCTTCAATATTATCTGCTGATTTTACTCGTCTAGGTGAACAGGTAAGAGAAGTAGAAGCCGCCGGAGCAGGTATTTTGCACGTTGATGTTATGGATGGTCATTTTGTTCCTAACATCTCTATTGGCATACCTGTAGTTGAATCCCTAAGACCTATTACTAAACTTCCTATTGATACGCATTTAATGATTTCTGAAGCGGATCGTTATATAGAACGTTTTGCTAAAGCTGGTTCAGATATGATTTCTGTTCATGTTGAAGCCGTTCCACACCTTCATCGTAGTCTTGATTTAATCCATAGTCTAGGCTGTAAGGCTGGTGTAGTGCTTAATCCAGGAACTTCACTATCAACTTTAGATGAAATTTTACCTTATACAGATTTTGTTTTACTAATGTCAGTTAATCCTGGCTTTGGAGGACAAAAATTTATTAAAAGTACGTTAGAAAAAATATCTAAGCTACGAAAAATGATTACAGAACGAGACTTAAATGTTCATATTGAAGTAGATGGTGGTATTGATATGACTACTGCTCCTCAAGTTACTGCTGCCGGAGCAGAATGGTTAGTTGCTGGTTCAGCTATCTTTTGCGCTGAATCTCCTGCTAAAGCTGTTGTAGAAATGCAGCAGATAGCCAATAAACCTTTTTCTGTTTAATTTATTTTTAATTTTTCTTATTTTTCTTAATTAAAAAGTTTTATTTTGGAGTAATGCAAAAATGAAATTAGCAAAATTTTTCACTCTTTTTATTATATTAACTTTAAGTTTTTCTTTATCTGCTTGTAGTAGTAATAAAACTACTAAATTATCTGTGTCTGATAATGCAGATCAGCCTCGTGATGGTCGAGATCGAGAGCTTTTTGAAGATGCTTTAAAAGAAATGCAGAAAAAACGCTATGAACAAGGCCGTCTGTTAATTAACACTATGGTGACAACTTATGGTGATAGCCCGCTACTACCAATGGCAAAACTTACTATTGCAGATTCTTACTATAGAGAAGGTGGTACAGGAAATTTAGTACAAGCAGAAGCAGAATATAGGGATTGGCTACAATTTTTTCCTAATCACGATTTAGCACCAGAAGTTTTAATTAAAACCGCAGAAATACACCTTAGACAAATTCAATCAGCAGACCGTGACCAAGAACACGCTTTGAAAGCAGAAAAAATTTTGGTAGAAACCACAAAGCGTTTTCCTAAATCAAAGGATAATCCAAAAATAGTAGAGTATTTAGACTTAGTACAAGAGAAATTAGCTACTCATGATTTAGGTGTTGCTAGGTTTTATTTTGAGAGACGTGATGCTTGGAAAGCTACAGAATCTAGATGTTTAGATATTATTAAAAAATATCCTAACTTTATAGAAATGGATATAGCCCTTTGGTATTTGGGGCGGGCCTTAGAGTCACAAGAAAATACAGAAGATGCTTCTAAGTATTTTGCCCGTATTGTACGCGAATTTCCAGAAAGTAAATATCGCGATGCTGCGGCTGAAAAATTAGAGCTTTTTGGTAAAGTTGTTCCAGATCCAGACCCAACTATTACAGAAAAAATAGTTGAACGTCGCTCTATGATGGCGCGTGTTATGGAAAATCTCTTTGGCCCAACAGTTGCCGTCTCTAAAGAAGGAATTTTACTTAAAGATGGCGACAAGATAGATGAATCAACTTATGAGCTAATAAATACTACTGCAAGAAATACAGGTAGCGACCCTACAAGTAGAGGTGGTAGTATTGGAAGTAAACCTACTACAGATAACGCGGATAATAATGCTAATCCTACAAACACAAACAATGAAGGAGATAGCAACCAGCCAAAAATAAAAGAGAAGAAAAAAAACAAAAAATCTAAAGGTTAATTACTAAAAAATAACAAATCTTGACAGCAATAAGCTAAGGATGATAGTTTAGTTTTTCAATGTTTTTGGTTGATTTCAAAAGAGTTTTGATTTCTAGTTTGCAACGCTACAGAGTAAAATTTTCTCTGTAGCGATTTGCATTTAGAATGCCACTTAGATTAATCAAAACTAGGAAATCAAAGTCTATTTAGGAGGACGGAATGGGACATAAAATCTTACTTGCTGACGATAGTATAACAATACAAAAAGTTGTTAACTTAACTTTTTCTGATGAAGGTATAGAAGTTGTTACAGTAGGGAATGGAGAATTGGCAGTAAGAAGATTAAACGAAGTCCAACCAGACATTGTACTTGCTGATATTTATATGCCTGGTAAAAGCGGTTATGAAGTTTGTGAGTATATTAAAACTAATCCTCAATATTCCCATATCCCTGTACTTTTATTAGTAGGGGCTTTTGAACCTTTTGATCCAACAGAAGCCGTTCGTGTTAAAGCAGACGGGCATTTAACAAAACCTTTTGAATCTCGTGCTTTGGTTGCAACAGTAAATAGACTTATAGCTAATAATCCTAAAAGGGCTGTTACTCCTGTTCCTACCCAAACACCTTCTTGGCAAAATATTCCTCCAGATGCTACAACTACAAAGCTTTCTCCAGAAATTGCTGCTCGTTATCAAACTAGTTTCTCTCCAGAACTACAAAAGGTTGAACCCTTTATGGCTAGTCCAGTAACACCAATTCAAGCTAAACCGGTGACACCAATACAAGCTAGTCCTGTAATGCCAATACAAGCTAGCCCTGTATTTCCAGCAAGTCCAATAACACCAATACAAGCTAGCCCTGTATTCCCAGAAAGTTTTGCTCCTCCAAAACCAGAACCTGTTTTTCCTCCATCCTCTTCTGCTAATAACTTTGTAGATAAAGTTTTTAGCTTTGATGATAGTAATTCTGCACCTATAACAACAGTTCCTGAAGAAACGTCTGATAAAATGCAGCTAGATATAGATAGAGGCCCAGTTTTTGATTTAGACGCTCCTCCACCACCTAGCGAGCCAACATTTGAACTAGAATTAAGTGATGATACTTATAATACTTCGGAGCAAAAAGATTCATCTACTCTAGCTTTTGACCCAAATGCAAATGTCTCCACACTTAACAATCAAACACAAATGGATAAATCCGTAAATTTTGAATTTACACCCGATGAACCTGTTGAAGCAGAAAACTCACTGCACGAAAATAAATATGATGAATATGAAAATACTCAAATAATGGGTTCTGCTTCCCGCAAAGAGCTTTTTGCAGCTTATTCGGCTTACTCTAGTTCTGCACCTTCTACAAGTAAAACGCAAGATCATAAAGACATGTCACTAGATATAGACTTTGGCACCCAACAATCTTCTAGTTTTGAAGTAAAAAGTAATGCAGAAACAGAAGATGTTAGCACTGTATCAGAGGACAATTATAGCTATGATGATTTTAGCCCTTTAGAACTAGAACCTTTAGAAGAAGTAGGCTATTCACAAACTCAGGAACAGAATACTTCTGCTTCTACACCTCATACAACTGATGAATTGCCAGCTATTAGCGATGAATATGTTTTTGAATCAACAACTTCTGAAATTAAAAGAGAACCTTTATTAGATATAGAGGAAATTCCTTCTCCCGAAGTTTCTAGGGTAGAAGAACTTAGTTTAGATATTGGGCGAATAACTAGTTCTCAAGATGTTGCAAGAGTTACAGAAACGATTCCCCAAATTCCAGAGCCTATTGCTACTCCAATTTATACACAAGAAACACCTGCTTTAACAGAAATGTATGTTTCTGAACCCATTGCACCAATACAACACCATGAAGAACCTAAATATATTACCCCTAATCCAGTAGAAGAATTTAATTACTCTGAACCAATATCTAATATTCCTGATTACGCTTCAAGTCCAATGCCTTTAAGTACTGTAAACTCTAATCTTACGTCTATAACTAACGAGGAAGATCCTTTAGGTTTAGAATCTCAAGATCACCCACTAGAAATAGATGAAAGCCCTTCACAATTTGAGCTTGAGCAAGCACCAACCCATTACTACACAGAACCATTGTCTTCTAATTACAACGCTATTGCAGAAGAACCTTTAGCCGATTTAGTAACACCAGAAAGTGTCTCTAATACTATAAATGAACCTCAAACAGTCTTTGAAACAAATGCTGGCTTAGAATCTGTTTTAGAACTGCCAGAAGTACCAGAACCAACACCTGTTTTACCTGCTATTTCAAACCCAATTTCAACTACAACTTTTGTCGAAGAAGAAAATCTTCCTACAGCAACAGATTTAGCTTCTGCTAGTGCTTTTGTTTCTTCCCCTATTATAGCTTTGTCTCCAGTTTCAACAATTCCAAGTTTAGTTGAAACTAATACAGTAGTAGAAAATCTTATAGCTAAACCTGTTGTTGAGTCTGATAATCAAACAAAATTAACAGCTATCACTAGTATTACTAGTATTGATCAAATACCACAACACTTAATAGACCAAATTGTTCAACGTGTAATATCTCAGCTTAGTGAAAATGTTGTAAGAGAAATTGCTTGGGAAGTAGTCCCAGATCTAGCAGAAATTTTAATCAAAAAGCAGCTAGAAAAGAAAGTTAAATAGTTGGTTAACAAGAGCTAATGCTAACAAGCTAACATTTTAAGTTTCTTGAAATTACTTTAAATTATTTGTATAGACGAAAAAACTTAAAAGACTTCGGCCATTCTTCTCTAGGCTTAAAAGCAATAGCAACCTCCTGATTATCTAAAGCGGATTCCGTTAAGATAATATGATCAGGTGTTTCTTTAGCTTTCTCAAATTCTGAATCATTAATTTTACATATAGCCTTGAAAAAAGGCCCTGATAACCATTCTGCAATTTCTGGAGTATCTTTAAATTTTAAATAACAAGCCAAAGATGCATGTGCCGATGCAAGCATTGCAAAACCATTTGGTATTGATTCTTTTATAAGGATATACATTTTCATTTTTCTTTTCTCCTTTAGATTTTCGTTTTTCTTCATTCTACTTCAACTCATATTATATCTTTTGTTTTCCCTTTAACATTTAAATAACTTTATCCTTTTTAATAAATACCTAAATACAACGTAAACTATGTTACGATGTATTAAACCATTTTAGTAAAGAGCTAGTTTTTCTCTGCATTGTTTAAGATCAACAATAAATTGAGAGGCTTTACAGTGAGTAATTAAAAGCTCATTGCGAGCGCGTGTTAAACCAACATATACTAGTTTTCGCTCTACTTCTGCTTGTTCTATAGATGAAGGCAATAAAGATAATCCCACTAAAGCCACAGCAGCAAAATCTAGCCCTTTGGCACTATGGATAGTTGATACTTTTACTTTAGCTGATGAAAGTTGAAAACTACGTTTTGACTCTTGATTGCGGGTTATCCATTCATATTCAATTCCTGCTTCTTCTAGCGAAGTTAGGATAGCTTGTATATATTTCTCATCGTTAGGGTTAGCACCTTTTTTTACATATAAAATTAATATTTCTTGTGGGGGATACTTACCTTTTTCTAGCCAAAGTTTTACTCTAGCGGCTATTTCTGCGCATTCTTCTCTAAAGCTTTGACATTCAATTAGTTGTGGGAATAAACCAGATCTTAGAGTTGCTTGAGGTCTTATTATTTCTAAGAGTTGACCTTCATCATCTTTTAGTAACTCATCTGTAAATTTTATTCCGCAATTAAGAAAGCTAGAGGCTAGTTGAGCTATTTCACGAGTATTGCGGTAGTTGGTCTTTAATATTTTAGCGCGTCCTTTAATTTGAATTCCTACACTCTTAAAGCTAAATCCTTTGCGATAAATATTTTGCGCACTATCGTGAACTATGAATAAACTATTAGTTTTTGGGTTTAAGCAACGAACTATTAATTTTAACCATTCAGGATGGAAATCATGAGCTTCGTCTATTAGGATTGCATCAAAAGTGGGAACTTTATATTTTCCTTCATCAATAAGTTTATTTAGCTTTTGGGAAAGAATTTCTGCCCATTTTTCACCGCTAGCTTGTTCAACTTTAGCCCTAGCAGCTAGTTGCGCTAAAAATGGATGATAGTTTGTTACTTTAATATTAGCTGAACATTTAGGCAAAACTACCATATCTATCATTTGTTTTAACATAGTAGTAAGGCTTACGTTATAACATAAGACTAAAATTTTCCAATCAGGATAAAGCTGTGCCAAAATTCTTGCTCTACAAATTAAAGTCCAAGTTTTTCCAGAACCTGCAACACCCCTTAACAAACGGTGTCCTTCTCCTAGATGTTTAGCTAAGCGTTCTTGCTCTAAGTCCATTACTGTAAGAATAGTTTCGCTATCAGTTTCTAATTCTGGCAAAAAATCTTTATTATCTTTAGATTCAATTTGTTTTACAGGAAATTGTTTTCGAGGAAGCCTTATTTCTGGAAAAAGATGATATCGAATTCGGTCTATCTGCTCTGTTGATAAATGAAAGTTAAAGTATTGAGGAAAAAGCATTTGTAATTGTTGTTGAAATTTTTCTGCATTTATAGAAGTACTTAAATGGTCGTAAAATAATGCTTTATTAACCTCAAATAATTCAGGCAAAGAAGACTTAAAATCTTCTGATTTAATACGACTCCAAACAACTCCATAACTAAAGGGAAAAGCTAGTTTACCTTTATAATCATTGCTAGATTGAACTAGTAACGGGTCAGATGCCAATAAATCAACTATTTGAAGCGCATAGTTTCTAGCTTGGTTAAGAGGGTTGGTACAACTTTTTTGGCCTTTGGAAGTTTCTATAACAATATATTTAGGGTTAATTTCTTTAATTTGAGATAGTTGCCAATCTTTAACTTCTAAAATTAGCAGCCCAAGTTTAGGGTCTAAAATAACAAAGTCTGCAAAGCGTTGTTTAATAGGAATATTAAACCAAACATAAACGTCATCACTTAATTTATTTTGAAGCAGCTTAAAAAGGGCTGTTTCTCCTGCAGTTGCTTCTAAACTATTAAGCGTTTCTGGAATCATATAAGCCATCTTGCTAGCATTTACCACCTTTGTTGATTTATTTGCTTTGCTAAAGTATCTTAGTTCTTAAGGCTAAACAAAAACAAATACAATAAATCAAACCAGCAAAAAAAGGTAAATTATGAAATTAAGGTATTTACTAGTATTAACAGTTTTCTTATTGGTAAATGTAACTATTGTTTATGGTCAAAGAGATGGAAACTTTAATAATTTCATGGCTATAAAAAATATGGATAAGGCAGAACCATTAATTATTGGCGAGACATTTACAATTGACTCAAAAATTCTTGGTGAAAAAAGACGCATAAACGTCTATATTCCTTCAATTTATTTAGAATCAGCAGATACTAAATTGCCAGTGCTTTATATGCCTGATGGAGGTATGGCTGAGGACTTTTTGCATCTAGCAGGTCTTGTGCAAGTGTCTGTAGGCAATCAAACAATGCGACCATTTTTGCTAGTGGGAATTGAAAATACTGAAAGACGACGTGATATGACTGGCCCTACTGAAAATGAAGAAGATAAAAAGATCGCTGTGCGTGTAGGAGGTTCAGAAAAGTTTAGAAAGTTCTTAAAAGATGAATTAATGCCCCAAATAAAAGAGCGTTACCACACAACTAACGAAACAGCCATTGTTGGCGAGTCACTTGCAGGACTTTTTGTAATGGAAACTTTTTTTCTTGAACCAGATTTATTTGATACTTACATAGCACTTGATCCAAGCCTTTGGTGGAATAATCAAAAACTAGTCAAAATGGCAGATAAACAACTGCAATCACATCCTAAATCAAAGAAAAACTTATATTTTGCAAGTAGCGATGAAAAGGGTATTTCAGATATTACTCAACAATTATCAGGGATTCTTAGTAAATATGCACCTTCTATGCTTAATTGGCACTATGAAAAAATGCCAGAGGAAAAACACTCGACAATCTATCATCCGGCGGCTCTCAAAGCTTTTAGGAGTTTGTTTAAACCTACCATAGATAAGTAGGTGTTAATTATTTTTATAATTCTATAAAAATGTGTATGTACAAAGAAATAAAAGAAACTATGATAAAGAAAAATAGTTGTATAAAGCCTTTTAACAGGAAAAAATATAATAAATAATGGTATAGCTATTGCTTAGTATAGTAATAAAATCTTTTTGGAGGGTCAATATAATGGACGACCAACGCGAAGAACCTAGAGAAGAAGCTAAAATGTTTATTACTGTTGAAGGCCATGATCTTTGGGGTCATGAAAAATTAGAAGCACTTGTAACAGATGTAAGTCATTCAGGAATATGTATATATACCGAATTTCCTTTTGAAATTAATTCTATCGTTAAATTATATTTAGGAGGAGAATTAGCTGCTAAAGGAGAAATTGCAGATGTTGTTACAGATACTACTCAAGAAAATGCAGCTTTAAGAACTCGTATCGGTATAGAAATTACTCAAAAATACGAGGCTTGGCCCTATTTTTCTTAAAGTGTGGTAAAAAATCCACTGTGGAAAAATCCTTAATTTAAGGGACTAAAACAATAAGAGATAAATGGAGAAAAATATATAAAAAATGAAGTTAATGAGTAAAGTTATAGTAAATTTCTCCATAACTATTTTATTGATTTTGTTTGCTTTAAGTGTAACAAGTGCTTTTTCAACAGAGGAAAATTTTAAGCTTAAAAACTTATCTAAATCAATAAAAGATAATTTTTTAGTAGTAAGTACCCAAAATGACGAAGAAACACTTAAAGCTATCCTTAATGAATGGAACTTAAACGACGTTAGAGAAACAAGAGAACGACTAGAAAGTTTAGTAAGAAATAATCCTAAAAACTATGTAGCCTGGTATTGGATAGCAGTAGCTTCTCATCGTGACCTTGATGATAGCAAGCGGGCTAAAGAAGCTCTTTCCAAAATAATTAAAGCTAACCCAAAACAGCCTACTTGGTTGATACCCTGGGCGTACTTTCGTCTTGGTATGGTTGCAAACTCTGAAGGGCAAACTAGCGAGGCTATAAAGCTTTTTAATAAAGTTCTTTTATTTAAGGATGATGGATCTGGTTTTTATTATGCTGCTCAAGATGAATTATCTAAACTGGAAAACTTAAATGAGTAACGTTTAAGTTTTAGATTTTATGGGATAATAATTTTGGAGTTAAACTATCATCCCACAAGAAAGGATTGCTCTAACTTTAATTATTTCTTAACGTTAAAGCTAATAGCTTCTATTTGTTTGTTCATTTCTACATATAAATTAGTTTTGTCAGCCGTAATTTTCTTGATTTCTGCTTGTAATCTCTCTATTTCGTCTTCACCTGTCTTAAATTTTTGTATATAGCGGTTCATTAAGGTTTTATCGTCGGCTGTTTTACTAATAGTTTCTAAGTTTGTTCTTAAACGGGCTTGCTCTGCACTTATTTCTGATATTTGCCGATTTTTAGCTACTAAAGCTTGGTCAGTTTCATAAATTTTGTTTTTGATATCTAAAATTCGCTCTAAAGCTTGTTTAATTTCATCGCTAATATGTCTTCCTTTATAGAAAAATTCTACGTCTTCAGGAGTAAAACTAGAAATATAGTAAGTAGTTTCTACTGTGTTTTCCTCAACTACAGGGAATTTTAATGTTGTTTTTGGCTCAACTGTAACTCGGAAACGGAAGTAGTTTTGCGTTTTTTCTGCTGGTTCTGGAGTATTGACTAGCTTCCAATTTTTCTTAAAAGGATGCTCTAAGTAAATAACTTTTTGTTTATTGTCTTTATTAACAATATTATAAGTTTTTGTGCTTATTTGTTTGTTGTAAGCAACAAAACTTCCCTTATTAATGCTTACTGAAGAAACATTATTTGCTTTATCTTCGTTAGAAACGCTAATAAAACAACTTAAGTCCGCCGCATAAGTAAGAAATCTTTTTTCATCTGGCTTCATTCTGCTAATTAGGCTTTCACCTGCATAAGTTTCTTGTTCAAAAACCGTTAAAGGGCCATTTTCTAAAGTTAGATTAGTAGTATTATGGATTAAAACACCACTCATAGGGTTTCTAATCTCATTATCTTCGTTAAAAATAGCTATACGCTCACCTTCAATCTTTGTTGAGATAATAGGGATTAATGCTGAACTATTACGCTTAATAGTTACTGGATGATCTACTTTATATTCAAAGAGTTCACCAATATTTCTTCCTACAGCTACCGAGCTAGTAGATAATTCTAAATTTTCCGTTAATGGCCTAGGCGGTGGAGGTGGAGCATAAGAATTTCCTACACTTCCTGCTATAACCCCACCAGCGACCCCACCAGCAACGCCACCTTCAATGCCACCTTCAACCCCAGCATCAAGGCTACCTTCTTCTGGTTCAGGGTTATTTTTATCAATAGTTTCTTCATAAATTTGTGGCCTTAATGCAGGCTCATCATCTTCTGGAAGCGGGACTTCTGGCCGAACACGATATTTAATTGCTTGTATATCTTGGGTAAAAGAAACAGGTTTACCAGAAACAAGCGATAGTTGCACATTTTCCCAATCTTCATTTTGTTCATTATCTACAATCGCCCAACCTTGTAAAAAAGGCTTTCCTTTGCTATCTATAACAACTCTATAAGTTGTTTTCCAAACAGGAGCTTCAATTGTATAGCCTGCAACAATATTTCTTTGACCTTCACCTTGAGCAGAAATAGTAATATTACGAACATCTTTTTTATGAGTATTATTTAAAATATCAAGATAATGTTCTAAATCATTACGTAATTTTTGGTCTAAAATTTTTATCCCTCTAATTTCTACTAAATCAAAAGCTCGAATATCTCCAAGCTCAGTAGAAATAACCAATAAATCTTGCTCTAAAATATTTTGATTTTGTGTAATACGTTTTTTTTCTAACCCAACAACTTTTCCTGAAACTATTTCTTTTGCACGAACTTCTACTTTTGCTCCTCTCATTTGAGCAATTAGGGCTGACATACCACGTTGATTTGAATCAGTTAAACTAAGCGAAAAATCTTCCAACTGTTTATCAATGGGTTTTGAAGAATCATAATTTACTGTAGAAATTCGTCCTCCATTTAAGTCTAGGACTAACAATGACTTAAGCACATCATTCATTTGTTTTGTATTAAATTCTAATTCAATATTTTCTGATCCTGCAACCATGCCTTTTCGCTCAAAATATCCTACGCCGTGACTATATAAAATAACTCTTTTTACAGGTAATTGGCCTATTTGATTTGATTGATTAGAAGGTTTTTCTAGTTTTTGGGCAAAAACAGGAAAGGTAAAAGATAAAATTAGGGCAAAAACAAGCAGTTTTTTCATAAAATTAATCTCCCAAGGCGAAATAATCATCTTGGGAGACTAGACACTAGCTTTAATAGATTTGTTCCCAACAGTTTGCTTGCTAGCAAAAAGAGCTTTAAGCTTTATAATTACAAATTATTATTTCTGTGAACTCCGCTAACAACTAAAAGTTATGCTTATTAATATTTATTGCTTAAGGTTATTTTTATGAAGAAAGCTATTTTGTTAGTAATTTCTCTAGTGTTATTTTTTTCTTATGTGGTTATTGCACAACATAACAAAACAGAAAAGCTTAAAAAAGAAGTCTTTGATACTGAGCAAGCTTTTGCTCAAACTATGGCAAGCCGTGATCACACAGCATTTAGCTCTTTTTTATCCTCTGAAGCTGTGTTTTTTTCTGACAAAGAAGTTTTACGAGGTAAAGAGCAAGTAGCTAATGCTTGGAAAAGTTTTTATGAAAAGCCTAATGCACCTTTTTCTTGGAAACCTGAGCAAGTAGAAGTCCTGGATTCAGGAACACTTGCCTTAAGTTCTGGCCCTGTTTATGACCCTAGCGGAAAACTTGTAGCTAGATTTACTTCTATTTGGCGATTAGAGTCTAGCGGAAAATGGAAAATAATTTTTGATAAGGGTAATAATGTCTGTGATTCTGCTAGGTAAGTTATATGAGGTAAATTTTAAGATATTTCAAAAATTTATTTTGTTAACAAAATAGCCGCTATGTGGCTATTGATAATAGACTGGTTAGGGCTGGGCTAATTAAAAAAGCGGGCAAATTACCCGCTTTTTTTTGCATTCAAACCTATTTTAAGGCTATTTCAAACTATTAATAATTTGCTCACGATATTTTTTAGTTTGTTGGTTAATTTCTACCTCATTAAGAGTTAAGACTTTTCCAGACTGCATAACTACTTTTCCATTAATAATGCTGGTTTCTACATCGCTACCTTTTGTTGAATAAACTAAGCTAGAAAAAAGGTTATAAACAGGTTGATGATGAGAAGTTTGTAAGTTTACAACCACAATATCGGCTCTTTTTCCTACTTCTAACGACCCAATTTCTTTCTCAAGGTGAATAGCTTTAGCACCGCGAATAGTCGCCATTTCTAAGGCTTCCCGCGCACTTAACACAGTAGGATTTTTTGAGTTAAGCTTATGTAATTTAGCGGCTGTGTCCATTTCTTCAAATAAATTTAAGTCATTATTTGATGCTGCTCCATCTGTTCCAAGACCAACGTCAACACCAGCCTTTAACATTTCTGGCACAGGTGCAACCCCGCAAGCTAATTTCATATTGCTTTGAGGATTATGCGCTACACCTACACCACGTTGTTTTAGCAGCGCGATTTCTTCCGCGTTTGCCCAAACAACGTGTGCAGCAATTAAACGGTCGCTAAGTAGACCTAGTTTTTCCAAGTGCATAATTGGACGTGAACCATAACGCTTAGTAATATCGTCTACCTCTGCTTGAGTTTCTGCTAAATGTATGACAATAGGGATGTTTTGCTTTTCAGCAAATTCTTTAACAGCTTTCAAATGGTCAGGTTTTACTGTGTAAGGTGCGTGTGGAGCAATTGCAGGAATAATTAACGGATGGTTGCGCCAACGTTCAACAAATTTTTCTGTGTAAACCAAAGCTTCTTGAGGGGTTTTATTGTCAGCTACAGGAAAATCTATTAAGGTTTCACCCAGTACGCCACGCATCCCTGCTTTAGCTGTTGCTTCGGCAATGGTGTCTTCAAAATAGTACATATCTACATAAGTAGTCACACCGCCTTTAATCATTTCTAAACAACCAGCCATTGTTCCCCAATAGCAAAAATCTTTAGAGACATTCTTAGCTTCAGCCGGAAAAATATATTTTTCTAGCCATTCTTGAAGCAGCAAATCATCTGCAATTCCTCGAAAGAAAACCATAGGAACATGAGTATGAGTATTGATTAAACCAGGAATAATTGCTTTTCCTGTAGCAAGAATCTTTTTCTTAGGTAAGTATTTTTTGCTTAGATCAATGCGTGATCCTAGATCGACGATCCGATCACCTTTGATTGCAATATATCCGTCTTCGATCACTTCTTGACGATCGTTCATCGTTACGATCGAGCCGCCTACGATCGCTAGATCAATAGATCGGCTGGATCGTTGATCTGTTTTAGCTGCTAAGCGTGATCGTTTTTCTGTTTGTTGATCTGTTTTGTTAGCTGTTTGAGTTAAAAAGCTAGATATTGGATCGAAAACTTTTGCTAGATCAACTGATCGTTGCTTAGATTGTTGATCGTCCGATCTTTTTGATCTGTCCGATGGATCTGATTTTTGCGATCGTCGATCTATAGTTGATCTATTTTTAGATAGATCAGACTTTGTAGTGTTTGAGTGGATCAGATTTTTACGATCATTGATCTGTTTAGCTAATAGATCAATGGATGAGATCAAACAAAGTAAAATAGCAACGATCACTATTCTAAAAGTCCATTTACCCTTACCCATTTTGTTATTCTCCTGATTTTTAAGGGATTGTAAGAAATTTAATTTGAAAATATTTCTTTAGGTAAAATTAAAGGGCGGTTGTTGTTCCGCCCTTTGATTTAGTTAGAAATTTTATAGCACAAAGCTTTTAGACATCCAAATTTCGTACATCCAAAGCAAAATCCTCAATAAATTTTCGGCGAGGCTCAACAGAATCACCCATTAACACCGTAAAAATTTCATCTGTTTCTACAGCATCTTCTATTCGCACTTGTAAAAGTGTACGTTTAGCAGGATTCATAGTTGTTTCCCAAAGTTGGTCTGGGTTCATTTCTCCTAAACCTTTATATCGTTGGATTTGGATGTCTTTTTTAGCACTATCCAAAATATGTTTAACTAGCTCATCTCGTCCATTTACTTCAGTTACATTATTATTTTGGCGAATTATAAAAGGAGGAACTAAAGAATTAGACAACTCTAAATGAAGCGACACAGACTTTTGAAATTCAACGTGTGTTGCTAGTTCCCAATCAATTAACATTGTTCCACTAGAAACCGCTGTATTACGTACAACTTCTATTTCAAATAAATTATGTTCTTCATCTTTTTTGATTTCTGACTTATAACCAGCTTTAGTTAAAGCTTCCTGAACTTTTGTTAGGGGTTGCACGGTTTCAAAAACTTGATGAAGTGTTGCTAAAGAACGCATAACACCAGTTTTTCCAGCTAAAGCTTCTAAAACTATACTTAATAACAGACGATCTTGGAACCGTTTTTCTAGCTTTTGGTAGTAGGTGTTAAATTCTATTTGTTTTTCCATTACTCGGATTAACTCACGACCTTCTAACACTTTACCAGATTCTTTAACCGTAACTTGTACATCTTCAGTAGACTTTTTCATCAAGTAGCGATTAAGTTCTTTTTCATTGATTATGTATTGTTCCGAGCGACCTTTTTTAACCTTAAAAAGCGGTGGTTGAGCAATATAAATATTTCCACGCTCAATAAGTTCTGGCATTTGCCTATAGAAAAATGTAAGTAAAAGGGTTCTAATATGGCTACCGTCAACGTCCGCGTCCGTCATTATCACAACTTTGTGATAGCGTAACTTGCTCACATCAAAATCATCTTTTCCTATGCCTGTACCAAGAGCAACAATCATCGCGCTAATTTCACCGTGTGCAAGCATTTTGTCATAACGAGCTTTTTCAACATTAAGAATTTTACCTTTTAGAGGTAAAATAGCTTGAAAACGACGATCCCGCCCTTGCTTTGCGCTCCCACCTGCACTATCGCCTTCTACAAGGTAAATTTCACAGACATTTGGGTCACGTTCTGCACAGTCGGCTAGTTTGCCGGGTAGACTGCTACCATCAAGCGCACCTTTACGGCGGACTAATTCGCGGGCTTTGCGGGCTGCTTCACGGGCGCGGGCTGCGTCTATGGCTTTGGTGATTATTTTTTTGGCAACAACAGGATTTTCTTCTAAATATCTGGAAATATTTTCATTAAGGAAAGATTGAACTTGTCCGCTAACATCACTATTAAGCTTGCCTTTGGTTTGACCTTCAAATTGTGGCTGTGGGATTTTTACGCTAATAACAGCTACTAATCCTTCGCGTAGGTCGTCACCTGTCAACGTGCTACTATTTTTCATGTTAGTTTGGGCATAGCTATTGATAGTACGAGTTAGCGAAGTACGAAAACCTGAAAGGTGAGTTCCTCCATCAACAGTATTGATATTGTTAGCAAAAGAATAGATATTTTCTGCATAACTATCATTGTATTGGATGGCTACTTCAAGACCTAAAGGATCGTCAGAAGAAGGAAGTTTTTCAAAGTACATTGGTTGAGCATGCAAAACGGTTTTATTTTTATTTAAGTGACTAACAAATTCTGCAATTCCACCTTTATAGTAAAATTCATGCTCGCGTTCTGGACTAACACGTTCATCTTTAATTGTGATACGTAAACCTTTGTTAAGAAAAGACTTTTGCCTTAAACGATCGGACAAAATATCAAAATTAAATTCTGTTACAGTAAAAATTTCTGGATCTGGCTTAAAGGTGATTTTTGTTCCTGCACGACGGGTTTTGCCTGTTTGTTGGAGAGGGGCTTGGGGATAGCCTCGCTCATATTCTTGTTCGTAAACATCCCCTTCTCGACGAATTTCTAGTCTTAACCATTCTGATAGAAAATTCACCACACTAGCACCAACACCGTGTAGACCTCCAGCAACTTTATAGGCACTATCACCAAATTTACCACCAGCATGTAATTCTGTTAGCACGATTTCTGCGGCAGAACGCTTTTTAGGGTCATCTGGGTGAATATCTGGGGGGATACCTCGCCCGTCATCAACTACGGTTACGGAATTGTCAATATGAATAAATACTTCAATATTTTTGCAATAACCTGCTAACGCTTCATCAACACTGTTATCAACAATTTCATAAACCAGATGATGAAGTCCTGCTTCACCATTTGAGCCAATGTACATTGCTGGACGAGTTCTAACGCCATCTCGGTCGCTAAGAATTTGTATGTCTTTGCCTGTATAGTGGCCGTTTTCTGGGGTAGGGAGAATGTCTTCTCCAGGACTTTCTACTGCAATGCTTAAAGCGGTATTGTTGTCTTTCATAGTTTCCTTCTGCGTTAAAATTTATAATTAAAAGGTTAAAAGGGTGCCCGATGACGATCTTCTTCATCAATAGAAGGCTCTTCTTTAAAGTCTTCTTTGACTAAAAAGACGTTGTTGCTCGCTGATGTTTTGACTGATTCAATTTGTAAATTCTCTTTATTTTCTACTAAATTATTTACAGATAAATCAGTAGTTTTTGTTATTATTTCATTGTTTTCAAAAATTTGTTTTTCAAAAATATTTTCGACTATTTCAAAAATATTTTCAGAAGTATTTTCTATAATTTTTCCTTGTGAAATAAAATTGCATTGAGCTTTTTTCTGGTATTGTGAAGCTATTTCACGTTTTGAAGTAGAGATAAAGACCTGCATTTTATTTGCTAAATGATCTAAAAGCAGAGAAATCCGTTTTAAGTCAAGTTCTGCATCAATATCATCTATTAGAAAAATTGGGTATTCTTCAAAGGTTTGATGATAAATAGCTATTTGTGCTAAGTCTAGTGTAATCAACGCGCTACGTTGCTCCCCAGAACTTCCAAATTTACTTACTTCTTGACCATCAATAAGGATTTCTAGCTCATCTCTATGAGGCCCAATCAGTGAATAACCTACTGCAATTTCATTTTCTAAACGTAAGCGTAAACGTTCTGTAAGTATTTTTTTGTAATCTTCAGTAGAAGATTTTTGACTAACTCCATGTTGAGCAAGCGAAGAAAGATAATTAATTTCTATTTTTTTCTGGCTAAAAAGTTGTTTATTTATTAACTTACTTAAACGATTTGTATAATCAACTCTTGATGAATGAATACGGGTACTATATTCAATAAGCTGTTGATTCCATGAAGCTATTAAATCAATAAATTTAGATAAATTTTGACTTTCTTGAGCTTCTTTTAGCAGAGTATTTTTTTGTTTTAGAACACGGTTATATTCTGAAATAGTTTTTAAGTAGCTAGGCGTAAGGCTAACAATACCCCGGTCTAAAAAGCGTCGTCGTTCGGCTGGTTCACCCCGAACAATTTGCATTTCTTCAGCACAAAAAACTATTACATCTAAATTACCTAAATATCTAGTAACAGCTTCTCTTTTACCATTAATATAAAAACTTTTAGTATTTTCTTCTAAATGAACTTGTAAATCTTTTTGTAATCTTTCTCTTAGAACGCTACCACGAACAAAGGCTTGTTTAGATGTTTGGTTTATAGGGTTAAGTCTAAAAGTTTCTTTTAGTGTTGAAGTGCGAAAAGATTTTGTGCTAGCAAGTAGATAGATTGCTTCTAGCCAATTTGTCTTTCCCTGTGCGTTATCTCCACATAAGATATTGATACCTGGGGAAGCTATTAACTTACCAGATAGATTACGAAAACCTTCGGTATAAATTTCAGTAATAATCATAGGATTAAAAGTAAATATTTTATGCTATAACTTCAATATTTTAACATAATTAACTTGAATAAGCTAGCACGTAAAGCCGATTAAAATTAGCAAGAAAATTTCTAATTTATTAAGCCATTTAAGGACATTATTTAGATGCAAAGAGAAGAAAAAAGTAACTCTATTTCGCCTAAATTTTTATTATCTTCTTATAAAAACTGGGCAGCTATTGGTTTAGGCAGCAACCTAGGCGATAGAAGCGCAAATTTACTAAAGGCTATTTCTTTGTTAATTAATCAAAAAATAAAAGTAATTGCTATTTCAAATATTTACGAGACTATGCCAGAAGATTACTTAAACCAATCAAATTTTTTGAATATGGTTATAGTTGTTGCAGGAGATGATTTACCTACGCCAGATAAGTTATTGCAGTTATGTTTAGAAATAGAACATCAACTTAAACGCGAAAGGCTTATTAACAAAGGGCCCCGAACAATAGATTTAGATTTATTACTTTATAATAATTTAGTAATAGATAGCATAGTAGATTTAGAAAAATACTATCCTAATATACAAATCTCACAATTAGATTTAGTGTTACCTCATCCTAGAATGCACTTACGAGGTTTTGTTTTAGTACCATTGCTAGAACTTTTACCAAATGGACAACATCCTGGCTTAAAAGAGAGTTATAGGTCATTACTTGAAAAACTAACGTTGGATTTAACAAACAAAGTTGTTTATTATCAGGGCTAAAAGCTTATTGTAGCCTAGGTGTTTCTCTTTGTTTTCTTTGCTATAATGTGCAAAAAACAATAAATTAACTTCTGTTATTGATAGGAAAAAGTTATGAGCCATTTCACTGGTGATACATTAGGAAAAATTACTGTTCAAGTAATTCAATCCAGAAAAGAGAAAAAGCAAAAAATAACGGCTTTAACAGCTTATGATTATCCTTCAGCACGTTTGGTTGATGAAGCAGGGATTGATATTATTTTAGTTGGGGATTCACTAAGTAATGTTGTCTTAGGGCATGAAAACACACTTTCTGTAACATTAGATGAAATGCTTGTGTTTGCTCGTGCAGTGCGCCGGGGATGTAAACGGGCTTTAGTGGTTGGGGATATGCCTTTTGGCTCCTATCATATTAGTGAAGAACAAGCTCTTATATCAGCCGTGCGTTATATAAAAGAAGGTGGAGTTGAGGCGGTAAAGATTGAAGGTGGGCGAAATCGTGCCTTACTAGTAGAAAGACTAGTGGAAAATGAAATTCCTGTAATGGGTCATATTGGGCTAACTCCTCAATCTGTGCATAAAATGGGGGGCTATAAAGTTCAAGGAAAAACCATTAACGCTGCACAAAGTTTGATTGAAGATGCTGTAACGCTTGAGCATGCAGGGATTTTTTCTTTAGTATTAGAAGGTATTCCTGAAGAAATTGCTGAAATGATTACAGAACGCATTAGTATTCCTACTATTGGTATAGGTGCAGGTCTTCATTGTGATGGGCAAATTCTGGTTTATTCTGATTTACTTGGGTTAACTTTTGGTCATCAAGCTAAATTTGTTCGTAAATATGCAGACCTAAAAACTACGATTAGCCAAGCTTTAGCAGAATATGTTGATGATATACACAAAGAAAATTTTCCTGCTCGCAAAGAGTCTTATCATATGCCTGAAGAACTATTAACTAAACTACGGCGGTCATAGGCGGTCATAGGCGGTCATAAAATTATGGAAATAATTAATCGTATTCCTAGAATGCGCTCAGTAACCCAAAAAATACGACGTGATGGACGTAAAATAGGCTTTGTTCCAACAATGGGAGCTTTACACGAAGGGCATTTAAGCTTAATTCGTCGTGCTAGGGCAATGAGTGATATTGTTGTAGTTTCAATTTTTGTTAACCCAATACAATTTGGACGAGGAGAAGATTTTGATGCTTACCCACGAGATCTAGCCCGTGATGCTGAACTCGTTTCTACAAGAGGTGTTGACTATTTATTTGCTCCTAATATTGATGAAGTTTACCCAGAGGATTTTTCTACTTATGTAATTGTTGAAGATTTAGGTGACAAACTTTGTGGTCTAAGCCGTCCTGGTCATTTTCGCGGTGTTTCTACAATAGTACTCAAGTTATTTAATGTTGTTCGCCCTCAATTTTCATTTTTTGGTCAAAAGGATGCTCAACAAGCAGCCATTTTAAAAAGAATGGTTAGGGATCTTTGCGTAGACACAGAAGTTGTAATTTGTCCAATTGTTCGTGAGCCAGATGGTTTGGCTATGTCATCTAGAAATGCTTATCTTAATACAGAAGAAAGAAAAGCGGCTCTTGTACTTTCTTTAGCCTTGCAACAAGCTAAGAAACTTTATCAAGATGGTGAACAAGATGCAGGAAAAATAATTTCAGCAATGCGACAAACAATTGAAAATGAACCGTTTGCTAGAATTGATTATGTTTCTATTGTTGATAATGAAAGTTTAGAGTCTCTTGATATTATTGATGAAAAAAAAGCAGTATTGATTGCTTTAGCAGTTTTTATTAATAGAGTTAGGTTAATTGATAATATTACCCTTAATACTTCAACTCAAGATGAGGATGATGAGCCGAGTTCATTTTTTTAAGCTGTAAGACTTGGGCCAAAACACTCTTTACAATCACCATAGGAAGTTTTGTTAAAGCTATATGAGCCTAAAAAATTATGTTTCAAAATTAGGCTTAATTATATGCTCAACTGTTTGGGGTTTACTTTTAATAGAAGTCAAATACTCTTGTAGTATTTTTTTATCTTTTTCGCTAATTTTTATAAATTTTATCCCTAATAAATAAACATACTCTTTACTATCTACTTTTTGATAACGGCAAGTTTGACCAACAATGTTGATAGATTTTTGGGGGAGAGCTAGTTCTATTTCCAAATAAGTATGTGTGTCATTACTAAAATGAGCGTGTAGTCCATCAACAGTAATTAAAGGGGATAAAATGCTAATACCTGTTTCGCTTAAGTCAAAAGCTTTTCCTTGAATAATTCGAGAGCTACGGCGATCTCTACCCCCAGTTTGAGCTATACGAAAACAGGCTGGTAGGTCTACAGTATAGCGAGGGCTAATACCCCACTCTAGTATAAACCGACTAAAAGTTTTGCGAAGTTTGTCTTTTAATTTACCCAATTTCCCGCCCCTCTTTTGCTAGAAATATTTTGTTAGGGCTTTTGTTTCTTATTAAAACTTTTGTGGTGTGCAAGTCTTATTCTAAATTAATTTTTACTTACTAGGAAAGACTTTTTTTCTTAATAAGTGAATTTTAATAAATATCTAATAGTTTTTATAATAATTCTTCTCCTATTTCGCCGCTTGTAGCTTTTCCTATTAATATTTCATATAGCCGGTCTAGTTCATCTTCAGAATGAAAATCTATTTGAATCCGACCACCATTTTTATTATTAAAATGTATTTTTACTTGTGTTCCAAATCGATATTGTAATTTTTTTTCTGCATCTTTAACATTTGGATCAACTGCTACAGGCTCAATAGCAATAGGTGTAGAGCAAAGCTGCTCTACTAGTTTTTCTACTTCTCTAACAGAAAGCGAAAAATTAATAATTTTTTGTGCAATTTGAAGTTGTGTTTGAAGATCTTCTAGTCTAAGTAATGCTCTAGCATGCCCCATAGAGATTTTTTCTGTTGCTACCATTTGCTGGATTTCTTCAGGTAATTTTAAGAGCCGGATTATATTGGCTACAGATGAGCGTTCTTTACCTACTCTACGCGCTACTTGTTCTTGGGTAAGTTTATAGCTGCTAATTAATTTTTGGTAAGCTAAGGCTTCTTCAATTGCATTTAATTCCTGTCGAGCAATATTTTCTACTAGGGCTAGCTCTAATAATTTATCATCAGCAATTTCTTTGACTATAGCAGGGATTTTTAATAGCTGGGCTTTTTGTGCTGCACGCCAGCGTCTTTCCCCTGCAATAATTTGAAAACGGTTTCCTTTACGACGAACTAAAATAGGTTGGACTAAACCATTTTCTTCTATAGATTCAGCTAGTTCATTTAGCTTTTGTTCATTAAAAACCGTGCGAGGTTGTTCATCGTTAACTTCAAGTAAATCTAGGTCTATTTCTAATAGTTCCTCTGTTCCAGAGCTTTCCATAGGTGGGAGTAGTGCTGATAAACCTTTACCTAGAGCCTTTTTGCTCATGACTAATTACCTCCTTAGCTAATTTTAAGTAGCTATCAGCCCCTTTTGATTTTAAGTCATAAAGCATTATTGGTTTACCGTGGCTTGGGGCTTCAGCTAATTTAACGTTTCTAGGAATTATTGTCTTAAAAACTTGTCCACCAAGAAAATCTCTTAAATCTGATTTTACTTGGGATGCTAATTTAGTTCGCTCATCATACATAGTTAATAAAAAACCTTCTACAGCTAAATTAGGGTTTAAGCCCCGCCTTACTCTAACTAAAGTATCCCAAATAGCAGAAACACCTTCTAATGCAAAATATTCACATTGTACAGGAATTAAAACAGAATCAGCGGCTGCTAAGGCATTTAAGGTTAAAAGACCTAAAGAAGGGGGACAATCAATTAAAATATAATCATATTTTTCCCGTTCAGCTTCTAAAATGGATTTTAGCTTTAATTCTCGTTCTTCTAGTTCTACTAACTCTATTTCTGCTCCAGCTAAATTACGATCAGAAGGAGCAAGGAGTAAATTTTCTATTTCAGTTTTAATTAAAATTTTGTCTAAAGGCTCACTCATTACAAGTACATGGTAGAAGCTACGACGTAAGTTTTTGGCTACACCTAAACCAGAACTAGAATTTGCTTGAGGATCAATATCTATTAGTAATGTACGTTTTTTTCCTGTTGCTAGCCCCGCTGCTAGATTTATTGCAGTGGTAGTTTTTCCAACACCACCTTTTTGATTTGCAATGGCAATGATTTTCGCCATAAAGCCTTCTTTCTTACTTTTTGGTTTTTTAGAGGACTGTTAATAAATTAACATAACATAGGCGAATTAACAGATTATGTCTAGTGTTTTTTGTGAAAAACTTTGTTTCACGTGAAACATTCTTTTTTGTGAAAAAGTAATAGTACACGATTTTTACTTTCTGGCAATGCAATTATCTCGGATTCTCTGCCTAAAAACTTTTCTTTAGAAGTAGATAAAATATTATTTGCTGTTTGTAAAGAAACAAAAAGTATTATTAATTTTGATTTAGTAAATTTTTCTATTATTTTAGGGACTTGATTTTCAAGTTTTTCTAATGCTCGGACAGTTATTAAATCAGATTCTAAAGAAATATTTTCAAATCGGTCATTAACTATTTTTAAGTTAGATAAATTTAAGCTACGTCGCACTTCTGCTAAAAAAGCAGATTTACGCTTATCTGCTTCAATTAATGTTATAGACATGTCTGTTTTAGCAAAACAAATTGGTAATCCTGGAAAACCTGCACCAGTTCCTATATCAACGATGCTATTAATTTCATTAGAAATAAATTTTGTTACAAAAAGAGATTCAAAATAAAGTTGTTCTGCGGCTTGTTTGGGATTTGTTAAGGTGGTAAGGGAAATTTTTTGATTCCATTTAAGTAAAAGAGAAAAATGTTCTGCTGTTTTATCTACTATTTGATTTAGATTTGTTGGACAAAATTTATGGAGTTGGCAAAGTTTAACCAACTCCTCTTTCATTAAATCAATTTCAGATTTCATTAAATAGCTCGGTGTCTTAGTTCTAATTGGATATTAATAATAGAAAGTGCAGCAGACGTAACCCCAGGAATCCTAGAAGCCTGGCCTATAGTTTCTGGTTTTACCCTTGTAAGTTTTTCTATCATTTCACGTGAAAGACCTGGAATAGATGAATATTCAAAGTCCATAGGAATATGTCTAGCTTGTGCTTTTGCTAGTCTTTCTGTTTGCACTTTCATAGTTTCAATATAGCCTGCATATTTAATATCGCTAACGGTTACATTTAGCTCTTCTGGATCTACTTTATCTTGCATATCTGCTGGAAGTAGCATTCTTAAGTGTTCTGCTGTAACTTCAGGGCGTTTTGCTAGTTGTGCTAAAGCCACACTTTCATTAAGTTTTATACCCGTAGCTTGACAGAAACGGTCTGCGGTTTCGCTGCCTAAAACAGCGCGTAGTTTAGTAAATGCTTGTTTTAGTTCTGTAATTCGTCCTTGTTTAGTTTGGAAATTAGCAAAACAGGATTCTGTTACTAGACCAATTTGCCGACCTAGTGGGGTAAGGCGTTGGTCAGCATTATCCATTCTTAATAATAGTCTTACTTCTGAACGAGAAGTAAACATTCGATAAGGTTCATCAACACCACGAGAAATAAGATCATCTATAAGAACACCAATATAACCTAGATCCCTTGGTAAGACTAAACGATCTCGGCCTTGTATCATAAGTGCAGCATTAATTCCTGCCATTAGACCTTGGCAAGCCGCTTCTTCATAACCTGTTGTCCCATTGATTTGACCAGCATGAAATAAACCTTGGACACGTTTAGTTTCAAGTGTGGGTTTAAGCTCAGTTGGGTCTACCATATCATACTCAATTGCATAACCAGGACGAATCATTGCTACTTTTTCTAGCCCAGGGATTTTTCTAACAGCTTGTTCCTGGACTTCTAAAGGAAGGCTTGTGGAAAAACCATTAAGGTAAATCTCGTTAGTATTATAGCCTTCAGGTTCTAAGAAAAGTTGGTGGCGGTCTTTATCTGCAAATTTAACAATTTTATCTTCAATAGATGGACAGTAGCGCGGGCCAATAGATTGAATTTGACCGCTATAAAGTGGAGAACGACCTATATTTTCGCGGATAATGTCGTGTGTTGACTCTGCTGTATAGGTAATATAACAAGGAAGTTGCGGTTGGGTTATCTCCTTTGTTTGGAATGAAAAAGGAGTAGGAACTTCATCTCCTGGTTGAAGTTCAAAAAGTGAAAAATCTATTGTCCGTGCGTCCAGGCGTGGAGGAGTTCCTGTTTTTAGTCTAGCCATAGAAAAACCTAGTTTTTTGATAGATTGACTAAGTAAAATAGCTGCTATTTCTCCAGATCGACCAGCAGAAAAAGTTCGTGGGCCAATATGAATTGTACCATTTAAGAATGTTCCCGTAGCAATAACTACTGCTTTAGCCGCTAGTTTGCGGCCATCCATAAATTCAACCCCAATAATTCTATTTTGCTCAACTAAAAGTTCTACTACTTCACCTTGACGAAGTGCTAGGTTAGGGATTTCTTCAAGTTGGCGGCGCATTTCTGTCCGATAAATTCCACGATCAGCTTGGGCGCGTGGTGATTGTACGGCAGGGCCGCGACTACGATTTAGCACCCGAAATTGAATACCAGCTTTGTCTATGACTTGTCCCATCATTCCGCCAAGAGCGTCTATTTCTCTGACAATATGACCTTTAGCGATTCCACCAACAGCCGGATTACAAGACATTTGGGCAATTAAATCTAAATTGATTGTCACTAGTGCGGTTGAACATCCCATTTTTGCTGCTGCTGCTGCTGCTTCACAACCTGCATGCCCAGCACCTATTACAATTACATCAAAGCTTTCATTAAACTGCATAAAATTAGCCTCTTACTTTTATAAAAAACAAAATTATCTCAAACAAACCCATAAAAAACAACCGCTAGAGTATTTATAAAGAAAAGTTTTCCACAGCTTGTGAATAACTTTAAAATACCTATTTTCTAGTAATTAACTTGTGGATATAAAATATTAAGGGTTCATTGCTGTGGAAAACTTTAGGCAAAATAATTATTTTCCTACACAAAATGTTGCAAAAATTTGTCCTAGGATATCTTCAATAGTAGTTTCTCCAGTTATCTCTCCCAATTTATTTAAGGCTAAATGTAAATGACACAAAGCAACTTCTTCAGAGAAACCCTCATTAAAACGATTGATTGCGTCCGATAACTGACTAATAGTATTAGAGAGCAACGCAAAGTGACGGGCATCTAAAATCAAAGTATCTTCTTGGTTTAAGATATCATGATGGAAAAACTTATTTACTAAATCTCTTTGTAAATTATCTATTCCTTGGCAAGTTTTAGCTGAGACAGAAAAAATCTTTTCCTCGCTAATTTTATTTCCTACTAATTCAATTATTTGTTGAGGTGAAATTTTTTCTCCAAGGTCTGATTTATTGATGATAACAGCAAATGGGACAGGATTATTGGAGCAATTAAAAAGTAATTCTTTATCGTCTTGGTTTAACTCGGTTGAGCCATCTACTACTTGTAAAACCAAATCAGCATCTATCATCGCGCTATAGCTTCGTTCAATACCCATTTTTTCTACCACGTCTGTTGTTTTACGTATTCCGGCGGTATCAATTAAATAAATAGGGATACCACCCAGGCTAACTTGTTCAATAAGACTATCTCTAGTTGTACCAGGAACATCTGTAACAATGGCTCGGTCTTTTTGAAGTAGGACATTAAACAAGCTAGATTTTCCAACATTAGGACGGCCAACAATTGCTAAATTTACTCCGCTGCGAACAACTCGCCCAAATTGGTAACTTTTAGCCAAACGATGAAGTTTAGCTACTAATGTGTTAAGACGTGTAGTTAAACTTGCAATAGAATCTGTGTCCAGGTTTTCTTCTACAAATTCTACGGCTGATTCTAGATGGACGATTATTTCCAAAAGTTCTGATTTAACAGGCTGAAGATAATTTGATAATTCCCCTTTAAGTTGGCGGGCGGCCAAACGTGCTTGGTATTCAGTTTGTGAGTCAATTAAATCTCTAACAGCTTCTGCTTGTGTTAAATCCATACGACCAGAAAGAAAGGCTCGCATAGTAAATTCACCAGGGCTTGCTGCGCGTGCGCCCAGGCTAAAACAAAGTTGTAGCAAACGACTTAGAATAAATGGGCTGCCATGACAGCTAATTTCTACTACATCTTGGCCCGTATAGGATTTAGGAGCTTGAAAATAGATAGCAATAGCTTGATCAAGAAAAACGCTTTTTGAGTCCTGAATTTCTACTAGTTGGGCTTTTTGTATTGCAGACAAATCTGCTTTTGGGGCAAGTTGGGATAAGATTTTAGCTGAATTTGTTCCGCTTATTCTTATTACTCCAATTCCACCACGACCAGAAGGAGTTGAAATAGCTGCGATTGTGTCATCAAAGAAAAACATTGTCATTTTTGAGGCTAGCCCTGAAGGACTAGCCTATTATCAAATGCTACTACGTAGCATAAAGACTTTAAGGGTTTTTGATTTAAGCCCCAGAGTGGCTACTGACAATAGCCAAGTCCTTTAGTGCTTGGCTTAAGATAAATAAATAGTTACTTTGCGGTCGTCGCCTTCACCTTGGCTTTCTGTATGAAGGTCTGGAAATTCTGATAAAGCAAGGTGAACAATGCGACGCTCATTAGGTGACATAGGTTCAAAGGTAAAAGGTTTTTTAGTTAGTCGGACTCGTTCTGCTGCATGTTTTGCCATTAGACGTAATTCTTTTTCTCGCATATTACGAAAGTCTGCTGAGTCAAAAACAATTCTAGTGTCATCATCTAAAAACCGACCGTAGTTTTTATTAGCAAGATATTCTAGCGCATTAAGTAGTTCTCCGTTATGTCCAAGTAAAAAAGATACATCTTCGCCAGAAAATTCCAAATTTATAGAACTAGGGTTTGTGTCTACAGAGACTGACAGGTTAAGTTGAGAAAGCACTATGATTCGGTTCATAAATTCAGTAAGATTTTTAGCTATTTTTTCTTCTGACATTGCTAGAGTTCTCCTAATTTAACACTTTTTATTTAGCTTTTGCCGCAGCAGGCGCAACTTGAGAGCCGGATATTAATTTATTAATAAATAATTGTAAAGCGACACCAAAAATACTGTTAAACATCCAGTATAAAACTAGACCACTAGGCGCGCTAGCAAAGAAAAGGACAAAAAATACTATTGGCATTATATAAGTCATCATAACGCGCTGCATTTTTTGCGCTGGATCGTCTGTGGGTGCTGGATTAGGCATTATTGCTGTAGCTGCCATTGAAGCAACCGTCATAATTATTGGTAATATGTAAGTTGGGTCAGCAATAGACAAATCTTTAACCCAGAAAATAAAAGGTGATTGTCTAACATTAATAGACATTGAAAGATAGATGTAAATTGCCCAAAAGATAGGAAGTTGTAGTAGTAAAGGTAAACAACCTGCTAGAGGATTACCTTCCTTAAATAATGCCATCATTTCTTTTTGAAGTTCTTGTGCGCGGGGATCATCTGTTTTGAGTTTTTTAAGTTTTTCTTGAATTTCTCTTTGTCTAGGTTGGAGTTTTTTAGCCTTCTCCATTGCAACAGAGCTTTTCCACTTTAAGGGGAAGAAAACTAAGTTGATTAGTAGTGTGATAGCAATAATTCCCCATCCATAATTGTAAGTAACGCTGTAAATAGCTTTTATTGAAAAGTCAAGCACAGGAATAAAAGGTCTAACAATAAAAGAAAACATTCCATAGTTAAGCATTATTTCTAGGTCATGTTTGCTCTTAAGTAAATTTTTGCTAAGAGTTGCAAGTAAGTCGCTATCTTTTGGCCCGACAAAAACTAAATAAGGTTTGTCGTTTGCTAATGGTAAGGAGACAGAAAGTAAATGTTTTTCAGTCTCATTTTCTTTAATTGTAATATTTTCAATGGTGCTACTAGGTGCTTTTTCCGTTGGGACAACAGCCATAGCAAAATAATGGTCAATACTAGCAACCCAATCAATATTTCCAGAAAAAGATTTTGTTGCTCGCTCTTTGTTTTCGCCCGTTACATCTGTACCTGCAAGGAAATTTGTTTTTCCATTTTGGACTACTAATATTTGAGGTGGGGTATTTACATAAGGGTCAAATTTCTTAACAGATTGATCACCAAAATTAGGCCCAATTATTAGTTGGGCTGCTAGTGGGTTTGAATCTTTAAGAACTTTGGCTTGAAAATCAAAGAGGTATTTTCCACCTGTTATTTTTAAGCGTTTTTCTACTTCTATACCAGAGCGAGTTTTAAGGCTAAAGACAATTTCTTTTGTTTCATCCGCTTTTAATTCTATTGTTTCGCTTTCTTCATTAACACTATAGAAAGATTCATTTAAGACTTTAGTAAGGGTTTTATCTTCTACTTCTAAGCGAAGTGGTGCGCCAAATTTTTCTCTAGTTGTTTGAGAAACTAATTCTAAGGTTTTATACTCGCTGTTAGTTATTTCTCGACCGTAAAAATGATGAAGATTTAGAGATGTTAAAACTCCACCTTTATTATCAAAAATAGCAGTCCAAAAGGGAGTTTTAATAGTTATTTTTTTTGGAGCAACTGTTTCTACTTCAGGTGAAGGAATACCTACGTTTGCATCAGGGTTATTGCTATCTGTATTAGTTGTAGGTGTTAGGCTAGCTTCTGTTGAAGGTGTTAGGCTAGCATTGGGATTTGGTGTAGGACTTGAGCTAACTTGTTCTTTTGTAATAGCTTCTGGATAAAAATAAGAAACTGCAAACTGCCAACCTACTAAAATTAAAAATGATATCACTATAAAAGAAATAAAGCGTTTTTCCATAAAATTTTGTCTGTGTACCTCTAAATGCTTAAAGTTGTGAGAGAGTCTTATAAGCATTTACGAAAATAAAAAATAACTTAAGGCAAAACATAGAATGTTGACATAAAAGAAATCTGCCCTGCTAGTTACTTCACCGGATCATAACCCCCTGGATGGAATGGATGACAACGTAGTAAACGGCGAATGCCCAAGTAAATTCCTTTAATTATTCCATAGCGTGCTATAGCGTCTGCACTATATTGTGAACAAGTTGGAAAAAAACGACAAGCAGGAGGAAACATTGGGGAAATAAATTTTTGGTATATTTTGATAGCAGAAAGTGCTAAATAGCTTGGGGTTTTGGTAAAAAGTTTAACAGTCGTAAATATTCCTCTACTATTTGTTGAAAAGGAGTTTGAAGCATCGCTTTTTTGACATTGAACACTAAGTCGCAAGGCTGCATCAATTGAGGTTTGTTTTGTCGGAATATCTCTCTTAAAATTCTCTTGCATCTGTTTCTTTCTACTGCATTACCAATCTTTTTAGTAACAGTTACGCCAAAACGCGATAAAGTTTCATTATTTTTTAGCACAAATAAAGTAAATAAAGGGCTATTATAACGCCTGCCCTTATCATAAACCCGCTTAAACTCACGAGATGTTCTAAGTTTTTCGCTTTTATGGAAACGGGCTGATACTTTTGGTGTGGATGACATAGACAGTTACAAGATTTTAGAAAAAGAGCATAAATCCACCGCTACGCTTAACATAGGTAAGCGTAGCGTAAGCAAAGCTTTTTAGTAATGTGAAGGGGTCAAACGCTTACGTCCTTTAGCACGTCGTCTTGCTAAGACTAAACGACCACCTTTACTGCTCATACGCTCACGGAAACCGTGTTTTTTAGCGCGGCGGCGATTATTTGGTTGGTAGGTTCTTTTCATGGCTTACTCCTTTTTTTATTAGTTAGTTTGGCTGCTTTTGGAAAAGAAGTAAGAATAAGAGACTTAACCTGCTAAGTCAAGTCTCGCGGGTAAATTAAAAAATTTTTATGTAGATAATTTTAGTTATAGCAATGGTAAAAAAAAAGGTTGTAATATAAGTAGCTATTATTTAGCATATCAAAACATCTCTTTGCCCAAGCTTTTAAGAGTTAATACTTTATACCTAAAATATAATAGGTAAATAATAATAATTTTTAATTTTAATTAGGACTATACTTTAGTAAGAAAGGGCAGTGCTTTATTACTAAACTTAACTGTTTAGTAGTTTAGACTAAAGCACGAAGTAGAAAATAATTATGAGACCTTCAGACTTTGGCAGTTCTTTTCAAATCCCTAAATTTGAAGCACCAGCAGAGATTTTGCTATCTGATAATCGACGCTTAAGAGGTAAATTATTTCTTTCGATTTTGTCTAGTTCCAAACTAGGCCATAGTTCTGTTTTAGATAGCTTAAATGAAACACAAAAATTCTTTCCTTTTCTCTTAGAAGAATCTAACCAAGTAGAAATTATTAATAAAGATGTAGTAGTGTCAGTAACTGTAGATATAAAGTTAGATCAAGATGAAGGGACAGATATCTTAAATGCAAATCTTTGGATTGAAGAAGTAGAATTAAAATGCAATCCATATATGAATTTAAGAGGAAATGTTGTTTTAGACCTTCCACCAAATAAAGCTAGGGTACTAGACTTTTTTAATTTGACAACAGCTTTTTTTGCCCTTCAAGAGGGAGAAAAACACCATATCATTAATAAAAGATATATTACAAGCATTAAAGAGCTTTCTGCTTTACCACCTACTAATGTCCCTATTGTGGTTGTTAAAGCTAAAAGAGGCGGGCGTAAAAAGAAAAATACTTAAGAAGCTAGCTATTAAAAAAATAGAAACTTTTACGGACTTATGAGGAATAATATGGAACAAATAGAACAGCTATTAAATAAATTTAAGGATTTTGGAGCTACAGAACTACATTTAGAAGCAGGACAAAAACCCTATTTTGCTACCCCATCAGGAGTAAAAGAAATCAGCGCAAATGCTATTCAACATAAAGATATTGTTCAAATTATTTCTCCTATTTTAACTCCGTCTGCAAGAAATGAACTTATAGAAAAACCTGGAACAGAATTTTCTCATCGTAGTGCTTCAGGGGTTTTTCAAGTTTCTATTAAGAAATCTAGCCTAGGTTTTAATGTTATAGTGCGTGGAACAGGTGCGCCAGCTATAAATGTTTCACCGGCTGCAACACAACCTGTAGCAGCACAACGTCCAGCCGGCTGGAATAATGCACCTCAAGCTAATGCTCCTACAGCAGCTTATCAAACATCACAACCAACACAACAATATTCCCCACAGCCAGCACATAATCCTAATCCAACACAAGCAGCACAAACTTTTCGTCAAGGCTCTTCTGTTCCTCAACCTACTATGGCGATGGGAGGGGCTAGTCATCAAATGGCACAAACCTTGCAGGCTACAAATCAACAAGGGTCTGCTCAAGTAGTTCAAGCAAAGATAAAAGCAGCGCAAGCAGCGGAAATTGATAAGCTTTTTGAAGAGATGGTGCGAATGAAGGCTTCAGACTTACATATTTGTGTAGGTATGCCTCCAATGGTACGCCATGATGGAGAGATGAAAGCTATTGAGGGCTTAGGAGTGTTAAGACCTGAAGACACAGACCGTATTTTGCTTGAAATTATGCCTGAGCGTAATAAACAAGAGTTTGATCGTCGCCATGATACAGACTTTGCTTATGAAATTAAGGATTTAGGGCGGTTTCGATCTAACATTTTTATGGATCGTAAAGGTAGAGGTGGGGTCTTTCGTGTTATTCCTACAAAGATTTTGACAGCAGAAGACCTAAAGCTTTCTAAACAGATTTTAGACCTGTGCTTTTTAAGTAAAGGTCTAGTAGTAGTTACAGGGCCAACGGGTAGCGGTAAATCTACTACGCTAGCCGCTATGATGGATTTTCTTAATCGGCATCGTAGAGATCATGTCATTACAATTGAAGACCCAATTGAGTTTGTACATGAAAATAAGGGCTGTTTGGTCAATCAACGAGAAGTTCATAATCATACAGATTCATTTAAGGACGCATTGCGGGCAGCATTACGCGAAGATCCTGATATTATTCTGGTTGGTGAAATGCGGGATTTAGAAACAATTGCTATTGCTATTGAAACGGCTGAAACAGGCCACTTAGTTTTTGGTACATTGCATACCACCACAGCACCTTCTACTATTGATCGTATCATTGACCAATTTCCTACAGATCGACAGTCTCAAATCCGAACCATGCTTTCAGAGTCCCTTAAAGGTGTTGTAGCTCAAACATTACTTAAGAAAAAAGGTGGAGGACGTGTTGCTGCGCTAGAAGTGTTGCTTGTTACACCCGCTATTTCTAACTTAATTCGTGAAGGAAAAACTTTCCAAATCCCTTCTGTGATGCAAACCTCTCGAAATCTAGGCATGGTTACACTTAATGAAGCATTATTTGATCATGTTAAAAATGGCCTTGTTACACCTGAAGACGCTTATGTTAAAGCTGTTGATAAAGTAGGGTTTAGAGAATTATGTAAACGTAACAATGTAGAGCTTAGCATGTAGTTATATTTCTTAAGAAAATGGTAAAGACAGAAAAAATTCAAGAAGACTTTGATCATATTGCCATTTTGTTAGAAAAAGAAGGTGAACAAATAGCTCCTTATGATGATTTTGTTCTTAAATTTGTACCAAACCAATGTAATCATGCAATGGAAGTTGGTTGTGGAACAGGAACATTTACCCGCCTATTAGCTAAACAAACTAAACAAGTTACAGCTATAGACTTATCAAGTGAAATGATACGTGTTGCTCAATCCCGCTCAACAAAGTTTACGAATATAGACTACAAAGTTGGGGATTTTTTTAACCTAGACTTAAAACTTGCTCACTTTGATTGTATTGTTATGATTGCTACCCTGCATCATTTACCAAATGAACAAGTTCTTAAGCGAGTAAAACAGCTACTCGCCCCTAATGGAGTTTTAATTCTCCATGACATTTTAAGACCTGAAGGTAAGTTTGAAAAATTGGCTAATTTAGTAAGAGTTCCTGTTAGTTTATTTTCTAGGTATTTTCGCACAGGAAAACCACAAGTAAGTTGGCAATTAAGAAAAGCCTGGGCCGAACATGGCAAAGATGAATATTACCTATCAAAACGCGAAGTCAACGCTATGAGCAATGCCCATCTAAAGGGAAGTTACACAAAATTTCATTTGCTTTGGCGTTATACAGTTATTTGGCGTAATCAAAGCACTGCATAAACTAATATTATGAATAAAATTGCTAGACTTAATGCTGCTTTACAAGGTGAGAATGTAGATCGTCCACCTTTTAGCTTTTGGTATCATTTTGGTTTACAACACGCTAAATCAGAGCGTGTTGCACAAACTCACCTAGAATTTTTTCAAGCCTATGACTTAGATTTTCTAAAAGTAATGAATGATTATCCTTGTCCTGAGTCTGATAACCAAGAAGAGCTTTTTGAAGTTTCTGATTGGAAAAAATTAAAGGTTTTTTTAGGGGATGAAAGCGGATTTGGCAAACAATTAAAAGCCCTTGAGCTAATAGGCCAAGAATTAGCCGACAAAGCTTATTTTGTTGAGACTATTTTTAGCCCCTGGACAACTGCACGTAAGCTTTCTGATAAAGAAACTTTAATTGAATTAAAAAATAATCATCCTGAGCTACTTTTAGAAATAATGGAAAAAATTGCTTTGTCTTTAGCTAATTATGCTGAAAAAGCAATTAACACAGGTGCAGCAGGGATTTTTCTTTCTCTTTCAGGTGCAAATCCTAATGTAATGACTTATCAAGAATATGAACGTTTTGCACGTCCTTTTGATTTAATGATCCTAGAGCGTATAAAAACAAAAACTAAGTTTAATATTTTACATATTCATGGGGATCAAATTTATTTTAATGAGCTACTAGATTATCCTGTCCAAGCAATAAATTGGTCACATTATTATGCTAAACCTTCTCTAAGCCAAGCGCGGCAACAATATAAAGGCTGTTTGTTAGGCGGAATTAATGAAAAACTCTTTGGACACACTACTATTTCAGCAGTTAAAAAAGAAATAAATGAAACTCTCAAAGAACTTGGAACACAAAATTTAATAATTGCTCCAGGTTGCTCGATAGAAACAGACAGTCCACAAAAACAGCTAAGAAGTGTTAAAGAAGCTCTTGAAAGTTAATTGCCTATCTTTTCCAAAATAGCATTTTTCATTTTCAAATTTATTTCAAAAAATTTTTCTATAAATTTAATGATTTCTAGTGCTGATTCCTCAGAACGATCATAGCCTTGGATAAATTTTGGTAGTTGTTTTGAAATGTTAGGATATATTTGTTCAAACCTTCTTTCATTTGAAAAAAAGTCTTCATTTACAAGACTTTTTTCTTCTAAATAAGCGGCTAATTCTAAAACTCTGTCAACTGCATGTGATTGTATAAAGCGGCTTGCAGAAAGTTTTTCACCTCGCTTATATCTACATATACCAATGTATAAATTTGTAAGAAGTTCGCCTATTATCCATTCTTTGTTATGTTGGACTTTTTCGACTCTCATAATAGGTTTACAAATATTGTGGTCTACATTGTTTTCTGCCCAAACAAGTCTACCTTCAGAGAATGGAATTTTTGACAATTCATTTTGTTCAAAAATAGCAAATTCGCAAAAAATGCCATCGTCAAATAAAGCTTTATAACCATCTTTTGTATTTTGAAAATAAAATGCCAAGTTTGAAACAGCCTTTAACCAATCCAAATTGTTTAAAAAATAGTTTTTATAACCTGTTTTAGCAATAACAAAAAAGTCCAAGTCTGAATAGTCATCTATTCTATCTAATTCAATTCCTACAGATCCTAAAGCAAGTAAAGCCAAAGCTTTTTGGCTTTGCTTTAATGATTCACCTATTTCATTTAATCTAGCAAAGAGTTTTTCTTTATGGCTCATTGTTACAATTCTAAGTGATCTTCTAATATTTCAAGTAGTCTTTCATAGCTCACCCTATTGTATTTTCCATTAGGGTTGTAGGGAATAGCAGTTTCTCTTGATGGTAGTTCTAATTCTAAGTAATAAAAGTCTTTAAGCATACCAAAAGTGCCAATATAGATTACTTTTCCTGGCCTTTTAGCATTAGACAGCACAATTGAAGACATATCCGCAGTCCAAAGATCAGCTATTTCTAAAGCATCTTCGCCAAAATGACGATTTAATTTAGACAGTAGCGTTTTTATAGATTTACCTTTTACTAAACCTTCTAATTTCATAATTTTAACTGTCTTTCCAATCTCTTATGTCTTGAGCAAATGAGCCAAATCCATCAGGAAAAAGCTTTTCTATGTCTGATAAATCGGTTGCTAGTCTATTTGCTGCTTCAACTGCATATTTAGTCATTAAAGGAATAGAGGCTCTATCAACTTTATAAACATCTTTCTTTAATTTTTGTTTGATGTGTGAATATCTTCTTTCTTTTGAAGCTACAAGCCATGCTGCTTCACTTGCTTGTGCATCTATTCCGCATTGATACCAGGCTTCAATGGCTGGAACCGCCAAACCAACCGCGGTTTTAATCTGTTGGCGATTTGGAATAAGTTTAAGCGAGTTTTGCGTTTCCGAAATTATTTTCTTAATTTGGCATAAACGGCAATTACTGTCTATAGTTTGTTCGTGGGAAGGGTTGTGTATAAGTGTTTCGTCTGAGTCAACCACAATAGCAAAAGCTTCTGCATCTGTTTGGTAATATAGGCTTTTTATTACAGTTGGGATAAGTTGTAACACTCCATACCAGCCCCGAAAGCGTAATGGATACTCTACCTTTTCTATTTCTTCTCCTAAAATTGCACTAACAATTATTCTAGTGAATGCTTCATCAACTTCTGATTCGCTTAGTAGAGCAACTTTCATTACTTTATAGGAACTCCTCCTAAAACTCCGCTATACCAAACATCGCTTAAAGGAGATTCCTGTAAGATGTCCTCAATATCAAAACGTTCTGATAGACGTTCAAATGTAACAAAACCATCTTTTTTACTAGCAATTACTACTTCCTCTGGATGATCTCTAAATAGATCTAAGAAATATGGTGAATGAGTAGTGCAAATAATTTGGATTGGATCGCGTTTTTCTCCAACACTTTCAGGGTAAGAAAGCCTGTATAAAGCGTCTTGTAAATCTCTTAGTAATCGCGGGTGAATACCATGATCTGGTTCTTCAATACATATCAAAGGAGGGTGATTAGGTATATAAGCTAGTGTTAAAATAGCTAAGGCAAATAAAGTACCTGTTGATAAATCTTCGGCTTGAACTTTGTGTTTTCCGCGAGTTGTCCTTAGCAGGAAAGATCTTTGACCTGTGTTTGGAGTATCAAACAATATTCGGTCATATTCTGGTAATAGTCTGTTAACTTCTTGATTTAATAGTTCAAATTTTTCTGGTTCTTTATCTCTTAATTGATCAAGTACACCTACAAGATTTCCACCAGTAAGTGACAATCGGCTATTTGGGCTTAACTGAACAGGATAAGAAATAGAGCTTGAATTAAAAGAAAAAATTTGCATTTGACTTAGTTTACTTAGCTCTTTTTCGTAAAATTGCTTTTTTATCTTTTCAGAAATGCTTTCTGGGAAATCGTTGTCAGAAGGAAAAAAGGCACTAGGTTGAGAATCATCTTTCCATACAACTTCTGTTTGAGATGTTTTTGCCCAATTGATTTTTACTTTCACGCCTTCGATGTCTTTTTCATGTCCAAAGCTAACAACTCTTGAATACTTCATGCTTGCTGTTTTTGCTGCTAGTTCGATGGCTTTAAGCGCGGTTGTTTTTCCGCTACCATTTGGCCCGATGATAAGTGTAAATGGGCTAAGAGGTAGTTTTGTATCTTGTAACGCTTTGTAATTCTTAAACTCTACGGATTCAATCATAAGGTTTAATTTAAGTTTAGTTTTAGCCAAAATTCAAGGTTAACGCTTAAACATTAATGCTTTAATGTTAATTTCAAGGGTTTCTGTTTTTGAGCATTCTATTTTTGTGTTGTTTTCTTTCACTTCCATTTCTATATCAGTATTAGTTCTTAGTGTAAAATGATCTCCACGGTTAAGTTCTAGTAACAAAACACGCTCATTTGAAAGGCAATCTAAGCGAGCAGAAATCAACCGACCATCTTTAGTTGCAAATTTATCATCACGTCCACAAGTTAAACCAAGCTCGCTTTTCTTAAATTTAACCATTGCTTGAGATGTGTTTCCTGAGCCTTGGAGGGAAATTTTAGCGGTTCCATCTGTAAAGCTATTTCTTAGCACCCCAGAAAAATCTTTTTCTCGATAGTCAGAGTGGCTAACTAGCAATAAAAAGTTTTTTAACCCTTCTTTATCATCTACTTCAAAAACAAAATTTCCTGCATTATCTGTTTTAGTTTTGTAATCTTGAAATTGAGTGCGAACTGTAACTAAAGCCTCTACAATAGGTTGTCCATTGCGAGCATCTATAATTTGACCGGAAAAAACAGCTTTGGCCTGATTACTCAAGCTAATTTGAGCAGAAACAGGTAGGTTAACTAAAAATAAGAAAAATAAAGCAAATATTGGTAGATAAAAGCGTTTCATTGATAAACCTCTAACTTAAATTAATCTTGTTGGTGATGATAGATAATTTTACCATTTACAATAGTTGCAATCACCGCTCCTTTTAGTTGCCAGCCAGCAAAGGGACTATTACGACTTTTTGAACGAAATAACGCAGGGTTAACAGTTGTGTTAAGTGTTGGATCAAAAATAGTTATATCAGCAGGTGAACCAACGGCTAGCGTCCCACGAGCTAGATTAAAAACCCTAGCTGGAGCAGTAGAAAGTAGCTCTACAAATCGCATTAGAGAAATTTTTCCTGTATGGTAAAGCTTGTCTAAAGAAAGGCTTACGGCTGTTTCAAGCCCTACGATTCCAAAAGGTGCGCGGTCATATTCTAAAGCTTTTTCATCTGCATGATGTGGTGCATGATCTGTAGCAATTACATCTACTGTCCCATCAATAATGCCTTGTATTAAGGCTTCTACGTCTTGATTAGTACGTAGTGGAGGATTCATTTTTGTATTAGTATCAAAACCTTCTACCGCGCTATCAGTCAGGCTAAAATGATGTGGGGTTACTTCGCAAGTAACTTTAATTCCTTTTTGCTTACCTTGTTTTACTAAAGCTAAAGATCCAGCAGTGCTTAAATGGGCGATATGGATATGCGCTCCAGTTTCTTGCGCTAGCATTAAATCTCGCTGGACATCTGCTTCTTCAGCTAAATGAGACATTCCTTTTAGTCCAAGTAGCGTAGAGTAATAGCCTTCATTCATTACGCCACCAGCAGCAAGCTCTTTATTTTCACAATGATCAACAACAGGTAGGCCAAAATTTTTGGCATATTCCATTGCTCTACGCATTACCAAAGAGTTTGACACTGGACGACCATCATCAGAAATAGCTACAATTCCAGCCTCGTACATTTCCCCAATTTCCGCCAGTTGTTGACCTTCAGATTGTTTAGTTATTGCTCCAATAGGGAAAATGTTTACAAGATTAAGCTTTTTTGCTCGCTCTAAAATATAGTGAGTTACTGTAGCATTATCATTTATTGGCTGTGTGTTTGGCATACAACATATTGAGGTGAAACCCCCAGCAGCAGCAGCTTTAGCACCTGTTTCAATAGTTTCTTTATCTTCGCGTCCAGGTTCGCGTAAATGAGTGTGAAGGTCTATAAAACCAGGTGCAACTACTAAACCTGTAGCATCGAAAATTTGAGCATCAGCTATTTCAATGTTAGGAAAAACACCTGCAATTTGTCCATCTTCAATTAATACATCAGATACTTCTTCAAAGTAACGACTAGGATCAATTACTAGGCCATTTTTAATTAATAGACGCATAAATTATTTTGCTCCTAAAACTTCCTGTTGAGCATCTGCTACATTGCCACCCATAACCAAATAAAGTGCGGCCATACGAATAGCAACACCATTAGTAACTTGTTCATAAACAAGCGAATATGGCCCGTCAATTACATCTGAAGCTACTTCAATTCCACGATTAACCGGGCCCGGATGGATAACGATTACATCTTTTTTAGCCATTTCCAGACGTTTAGCTGTTAATCCATAGAAGTAAGCATATTCTCGTAAGGAAGGAAAATAGGCTGAAGCTTCTCGCTCAAGTTGTATTCTTAGCATTAGGACTACATCAGCACCTTCTAAAGCTTTATCAATAGAAGTTGTTGTTGTAATTTTACCAACAGAATTTGCTGTTAGCTGGTCAAAATGTGGTGGAATAAGTGTTGCGGGCCCGGCTACACGAACATTAGCACCAAGTTTAGTAAGTAGATGTACATTAGAACGAGCTACCCGACTATGAGCAATATCACCAATAATTGCTACTTCTAAGCCTTCAATTTTTTGTTTATGTTCACGAATAGTTAAAGCGTCAAGTAGGGCTTGTGTAGGGTGTTCATGCGCTCCGTCGCCAGCATTAATAACAGAAGTGCGACAAATGCGGGCTAGTTGTTGGGGAACGCCTGCTGATGAATGGCGAATAACAATTGCATCAGGCACCATTGCTTCTAGATTTCTAGCTGTATCAATTAGCGTTTCACCTTTTGACAAACTGCTACTAGAGGCAGAAATATTAATTGCATCAGCAGAAAGACGTTTGGCAGCAATTTCAAAGCTTGTTCTGGTACGTGTAGAGGGTTCAAAAAAAAGATTGATGACTGTACGACCTCTAAGAGTCGGGACTTTTTTTATTGGACGGCGGGAAATTTCCTTAAAAGCTGCTGCCGTGTCGAGAATTGTATTAATCTCTTCTACAGAGAGATCTCTAATTGCTAACAAATCTTTTCGATTAAAAGCCACAAACAATCCTTAAGCTTCTGGGGCAGGTTCGACAACAATAACTTGTTCTATTTCGTCAAATCCTTCCAACATAACTTTAACAATTTCTGCTTGTTTGGTAGCGACTTTCTCGCCTACATAATCAGCATGAATTGGTAGTTCACGATAACCACGATCTACTAAAACAGCTAGTTGTACTCGGCGAGGACGGCCAAAATCCATTAGTTCATCAAGTGCTGCTCGAATTGTTCGACCTGTATAAAGTACATCATCAACTAAAATTATGGTTTGTTCTTCTACTCCACCAGGAATATCAGTATCTTGAACAACAGGTTTAACATCTACTGTAGAAAGGTCGTCTCGGTAAAGTGTTATATCTAATGTACCAACAGGAGGGCGAACGCCTTCAAGTTCAGCAATTTTATTAGCGATTCTTTCGGCTAGTGGCACACCTCGACGACGAATACCTACGATTAATAATTTTTCTGTGCCGCGATTACGTTCAACTATTTCTGAAGCTATACGTGAAAGGGCGCGGTTAATAGCAACAGCGTCCATCAATTGAAACTTTTGTACAAAATTCATGGATCTTTCTCCAAAATAAACAAGCTAAAATTTTACTGCAAAACCCGTCTTTATAGCATAAGCTAATAAATGATAGCAAGATGTCTTCTAGCTTGTTGGTGACACGAAGTAATTAATACTCTACTACTGCCAATTCTACAATCTGGTAATTTTCTACCCTCATTTTTAAGAAATTTCCTTCTACTAAAGGGAGTAAATAAGCACCTGTACCGCCACTAGACGCAGTGGCATTGGGATCTAATTGTTCTCTAACTTCTAAAGGCAATTGCTTAATGATTAAGTCAAAATCAGGGATACGGCGTTGTTTACCAAAAAGGATAAAAGCCCCTTCAGGAAGTGGTATTGGCAGAGAGATATCTTTTATCATTTCTTCTACTTTAGGCATAAAACAATATTATCTCTCCTAATAGATACTAACTGTTGTTGGCGCAAAGTTTTTCTAAGTTTTCCTTTAATAACATAATAAAAGAGTATCTAGCAAGTACAGATAACTATTATTGTTCTTTAACATAGATAAAAACTTTGGTAGTTATTGAAAGCAATAGGTTAATAGACTACTATAATCAACCTAAGAAATCGCAAATCTTAAAAGAATTTTTTTCTTAATTCAGAAGAATATTTACGGCTAGTAGTTAAGGGAGTTGTTATGTTGCGCAGATAAATTTGGTAGCTACTTCTAAACCAAGGTTCTACCCTTTCAATATATTCAATATTTATTAAAACTGACCTGTGAATACGCAAGAATTGTTGAGAAGGTAGATGTTCTTCCCACTCGCGTAAGGATTTTAGGACTAGTTTTTTTTCACCCTTAGTTGTGTAAACCTCTGTATAATCGCCAGTTGCCGAAATATAAATAATAGAATTTATTTTTACAAAGCCTGTTCGACCTTGACCTTTAATAAAAATAAAATCGTTGTAATCTAATGGTTGAATGGGTTTAGACTCATTTTTAGGTGATTTTTCTAATCGAGCGAGAGCCTGACTTAACCGAGGTAAACTAACAGGCTTAAGCAAATAGTCTAGGGCATTTACTTCAAAAGCACGAATAGCAAAATTATCAAAAGCAGTAACAAAAATAACAGAAAAGTCTATTTCCATTTTTTCAAACAACTTAAAGCCGGACTCTTTTGGCATTTGTATATCTAAAAATACCAAATCTGGCTCAGTTGTATTAATTACTTCTATAGCTATTTCGACACTATTGGCTTGACCTACAACTTGGATTTGTTGGAAATGAGCAAGTTGATGTTGTAGGTCTTGACGTGCTAATTCTTCATCATCTACCAATACTACACGTAGTTGCTTCATTTGTTTTATTTATACCTTTCTTCTAGGATTAAACAGGTATTTCTATTGTTATATAGACATAGCCTTTTTGTTCACTAATATTAATAGTGTGATTATCAGAATAATATTCTTTTAAGCGTTGTTTTACATTATCTAATCCTACACCTAAACTAGCACTTTGAGGAATGTCGTCATCATCAGGTTTTGCTATCCAATAGCCGCTATTAATTACATCAAAAATGAGCATATCATTTTCTATTTTTACAGATAACTTTATTTCAAGTGGTAGCCTACTAGTCACCATTCCATACTTAATAGCATTTTCTACAAGTGGTTGTAGCAAAAAGGCTGGCATTGTGTAGTTATTAGCTGCCTTTTCAAAGTTAGTTTTAACTATTAATGTATCCTTAAAGCGAATTTGTTCTATAGCTAAATAATTTAGTGTAGCTTGGATTTCTTCTTCTACGGAAACTATTGATTTCTTTCTATTTAGTAGCAAGTAGCGTAAATAGTCTGCTAGTTGTGTAAGCATATTTTCAGCCGCTTTGCCATCTGTAGAAATTAAAGCTCGAATAGACATTAAGGAATTAAATAAAAAATGTGGATTAAGTTGATAAAGTAAAAGCTCTAAATAAAGTTGCCTAGTCATCCGAGAGATTTTTAATTGATTTTCAACCCGCACAATAACTTCTTCAACTTGAAAAGGTTTAGTTACATAATCCACACCACCAACGCTAAAAGCTTTAATTTTGTCTATCATATCACTATTAGCACTAATGAAAATTACAGGGATTTTTTGGCTATTAGGGTTACTTTTTAGCTGACGACAAACGTCATAACCGTTGACTAGGGGCATATTAATATCTAAAAGCACAATATCAGGAGGTGCAGCCTTTATTGACGCAAGCGCGTGTTGACCGCTATTGGCTACTCTTACATCATAGTTTTGTGCTGTTAACATTTTTGATAGGACTTCTAAATTGTTTGGCTCATCATCAACAATTAAGACTTCCCCTTTATAGCTCTCAATATTTAATGGCATAGAATCAAAGCTCTTTTTTGGGGTTTAATAAGCAAATGTAGTTGGCATCTTATAATCCCTACAATAAAACAGACTCTTCACCAGTAATTTTAGGACAGTTATACTTGGGGTGTCGAATGCTTGTTAAGATGGATTGTCCATTGAGCGATAAAATAAACCTTTTAGCCAAAGATCTTTATTTACTAACTTTATTTGTAAGCTTATCTATCATTTGTAAAAGAGCTTCTACTTGATAGTTTTTAATCATGTTTTGTAAATGATTTTTTAGGTCTTTATTATCTTTTCCTATATCTTCAATTATCTCTTCTGCTAAAGTTAACCTACCTTGTAATGCTGCTTTATGCAGGCGGTTTAGCAATTTTGTAGGAACATTTTCTAGCAAGGCAACTATTTCAAAAGAGCTTATTTCTTTGTTAGATTTTTGTTCTGTTTTAGTCTCCAAAACTTTGTAGGAAAACTTTACTCCAAGGTGCTGTTTTAATTTTTGGAAAATGGTTTTTTCTAAATAAGGTTTAGTAACAATATCATCACATCCTGCATTATAAATACCAGCATGGTCTTGTTCAAAAGCACTAGCCGTCATAGCAATTATTACGGTTGATTTTGAGTTATTTTCTAGTTCTCTAATTTTTCTTGTCGCACTATAACCATCTAAAACTTTCATTCTAATATCCATCCAAATCAACTTTGGATGCCAGGATTGCCAAATTTCAATAGCTTCTTGACCATTTGTTGCCTGGCGAACTTCAAAACCAAGAGAAGTTAAAAAAGTGCTTAAAACTGTGCGGTTTTCTGCTCGATCGTCAACTACTAAAATTCGGTGTTTTGCCTCGCCTTCAGCTAAACCTATGATGTTATCTTCTTCAGATCCTACTATTTGCGAACTCTCATTTATTTGAGGTAGTTCAATATCAAAAGCAAATACGCTTCCTCTACCTTCTTCACTAACTACAGTTATATCTCCACCCATTAATTGTACAAGGTTGCGGCTAATAAATAGTCCAAGTCCTGTTCCTTCCTTGGATTGTTGACCACTAGAAGTTTGGACAAATGCCCCAAATAATTTGTTTATTTCTTCTTTGGAAATACCTGTTCCAGTGTCTTGAACCTGGAAAAATACTCTTGAATCACTATATCTAACAGTTAAAGTTATTTTACCTACACTAGTAAACTTGACAGCATTAGCTAGTAGATTAATTAATACTTGTTTAAGCTTCTTTTCGTCTCCCTGGACTTGTTGAGGCAAGTTAGCAGGAATTTTACATTCAAACTCTAAACCTTTTCCTGTAGAGTGAGATGTAAAAATACTGGTAATATCACTAAGTAAATTATGAAGATTAAAAGTCGTTTTTTGAAGTTCGACTTTGCCAGATTCAATTTTAGAGATAGATAAAACATCGTTAATTAAAGATAGTAAGTGTTCACCACTACGCAAAATAGTTTTTAAGTACTCACCCTCTTGTTTTTCAAAAGGGTGTTTGCGTAAAATTATTTGAGTAAAACCTAGGATAGCATTTAATGGGGTGCGTAATTCGTGGCTCATATTTGCTAAAAAAGCACTTTTAGCTTGATTAGCTATTTCTGCTGCATTTGCGCGTAGTTGATTTTCTAGCAGTTCTTGTTTTATTCTTAGCCGTTTATTTCTAGCTCTAATAGCAGTAAAACATATTACTGAAAAAGTACCAAAATAAAGACAGTAAGCCCACCAACGTTGCCAAGGTGGAGCAACAATTCTTACTTTTACTGAAACCCCTTGTTCATTCCAAATGCCATCACTATTTGCCCCTTTTACTTTGAAAATATAGTCTCCTGGAGCTAAGTTAGTGTAACTAATATAGTTTCTATTATCAACCATTCTCCATGTTTCGTTAAGTCCTATAAGTTTATAGGCATAAGAATTTTTTTCTGGGTCAGAATAGCTTAAAGCCGCAAATTCAAAAGAAAAATAATTTTCTTTATGAGAAAGTTCAAAAACTTCATTTGATTCTAAATTTTGAGCTAACAAAAGAGCGGCTTTTGGAGAAGGTTTATCAAAAATCTTAAAATTGGTAATAACGATTCTTGGGACATACTTAGTGCTTTCTATTTGTTCAGGAAAAAAGCGAGAAAAACCATCTACTCCACCAAAAAACATCTCTCCACTTTTACTTTTATAATATGCTCCAGAATTATAACTGTAGCCTTGTAATCCATCGCTAGGGCCGTAGCTAGCAAAAGTTTCTTTTACAGGATTAAATTTAATAAGTCCTCGGCTACTAGTACTTAACCAAAGATTTCCTTGACTATCTTCTAATAACCCTAAGATAGCGTTATCTGCTAAACCTTGCTCTTTTTTGTAATACTTAAAACTATTGCTTTTAAGATCAAAACAATTTAGCCCTCCACCATAAGTTGCTATCCAAAGCCTCTTTTGTTTGTCTTCATGAATTGACATTATGGTATTGGCATTTACGCTTTTATTAGTAGGATTTTTAGGGTCATATTTGTAAATTGTAAAAGCTTCTGTTTTAGGGTCAAATTTGTTTAATCCTCCGCCTTGAGTACCTATCCAAATATTGTCATCACTATCCACAAGCATAGAAAAAATAGCGTTTCTACTTAAACTATTAGGATTTTTAGGGTCGTTTAAGTAGGTTTTAGTTTCTTCTGTTTTAGTATCATATTTAATTAGTCCTTTCATTGAACCAATCCAAAAAATTCCAGAACTTGATTGACAAATTGGGCCTAAGCCGTTGTCACTTAAAGTTTTTCTCTTAAAACCATCTATTTTAGGGTCGTATTGATGTAAAGTTCCGTCATGTGTTCCTACCCATAATATTTTCTTTTGATCTTCATAAATTGAATAAACAGTATTATGACTTAAGCTAGAAGTAGAGTTTTTATTATACATATAATGCTTAAAGGTTTTAGTTTTAGCATCATAACGATTTAAGCCTCCTCCACCAGTCCCAACCCATAAGTTGCCTTTTGAATCTTCACAAAAAGCATATATAGTATTATGACTTAAACTATTAGGAAATCTTGGATCCTTAAAAATGGTTGTAAATTTTTGACGGTTTAAGTCAGCTTTGTTTACACCATTATTGGTTCCAACCCAAAGTATTCCTTCTCTATCTTGAAAAACTGACCAAATTTCATCACTACTTAAATTAGCACCAGAAAGTTTATCATCTGTAAATAAAGTAAAATCAGCGGTTTTAGGATCAAATCTAAAAAGCCCTAAAGTTGTAGTAGCAACCCAAAGCTTACCCCAAAGATCTTCACAAATTGAATAAATATCGTTGCCATCAGTGCTACCAGATGAATTAACTTCGTTTAAGTAAGCAGTAAAAGAGTTTGTAATAGGGTCAAATTTATTAAGTCCTCCTCCATAAGTACCAACCCAGAGATTTCCATTGTTATCTAGATAAAGCGACAAAATGTCATCTGCACTAAGGTTTCCAGTTTTTTTTGGATCACTAAGATAACGAGTAAAATTATTAGTTTTAGGGTCAAGTTTATTAAGACCTTCTTCTGTTCCAACCCAAAGATTTCCTTCTTTATCTTCACAAATAGCTGTAACAAGATCATTACTTATACTTGTTGGAAGTTTTTCATCATAAAGATAAGATGTAAACTTATTAGCCTTTGCATCATACCTATTTAAGCCTTTAGATGTTCCAATCCAATATATTCCAACTTTATCCTGATAGATTGCACTAATACGGTTATTAGTCAAACTATTAGAATTATTGGAGTTATGCTTATAAACCGTAAAATTATCCGTTTTTGGATTATATTTTGTTAATCCTTCAGATGTTGCTACCCAAAGAGTTTCTTCTCTATCTACATAAATTTTTAGAATTTCACCACTAGGTAAAGAATAAGGATCTTTTCCATCAGGACGGTAAATTGTAAAGTTGTAACCATCAAATTTATTAAGGCCGTCCTCTGTACCAAACCACATAAAACCCTGTTTATCTTGATTAATAGTTGAAACAACGTTGTGGGATAAACCCTGGTCTATTTGGTAATTTGTAAATTTGACATTTGCTTGTTGGCTATAAGCTAGATGAACGGAGAATAACGTAATACAAAAACCTATTAGCAAAAATACCGGAGTATTATGTTTAGTTAAAGTTTTGTTACTAAAGTTAACCATAAGACTAGTAAGCAGTTATAAGATAAAAATAGAGATAAAAAATTAGCTAATTATCCCTTAATAATTAGCTATCTGCAACTAACTTAACAGGTAGTTAAGTTTATTTTGGCGATAAAATAAGCTATTTAGCGATAAAAAAAACCATTTGTAGATTTTTGCTTATTTTATGTAAAAATTTCCTAATAATGTAGCTTATTAACTAACACAAAATATCTTTAGATTTATGCAAAAAAGTTAACTGGGTTTGAGGAGCGTAGCTTAAAGGCAAAATCTTACGGTTTAGGAATAATGCCAGTAGTAGATAAAGATTCTTGCAAGATGCCTACGCCCTCATAGTTATAATACTTAGGTGTTTTAGATAAAATAAATAAACGTTTAGGCTTATTAGCAGCAGAAATATTTTTATAAAATTCGGAGGTTTTTATTTGCTCTCTAATATCCATAAAACCTAGAAAAATACTTAAATGTTCTTAAGCTTTGCCAAAATATAATAAATAACTACTGCTAGATTATGTGTCTAGCTTTGCAGGAGAAGAAACTTAAAAATTGGCAATTATAAGCTTGTATTTTGATAATAAGTGTTTGAAAGGTATATTGGCAGATTGTTAATAAAAATTGTTTGGAAAAATAAATGTTCTGCTGCTAATAAACTTTACTTAAAATTACACAAGTAATGTAAACGTAATAACTAAGATTCCCAATTTTTGGATCATATTCCGTTGTATCTTGACCTGCTAAGTCAAATTAGCAGGTTTTTTATTTGGTTAAATTAAGTACATCGTAAACTAAGTAAGTTAATATTTCTTGAATTTCTTGAATTTCTTGAGTCCTAAAGTGACGAAATAATTGTAGCCTAGGTCGTAAGACCTAAGCTTAGTGATTATACATAAATAGAGTCGTGTAGTGACGACATAATAAACCTAATTAACACAATATTTAATTGTGTCGTCACTACGTGACTCTGTAAATACTATACTATCATACGTAGGGTTGAAACCCTACGCTACAAATATGCCGCCCCGTTGGGGCTTTAAGAAATAAAACCTCAGAAAACTTTGTTTACAGTGTATTAAGTACGCTGTAAACTAAATATTCTAATATTTTAATCTTAAGCCCCAGTTGGCAACAGATACGTAGCGTAGGGTTTTGACTCTACGTATAATAACGCAATGCCCCTAAAAACCCCAACGGGGCGATAGAGTTTTTTAATGTTAAGAAACAACTCTGTCGCCCCGCTGGGGCTTTTGGGAATGCTTGATTATTATACCTAGGGTTGAAACCCTAGACTACCTATCTTTCGTCCCGTTGGGGCTTTAAGAGATAAAAAGCCAAAAAACTTTGTTGACAGTGCATTAATTAAATTCTATTTTGGTTTTTGTCTCTCTCCATTTGTCATAAAATTTTCTACTTTTAACTTATTTTTATTTATAAAAATGCTTTAGCTGCATAACCAAATGTTAGGCAATTTCTAAATTTTATAAAAGGTTATTACTAGTGTTTCTACTTTTTTAAGTAGTGTTTTAGCTATTTTATTTTCTTAAAAAGTAGCCATTAACTAATCAAAACAGAAAGGGTTATCAATCAGAAGTGGCTTGACAGAAAAAATCCATGCCATATACTTTGGAAGAAAGCGGCTTCTAATTTTTATCAATCACAATTTATCCGGGGCGTGGCTCAGTCTGGTAGAGCGCACGGTTCGGGACCGTGAGGTCGGTGGTTCAAATCCACTCGCCCCGACTTAGTCCGGCTTCATTATTATTTTATATTACAGCGGATAGCTTAAAATTAATTACTTAATAATATTTATGCATTTAGCCCGTTATTTTCTCATTACTGGCAAAGTTCAAGGGGTGGGATACCGTTATTTTGCAATGCGTGCGGCTAATCAATATCAGATCTCTGGATATGTACGTAATTTAGCTTCTGGACAAGTAGAAATTGTAGCTGAAGGCCAGCGTGAGGCAATGGAAAGTTTTAAGAAAGAGCTAGCCATTGGGCCTTATCATGCAGAAGTGATTCAAATAGAGGAAAAGATTTTAGAAAATACAGGACGCTTTCAAGGTTTTCGTATTGAATACTAGTAGCTAAGAGAAATTAATTTTTTTTGGGTATTAATAATAGTTAATCCTATGCAAGAAAAACGTTCCCGTCCCCGTTTAAAGGTTTCTATGCCTGTTCAAGTCATTGGGCGTACTATTGATGGAGAAAAATTCCGTGAACTCTGTCAAACACAAGACGCTTCTGCCTTTGGACTTTGTTTAGTTTTAGAAGCAATTGTGCCACGTGGAACAATATTATTTTTAAGTATGCAAATGCCACGTCGGTTGCGTCTTTATGATTTAGCTAAAGATGTTTATCAAATTTATGCGCAAGTCCAACGAGTTCATATGTTAACAGAAGGTGGTTGTGAGGTTGGACTGTCTTTTATAGGTAAAAATCCTCCTTCAGGATATGAAAATTATCAAAGTGCAGAATTTTTTAATACAGAAATAAAAAGAACTACTGGAACCTACAAACCTGTCACCACAACACAAGTAAATGCAAATAATCCTACTAGTCACTCAGCTACAAACACAACTACAGGAACCAATGAAGTGGCAAAACCTCCTAACACAAATAATAGTGCTTGGGAACGTCCTGGCCGAAGAGATGCACGTCATAATATCCCAATAGATGTTATGATTGATTTTTTAGACATTAACAGTAGTATAATTAGGCAAGAACCAGGCTTAGTTACTAATATTAGTCGTGGTGGGGCCTGTGTGATGGCTGCAACAGAAGCACAAATTGGTAGCAAAGTCCGAGTTTCTATGATGAGAGAAAATTTTATTGTCTTGAGTTGTGTTAAAGCTATTACTACTAGTCAAGGCGGTGTATGTAATTTACATTTAGAATTTATTGATAAATGTTGGATGGGAGGCGGTTAACGCAAATGGAAGAATTAAAAAAATTGATTCGGGAAGTACCCGATTTTCCTAAACCAGGAATCTTGTTTTATGATATTACTACTTTACTGAAAAATGCTAAGGGGTTAAAGACAGTTATTAACCGAATGAGCGAAGCTTTTGCAGGAGAAAAAATAGACACTGTAGTTGGAATTGAGGCACGAGGTTTTATTTTTGCTCCAGCACTTGCCTATCATATTGGCGCAGGCTTTGTTCCTGTACGTAAACCAAGAAAATTACCTGCTTCCACAGAATCAATTAGTTATGAATTAGAATATGGTACTGATACTTTAGAAATACATCGTGATGCAGTAGGCCAGGGTCATAGGGTTTTAATTGCTGATGATTTACTAGCGACTGGTGGAACGGCTAAAGCAGTAGTTGATTTAGTTGAAAAATTAGGTGGTCAAGTGGTTGGATTAACTTTTGTTATAGAGTTAGATTTCCTTCAAGGCAGGGAAAAACTAGCTAATCATAATGTATATTCCTTACTACAATATCAGTCATAAGTATTGTTTATTATTAGAAAGATTTGTCAACGTTTAAGGCTCAACTAATTTTAAAGAGTCTTGCTCTCGTAGCTCAAATGGATAGAGCAACGCCCTCCTAAGGCGTAGGTTGCGCGTTCAAGTCGCGCCGAGGGCATAAATTATTATTTAATCTAAATATATTGGGCTGTAACAATCACACCTTTTTTGTTATGGTTTTTTATCCTTTTGATTAGTTACTATAAATTAGTTAATTCTAGGGGGATTCTTTTGGACGTAAAGCTATTTACTGAGCTAAAAAATTTTTCTCCAGAAAAAATGGTAAAAGTAAATCTTTTTGAAACAGAAAACTTTTTCTGTGATATATATTGTTTTGAACCAGGACAACAACAAAAATTGCACACCCATAATGGGGCAGATAAAGTTTATTTTGTTTTAGAAGGTGAAGGGAAATTTTTTGTTGGAACAGAAGAAAAAATCTTAGACCAAGGTAATGCGATTTTAGCCGCTTCAGGTTTTGTGCATGGAGTAGAAAATATTTCTCAAAATAAATTAGTATTGTTAGTTTTTATGTCTCCTAACCCAAATGTAAAAACTGCTGTTTAATTGTTGAGCCACTTTTATTAAAGTTTTTGGTATTTATTTAGCTTATGGAACAAACAACCAAAGAACAATTACGGGCAATGTTTTCTATAAAACCCCCCGAACCACAACCAGCAAAAGTTGCTCCGGTATTAAATCCAATGGAAACTATCCCTATTATTAATCTTTTAGAAATGGATTTAAGCAATATTGCGGATATTTCCCAGGAAGAAGAAGCCAAAGATTATACTTTTGGTTATGGAGAACAATTAAAAAGCTTAAGATATGGTGGAGATAGTAAAGACCCAAAAACACGAACTGATTTAGCAAAAGTAAAAAAAAGAGATGGCGAAATTATTGATAATAAATATCTGATTCTAGGCTCTTTAGGGGCCGGAGGTGCTTCAGAAGTTTACCTTGCCCAACGTCTTTTAATTGGTGATAAAGTTGCACTAAAACTACTTCGTAGTAGTTATGCTAGAGATCCTGACACTGCAAAACGATTTCATTTAGAAGCTGTTACAACAGCTACTATTAAACACCCTAATATAATTACTATACACGATTTTGATTTTACTGATGAAGGTACTCCATATATAGTAATGGAGTTACTTAGAGGAGAAACCTTATTAGGTGAACAGCAAAAAGTAGGCGCAATTTCTATTCGACGGGCAATACAAATAGTTACCCCAATTTGTCACGCGCTTAATGTGGCGCATTCACAAGGCATTATTCATCGAGACTTAAAGCCTGCCAACATAGTTTTACATCGTACAGACGATAACAACGAGGTAATGAAATTAATAGACTTTGGAATAGCAAAACAAGTAATAGAAAATGATTTTGATGAAATGAAAACCCTTCCGGGCTTAGTTGTTGGAACGCCTGCTTATATGTCGCCAGAACGTTGTATGGAAGAGCCATATGATCACAGAACAGATATTTATAATTTAGGCTTAATTTTTTATGAATTGACTGCTGGACAACATCCTTTTCAAGCTAAAACTATGATGGCAATGATGGCAAGGCAAATTTCTGATAAACCTCGACCATTGCATGAATTAGTACCTAATCTTCCTTCTGCCTTAGAAGATGTAATCTTTAAAGCTCTAGCCAAAGCTCCTAAAGAACGTTATGCAACAGCACTTGAATTTGCAGAAGCCTTAAACAATGCTTTTTATACATCTTCCATGACTTAAATTTTAGCTTGGGGAGTCTTTAACATACCAATCTTCGTGTAGCGACCACCCAGAGCAAAATAAACAAGCCGTCCACCGCCATTGATGATAACAGCCCGGACAAAGCCCGCGAGTATCAAAAGTATTCCAGCCAGTACCACAACCATTAGAAAAATATTCAGGATGTCCGCTACTGATGCAATACCAGCGGCTAGAGGCTTTTGGCTGCCAACTACATAATGGGCAACGAATACGTATAAAATCTGGCTCTTCTTCTTTTTGCTCTGGCTTTTTTTCTTTTACCTCATCGGGAAGATCACTTTTTTGCAGTAGAAATAAGCTTATTTCTTGGCTGTTAGTTTCCATAAATACTTATAATATAGCTAGTTAGATCTATAGTTAGTAAATTCCATATGAATGCCAAAATCTTTTTCTTTAAGCAGTTTAATTACTTCTTGCAAAATATCTCGATCACGACCAGCAACCCTAACAATATCAGCATTGATTGAGGCTTGAACTTTTAACTTACTATCTTTGATATATTTAACTATTTCTTTGGCTTTTTCTGTTGGAATCCCCTGTTGCAAATCAATTTTTTGGCGGACAGTGCTTCCCGCCGCTGGCTCAATTTTGCCATAAGTTAACCCTTTTAACGGTACACCACGCTTAATTAATCTTTGCTGGAAAACGTCGTTAAGACTATTTAGCTTAAAATCATCATCGGATAGTAAAGTTACGGTGTTATCTTTTTCTTCTAAAGTAATATCGCTTTTACTTCCCTTAAAGTCAAACCGTTGTTTAACTTCTTTCATTGTTTGATTTATAGCGTTAGTTACTTCGGTTAAGTCGATTTTTGAAACAATATCAAAAGTATTTTGCTGGGACATAAAACATTATCCTTGTTGGGATTATAAATTAAAAAAATTACGAAAATTAGTGCTAGTAATTTCTCCTAGCTCTTCAGTGGTTTTGCTATGGAGTTCTGCTAGGCGTTTAGCAGTTTCTTTGACCCATGCTGGTTCATTGCGTTTGCCTCGAAAAGGCTCTGGTGCTAAATATGGGCAATCAGTTTCAATCAACAGGCTATCAAGTGGCAACCGTGCAGCAGTTTCCCTTAACTCTTTAGATTTCTTAAAAGTAATTACTCCAGAAAAAGAAATTAAAAAACCCATATCTACTGCTGCTTTTGCTAGTTCATAACTTCCTGTAAAGCAATGAAAAATGCCTCTTAACCCAGTGTCTAGCCAATATTCTTTAAGGATTTGTATAGTATCTTCCTCAGCATCGCGCGTATGAATAATTACTGGAAGTTGTCTTTCTTTAGCTAGCTTAAGTTGTTGAATAAAAGCATTTTGTTGAACTTCACGCGGGCTATTATCATAATAATAATCTAGCCCAATTTCCCCCCAACCAATTACTTTTGGGTGGCGAGAAAGTGCAACTAGCTTATTTTCTAGCTCTTTATCTAGCAACGAAGCATCATGAGGATGTACACCAACGGTTGTATAAATAAAGGGATATTGATCTGCTAATTGTTGGGCGATTTTATGCGAATCTTTTAAGATATCACCATTGCCAACCGCAACAATTATGTCTATGCCTGCTTCTTGAGCGCGTTGGAGCATTTCTTGACGGTCTTCATCATAACTATAAAAATCAATATGTGCGTGTGAATCAATAAACATTACTTATTTTAACCGCGCTCCATTAGGCACATCTTCTAAAAATCCTGCTACGACGGGCTTTCCTTCATCGCCAATAGAAGCTGCTAACAACATTCCTTGGGATTCTAAACCACGAAGTTTTCTTGGTTCTAAATTAGCGATGACAACAATTTTACGCCCTAACATTTGCTCAGGTGTGTAATATTGAGCAATACCGGCTAGGATTTGACGGGGTTTTTCTTCGCCTACATCTACTACTAAACGCAATAGTTTATCAGCTTTGGGAACTCGTTCAGCTTCTAAAACTTGGGCAACGCGCAAGTCAATTTTAGCAAAATCATCAATATTAATTGTTGGGCGTAGGGGTGGAACTTCTACTTTAGGTGTTGTTGCTGTCGTTTCAGTGGTTTCTGGTGTGGCTGGAACCGTTTCAACAGGTGCTACAGTGTTATTTTCAGACATTTTCTTTTTCTCCTCAGTAATTTCTGCCATTAACTTTTCTTTGTCTAAAGTTGGGAAAAGAGCTTTTACTTCGCCAATCTTGTTTCCTGATGGAAGTTCTGCCCACGCTAAATTTTCTGGACTTATGTTTGTTGGACTGTCCATTAAACCCATTTGTGACCAAATACTTGCACTTAATTCTGGTAAAATTGGTGCAAGCATAACCGTAATATAACGTAAAGCTTCAAGTGAAGTATAAAGAACTGTCTCAAGTTGTTCTTGATTGCTAGCATCTTTAGCTAAATTCCAAGGTGCGCTATCAGAAATATATTTATCAACACGGGCAATAATTTCCCAAACAGCTTCTAAAGCACGGCTAAAATTATAATCATTAAACTCGTTTTCAAAAACTTTGCTACGTTCTAAGCAAAGATCTCTAACCTGGCAGGCTTCTTCTTGCCATTTTTCTGCTACTTCACCGCTAAAAGCTTTTGGACAAGCAGGCAGCAAACTTTGGCAATATTTTTCTACCATTTTTAATGTACGACTAACTAAATTTCCTAAACCCTTGGCTAAATCACTGTTTACACGGTTAATTAATGCCTCATAGGTAAAATCACCGTCTAAACCAAATACCATTTCACGTAAGCAAAAATAACGTATATAATCGCGTGCAAAGTATTTAATTAAGATTTTAGGCTCAATTACATTACCTAACTCTTTACTAATTTTGCGTCCGCCCGATAGCCACATTCCATGAGCATAAACTGTTTTAGGTAGCTCAAGCCCGGCAGCCATCAAAAACGCAGGCCAGTAAACAGTATGAAAGCGTAAGATATCTTTACCTACTAGCTGCAAATCTGCCGGCCAGTATTTGTCAAACCCGCTACGAGTCTTATTTCCCCAACCTAGCGCGGTAATATAATTTGATAACGCGTCAAACCAAACATAAATTGTATGTGCTGGGTCGTCTGGGACAGGTATTCCCCATTTTACCGAAACCCGACTGACGGATAGATCTTTTAATCCACCTTTAACAAAACTAATTATTTCATTTCGTCGGGATTCAGGTCTGATAAAGTTTGGATTTTCTTGGTAATAATTTAGTAAGCGTTCTTGGAAAGCTGATAGTTTGAAAAAATAACTTTCTTCAGACACGCGCTCTGCTTCTCGGTCGTGAAGCGGGCAAAAGGGGGCTTTACCTGCTTCTTCTTCCTCTTTAAATTCGCTACACCCAACACAAAACCAGCCTTCATAATGACTTTTATAAATATAGCCAGCTTTGTCTGTTAAACGAAAAAGTTCTTGGACGGCTTCTTTGTGGTAATCGTCTGTTGTGCGAATCCAATGATCATAATTAAGCCCAAATTGAGCGAATATATCTAAGTATTCGGCTACGATTTCATCAACATGCTGTTTTACATCTACCTGGGGTTGTCTTTTATTAGCAGCTTGCTCAATTTTTTGTCCATGCTCATCTGTGCCAGTGAGGAAAAAAACATCAAAACCACGCTGACGCTTAAAACGAGTAACTGTATCAGCTATAGTTGTGGTGTAGAGATGGCCTAGATGAGGTCTTGCATTAACATAATAAATGGGTGTAGTTACATAGAAAGTCTTCATCTTTTTTACCTAATACATTTGAGTTTTATTAATTAATGCCATTGCTTCGGCGCGGGTGCGTTGGTCGGTACGAAAAACACCCCGCACAGCAGAAGTTATAGTCTTTGCTCCTGGTTTACGAATACCACGCATTGCCATGCACATATGTTCGCACTCAACCACAACCATAACGCCACGAGCCTTTAAGCCTTCATAAAGCAGTTCTGCAATTTGTGTGGTAAGGCGTTCCTGAATTTGTGGACGGCGAGAAAAATTATCAGCAATTCTAGCCAGTTTAGACAGACCAACTATTCTGCCATGATCAGGAATATAAGCAATATGTGCTTGCCCAAAAAAAGGTACTAAATGATGTTCGCAGAGACTAAAAATTGTAATGTCTCTAACTATAATCATTTCGTCATGAGTTTCTGCTGGTACGACTTTAATATATTCTTTGGGGTCGTGATGAAGCCCTCCACAAATTTCTGCATACATTTTAGCAACTCTCATTGGAGTTTCTTCAATTCCAGGGCGTGTAATGTCTTCTCCAATACCTTCTAAAATTAGCTTTACCCCTTGAGCAATTTTAGCTAAGTCAATATTTGCTATAGCCTGATGTTCAATTGGGGGCAAATGATCGTCAATTGTTAAAGAATTACCATTGCTAGACAGTGTTTCTAATTTATCGTCTTTCATCAAAGTTTAACCTTTATAAAGTTGTTGTTGGAGGGTATCTTTTTCTTGCTCAAAGGCAAGTGTAGCGGCTGTTTGTACCAAAGTTAATGGCACATTAGCTTTTTGTGCTAATGCTGCACAAGAATCATACTCAGGCATAACATTAATTATTTTTTCACCTAAAGAAGCAAACTTAACTTCCACCTCACCATAAATTGTTTCTACTTGGCTTTTATGTCTAGCTAAAGTACGTCGGTTAGTTTCATAATAGCGAATACCTAAAGTTGTAGTTTCTTGAAACAAAATAGCAGAGATATTTTCAAAATTATTTTTTTCTACAAGAATTGTTAATAACACTCCAGGACGGTTTTTCTTCATATAAATAGGAGTGTAAAAAACGTCTAACGCGCCTTGTTTAAGTAGCTTATCCATCAAATAGCCATATATTTGAGGATTCATATCATCAATATTTGCTTCAATTATGGTAATGGTTTCTAAATTTGCGCTAGTAGGTTCAGAAGACACAGGGCTATGTGTAAGCTTACTTTCCTGTGCTAGTTCACCATAAAATAGCCTTAAAACATTGGGAAAATTAGCAATATCTCGACCTCCTGCACCATAGCCAATTTTTTCTATAGCCATTTTTGGTAGTGGGACAAACTCGCTACATAAGGTTGAGACAATTGCAGCTCCTGTAGGTGTCACCATTTCCTTTTCTATTTCTGTTGAATAAATTGGAATGCCTTGCAACATTTCTGCTGTTGCTGGTGCAGGAATAGGGAATTTTCCATGAGCGCAAGTTACAAAACCACGTCCAACATGCAAGGGTGAGCAAATAAATTTTTCTACTCCTAGTTTTTCAAAACCAATACAAGCACCAACTATGTCAACAATTGCATCTACCGCGCCAACTTCATGAAAATGAACTTGTTCTGGCGCAATGCCATGTATTTTTCCTTCTGCTACTGCTAGTCGGTAAAAAATTTTTTTAGCTGTCTCTTTAACCCATACTGACAAACTAGATTCATCTATTAACTTATTGATTGTTGGCAAGTTGCGATGTTCATGATCGTGGCTATGACTATGGCTGTGATCGTGGCTATGGTTGTGATCGTGGCTATGGCTGTGATCGTGATTGTGGCTATGGCTGTGATCGTGGCTATGGCTGTGATCGTGATTGTGGCTATGGCTGTGATCGTGACTATGGCTATGATGATCATGATCATCATCATGGCTATGTTGGTGCTTGTGATCGTGACTATGACTATGATCGTGGCTATGGCTGTGATCGTGATCGTGGCTATGGCTGTGATCGTGGCTATGGCTGTGATCGTGATCGTGGCTATGACTGTGATGCTCATGATTTTCTGTCAAGGTGACATCAAATTTGGTAGCGGCTAGTTGGCTACGAGTAACGCGGTGTAGGCTCAATTGATAGCCAGGCAAGACTAGTTTTTTTAGCTCAGAGTCTAAAAAGTGAAAATCTAGTCCTAAGTCTAATAATGCTCCAATGGTCATATCGCCACTGATGCCAGCAAAACAGTCAAAATAAAGTGTTTTCATATGATTAAAACCTAAAGAATTAAAGCTTAAAAATAATGAAAGTTGATACTAAGTGGCTAAATTAACACTGTCAAGCGAGCTAACCTTAGCAAAATAAAAAAGGGATTAGTTAAAAGTGTATATGGATTTTTATAAAGTAATTGTAAAAGGTGCTTTACAGGCTTTGTTTTTCTATGCTATTTTACGCCGTTAAAGTTTCAATTTTTCTACCTGTTGCCTGTCGTTGTAGCGAAATTATCCTAAATTTAGGAACTGTATAAAAAACAGTAGACTCTCCTGACGGGTGATAGACAAAATCCATTATTTAGAAGGTCTTAACTTTTGCGAAAGAGTTTTAGTTAAGATTTTGATTGGATAATGCTGTCATCTGGAAAAGACCTAGGATACTAAGTAGTTTCAAGATTTGCGACTTGTAGGTAGTTAATTTTTTAAGTTATTAGTCTTTGAAGGAGAATAGCATAAGTGGCTTTACAACGAGAAGTTAAGCAAGATTTAATCGCAAAATATAAAACTCATGATAGTGATACCGGTTCACCAGAAGTACAAATTGCTCTTTTAACACAACGTATCGAAGGTTTAATTGAACATTTCAAATCCCATGTCAAAGATAATCATTCCCGCCGTGGGTTATTAAAAATGGTGAGCCATAGACGTCGTTTACTTGATTACCTTAAACGACAAGACTTTGCCCGATATCAAGCAATCATTGGTAAATTAGGAATCAGGAAGTAATTATAGGTTGAAACAGTCCAATAGCGATTTGGTAGATCTATATTTTGGTCTGCTTTTAGTGGACTGCTCATTAGTGTGCATATTTTATGCACAAATAGGCTATTATTTTTTTGAGGGATTAAAAAGCCATGTTTAGCTAAATCAGCGGATTTAGTTAACATGGCTTTTTCGTTTGCGGCTCGTAGAGAGGAGAAAGTTATGTATTTTAAGAAAGCCATTAATTTTGGTGGCAGAGAGTTTTCAGTTGAAAGTGGCAAAATCGCAAAACAAGCTGATGGTGCTGTAATAATTCGTTATGGCGATACAGTAGTTTTAATAACAGCCGTAGGAGAAAAAACACAAGACGAAAGTAAGGATTTTTTCCCTTTAACAGTAGATTATCGTGAATATGGGTATGCTTCTGGCCGTATTCCAGGCGGGTATTTTAAGCGTGAAGGTAAGCCTACAGAAAAAGAAGTTTTAACTAGTCGATTGATTGACCGTCCTTTGCGTCCTTCATTTTCAGAAGGATATACAAATGAAACACAAATTATAGCTATGGTAATGTCTGCTGACACAAATAATGATCCAGATGTGTTAGCTGTTACAGGTGCTTCAATAGCACTTTATATTTCAGATATTCCTTTTCCAAACCCTGTTGGTTGTGTAAGAGTTGGTCTTATAGAAGGGCATTACGTAGTTAACCCAACTTATTCAGAGCTAAGAAATTCTCAGTTAAATTTAATTATTGCTGGTACAGAAGAAGCTATTGTAATGGTTGAGGCTGGAGCTAAAGAAGTTACAGAAAATGTAATGGTAGAAGCTTTAATGTTTGGGCATAGCGAAATTAAAAAGCTTTGTGCTATGCAACGAGAAATTAGAGAAGCTATTGGTAAGCCAAAACGGGAAGTAGTTATACATAAACTAAATGAAGATTTAGTTAAAGAAGTAGAAGAAAAACTAATTGCACAATTACGAGAATCTTTAGATGTACGCAATAAAAATAAATTAGCTAGTTATGAAGCAGTAGATGAATTAAAAGAGAAAACTATAGCTAGTTATGCAGAAGAGCCAGATAAGCAAAAAGAAGTAGGTAAAATCTTTGATCACTTAAAAGAGAAAGTTTTTAGAGAAGATATAATGCAAAACCGTCGTCGACCAGATGGACGACGTTTTTCAGAAATTCGCCCAATTACCTGCGAAGTTGGTTGGTTGCCTCGTGTTCATGGTAGTTCTATTTTTACTCGTGGAGAAACTCAAGCTGTAGTAACTGTTACATTAGGAACAAAACATGATGTGCAATATGTAGATGATATAGAAAAAGGTGAAGTTACTCGTCGAGCAATGCTTAACTATAATTTCCCACCATTTTCTGTTGGTGAAACTGGACGTGTAGGACAACCGGGCCGTCGGGAAGTAGGACATGGAGCCTTAGCACTAAGAGCTATAGAACCTGTTTTACCTACTGAAGATGTTTGGCCTTATGCCTTGCGTATAGTTTCTGATATTACAGAGTCCAATGGATCTTCATCAATGGCAACAATTTGCGGTGGAATATTATCTTTAATGGATGCTGGAGTTCCGATAAAAACACCTGTTGCAGGTGTTGCTATGGGGTTAGTGATGGCTGGCAACCGTTATGCGATTCTTACAGATATTGCTGGGGCAGAAGATCATTATGGAGATATGGACTTTAAGGTTGCTGGAAGCCGTGAAGGTATAACAGCATTACAAATGGATATAAAAATAGGTGGAATAAACGCCCAAATTATGGCAGAAGCTTTAGAACAAGCTAAACAAGGTCGTTTCTTTATCTTAGATAAAATGCAAGAAGCTATCTCGACTCCTAGAACAGAGATTAGTGCTTATGCTCCAAGAATTTTCTCAATCCAAATTCCTGTAGATAAAATTCGAGATATCATTGGGCCAGGTGGGAAAACTATTCGTGGCCTAGTAGAAAAAACAGGCTGTAAGATTGATATTGAAGATGATGGACGGGTAAGCATTGCTTCTTCTGATGGTGAATCAGCCGAACGCGCTCGACAATTAATTCAAGAGATTACTGCTGAAGTTGAAATTGGAAAGAGCTATTTAGGTACTGTCACTCGTTTAGCAGAATTTGGTGCTTTTGTTGAAGTTCTACCAGGCATAGAAGGCTTGCTACATATTTCAGAAGTTGCTGATTATCGTATTCGTAATATTCGTGATGAGCTAAAAGAAGGTCAACAACTAATGGTTAAATGCCTTAGCAATGAAGGTGGAAAGGTTCGCTTAAGCCGACGTGTATTACTAAGGGATGAAAAAGGTGCTAGTAGTAATGGGGAAGCTAAAAGCCCAGAACAACAACCTTCAGAGCGCCCAGAGCGTTCAGAACGTCCTGAGCGTAGAGAGCGAAACGACTATGACCGTCCTGAGCGCAGAAGTCCGCCTGCTAGAGGAAGAAGATAAGACATTTAATTAGATAAATTAATCAATAATCAAACACAAGCGAGCTTTTGCTTGTGTTTTTGTTTTTGGGTTAATACAGCGTAACTTATAGTAATGTAGCAATTTTATATTCTTAACTCTTAAGCCCCAGAGGGGCGAAATAACTATAGCCTAGGGCATAAACCCTAGGCTATAGTTAAGCCTTCTCAAGCCCTGAAAGGGCGAAGGAGTCTTTAAGAAAAGCTCTTACGCCCCGTTGGGGCTTTATATGATATATTACTTAAACTCAGAGCTTACGCTCTGGGCCTGAAGTTTGGACATTTAGAGAAAAAAGATGAAAAAAGCCTGAAAAAAATATAAGCTGCCCCAAATAGAAAAAAAGCAAAAAGAGGCAGCAAACAAT
>Ga0268299_1000821_pt1 | contig 76681 bp, 68 predicted proteins | sample NOBtaG_FD_193484 | JGI IMG/M metagenome (GOLD analysis project Ga0268299, IMG submission 193484) | Activated sludge microbial communities from bioreactor in Nijmegen, Gelderland, Netherland - NOB reactor | ecosystem: Engineered > Bioreactor > Aerobic > Activated sludge | place: Netherlands... | reverse complement strand
AGCGGAGCTTGGGGTAAAGCGGTGAGGCCGGAGCTCGACGAGTGCGCATGCCACCCTCCTGGGTTGCCAAGAGAATCTGGCCGTCGATTCTACCTCAATTCCAACTCAACTGCGGAATCCGGGATAAAGGCCGGAAGAAAGGAATGGTGGATGTTGATGACGGGGCAGCCGACCTGAGCTAGAAAATCAGCGCTGAGGATCTGCATATAGCGAGCCATGACCACCAGCTCGACGTGATGTTCCTTCAGCAGGGCTGCGACCTGTTGCTCCTGCTGCGGTTTGGTTTCCTTCGTGACAGGATAGACGGTATAGGGAATATTGAAAAGCTGAGCCCACCCAGCGCAGGTGTCATGGTTCGAAATGATGATGGGAATGTCGATGTGCAGCTCGTCTCGACGGTGCCGTTGGAGAAGGTCGGCCAGACAGTGATCCTGTTTCGAGACCATGAGACCGACACGAGGCCGCTGGTTGGACGAATACACTTCGTAGTGCATCTCGTACACTTTCGCGATCGGCTCAAAGGCGGCCGGAATATCGCCGGGGGGCAGCTGAAGTCCATCCGTGGTAAATTCCATTCTCATGAGAAACGCGTTTGTTTCTTCGTCGGTATGGTGGTCGGAGTCGAGAATATTGCCGCCGAAATCGTGAATGAACCCTGACACGCGTGCGACAATGCCTTTGCGGTCCTTGCAACGAATCAGGAGAACGATCGAGTCTTTTTTCCGTGCAGTCATGGATGTGTACTCCTTCTGGAGTCGTGACGATCAGAGTGCGAGAGGGGCGGCAAGGTGCCGCACTCAGTGAGCCGTCGAGGTGACGATGTGTCCGACGAGATCGAATCCCGCCGCGTCGGTGATCTCGACTCTATAGAAGTCACCGGGTGCCGGATCTGCCACCTTGGACCCAGCATCGGCCGAGTCCTCGTCGACATAGACGACGCCGTCGATTTCAGGTGCAAGCCCTTCGTGACGGCCTTCGAGGACGCCCTCCGTCTCTTCGGATCGCCCGTCAATCAGGACATCGAGAATCGAGCCGATCTTTGCCGTCCCTTTTGACGCGGCAATCGCTTCCTGGATAGAGAGGATTGCATTGCGGCGGTCATCCATCACGTCCCGCTCGACTTTGTCGTCTAACCGAGCTGCCGGAGTGCCTTCCTCATCCGAGTATACAAACACCGCGACTCGGTCGAACTCCGCCTGTTCCACATAGTCCCGCAGCTCGGTAAAGGCGGCATCGGTCTCTCCTGGGAAGCCGACGATGAAGGCCGTCCGGAAAGTGACCCCGTGAATACGTGTGCGGATGCGATCCACGAGACTCTCGATGACGGCTCGATTACCCAGTCGATGCATACGAGTGAGCATCCGGTCATTGATATGCTGGAGCGGCATATCGATATACTTGACGATCTTTTCTTCCCCTGCATACAGATCAAGGAGATCATCGGTGACCTGTTGAGGGTAGAGGTAAAACGGCCGGACCCAGCGCAGGCCATCCACCTTGACCAATTCACGAAGAAGCGACAGGAGCCCTTGGCGAAGGCCAAGGTCGACACCATAGTTGATGGTGTCTTGCGAAATGAGGTTGATCTCTTTAACTCCTTCCGCAGCGAGCCGGCGAGCTTCGGCCACGATAGAGTCCACCGGTCGACTGCGCTGTTTCCCGCGCATCAACGGGATCGCGCAGAATGTACAATTGCGATTGCAGCCTTCGGCGATTTTCACATAGGCACTGTGTTGCGCACCGAGTCTCAACCGAGGGGCTAACTCATCGTAGAGATAGGGAGGCTGGCTGATCCAGAGGCGGCGTTGTCGCTTCTTGGGTTTCAGCAGGTCGCGGCAGATCTCCGCAATCCTACCGAATTCACCTGTGCCGACCACTCCGTCCAATTCCGGTAACTCCTTCAACAAGTCTCCCTGATACCGCTGAGCCAAGCAACCGGCTGCGATCAGGACGCGGCAAGTTCCTGTTTTCTTCAGATGGCCATGTTCGAGAATGGTGTTGATCGATTCCTGTTTCGCTTCCTCGATGAAGCCACAGGTATTGACGATCACCACTTCGGCTTGTGTTGGATCGCCGGTGAGTTGAAACCCTTCCGTGACCAATGTCCCGAGCATAATTTCTGAATCGACCTGGTTCTTCGAGCAGCCCAGGTTGACGAAACCGATGGTTGTTGCCGATTGATTGACTCGAGCGGTCTTTGTGGAACGCGCACGCTTTGGAAGAATCAAGGGTTGTGACATGGCAGGCAGTCTACGGGAGGGTTAAAAAGGCTGTCAATGAGCCCCTTGCGGAAGGTCGAGCAATTCCCTAGAGTGCGCATCATGATTCGTACCTTTCAAGGTATCAAGCCCACGGTTCCGAAGTCCTGTTTTGTCGAAACGACAGCCGTTGTGATCGGTGACGTCGTCATGGGGGAAGAGTGCAGTGTCTGGTTCAATGCCGTGATCCGAGGCGATGTGCACTACATTCGGATCGGTGAACGGACCAACGTACAGGACCTCTGCATGCTCCACGTCACACATGACACCCATCCTTTGATCATTGGCAATGAGGTCACAATCGGTCACAACGTTGTCCTGCACGGCTGTACCATTCACGATCGTGTGTTAGTGGGAATGGGTGCCATCATCATGGACGGGGCCATGATCGGTGAGGATTCGGTGGTGGGGGCTGGAGCCTTGGTTGTGGAAGGGACGGTCGTGCCGCCGAAGAGTCTCATTCTCGGGTCCCCGGCGAAGGTCAAGCGGCCGGTCACCGAGAAGGAATTAGCCTGGATCAAGGAATCGGCAGGGAATTATGTTCGATATGCCCGGCAGTATATGGGTGATCCAGCCAAGAAGACCGGCTTTGAACTCTGATTAATCGCGATCGTCAATCTTCTTATCTCTCACCTTCTCCTTCTTTCCAACTTTGATAAAGCAGATCGGATCTCCCACAAGTGCCGTAGGATAAGATTTTCGCGATATCTGATACGGAACCCTGTGCCGATGGCACCAGTCTGCAATCCAGACCACTTCTTCTGTTGACGTTGTTACGAGACCTGGGATTGTCAATTTCGGCAGGCATCGATTGACGATCGTCTGAACAATCTGCCGTTCCTTCTGAAACGCGATTGGATTGAACGTCACCGGATCCGCCCGCCCATAGGACAGGGGAGAGAGGTGCGGAAACCGTTCCGGGTCATTCAGGACACTGACCATCCAGAGATGGTCGAACCGCCCTCGCGCTGAGGAGGCATCGCGAGCAAGGAACCGAACCGATAGTTCCTGACAAGCGCGATTAAGCACCACTACTTCAGACCGCCGGAGGTTATAGGGCTCAACATGACGTTCACGATCGATGGCTTCTGCGATCAACACCGGAAGTTCCGCCACGCCGGCCCCGATAAAGAGGCTTCGACCGCCGCAAGGTAACATCTGGACGAGTGCCTCGGCGACCTTCCTCCCCAACTTCCGGCAAGGTTCCTGCTTCGCCCGCCAGAATTCATCGCCGCCTTCGTAGCAGTAGACGGACTCCAGATGTTTGTAATCGAGGTGGGCGAATACCTCGGCGATCGTCTGTCGAGTTGAACCAGAAAGTCGTCTTCTCATGGTTGACTGGCTAATTCAATGACGGTGGCCATGAGGCCGTCGGCGATGGCCGCAATAAAATCGAGGTTTACTGTCTCAAGCGTGTCGGTCGGTCGATGGTAATGGGGGTTTCGGAAGTTAGCAGTATCCGTGAGCATAACAGCGGGGAACCCTTGTTCCCAGAACGAGGTGTGGTCGCTCCGTCTGGTGTCCGGGAGCTTTTCTCCGTTGCCTGGGACGATCAGCGGAACAATGGGAAGGTGCGGCTTCATGGCTTGGGCAACAGAGCCGGTTAGATGGCGTGACCGTTCGTTGCCGATGACGGCCAGAAAATTTCCCGTTGTGGGCACTGCGATCGGGACACCAGGCGGGATTTTCTGTGAATTGGGTTGATGGCTCGCATAGCCGACACATTCCAACACGATGGCTCCATGGATGGTTTCGCCATTCTTTCGTAACAAGGAGGTATACGCCTGGCTACCAAGAAGGTTTTCTTCTTCCAGGTTAAAGGCAATGAAACGGATCGGTTTGGCCAATGTCATGGCTCTCACCTGACGAGCTATCTGGAGCATCACGGCGAGAGCGCTGGCATTATCGTCAGCGCCGGGAGATCCTTCGACAGTATCGAAGTGCGCGGCGAGGATAAGCGGCGGTGCTGATTGGAATGATCTCCTTTCAGGAAGTGCTGTTCCGATCACATTGTGGAACGTGTTCCCCAAGGCCAGAAAAGGTTGCATGGTTACGGTCAGTCTCGCTTCAGAGAAACGATGGTGCAGGTAGGATTCCGTCTGTCGTAAATGGTTCGGTGAGGTGATGGGATGGCGTTCCCCCACCAGGACCTGAAGATCTTCTCTGAGTCGATTGTGATCGATAGGCACAGAACTGGTTTTCCAGCTGCAAGAGGGTCAGGTCACGATTTCCGTGCCGATACCCTTCCGCGTGAAGATTTCAAGGAGGACAGCGTGCGGAATACGTCCATCAATAATATGAGCTTTTCCGACCCCGTCGCCCAGGGCATCCAAGCAGGCATGGACTTTGGGGATCATTCCCTCTGTAATCGTCCCCTTCTTCATCATACGCTGCACATCTTTGCGGGATACAGTGGAGAGATGGCGTCCGTTCGCGTCGCGAATGCCTTTAATGTCGGTCATCATCAACAGTTTTTCAGCCCGCAACGCACCGGCTATGGCTCCTGCGACGAGATCGGCGTTGATGTTGTAGGTATTTCCCTCGCGATCCGTGCCGATGGGCGCGATGATCGGGATGTAGTGGTCTTCCTGGAGGTTCCGTAACAGGCCAGGATCGACCTTTTCAATATCCCCTACCAATCCGAAATCGCCTTTCGCATCTTCCTCATCCAGGTCGCGATCGAGACTTTCCGCCCACGCTTTGGCTGTCAACGGTTTGCTGAGGATGAGCCCTCCGTCCTTTCCACTCAAGCCCACAGCGCTGCCTCCGTGCCGGGTGATCAGGTCAGTCAGTTCCATGTTGATTTTCCCGGCCAGGACCATCTCCACGATTTCCATCGTGGCGGCGTCGGTGATCCGGACACCATGGCGGAACTTCGCTTGAATACCCAATCGATCCAGCATTTTGTCGATCTGCGGTCCGCCGCCGTGGATGATGACAGGATTGATGCCGACATACTTCAGCAGGACGACATCTTGCGCAAACCGCTCTTTGAGCGACGCATCCGTCATCGCGTGGCCGCCGTATTTCACGACCACGGTTTTGCCGCGAAACGTCCGGATGTATGGCAGAGCTTCGATCAAGACATCGGCTTTTTTGATGAGTTTGTTCATGCGTGGCTCCTAGCCGCTTGCGTTCAGCGATCAGCTCGATGACTGACCACTGGTGGCTCTTAGAGAATATATCGGCTCAGATCTTGGTCCTTGACGATGTCCTTCAACCGATCTCGGACGTAGGCGGCAGTGATGTTGATCCGCTTGTCAGGCCAACCTGGTCCTTCAAAGGAAATTTCCTCCAACAACCGTTCCATGATGGTGAAGAGGCGGCGGGCACCGATGTTCTCGGTCCGTTCATTCACTTGCACAGCGATTTCCGCGATTTCCTCCAGCCCATCCTTGGCGAATTCGATGGCCAGCCCTTCCGTGGCCATCAAGGCCTGATATTGCCGGACCAACGCCCCCTTTGGTTCCGTGAGAATGCGGACGAAGTCGTCTTTAGTTAGAGGGCTCAGTTCAACGCGAATTGGGAAGCGGCCCTGGAGCTCGGGGATGAGATCGGACGGTTTCGCGACATGGAAGGCCCCGGCGGCGATGAAGAGAATGTGATCCGTCATGACCGGGCCATGTTTCGTATTAACGGTGCAGCCCTCTACGATGGGCAGCAAATCTCGTTGCACGCCCTCTCGAGACACGTCGGGTCCCGCCGTGCGTTCGCGACCAGCGATCTTGTCGATCTCGTCAAGAAACACGATCCCTGTCTGTTCCACCCTGTTGATCGCTTCACGCGTGGTGTCGTCCATATCGATCAACTTCTGGGCTTCTTCCTGCGTCAGGTGTTTGAGCGCTTCGGGGATTTTCATGAGCCGCTTCTTCTTCTTGCCCTGGAACATGCCACCTAGCATATCGCGGAGATTGTTTTCGAGGTCGTCCATGCCACCTACATTGGAGATGACGCCGACCGGAACTCCCCGCTCTTTGACTTCCATTTCAACCGTTCGCTCATCCAACTTGCCCTCCCGAAGTTGGAGACGGAGTTTCGACCGGGTTGCTTCGTTGGAGTCAGGAGGGTTTTGAGTAACCGTCTCCGTTGTACTGTCCACGAATCCAGGCCGAGGTGGGGGAGGAGGCAAGAGGAGGTCGAGCAGGCGCTCTTCGGCTTGTTGCTCAGCTTTTTGTTGGACGAACGCCAGCCGCTGGGTTTTGACCATATTGATAGCCAGCTCGGTGAGATCACGAATGATCGATTCTACATCGCGCCCGACATAACCCACTTCCGTAAATTTTGACGCTTCGACCTTGATGAAAGGCGCCTCGGCTAGCTTGGCCAGCCGTCGGGCGATCTCCGTTTTGCCCACGCCGGTCGGCCCGATCATGATGATGTTCTTCGGCATGACCTCATCACGAAGGTCAGGGGACAGTTGCTGGCGGCGCCAGCGGTTGCGAAGGGCAATGGCCACCATGCGCTTCGCATCCTTTTGTCCGATGACATAGCGGTTCAGCTCTTCAACGATCTGAGGGGGCGTGAGATTATTGAGATTCAATGCGACGGGCTCATTCGCGAGCGGCTTCATCATTGTGGATTACCCTCGAAGTTCTTCAACAAGAATCTGTTGGTTGGTATAGATGTCAATAGACCCCGCGATGGTCAAGGCTTCAGTGATGATCACCGGGGCTTCCAGTTGTGAGTGGCGGAGCAATCCTCTGGCTGCTGCCAGCGCATAAGGGCCACCCGACCCGATGGCCAGGATGCCGTCTTCCGGCTCGACGACGTCGCCGGTCCCGGTAATGATGAACGACTGCTCGCGCCCGGCGACGGCCAGGAGCGCTTCCAGGCGGCGAAGCACGCGATCCGTTCGCCAATCTTTTGCCAGCTCGACCGCGGCCCTCGTGAGATTCCCTCGGTACTCTTCCAGTTTGCTCTCGAATTTTTCAAAGAGCGTGAACGCGTCCGCCGTGGCTCCCGCAAATCCAGCCAAGATCTGGTCGTGATGCAAACGCCGAATCTTCTTGGCATTGTGCTTCATGACTGTGGTGCCGACAGTGACTTGGCCGTCACAGCCCATGGCGACCCGTCCGTCGCGACGGACACAGAGAACGGTCGTTGACCGGATTTTCATGATGACTTGGGATCCTTTCCATGTGGCAGGCGAGTCGCCTGTGCTCGAGGATGGGCCCGGTCGTAGACCGCGAGCAGTTGGTCCATCGCCACATGCGTATATTTTTGCGTGGTGCTCAGGGAGGCATGGCCGAGTAGTTCCTGGATCGATCGTAGATCGGCTCCTTCGTCGAGAAGGTGGGTGGCGTATGAATGCCGGAGGGCATGGGGACTGACCGCTCCACTCACGAGACGGCTGGAGTACCGGGCGACCATCTTGGCGACACTTCTCGTGGTCAGCCGTCCACCACGATGATTCAAGAACATCGGGGACGACGCATGACGGTTGCGAGGGGTCGGCTTCAAGGAGGTGCGATACTCACGGATGGCCTGCAGTGCCACATCTCCGATCGGGACCAGCCGTTCCTTGCGACCCTTCCCTTTCACACTCACGATGCCGTCGGCTTCGTCGAGGTCATTGAGATTGATCCCGACGACTTCGCTCACGCGCGCGCCAGTCGAATACATCGTTTCCAGCAGGGCACGGTCACGGAGAGAGAGGGGTGAGAGACCCGCGGGAAACGTCATGAGAGCTGCCGCGTCATCCTTGGTGAGCACCCGCGGGAGGTGTTTGGGCAGTCTCGGGCTCCTCAGCGTTTCCGTCGGATTGGTTTTCACGAGTTCTTCACGCAGCAGGAAGCGGAAGAAACTGCGCAGGCTTGCTAACTTTCTCGCCAGGGAGGCTGCCTTCTCTCCTTTGCGATCCAATGAGTGGAGATGGGCTCGAATCTCGTCGCTCGTGATCGAGTCGACACGAATGGGAGAGGAGTTCTTCTTTGCGGCTCTGAGGAACCCGGTGAACTGCTGAAGGTCTGAGCGATAGTTGCGGGTCGTCTCAGGGGACGCATTGCGTTCGACCTGGAGGTACATTACAAAAGCCTTGATTGCGTCTTCCATGCGTCAAAATCCTCAAGGGCTCGCTGGCTCAGTGCACGACGCTTCTTCTCCTTGTCCCTTGGATTGTTCGCCAAGGGGGGGAACAGACCAAAATTGGTATTCATCGGCTGGAAATGGTGAGGATCCGATGAGGCCACGTGGGACACGAGGCATCCATGCGCTGTCGTGGGTGGTGGTGTGATCAAGGGTTGCTCGGTGAGGGCCCGCGCGGCGTTGATGCCGGCGAGGCCACCCATGGCCGCTGATTCCGTATAGCCTTCCACCCCAACGAGCTGCCCGGCAAAGAAGAGAGAGGCGCGGGCTTTGAATTGCAGCGTGTTCGTTAGAAGCTGGGGAGAATTGATAAACGTGTTGCGGTGCAGGCTGCCATAGCGGAGAAACTCGGCCTGTTCGAGTCCGGGGATCATGCGAAACACGCGCTTCTGTTCCGGATAGGTCAATTTAGTTTGAAAGCCGACCAGGTTGTAGCAGGTCCGATGAATATTCTCAGTGCGCAATTGTACGACTGCTGCCGGTTCGATCCCGGTTCGTGGATCCTTCAGGCCGACTGGCTTCATAGGACCGAACTGCATCGTCTGACGGCCACGCTCAGCCAATACTTCAATCGGCACACAGGCCTCAAAGTAGGGTGTCTTTTCAAATTCCTTAGGCTGGACTTTTTCTGCCGCCATCAAGGTATCGTAGAACGCATTGTACTGCTCTGCCGTCATGGGGCAATTTAAATAATCATCCCCGCCCTTGTCGTAGCGCGAGGCGCGAAAGACGATGTCCATATTGATCGAGTCGGCATCGACGATCGGTGAGATGGCATCATAAAAGTACAGATGCTGCGACTTCGTCGCAGCTCGGATGGCTTGGGAGAGTTTATCCGACGTCAATGGCCCAGTTGCAATGATGCAGAGGCAATCGGTAGGGATTTCGGCGATCTCCTCGTGGAGAATGCGGATATTTGGATGCCCTTCCAGCGCGCGGGTGATGTGTTGAGAGAACTGATCACGATCCACGGCCAGTGCCGATCCCGCCGGTACACGGGCCTGCTCTGCGGCAGCGATGATGAGCGAATTCAGCCGCCGCATCTCTTCTTTCAGAATGCCTGGGGCGTTCAACGGATCAGATGACCCCAATGAATTTGAGCAGACGAGCTCAGCCAGCCCACCAGTTTTGTGCGCCTTGGTCATCTCCTTTGGGCGCATCTCATAGAGCGTGACCTTGGCGCCACGATTCGCTGCTTGCCAAGCAGCTTCCGACCCAGCCAGACCCCCGCCTACGATGACAATGTCGTCACGCATGTGATTGGAACATCCAATGATTGGAGAGTGAAGGGCATTGTACGAATCGATTTTTTGCTCTGTCAAGGAAAAGGGCTGGTGAAAGCGTGTTGTGCATGAGGAGTCCATTTCTGGTGAGTCCTTCAATCAGAGCAGCTTATCTAAGATAGGCATGGAACCGAGTGCATGGTCCTTCCACAACTCTCAGTACCCTGATGTTCTGGCTGGAGATCAAGCCAGGTGGAGCTGTAGAAGGCGTGAACACGGAGTTGCATGGTTGATCGGCCATACGGGGTGCTACTCGTGGAGAGTGCTCTATCTATGGAGAGAAATTTCATCAGCTGGGCGCTGAGTTGGGAAGACGACCTCCGCGTTGACTGCCCCCAAGACACAGTGCTAGAGTTTGGCCGCTTTTCAATCTGCTCGCAGTCGGGCGATTAGCTCAGTGGTAGAGCGCTTCCTTCACACGGAAGAGGCCACAGGTTCGATACCTGTATCGCCCACCATCTTCTTTCTTCTTGATCCCCTTAAGGGGACTCTGCAGCCAAACCTCTCGATTCCTGGACAGAAATCGGGTTGTCGGCTAGACTTCAGTTTGTCTTTTGTGGCGTGTCTGGTTCGAGATTCCAGTACTAGGCGTCGAAACAAGCGAGGTCATGCTATGAGAGGAACTGTGATGGGTATCGGAGTCCTAACGCTGCTGTTGATGGCAACTGGTTGCAGCACGACACACCAACAGAATGCCGGGACGAATGATCGGGAATACGTTCCCCCGACGAGTATCTATAACATCCTGGACAGCACCGCCTTGGTCTATTCTTCCCCCACGGCAGGATCGGCCATCAATGACCATCCGCTTCGATGGTTGGGTTTCCTGATGCATCCGCTTGGCCACGCGTTCGATTACGGACTCAATCGTCCGATCTATCGCGTTGGCGGTAGCTCTCCCTATCTCCATGGGTACACCGCGGAAGATAGTATGTTGGATGCCCAACGCCAGTAGTTGAACGAGTCTGTTCGCTAGGAAGTGAGGCCCGCTCTTCATCTCGAAGAGCGGGCTTTTTTGTTTCCCCGTCGCTCGAATCCGGTCAAATCGTGCTATTGTTGTCGCCCGATGCGTCCCTTCCTGAGGTCGATCCAATACTGGTTCTCCGCCGGCCTGCTCATGCCAATGGGGCTCGCTCTGGGATGCGCGGGATCAGATGCCCCTGTGCGGCCTCCGCTCCCTCCTTCCAAGAGCGATCTTGTACTCTTGGCTTCGACAGCCCTCTGTGAGCGCAAGGCGGACTTCTTGCTCAAACATCCCTCCGCAGCGCAGCTCTCGAGAGACTGGGGCAGCGGTCAGGAACTCACCACTATTGGAGAGCGCAGTGCCTCGCACGGAGACGAATCCTATTTTTTCGATGAGGACGGTGTGTTGGTTGGGGCGCTCTTTTCGTTTCCCAAAGGGCTCGATTTGGCCCCCTATCCGGTGCTGCGTGATACTCTCTCCCGTCTGAAGCCCTCTCTGGAGTTCTACTTGAACGTGGCTCAATTGGAGTCACGAGCGAACATGGAGAGCAGCTCGCTTTTGGAGACTGGTGATGAAAAAAGCACCACGCAATATCTCGTGACCGGATTACGCGACCGTCCGATCCTGCTCCAGGCCTCCTTTACCATCGACCCCTATGTGCGACTCTTTTCTCCCTACCGACGTGAATTTCTTGACCGACTTCGTCAGCCGGAGGGGGGTATGGGAGGCCAGACTATGGAGAGTCAGGGGACCGAGGATAAGGAACCGTTCCCCTCGTTGCAGCAATTCGCACGGGGGCAAACGGCGCAGCTCGCCTATTGCGGTGAGAAGAACTATGACATCGCCACGGATGCCTACCAGCGAGCCATTAGGAGTGGATTCACGAACAAGGTCTGGCTGGCCGAAGCCCGGCATAAACTTGGTGTAGCTTTGCTGGTCAAGGGGCAGGTGGAGCAGGCGAAAGCGGAATTGCTCCAGTCGCTCACGCTCCGGCCAAACGTTCCTGAGGTGCTGAATAACCTGGGTACGGTCCAGGTCAAGCTTGGCGACAAGGCTGCTGGCTTGAGTTCGTTTGAGCGAGCGATCGTCCTACGCCCCAACTATGCCTTGGCTCGCTACAACCTGGCCGAGGCTTCTGAAGCAACGAATCCCAAACGTGCACTCTCGGAGTACGAAACCTATGTCGCGATCGTGGAGGGCATTCCAGAGGAAGCGGACCGGATCGTTCATGCCAAAGAGCGCATCAAGGCCTTGAAGCAATAGGGGTTGTTTTCTGTGAGCAGGGAGAAGGCCCCGAGATCAGCTTCGAGCTTGTTCTTCCTGCTCTTGAAGAGTTTTGCACTCGATGCACAAGGTGGTGACCGGGCGAGCTTTGAGCCGCTTGTACGGAATCTCCCCACCACACCCTTCGCAAATCCCATAGGTCTCGGTATTCATCCGTTCGAGCGCCTCGTCGATCTTCTTCAACAACTTCCGTTCTCGGTCTCGAATGCGCATGGAGAAGCCCTGATCAACTTCGGCTGAGGCTTGATCGCTGACATCGGGAAATGCTTCGGGGTTTTCTCGGTGTGTCAGGACCTCACCCGTCTCACTGAGGATTGCCGCACGTTGGCGCTCAAGGTCCAGACGGATGTCGGGATACTTCGCGCTCGCGGAACTAGCTGCTTGATGCGTGACCGAATCAGGTTGCTTCTTAGGGGGAGGTGTTTTCATGACTAAGGCTCGCTGTCGGATAAATTGGATATATTGATGTATACGGAGAATATATCAACCTCAATGAGAGGGGGTCAACGCGGGCTTGTTAGGTATCAAAATGCTATAAATCTCGGCGCCCCTCGATCGATTTGAGGAGGGTTACTTCGTCCGCGTACTCGATATCCATACCGACCGGAATGCCATAGGCGATACGAGACACGCGGACGCCAAACGGCTTGAGCATTCGGGTGAGATAGATGGCTGTGGCCTCTCCTTCGATAGTGGGATTCGTTGCCAGGATGACTTCTTCGACTCCGCCAAGCTTGACCCGCTCAATGAGTTCCTCGGCTCGGATATCTCCGGGGCCTACACCATCTAACGGAGAGAGGGCACCTAATAAGACATGGTAGAGCCCACGATAGGCCCCGGCCCGTTCAACCGCATAGAGGGTACTGGGTTCCTCAACCACGAAAATCTTGCTGCGATCACGCTTCGGATCACGGCAGAACTCGCACAGCTCCCCTTCAGCGATATTTCGGCATTGGTTGCAAAACGCCAACCCATCCTTGACCGCTCGTATGGCATCGGCGAGCCGTAAGGCATCCTCCCGCTCCATCTTCATGAGATGAAAGGCCAGGCGTTGCGCGCTCTTGTGACCGATTCCGGGGAGGCGGACCAGTTCTTTGATGAGTCGTGCGAGCAGACCCTGTTGGTCGACGGCCATCGCTAAAACAGACCTGGGATCTTCATCCCGCCGGTCAACGCTTTCATCTCACCTTCCATCAATTCCTTGGCTTTACGGAGCGCCTCGTTCGTGGCCGCCACGACCAGATCCTGGAGCATGTCGATATCGCCTCCCTTGACGACCTCCGGATCGATTGCCACGCTGACGATCTGCATGGCCCCATTCGCTGTGACGGTAACAATCCCGCCGCCTGCTGTTCCACTGGCGGTTTTGGACGCTGCCTGCTCTTGGATTTTGGCCATTTGCTCTTGCATGGCCTGGGCTTGTTTGAGAATGTTGTTCATATTGCCGAAGGGGTTCTTCATTCGCTTGCCTCCTGTTGGGCGATGCTGCGGACTTCTGCTAACTCCACACCGAATATCTCGAGCGCCTGCTTCACCGTTGGATTTGTCTTTGCCTGTTGAAACAACGCTGCCCGATGTTCCTGTTCCTTGGCTGCCCGTGCCTGGGCCATCGTCGGTCCTTGAGGGTGTGTCTCCGTTAACTCGATAATTCTGACACGGATAGGCGGTCCCACTTGCCGTTCACATAACTGCGAGATTACTCTGGTATTTTCTTCCTTCTCAAGTCGAGCTCTGGCCACCGTGGCCTGCTTGGAAAATCCGATCGTGACAACGCCGCCTTCCAATCCAACGAAGCGACCAGCCTCGAGGAACGGGGCAATGTTTGGAAACGATGCCGCAATCTCTTCTTGGATCAATTCCCACCGCAATGTTGATGGTTGAGGAGAAATCGGAGCGGACTCAGTGGCTGGGGCGGCAGCCGTTGAATCGACTATGGGTTTCGGAGAAGGATCGGGCAAGGGGACTGGTCGCTCAACCTTTCCTGCCTTAGACGCAGGGGGAGGCTGGCTGGTCGGCTTCCGGGTTGGTGAAGCGGATGGCGTGTTTTTGTGTCCTTCTGGTGCGCCCAAGGGTTTATGGCTTGGGGACGGGGATATCTGTTGTAGAGAAAGGGAGTCACTCGTTCGCGGGCGCAGCAGTCGTGTCGCCCGCACGGCTGCGGTCTCCATCACAAAACGGGGGTGAGCGCTGAATCGCAATGAATCTTCCGCCTGAATGAAGATGGCCAGTAGTTCCTGGATTTGTTCAGGCGTCACCGTCTTGGCATCCGACGAAAGCTGATTGAGATCTTCTTCCGAAGTCTCAATCAAACTTTTGAGCTCGGTCGTGCTGGGAACGACGGCTGCCACGAGCAGATTACGGATATGTTCCACGACGTCTGCACAGAACGCCCGCAAGTCATGTCCTCTATCCAGGAGGCTGGCCAGGCTGGCAAGAGCCGCAGGGCTGTCTTGGGTCAAAATGGCTCGAATGAGTTCCTGCACCAGTTCTTGAGGGACGGCTCCCAGCAGCAGTTCGAGATCCGCGTGGCTGATGGCCTTGCCGCTGTAGGCAATCGCTTGATCCAGCAAGCTCAAGGCATCGCGCATGCTGCCTTCACTGGCACGGGCCAGGGCCAGGAAGCTTCGTTCCTCCAGTGTCAACTGATCTTGAGCTGCCACGTGTTGAAGTCGTTGGACGATTTCGGACCTGGCAATCCGGCGGAAGTTGTAGTGCTGGCACCGTGAGAGGATCGTCACGGGAATCTTATGGATTTCTGTTGTTGCAAAAACGAACACTGCGTGAGTCGGTGGTTCCTCGAGCGTCTTCAATAGGGCATTGAAGGCAGAATTAGAGAGCATATGGACTTCATCGATAATATAGACTCGGAACTGACCACGAAACGGCGCGAACTTGACGTTCTCGCGGATCTCTCGGACATCGTCCACGCTGGTGTTGGATGCGCCGTCGATCTCGATGACATCCACCGAATTTCCCAGCGCGATTTCACGACAATTCTCGCAGGTGTCACAGGGGTGGCTGGTGGGTCCTTGTGCACAATTGAGGGCTTTGGCAAAGATTCGGGCCACGGTCGTTTTTCCAACGCCTCGCGTACCGGAAAATAGGTACGCATGCGCCACCCGTTTGGTGGAAACCGCATTCATGAGGGTCTGAACAACGTGAGGCTGCCCGATCACATCATCAAAAGTGCCGGGTCGATATTTTCGCGCGGAGACTTGGTAGTCCACCTGATACCTCTGCTCCTCCTGCAAGTGCTCAGGCTAAACTGTCAGAACGATGAATCCTAAGAAACCTACGGGATGTATGCTGCCACATACGGATAAAGTGGGGCCAGGTGATCCTGCGGCACACAGAACTGGCTGCTTACCGTTGCTTCCTTCCGGATCTAGCGGGGTTCACAGGGTTCTATTGCACAGGGCCCAGCCCCTGTTCTCGAATCTGAATCCACTTCAAACAGTCCGCACTCGAAGTATGCCCGTTCGCCCTTACGAATGACCCTACGTAGTAAGGAACGGCCGGTACACACGAAGTGCGGTATGGCGGAGAGGGTGGGATTCGAACCCACGGTCCCGTTGCCGAGACGCATGCTTTCCAAGCATGTCGATTCGTCCACTCTCGCACCTCTCCGCATCGAGAAGTGCAAAGGTCGGCATCTTAGCATGCGTGTACAACAGCAGCAAGGCGACCGAAGTTGATTGGGCAAGGGCCTTGTGTGTGAGAACCGTTTACGGTTTGTAGCAGCGGTGAACCATAGGTGCGCTATTGAGGGAAGACAGCAAAGGCAATGGATAGGGCATCATTATTACCGGATCGGGCCATTCATACTAGGTATGGAATACCCTCGGTCGTATGGGTTGACACTTGTATGGGTCCGACGGTACAACGCTATACAACATCGCGTGTTTAGGCTGTCTTGATTACTAGATAGAAACAGCTCCTCGGCATCCTCCACTGTGCGAGAGTGGCGGAACTGGCAGACGCGCGAGACTTAGGATCTCGTGGGTAACCGTGGGGGTTCAAGTCCCCCCTCTCGCACCACCATATCCGAATCCCCTTAAGCTGGATGGGAGCCAGATTTTGACGATGAAGATGGAAGTCACTGAGTTAGGACCGATGAAACGTGCCTTGAAAATCGAGGTGCCAGCCGCCGAGGTCACCCAACAATTTTCGCGGGCATATGTGGAACTGAATCGGCAGGTTCACGTTCCTGGTTTTCGACCGGGGAAGGCCCCATTGGCAATCTTGGAAAAGCGGTATGCGAAGACTGTCGAAGAAGATGTCATTCGAAAACTGGTTCCGGATTTTTATGATCGAGCGATCAAAGAAGCGGGAATCCATCCGGTCGTGGTGGATATACCTCCTCTAGATCGCGTCAAGATCAAAAAAGATTCCCCGTTTACGTTTACGGCGACGGTTGAAATCAAGCCGACCATCGAACTTCGTGACTATAAGTCCCCCAGTCCTATGTCTCTGCAAGCCGACAAGCGTACAGTCGCTGAAGAACAAGTGGACCGTGCCCTCGAGGTATTCCGAGAACAACAGGCTCGATTGGATGCAGCTCCAACTGGTACAGCGTTGGCTGATGGAGATTATGCTGTTGTCGATCTGGAGGGATTTTTGGACGGAGTGGCTCTTGAAGGGACGAAAAAAGAAGGCCAACTGCATCGCGTGGGTTCGAAGGCCTCCCTGCTGGGGATTGAAATAGACGCGCACTTGCTGGGGAGGCAAGAAGGTGAGGTGGTGGATATTCCGCAAACCTATCCAGTAAGCCACCCCGATCACCGAGTTGCGGGAAAGGTGGTTCAATTCCGCCTCGACATCAAGGGCGTCAAGCGCAAGACGCTTCCAGCTCTTGACGATGAGTTTGCGAAAGACTGTGGGCCGTACGCCTCCATCCAAGACTTACGAGAAAAACTGCGCGGTGAGATGGAAAAGGCGCTCAAGAAAGATATCGAAGAATCCTACAAAGACACCCTTCTCAAACGCCTCGTTGAGACCCATCATTTTGATCTTCCCGACACACTTGTAGAACGAGAGCTCACCACGATCGTACGACAGCAACTGCAGGCACGGCAGCGTGGAAAAGTCACCGACTCCCTTCCTGAACCGGCTGCGGAGGAACTGAAGGCGATCCGTGAAGAGCATCGTGAAGAGGCAAATCGTCGTGTCAAAGCGGGACTGATTCTCGAAGCCATTGCCGAGAAAGAAAACTTGTCAGTGAGTCAGGATGATCTAAACCACGAGGTCACTCGATTAGCCAAGGAACTTCGGGTGCCGATAGCCGATCTTGTCAAAATGATCCAGGCAGGCGGTCAGGATTCCGTTGAGGAATTGCGTGCACGGATCTTGGTCGACAAGGCGCTGGATCTTGTCTATCGTCAAGCAGTCATTCAGGGATAGGTTGGCGCTCGATCATCTTGTGTGTTTCGCGCCGACACTCTTTGAGGAAAGGAAGCGAACGACATGTTGGTTCCGATCGTAGTCGAGCAAACTAATCGAGGCGAACGCGCCTATGACATCTACTCTCGTCTCCTCAAGGATCGTATCATTTTCCTTGGGGCCCCCATTGATGATGTGTTTGCTAATCTGGTAATCGCGCAGTTGCTCTTTCTTGAAGCTGAAGATCCTGAAAAGGATATTAATCTCTATGTGAATTCGCCGGGGGGCAGTGTGACAGCTGGATTGGGTATCTATGACACGATGCAATACGTGAAACCACCGATCAACACGATTTGCCTCGGGCAGGCGGCGAGTATGGGAGCGCTGCTACTCACTGCTGGAACGAAAGGAAAACGGTTTGCCCTACCTAATGCCCGGGTGATGATTCATCAACCCCTAGGCGGATTTCAAGGACAGGCGACGGAAATCGACATTCATGCTAGGGAAATTCTGAAAATTCGTGAACGTCTCAACGAGATTATGGCCAAGCACACCGGGCAACCGATCGAAAAGATCGCTCATGACACCGAGCGAGATTATTTCATGTCGGGTGAAGAGGCAAAACGATATGGCCTCATTGATGAGGTCATTACAAGGCCACCCAAGTTTGTGAAGGTGGGTGAGTCTGGAGACGGGGCCAAGGGTAAGTAACACAGGAGGGCACATGGCTAAGCAGGAAAAGATGGACCGACACTTGCGGTGTTCTTTTTGTGGCAAGAGCCGTGATGAGGTCCGGAAGCTGATTGCCGGGCCGACGGTCTATATCTGTGATGAATGTGTCAACCTCTGCAATGACATCATTGCTGAGGATTGGGAAGAAGCCAAAGAAGAAATTTCCTCGAAGCTCAAGAAGCCTGCTGAAATCAAACATCACCTGGATCAGTATGTTATTGGGCAGGAACGTGCCAAGCGCATTCTGTCTGTGGCCGTGCACAACCACTACAAGCGTATCTCTTCGAAAGAAAAAGGGGTGGATGATATCGAGCTTCAGAAGGGTAACATTCTCATGGTGGGCCCAACCGGAACGGGGAAAACCCTCTTGGCTCAGACCTTGGCCAAGTTTCTCGATGTCCCCTTCACTCTTGCGGATGCCACAACCCTAACTGAAGCCGGTTATGTAGGGGAAGACGTTGAGAACATCATTCTGAAACTCTTGCAGGCCGCTGATTACGATGTGGAACGGGCCGAACGTGGGATTGTGTACATTGATGAAATCGATAAGATCAGTCGGAAGAGCGACAGTCCGTCGATTACGCGGGATGTATCAGGTGAAGGGGTTCAGCAGGCGTTGCTGAAACTGATTGAGGGGACCGTTGCGAACGTTCCTCCCCAGGGAGGGAGAAAGCATCCGCATCAGGAATTTATTCAGGTGAATACGAGCAATATCCTGTTTATTTGCGGCGGAGCCTTTGTCGGGTTGGAGCAGATCATCGAACAGCGCCTGAATCGAAAGTCAATGGGTTTCGGCGCTGAAATCCGTGGAAAGTGTGATGCGCGATTAGGTGATCTGTTGGCCAAAGTCCAACCTGAGGACTTCTTGAAGTACGGTCTGATCCCGGAATTTGTCGGGCGGTTGCCGGTCGTGGCTACCTTGGAGGAGTTGGACGAGCGGGCTCTCATTCGTATCCTGACGGAACCGCGTAATGCCCTCACGAAGCAATATGAGAAGCTGCTGTCCTTCGAGAAGGTCAAACTCAGATTTACGGAAGGGGCTCTGGGTGCTGCTGCACGAAAAGCCTATTCTCAACGGACCGGGGCTCGCGGTCTCCGAGCAATTCTGGAAGAGGTGATGTTGGATGTCATGTATGATGCCCCTTCTCAAAAAGACATCATGGAAGTGGTGATTACAGAAGATGCGATTGTGGGAAAGAACCCACCGATGCGTATCTTTGAACAGGAGCAAGACGCAAAGACGGCATAAGTGATTGATAAATAAAACTTGTTTGTTGCCGGAAAAGACTGATTGTAAGCCGAGGCTATTCGAAGTCTTTTCCGGCGGGCTCAGTTATCCCTATCCTCACCCGACAGGCCTCACCTTCCTCGACAAGTAGAAACACCGCGCTATACTTGACACATGTGATCCAGTGAAGGGAGAACGTGTGAAGTATTCTGTGCTGACAAGCCTTCGCCACAAAGGCAAAGCGCTTCAGGTTGATGTGGAACGGGAAATGGTGACGCTATTGGGCGGAAACGGAGATGTCATTGGGAGTTTGTCCTGGGACGTTGTGATCGATCAAGTTCTTGCCTATCGCAAGGTACCAGTTCAGAAAGAAGTTCGGGTAGAGCCGAGGATTTCCCTCACATTTAGGGTACGCTACAACACACCAGAAGGACAGCAATTCGAGAGTCGTGCCGGTGGCATTGGAGGAGGCGGGTTATTTATTGAGAGCCAAAGTCCCCTCCCCGTCGGAACCAAATTGGCAATGGAATTTTCGCTTCCTCAGAAGCCAGACCAATGGCTCCCGGCTAAGGGGACTGTCGCTTGGGTATGCCCGAAAGCTGATCAATATACCTTCAGTCCAGGAATGGGAGTGCGATTTACAGAAGTAGATGAGGGAGTACGCGATCGAATTCATGATGTCGTGAAAACAACTCAGGTGACAAGCCAAGCAGCCTAAAACCTGGTCCTAGTCGAGCCATCAGGACAACATCGTCTCTCTATGAAGCTTCCTGTCGTTTCTACTGCAGGTCATCGTGGTAAGTCGTTGATCATTGACGCCCAGCAAGAAACGATTCATGTGCAGGACACGTTGGGTCAATTGCTTGGCAATGTATCGTGGGGTTCAGTTATCGAGCGAGTACTGGCGACTAACGAGGATGCCCGGTTCGCTCATTGCCGCACACAACCACGAGCCCCTCTCGCCCTGAAGGTCCGCTATACCACTCCAGAGGGAAAACAATTCGATAGCCTGACGGGAGGAATTGGAGGAGGAGGGCTCTTTATCGAGAGCGGTGTTCCGCTAAGTCCTGGTACCGAACTCACGGTTGAGTTTGCACTCCCGGATCGACCTACGGAGAAACTTAAAGCCAAGGCGAAGGTTGCCTGGGCTCGTCATAAGCCGGAACGATACCTCCTCTTTCCCGGTATGGGCATTCAGTTCATGGATATAGATGAGAAGATACAGGATGATCTAGTTAGTCTTGTCGAGGCATTGAATCGAAGTCGAACCCCATCCTGAAAGTATTCGACGGGATATACCTGACTGTTGAGCTCGCGACGATTTTTTCCCCGCACCCATCTTTCTTGCCAGGTTTTTCCGGTTCAAGACATGAGATTGAGAAGGCGTGGGGTCCAAATTGATCGGATAATTCTGGTGTCTGTTTCTCTGAGTGAGAACAGGAATAAGTAGAAGCGAAATGTATGCGATTAGACTCAGCTTGTCGGGGAGCTATCTTGTATCGTTGGAAGCTCTTTTGTGGCTTCGATTGATTGCTGAATTTCTTTTTGGGCGGCGTCTACCTCAACTTGGATCGTGCGTATCTGGGGGTCAACATTGCTCCGGATGTCAGTCACGGCTTGACGGAATGTGCGTACGACCTCTCCTAGACCCTCACCGAGATTCTGCAGATCATTAGGTGATACACCAACGGTTGAAGGCGAAGTCTTCGACTTGAGCGCGGCTTGTTGTGCCTGCACGCGGGCAACTCCTTCCTGATTGACGATCGCTGAAGGGCGTTTTGTTGCCGGTTTTGTCTGAGCTCCTGCAGGTAGAGGTGGGTACGACGCTTGAGCTATTGGAACGGGATTCGCTGCCCGCTCTTCCATCGAGACGACCTGATTGGGCGGTGACGATGCGGGTGGTTGTGAAGGGGCTGCTGACGTGCGAGGGGCTTGAGAACTTGTATTGTAAAGAAACGAGGCTGTGGTTCCAGGGGTCAGTTCTGGGCCGGGAATGTAGGGGGTATTTACCCTGGTTGTTCCTGGCGACGTTTCGGTGGGTGTAACGACCGGAGTTGTGGAGGCCATGGGCGAAATCCGAGCAGGTTGTTGGGGAGGTGCTTCCTGAGGAGCCTGATCAGCGTTGGGCTGAGGAACGTCGTTCACTTCCTTTCGAAACCCTTTTAACGCTTTGCCGACTCCCTCGCCGATTTGCGGCAAGCGCCCTGCCCCAAATATGATGAACACGATCACAAGAATGATGATGAGCTCGGAAAACCCCATCGTACCAAACAAGGATGACCTCGCGATGAGCGTAGGAAGAGTCGTTACCGAAAGACTGTAGCTGTCTTTTTGATGGACTGTCAAGAAAGCGTCAAGCCAATAACCCGCCGCGTTGTATTAGAGAAGGGAGACAATCTCGGTTTGAAGAGGCAAGCCATGTACGATGGCTTCTTGATCCGTTACATACACATCGATCTCGCTCCGAATACCGAACTCGCCAGGGAGATAGATGCCCGGCTCTATCGAAAAGCAGGTGTGGGGGAGGATCTGACGCCCATCATGCGTTTCAAGGTTGTCAATGTTGGCTCCATTGCCATGAACCTCCTCACCGATTGAATGGCCGGTACGATGAATGAAAAACTCGCCGTATCCTGCCTCACAGATCTTCCCCCGGCAGACATCATCGACTTCCCAGCCAAAGGGAAATCGTCCTCCTGCCAGTTGTGCCTGGATGAACGATAAGGCTCCATCGCGCCCTTGTCGGACATGCTCAAAAACTAAGCGATGTTTTGGTGGTACCTGTTGTCCCGTATAGCCAGTCCAGGTAATGTCTCCATAGACGGAGCCTGGTGCAGTTCGCTTCGCCCAAAGATCAATCAAAACGAGACTGTCCCGGGTAATCGGAGATGAGGCGGATTCACCTGGTGAGTAGTGGGGATCGGCGCTATGGGCATCGACGGCTGCGATTGGCGCACTGGAGGTCGTCATTCCCGTAGCGTGAATTCGAGAGAGAATGAATTGTTGCAGGCCGTACTCCGTTAAGGGACGTTGGTGCATGAGGCACGAGGCTACATGGGTGAAGGCCTCATCGACAATGCGTCTGAGAGTTGTAACGGCATACCGATGTGATTCCAGTTGTTCTTCCGTCCAGACAGCCTCAAACCGTTGGACAAGATCGGCCGAGGTCACAACATCCACGCCAAAGCTTCGAACGAGCTCGATCGTACCAGCATCGACTCTAGAGAGATAGGGCACAGCATTGAGGGGCGAATACTGCATGGCAATGCGCCGTCGACCTCGTAAAAGGGAGTCCAATGCTGCCCGTTGCTGTTCCCATGACACATAGAGATGGGAGGAGCCAGGCAACTCATCCAGTACATGCGGTTCGATCCGATGGAGGAGTTTCACCGGTTCTCCGGTCGTGGGGATCCAGTAGTACCACCGGCGAGTGACATGTTGAGAGGAATCAAGGAGCAACACCCGATAGGCCAAGGGGTCTGAACCACGAAAATCATAGAAAAGCCATCCATCGGCTGTCTCCTGATCGCGAATCGCGTTCTGAATCGCACGGATTCTCGTATGGTGGGCAGTCCGGTTCATAAGAGTTGCATCATATCTTCGGGGTGACAGGGCGTCAATCAGCCATCAGGTCCATCCATGCTTCATGCTACAATGACGATCAATGACCGCCGCGCCTACTCATGCTATCTCGACCTATCGAGTGAGCTTTTTCTTTGGCCCAGAGCAAGTTGAAGGAAAACCGGACGTGTTGGCCTGTCTGTTTAATGTGAAGAAACGGAGTTGGAAGTCCGGCATTCAGGTTGCTGTGGAGGTAAGCACTGGTCAGCTCTCAGCGATTGAGCAAAGGATTCATTTGAGCGATCAACTTGCGAAGAGCTTAGTGGTTGTGGAGCCTCACGAACAGGCTGACTATCAGGAACGCAGCGGTGATGTCTTTGTCCAAGCCGTGTGTCGGAGGAAATTGGATCTCCAGCTGTTGCCTGGACTGACCCAGAATAATCAGCGGATTCCCGCTGAGGAATTGATGGTTGAATTGGAGCAAGCGATCAGTAAGGAGCCTCAACAGCTGATTTCCTACGTCTTGGATGAACTGGGTCTCGCCACCTGATCAGTCGTGCTTCTCCGTGTTGTCTCTCGGAACGGGGCAACAAAGGGGGGTTGCATTCAGCTTCGAATTTGTTATAACGCATAACAGTATTCGTGTATGATTGGGCGCTGGGGTTGTCTGATTGAGTTGTTGAAGAGGAAGGAGGAGCCACACGTGAGATTCCCGATGGTGATTGTTTTTGTTGTTATCGCATACGGTTCGATGCTTGTGGCGCCGGCTTGGAGCCAATCCACATCGACTGATTCTCTACAAGGGACGGCCTCCGGCGCCGGTATGGGTGCTGCTTCTGCCGCCGCCACCATCTTGTACTTCCCGTTCAAAGCTGCGTTTGCCATAGGCGGAGGTGTTGTCGGTGGCTTGGCCTATGTCTTTTCAGGATTTAGTGAGTCAACGGCGAAGAGTATTTGGGTTCCCAGCGTATATGGAACCTATGTCATTACTCCAGAGCATCTCAGCGGCGATCGCCCGGTTCGTTTCCTGGGCGTGGCGGCTGAAAACGAGGAATTCGCTCCTGCCCCTACTTCGGCACCCGAACCTGCACAGTGAATTATGAAACCTGTCATCGGCGTGACTCCTGACTTTAATGCCGGTGACAGGAAGGATATGGGCGGGTCCGAGCCTACGTACTTCCTCAGGGCTCGCTACATTCGAGCCATTGAAGAGCTCGGGGGTGTTCCCTTAGTCTTGCCTTTCGTGTCTGCAGCAGCCGATCGACGGCGACTTCTTGACGGTGTTGATGGGCTGCTTCTTACCGGTAGCGGCCCCGATCTTCCTCCACTCCTGTATGGAGAGAAGCAGCGCTACAAATTTTCACTGGTCAGTGAGCGGCGTGCTGACTTCGAGCTGGAGATGGTGCGTCAAGCGAGGCGACGGGACCTTCCGCTCTTAGGGATTTGTGGCGGGATGCAGACCGTAAATGTGGCCTGTGGAGGCAGCCTTTTTCAGGATATCCCTGCCCAGGTTCCACGCGCCATGGACCATCGTCAGAAGTCGAAGGCGGTCTCTGTTTCCCATGCAGTGACCGTGCTACCGAAGAGCCTCCTGAAGCAGATTGTCGGAAAAGAAACGCTGATGGTGAACAGCTCACATCATCAGTCCGTGAAAGCCGTTGCTCCATCACTCATCGCCAGTGCGGTAGCTTCCGATGGCATTATTGAGGCCGTTGAGTCCCCTAACCATCGATTTCTACTTGCCATTCAATGGCATCCTGAGTTTCTCTTCGACCGACATATGGCTCACCGTCGGCTCTTCGAGGCTCTGTTACGCGCCGCGCAGCGGACCAGGGCATGAGCTTTCTGGGCGGGTCGGAAATGTCGAACCATTCTCAGTCGGTAGTCCCCTCGTGTAGGCGTGAGGGTCAAGCGAGCTTTCTGCTGGTGACTTCTTCGGGCCAAAGCGTTGTCCCTGAGGCCGGAGACTAGCTGTGAGCAATCCCTTCTTCCGGACGAAACCCATCGATCAAATTCTGGCCGATGCGGAGCGGCCGGAGCATCGCCTCAAGAAAACACTGACGGCGTGGGATCTGACGGCGCTGGGGATTGGTGCGATTATTGGGACCGGGATCTTTGTCCTGATCGGGACTGCCATTGTGGGCGATGCCCATCGCCCTGGGGCAGGGCCGGGGATTGTCCTCTCTTTTGTCCTCTCAGGTGTGACCTGTGCGCTGGCAGCCCTCTGCTATGCAGAGTTCTCCGCGATGATTCCGGTGGCAGGGTCTGCATATACCTTTTCGTACGCCACCTTGGGAGAGTTTCTCGCCTGGCTGACCGGATGGAATCTGATTCTGGAATATGGCGTCGCCTGCGTCGCCGTCGCCATTGGTTGGTCGGGATACTTCAATAAACTACTCAAGCTCGCAGGCATCGAATTGCCCTACTGGGCTACCAATCCACCGCAGTGGGCTGGCGGGCCGGAAGGGAGCATTGCGAATTTTCCCGCCGCCATCATTGTCTTGTTGGTCACGACGATCCTCGTGATTGGGATTAAGGAAAGTGCAAGGGCTGCCGGTATGATCGTACTCCTGAAACTGGCAGTGATTCTCTTTTTTATCGCCGTGGGGGCTCCCACTGTGAACAGCGACAATTGGACACCGTTCATGCCGAACGGGTTCGAAGGCGTGCGAGCCGCCGCCGCCATCATCTTTTTTGCCTATATTGGGTTTGATGCCGTCTCCACGGCGGCAGAAGAGGCAAAGAATCCACAGCGCGATGTTCCGTTCGGGATCCTAGGATCGTTGAGTGTATGTACGGTGCTGTATATTTCCGTCGCGACCGTACTGACGGGGCTGGTTCCGGTCGGCCAAATCGACATTCATGCGCCGGTCGCTGAAGCGCTCACGCTTGTCGGGTTTAAGTGGGGTGCCGCAATTGTCGCGATAGGAGCTGTTGCCGGGATCACGAGTGTGCTGGTGGTTATGATGTTGGGGCAAATACGAGTCTTCTTTGCCATGTCACGAGATCAACTGCTGAGTCCTGGCTTATCGACGGTTCATACACGATTTGGGACACCGCATCGCGCGACCATTCTCACTGGCGTCGTCGTGGCAATTCTTTCGGCGTTCTTCCAGATCGGGGACGCGGCTGATATGACCAACATCGGAACTTTTTTTGCATTTGTTTTGGTCAGCTTTGGAGTCATGCTGCTGCGATACACAAAGCCCAATCAACCTCGCCCATTTCGTCTTCCGTTCATGCCCCTTGTGCCGATTTTCAGTATTGCAGCCTGCCTCTACCTTATGGCGGGGCTGCCATGGGCCACGTGGATCCGCTTCGGAGTATGGACTGCTGTGGGCATTGTTGTCTACGTCAGCTATGGTATGAAACATAGCAAGCTTTCAAAGCGAGACACCTAAAACTGTTGAGGGTTCCGACGAGGCGGACGGCATGCCGTGATCTTGGCTATGCAGACTACGTAGAGGGCGATATTGTCGACGCAGGAGCTGTGACTGAAGCGGCGTCGGCCGGAGTTGACACTGCTCCAGGCGGGGCCGTACTTGAAGCAGATGGAACAGGTGGAGTGGAAGCGGTGCTCGCTGGAACTGCGGGAGCGGGTGGAGGAGTAGCGGCCTTTGGTGGTGCAGCAGGTTTTGGTGGCGCCGGCTTTTCAGGCTTAATGCCTCCCTCCCAGGATGGACCAGAATACATATCCGCAGTTAAGCCTTTGGTTTTCCATTTCTCCTCAAAGTCCGCGGCGGCTTTGTTCGGTGTTTCTCCAACACCGGTGACGTCATTCCAGGGATACACTTTCGGACCGATCTGGCAGCCTGATTCTGTTCGTCGTAAATACAACGCGATGGGATTACCGCGGTAGGGCCCAAGAAAGATATGAACAGATCCGACGTACTCGAGCAATGAGGCCATAAGGCCCTCCCAGAAATGCTCATGATGCCACAAGACATGAGAACGGAGCAAGACTAGCTTTGAGTGGCACTTGACGGACTCAGAGACCGTCTACTGAAAGGGGCGCTCCATAGGTCGTCTTCCAAAGAGAACTAATCCTCAAAAAGGCTCATGCCTCAGCTTTCACGACCCGCTCTCGAGTTTGGTGAATGGACCGCAAGAGCGCTCGATGGCTACGGCAACCCACCGCCAATCTCGCATCAGAGATCGTGACGGGTCGATAGGGAAGGAGGTACCGGTCCTTCAGACGGCGGATGCGGGCAAGGGATTGAGCCAGTCGTTGTGGAGAGATATCTGAGCTGGTAACAGCCTTGGTAACGGCCTGCATGGCGGTGATCACTCTATTCCGATCCTTGCAGATCAGCGGCATGTCGCAACCCGCTTGGATGGCCAGCACAGCCGCGTCTCCGATACCGTAGTGATCGATGATCGCATGCATTTCAAGGTCATCCGTCAGGACAACTCCGTCGTAGTACAACTCTTGGCGAAGCAATTTTGAGATGATGGTCGGGGACAAGGTCGCCGGCCTCTGCGCATCCAATGCCTGATACTGGACATGGGCCGTCATCATCGTGGCGACCCCGCTGTCAATGGCGCGACGGAACGGAGGGAACTCAATGCGCTCGAGGCGATTGCGAGAGGCCGTCACGACGGGCAATTCTTTATGGGAGTCAGACATGGTGTCGCCATGCCCTGGAAAGTGCTTCCCACAGGCGACCACCCGATTGCCTTGGAGGCCACCCACCGTGGCCAAGCCCAATTCAGACACAAGGTCGGGCGTTGCGCCGAATGCTCGGTCGCCGATGACGGGGTTTGATGGATTACTATTGACGTCCAGCACGGGGGACATATTCATGTTGATCCCGACAGCCGCCAGTTCTTTTGCGGTCGTCGAGGCTGCGGCATAGGCCAGCTCTGAGGAGTGACACTGCCCGAGGACGTCACATGGTGGGAAAATCGTAAATTCTTTCGGCAACCGTGAGACACGTCCACCTTCTTGATCAATGGAAATCAGGAGAGGGGAATGCGGACTACAGCGTTGAAGGTTGTTCGTCAGGTCGACGATCTGTTCGGTCGACTCCAGATTTCTTGCAAAGAGGATGACCCCGCCGGGGTGGCATTCTTTGATGAACGACGCAAGTTCTGCCGACACGGTTGTACCGTCAAAGCCGATCATGAAGAGCTGTCCGATCTGATCCTGAGGGATCGTCATGCCTGTGTGCTCTCAGGCTTCAGCGAGCGATTGATCAGGAACTGGATCAACAGCCTCGTACCAATACCAGTCGGGCCCTTGGGAATGTAGGCTCGTTCTCGCTCGCTCCAATCGGTGCTGGCGATATCGAGGTGTACCCAAGGATAGTCGCCCACGAACTTGCTCAGGAACAGGGCGGCTGTGATCATACCACCGCCACGCCCTCCGATATTTCGCATATCGGCGACATCGCTTCGTAGTTGTTCGAAGTATTCCTCCCACAATGGCATTTCCCATACCCGCTCTCCGGCTCGGAGGCCGGCGCCTGTGATTGCAGTCTTCAACGTTGTATCGGTGCCGAACATACCGATGGCGAATTGTCCCAGAGCGACAACGCAGGCCCCTGTCAGCGTTGCGATGTCGATGAGTGCGGCTGGTTTAAAACGGGTCGCATAGGCCAGGCCGTCCGACAGAATCAACCGACCTTCGGCATCGGTGTTTTGGACTTCGACGGTTTTTCCCGAGAGGGTGGTGACCACGTCCCCTGGACGCATCGCGCGACCACCGGGCATGTTTTCTGCGACCGGAAGGATGCCGATGAGGTTGAGGGGTAATTTCAGCCGGGCCGCAGCCCGTACGGTGGCCAGAACCTCGGCGCCTCCGGTCATGTCGGCTTTCATTTGTTCCATGTTCTCGGCTGGTTTGAGCGAAATCCCTCCAGTATCGAAGGTGATGGTCTTCCCGACGAGAACGACCGGAGAATCGTCTTTCTTCTTGGCTCCATGGTACTGGAGAATAATGAATTTCGGCGGTTCGTGGCTGCCTTTCGCGACACCAAGCAACGCCCCCATCCCAAGCCGCTCCATTTCCTTCTGCTCCAAGATCTTGAGGTTTACACCGGTGTCTTTCGCTATGGCCTTGGCCTCGCTCGCGATCTTGGTCGGGGTCATCACATTGGAAGGATGGTTGCAGAGATCACGAACGAAAACGGTGGCTTCGGCGGTCGCGATCCCGCGGCGGATGCCCTCTGAAATGGGGCGTAGATGGCTTTTCTGTGAGACCAAGATGGTCATGGTAGCCACGTCCTTGCCGACCGGAGCCTCGCTGCGATAGGCCGTGAACTGATAGCTTCCCAGGATCGCTCCTTCAGTCAGGGTCTGCGACAGGTCGCTCACTGAAGCCCCGGGTGGTACGGCGCTTGGCAGCACGACGGTGAAGGAACCGGCTTTTGCTTGGCGAACCCGTTTGACGGCATACCCCATGGCTTGGCGAATCTGATCCAGGCCTAGTTGGGGTCGCTTCCCCAGACCAGCTAAAATCAGGCGCTTCGCTGGAAGTTTTCCATGAGTGTGAAGCAGCATGACCTCGTGCGGCTTCCCTTCGAACTCCCGTGATCGCTGGAGTTCCCGAAGTGCTCCACCAAGGGCTCGATCCAACACAGCTCCGTCGGATGTCGTCAGACTATCGTCTTCGCACAGCAAGATGACCAGCGCTTCAGTCCGGTCGGTGTCGACGCGTCCTTGTTTGGCATGAACCCGCATGATATTCATTGGTTTCTCCTTATGTACTATGGCGATCAGCCGCGATCAGCCCTTGTTTGTGGGTTCGTGGGTGCAACGGGTCTGGCATTCCAATGGTTCAGGAGACTCCTCACACACCTCGCATATCGGGTGCCCAAATATGTTTGTGCAGTTGGAGTTGAAGACGCGCACCGAGGCGGTCTTTCAGCAGCCACTCTGCCAACTGGCGAGGATCGAGTGTCCCGAACACCGGACTGAAGAGGACTGGGCAGCGATCGGTCAAATGGAATTGTCGGAGAATGTCTTTTGCCCATTCATAATCGATGCGATCCTGAATGACGAATTTGACTTCATCTCGCGGTCTCAGCCGCTCCACATTGGGCCAGTGCATGCGGTCCGTCATACCACTCCCTGGGCATTTCACATCCAGAACGATGCGAACGGATGGATCGACGGTGCTGGTGTCGATGGCACCGCTCGTTTCAAGAAGGACCGTGAAACCGTCCTGACACAATCGATGCAACAGGGTCGTCGTTTCCGCTTGTGCCAAGGGTTCGCCTCCCGTCACCTCGACCAAGGGACACCCGTACGAACGGACCCTCCCGAGAATGTCTTCGAGGGATTGTTCTGTTCCTCCAAGGAATGCGTACTCTGTGTCGCACCAGGTGCAGCGAAGAGGGCAGCCGGTGAGGCGCACAAACACGCAGGGTAATCCGGCAAAGGTTGACTCCCCTTGAATGCTATGAAAGATTTCGGTAACGCGCATGAACACTGTGTGGACTAACTCATGATGGACGTGGTGATTCGCCGAAGAGGGGTACCTCCTGTCATCAGCATTGGTTCAGGGCCACTTGACAACCGGCCAGTTGAGACGACGGGCTATAGCATCCATTCCCCGAATCGGATTGACCACCGTTGGATGTCCTACGGCGCGGAGAAGGTCTACATCTCCCGGACTATCGCCATACGCATAACATTGGGATAAATTCAATGTGAGGTCCTGGGTCAACCGATCGATCAGTTGACGTTTTCCCACTCCATATGGGAGTGGGGGCACCAGCAAACCCGTATAGAGACCCTGCTGCTGCTCCAACCGGGTGGCAAAATACCGATCCACTCGAAGTGCGTCAGCAACCGGGGCGATCAGAAAGTCGAGCGATCCGGTCACGAAAATGATGGTGTGGCCTGCCCGGCGATGTTCATCGAGCTTGCGCATGGCGATCGCCGAGACGCGAGGACAGAGCTCTTCCCGACAAAATTCTTCACCCAGTGGTTCAATCACCTGCGAAGGTTTCCCGGCCAGGTACAGCTTCCGTTGGCGGAGAGGATGAATCGACAAGGGAGGAACATGCCGCAAAAGCCACGCCACGCTGTCTCGAACTTCAGGCCAACCGACAACTCCCCGACGCCACAGCCAACGGAAAAATCTCAACTCACTTGCTTCGCCGGGTAAGATTGTATTGTCGACATCGAAAAACGCAGCAACCGTAGAAGCAAGGTCTCGTTGATCAGTCTGTATCATGCGAGCGCAATGAGATGTGAATTGAGAGGGCAATTCTACCGGACGATTCGTTCATTGACAAGAATTTTAGGCTACTTCTATAATGCGGCTCCCTTTCCCCTCATATGCTGGCTTGGGGGCTTTCAACGCAGGGTTCGTGATACAAACCTGCGAGAACGCCGGGGTGAGCGAAATCCGATGACGGGCGATTCAGACCGTCACGGTGTTGAGCCTCCCAAGAACACGATGGCAGGCGTGGTTGCATATCCTGCTGAGTGCCGAAGTGGTGGAATGGCAGACACGCACGTTTGAGGGGCGTGTGGCGCAAGCCGTGCGGGTTCAAGTCCCGCCTTCGGCACCAACCAGTACAACGAACGAATTATTCAGCGAGTTAGAGAGGCGAGCGGGACGAGGTGTGACCTGGGTGTTAATCGTAGCATCCAGGAGGGCCATGGCAGCATCGAGCTTGTCAGCCTTTACTATCCGATAGCGTAAGAACATTTCCACTAAAGAGTATCCGACGATCTTCATGATCGTCTCAGTATCGACCCCGGAATCCCCCCAGATTGGTCACGGCGCAGTATCTGAGATCATGGAACACGAAATCGGGAATGTGTGTTGCTCCTCGCACAACCGGTGGACTTCCCGGTAGGTATGGTTCAGTTTCTCACCATCTCGATGAAAGACGAGGCCTGGAATGCGGGTCACCCCATCCACTGATCGAATGCACTGGAGGTATCTTTTCAGAAGTTGGGGTAATGGGTGCCAATTTCTCCTGACCCGTCCTTGTAAGGTGGTCAGGTAGGTAGATCCGCCCTTTGTCGAGATCAACCCGATCCCAGGCCAGGTTAAGTATCTCTTCCAGCCTCATCCCAGAGCGATACCCTATCAGCAGCACCGGTTGAAACCATGGCTGGGCGGCTGTAATGAGCCGCTGCCATTCCCCTGGACTCAATACTCGACGCCTTCGCATGCTTCGGCTTGGGTGCCGAGACGAGCGAAGCCACCTTAGATGAAACCGGATCCCGCTTCATCGCGTGCTAGCACCCACGATAACCAGTATTTTGATGAGGAGCCCCACTTCCCGCTCGGTTCGCCATTGCATGCCATATGGAATCGTTGTCAGACCCATTCTCCAGGTATATTTATCGTGAACCAGAGAATGATCTTTTGGCCTCCCCATTGGCAGGCCTGTTCTGCATGATCGAACACGATTTCGTAGTGATCGCCGCTCGGGACTGCTGGGGGGATATCAGTCCCGCAAGGCACACAAATATCTCCGGTTGTGTCTCTTGGCTTCATAATCCAGCTCGTTCAACAAGGTGTTGTGAGACTATCTGTGAAGTTCGAAGAACGAGATGTAGCTGCCCCACATTCCAGGCGGTTGCATCTTCGAAGTGGTTAATCGGTTTTGGGAGCTTGCCCGATTGGACACCAAGCCAACCAGTCGCATGGCTACATACGAACAGAGCAGCGACTATTGGAAGCCTGACATGGGCGGAGTCGGGTAGAGCCGAAATATTTGAGGGAATCCTGCATCGGCTAAACCTCCATGGCTATGGGGTTCGCCGGTACAGAATGTAGAAGGCCCAGCGAACCGCGTATTGCTACACACTGCAATACGGCAGCTACGACTGGGCCTTGGGTGACGAGTTCCGTGGGTGTTGCCCATCTCGCCGGTCTCTACGCTGTAGGCGCGAAGCAACTTTCGGCGGCTTTCGTTGACGGCCTAAACACCTACATGTGTCGCACGTAGGCTGGTTTAGACGGCAGACATGCGCAAGAGTCACTGCATGATAGATAGGTCTCTTATGAGGACTTGGAAGAGACGAATGGTAGATGCACGGTTTTAGTTTCATTAGGGTCAAAGTAACGAGACGGTTGCTCGCTGTTGCGTCCTGCGTTAGTTTCAAGCACTGTCTGGGCTTTCGAGAGAGCGGGTTTTTGAAGAGCCCAATGGCTTTCTACGGTGACCTTTGATCCATCACGACGCACGTGGATGAGCGTTCCTTCCCATCGTCCCGTCGTGCGCAGTTCCTTCTCGATTTCGTCGAGAGGAACCGGGAACACGGTTTTCAGGAGCTGGTGCGAAGTTTTACCCAGTACATCCCGTGGCTCCCATCCGTACAGCTGCTTCGCCCCATCACTCCAATATCGAATCGTGCCGTCCAGATTGCGAACCATGACCGCGTCGTTAAAAGGGCTCCGATCCGCTGGCGTATCCGGCCCTGAATGGATCCCCGATAAGAGACTCTGGGTCATTTCGGCGACCAGCACGGAGCCTGCCAACGTGAGATGAAGCTTGTCCCAAAAATAAAACACGCCATGGTTCGCCACCACGCACTGGTCCCTGGAGCTGAACAGCTGCGAGATGTCGATAAAATCAAAACCAAGCCGAGCCGTTTCCTCACGGAGAGTCGCATTGACCGCCGCCAGATTCTCGGTACCCACCGTCAGATCCTCCGGCACTGCCATCGAAAACGTCTGAAGCTTATGCGCATATCGGCGAATATCGACGGAGAGCGATGCCGCTTGTGAATATACGACAACTCGATGTCCCTTCAATTTCTCGAACAATGCCCGCAGTTTTTCTCGAAATGTGTTCTCGCCGACTCTCTTATATTCGTTCAACCAATCACTCGAGATAATAATCGTATCCGTCCTATTGTTTGGAACATAGTCATTCACAAACCAATCGTAAAAATCATTGCACCGCTGATCACGTTCACTCCGCACGGCCTTACAGGCGCCTCCATTCAATTGGATGATTGCCTGCTCACCCGCCACACTGACTAGACCCGGATAGAGATGGGCCGCGACGCTATCGCCAAACAGGACATATCGCCGAGAAAGCCCAGGTTGTCTCGAATTGACCGGAAGGGTCGAACTTTTGGCCAGGTGACAGTCGTTTTGCAACAGTGTTTCAAACGTCTGGCTTTGGCCAAAAAAACAGGTATGAAATCGATACAGCTTCTCCATATTCGAGACGACTGCACTTTGAGGATGCGAGGAGGTCAGCTGCAGACTCGCTGTGAACATAGCCATCACAATTGCTGAAGCGAGCGCATATCTCCACAGTCGGCTTGTCGGGACAATCTCTTTTCGGCGAAACGGCATCTCCACGTACCGCCATGTCAGGTAGGCCAGCGCAAACGTCAGCCCCACAAGACTGACAACCACAACCTCGTTCGGCTCCGTCAAACTTCGATGGCGAGCGAACGCCAACAATGGGTGGTGCCATAAGTAAGCGCTGTAACTGACTAACCCCACACCCACTAACACTCGATTCATCAAGAATCGCCCTACCAGCGTTTCTGGCGATGCGAACACGATAAGTAAACCGGCACCCACTGTCGGTACCAAAGCTAATAGACCCGGGAACACCGTCTCTTTACTAAAGGCTAGTACGCCAGATGTGATCAGTCCTAAGCCAACCAGGCTGAATGTCTGGGAAAGAGCCCGAGGAAAATGGGCACGCTCTTTTCCTTCCAGATAGCAAGCGATAAGCGCCCCCATGACCAATTCCCATCCGCGAGTGGGCAATAAGAAAAATGCCGCCGTCGGATGGCTATGGGCGCCATAGTGAGCGAGCCCAAGACTCAGGAGCGAGACGATGGCCAACAACACGACAACTTTCTTTCGCCCCAGCCGCCACGCCCACAGGAGCCCTATCGGAAAGAGGACATAAAACTGCTCCTCGATCCCCAAACTCCACGTATGCAGCAGCGGCTTGAGCTCTGTCGCGACATCGAAGTAATCACTTTGGTGCCAAAAAAAGATATTTGACGCGAACACCAACACCGCTATGGCGCTTTGCGCAAACTCTTCTACATCGCTGGGCATGAGCCACTGCCAGGCAATGGGCAGACACACCGCCATGACCACGTACAACGCGGGCAGAATGCGTCGGGCACGCCGCTCATAGAAATTGAAGAGTGAAAACCGACCGCCCTCCAGTTCGGCGACAATAATCGTGGTAATCAAGTACCCGCTGATGACAAAGAAGATATCGACGCCGATAAAGCCGCCGCTAAACAGCTGAAACCCGGCGTGGAATAAAATGACCGACAGGACAGCCAGGGCGCGTAGTCCATCTATTTCTGGACGATACCGCAATCCCTGATCGCGTTGCCCGGCTGAGCCAGTTGAAAATGTCGGAGCCTCGCTCATCACGTAGCCTCAGTGGTCAATCAATAAACGACGATTGGTATAATTTGACCGCGAGTTGAGGATCTTTTTGTGACCTGCTCCCCCTCAAAGGGGACGCACCGGCCACTGTAAAATAAGAATGCCCCTCAGATTGTGTAGGGAATAGCCAGCATCGCTAGGCTAGTTTTGGATCTAGTTGACTACAGCTAGGATCAACCCTGGAGCGTGCAGTGGGATCGTTGACGGAAGTAAGAAACAGGGGGCAAATGTTCGACGGTTTCCTAAGCTTCCATCTTAGTGACGCCACAATGTGATTTGTTAGTCTACCCTAACTTCAATTATCTTGTCTATTGGGACAGGAGTGGACAGAGAATTCAGCTGGTTTGGATGTTTGAGCAGTATAGCCGATTGACTTGCGTTGCCTCCGACAATTATTCTGTTACAAATTAATTGTCGCGACCATTCGCCTGGATGATGGCTCGTTTTACACCAGTTTAGATTTCTTGCTACACGATGATTGTCCGGCGACATCCAGCAGTGCTCGGTGCGACGTTTTTGTTGGGCTTAGTGATCCTGTTCGCACTCGGTGCCTGCGGTTCGTCACCTGACGAGACGGTTCAAGAGCCGCCATCTGAGACGACGCCACCACCGATCACTCCGCGACCCCCCACGATTCCTCCACCATCAACTCCGCCACCGGCCGTCGTGGCCAAGGTCATGCCGCTCGGGGATTCGATCACTGCGTCCAGTGTCGGGCTGCCGAGTTACCGGTATTTTCTGTGGCATCTGGCGGTCAATAACGGATACCGCATCAATTTCGTCGGCTCGCTCCGTGGCGTGCTGCGCGGACCGCCTGCCAATGCCGACTTCGACATGGATCATGAAGGACATGGAGGATTTTCGGCCGATCAACTCCTGCCTGGAATTAATCAGTGGGCGACTGCGGCCTCACCCGATATCGTCTTGCTCCACATCGGGCACAACGATCTGCATGAATTTCACAGTGTGCAAAGCACGGTCGATAATATTGGCTCAATTATCGACCGGCTCAGGACCGTCAATCCGAACATACGAATTCTCGTGGCCCAGCTGATTGCCTCGTCGGATCCTCGTCACAAAGACATTCCTGCACTGAATGCCCAATTGACTGCATTGGTTGCCGCCAAAAACAGCGTGAAATCCCCCATTGTACTGGTGGACCAATTTACCGGTTTTGATCCCACGACCATGACGACTGAGGGGGTTCACCCCAATGCTATTGGTGAGTCTCGGATGGCCGACCGATGGTTCGAGAAATTAGCGCCTATGCTGGATGCCTTTCCTTAAAGTCTTCTGCTATTGAGCGCTACTGCTATTCGTTCGCCATACGACGAAACCTGTCGATTTTATCTACCAGCTCCTCATTAGGTTCCCTGATCGGTGATGCAGCCGTTCTCCAAGAGCTTGAGTTCAAACTCCAAGTGCAACACTGCCAGCCCACATGGGCTATGGTGCTGCCATGCACCCAAGCTCGTACCGACTCGTGACTGCGGAAGAACGTGAGACCTTGAGTCTGGGCCTGGCCCATGGTCATTCGCTCCGGACAATGACCTGAATCTTGGGCCGAGCCTCCAGTACCCTCAGTCGCGAGGTGGCCCGGAATACAATCCGAGGGCGTCCGTATCGCGTCTGTACGGCGCAGACCCAGGCGACGGCCCGCGCACAACACCCACGACGCGTCCGGAAACTCCTCGACTCGTGGTTGTGGCAGCACGTCACCACACAGTTGACCCAGGGCTGTTCCCCTGAACAGATTGCTGGCCGCCCTGCGGCAGGCTCGCAAGACCCGTCGCCCACGGGCGCGAGGCCGAGACCGTCGGGGCCAGCTTCCCAATATGACCCCGATCACCGAACGGCCTGCCGATGTTGCCACCCGGACCGTGCCGGGCCACTGGGAAGGCGACTTGCTGAAAGGCGCTCGCAATGGCTCGGCGGTGGGCACCCTGGTGGAACGGACCACGCGGCTGGTGTTGCTGGCCAGCATGGACGGCACGGATGCCGCCAGTGCGCACCGGGGCTTCACCAAGAAGCTCCGACATGTGCCCGTCTCGCTGCGGAAAAGGCTGACCTACGATCGGGGCAAAGAGATGGCGGAACATGAGCGGTTGGCGCACCGTCTCACGATCCAGGTCTCCTTTGCCGATCCGCACGGCCCCTGGCAACGTGGGACCAACAAGAATACCAATGGCCTGCTGCGCCAATACTTGCCCAAGGGTACGGATTTCTCGACGTACGCCCAGCGGCTCAATACGCGCTCGAGGAAATGTCTCGGCTTTGCAACGCCGCTGGAGGTCTATACGCAACTGCGCCATCATTCACCCGCTGCACTTGGAACTTGAAACCGTCTCTCGCCAACAGGGCTTAGGCTTCTGTCTATATTATAGAGAACGATTGACCGAGTCGCTGACTAACTCACGGCTTCTCCTTATCTGATTGTTGCTTCGACAGCATCGGACGACATCGTATTTCCATACAACGGTTCACCTACCTCGTCCAAGCGGGGTTCCTTTGCATGGAGTGACTGGCGTCCTCCAGGGGAGACATGAACGGTGCTGCCTGCCGGGGGGTAATTCTTGCGGTAGGGTGCCATTGGGACCTAGACTTTTGCCTCTGCATAGTAGGACACTACGGCCCATTTGGGCCTAGCCTTGGTGTGTGTATGGTCTGTCACGAGGGTGTGCCGTCAACCTCCCTCTTTCACCACCTCACCTACTATTCGGCTATTCCCGTCACGAGGCTAAGGAGCTTCACATGAACACCACCCTTTCTCTTGTCGATGTCCTGCGTCAACAAGTCGCTCATCTCGTGCATGAGTTGGCTGAGCGAGACAGTGTGCTGCATGAGCGAACTCGACATCTGCGTGTGGCGCAAGCTCTCGCGCATCTGGGTAGCTGGGAGTGGGAAATCGAGGGCGGAGCTGTTCGGTGTTCGTCCGAGTTGCATCGGATCTTCGGCCGTGAATCTGGGGCAGACCTGCTGACCTTTGACGGGTTTGTCGCGTCAGTGTTCCCGGAGGATCGTGATCGGGTCATGGCCTCCATCAATCATGCCTTGGGTGGACGAGCGTTGTATGATGTGGAATATCGGATCGTGCGTCCAAACGGTGAGGTGCGGACCATTCATTCCTGTGCTGAGGTCTTGCGTGACGATCGTGGGAAACCCTGCCGCATGTCCGGGTCTGTCCTGGACGTCACTGAGCGGACGTGCATAGCAGAAACATTACGTTCCTCGCAGGAAAAACTGAGGCAGGCGCTCCAAGCATCGGGTATTGGACTGTGGGACTGGAACACTCATACCAACGAGATAGCTCTGTCGGAGGAGTGGAAGCGTCAGCTCGGGTACGAGAAGACGGAGCTTTCGGACTCATTCGAGGCGTGGGAAGGTCTGTTGCATCCGGATGATCATGATCGTGTCATAGTTTGCTTGCAAGATTCTGTGCGTAAACGTCATGGAGAATATCGGCAGGAATATCGGCTAAGGCACAAAGATGGGACCTATCGATGGATTGAGTCTCGGGCCGCGTTGGTGACAGAAGCTGACGGCCGCCAGATCCGCCTCCTCGGTTCGCATATGGACATTACGGATCGCAAGCGCATGGAGCAATCGGTACGAGAGAGTGAAGACCGATACCGAACTTTGGTTGACCTGTCACCATCAGGAGTCTTTGTCTTCTGTGAAGGGCGGGCCGTGTACGTCAACCACAGAGGCGCTCTTCTCCTGGGGGCGACAGATCCTCCGGAGCTTCTCGGTCGATCGATGTTCGATTTTCTCCACCCAGACTACCACCTCGATGTTCGTGAAAATGCCCGTCGGGTGCTTGCTGGAAACGTGTCGGTCCATAGCGCGGAACGAATCTATCTCAGGAAGGATGGAACGTCGATTCCCGTTCAAATGGAGGCCGCCAGGATTGTGTGGAACGGCACCCCTGCCATCATCGTGCTGATCTCCGATGTCACTGAGCGCAAGCAGGCGGAAGAAGCTTTGCGGGCGAGTGAGGAGCGGTTTGCCAAAGCGTTCAAGACCAGTCCCCATCCCATTCTCATCAGTGAGCTCGAAACCGGGCGGCTGGTAGAGGTCAACGATGCGGCCAGCCAGCTGTTGGGTTATCGCACGGAAGAAAGTGAAGGCCAGATTGTTTCGGAGCTCGAGGTTTGGGGGCCAGCTGAGGAGCAAGTCCGTTTTCGCGAGAGATTGAAACAGGTTGGTCCAGTCCGCAACCTGGAAGTGAACCTCCGGGCCAGGAACGGCGATGTACGCCGCTTCCTCCTGTCGTCGGAGCTCATTGAGTTGAACGGGAGACCGTGCAGGGTGACGGTTGCGGATGATGTCACAGATCGGAAGCGGGCTGAGGATGAGTTGCGCCGATCACATGCTTTGTTGCGGCAGGTCATCGACGGCTCGCCGAATTTCATCTTTGCCAAGGATCGCGAAGGGCGTTTTACGATGGCTAATAAAGCGGTTGCCGATTGTTATGGCACAACGGTAGACGAGCTGATCGGACAGACAGAGGCCGATTTTAATCCCCATTGGGATGAGGTGGAGTTTTCCCGCGAGAAGGATTTCCAAGTCATGACATCTCTTCAGGAATGCTTCATTGCTGAGGAAAAGTTCACGGATTGGTCAGGGAAGACGCGATGGTTGCAGACCATCAAACGGCCGATTGTTGATGAACAGGGGCGTTTTCATATGGTGCTTGGAGCGGCGACGGACATCACGGAGCGGAAACGGATGGAAGAGATGCTGCTGCAACACGAACAAGATCTGAATGCGGCGCTACAAGACCGAGAACGGATCAGCCAGGACCTCCACGACGATGTTCTTCAATCGGTGTATGCGGCTGGGCTCGGGTTGGAAGCTTGTAGGTCGATGATGAAGCGGCAGCCTGAGTTAGCCGCTGATTATCTCCTGGAAACATTAGAGCAAGCCATTGGGCAACTCAATCACGTCATAGGGAAGATCCGCAATTTCATTTCCGGCCTGGAGTCTCACGTTGTGCAAAGTGGGGATTTTATAGCGGACCTGCGAACTATGGTTCAGACGATGTGCGAGGCGTCTTCCATTCAATGTCGAGTGCGGATCGAGGACGGGGTTGGCCCGTATCTCTCAACCGAATCAGCATCCCATCTCATCAATATCGCGCGGGAAGCGTTGAGTAACGCACTCCGTCATAGCCATGCTACACATATTACCGTGTCATTGCGTCAGCTCCTTGGATCGGTCCGTCTGACGGTGATGGACAATGGTATCGGATTCAGTCCAAAGTCGGTTCAGGCTGGTGGTCATGGCTTAGAAAATATGGCGACACGAGCGCACAAGGCCGGCGGGGTGCTTGCTGTACGGTCGGAGTCTCGCCGCGGAACCAGGGTTCTCCTTGATCTGCCAAAAGATTTCCCAGACTATTCCAAGTAATCCAATCGGTTAGAGTGTCACGTCACAGCGGCCACATGGGTTAGAGTCCAGATCTGGTTCCATCGATCCACATGGTTCCTGCCCGAGTTCCTTCAAAAGTTTCAGGCCATTTGGATCTAGACTTTCACCCGTGGTCGTAGGAGACTAGCTCCCGCTTGGTTCCTGGTGATTAGGAACCAATAGCCTTGGGCTGAGCGCCGTCGGTTTTTCCGGCACATGCGCCTATTGTGCCCCGGTATTTCGCCGTGAAGTTGTTGCCGGAACAAGTCGAACGGGACTTGCGAAAGAGTGATGAGGGAGGAGTCCCATCATGAATTCGACCAGTCACCTGGCTGAATTGGATTTGCTGCGCAGGCAGGTTGCCGACCTTTCACGGGAGCTGACGGAGCGGGATCAGGCCCTACAGGATTTCACACGACAGCGAGACGACGAATTACAAGATTTGCGCGAGCGCTGGGACATGCTGCGCGCGATCGTTGCCGGAACGGCTGCGGAGACCGGAGAAGACTTCTTCTCAACCCTCGTCTGTCATCTGAGTTCAGTATTGGGTGTGCAGTATGCCGTCGTTGGGGAGATCCAACACGGTCCGGTCAAGAAAATCCGTACCCTTGCCGTCTCAGCCAACGGCAATCTCGTCGACAACTTCGAATATCCTCTGGTGAATACTCCCTGCGAGGTAGCGCTTGGTGAGTCCTTTGCCTGTTTTGAACGGGACGTCAGGACGGTGTTCCCACTCTTTGGGCGTTTGGCCCAGTTGGGCGCTGAGGGATACTGTGGAGTCCCACTCAGGGCAAAAGGCGGAGCGGTCATGGGGCTCCTCGTTCTGATGGATACCAAGCCGTTGCGCAATACCGATCGACTGCGATCGCTGATGGCGGTGTTTGCCTCGCGGGCAGGTGCTGAGCTCCAACGGCGGTATACCGAAACAAAAGTCCAGCAACAGCAGCGTCAACTCTTGGAAGCTCAAGCACGTGCGCACCTGGGTAGCTGGGACTGGGACCTCGACAGCGGAACGGTGCGCTGGTCGGACGAGCAATTTCGGATCTTCGGCTACGAGCCCGGATGCATGGCCGTCAGCTATGACACATTTGTGACCTCACTACACCCGCTGGATCAGGCGCGTGTGCAGAGCGCAATCGACACTGCACTGAAGGGCGGCACAACCTACGATGTCGAATCTCGCATCGTCCGTCCTGATCGTACGATTCGTGCGATCCATTGTCGTGGGGAAGCCTGTCGAGATGTCGACGGTCGTCCTGTTTCCCTGTCGAGCAGTGTGCTGGATATCACGGACCGTCAGCGCGTTGAGGAGGAACTCCGGCTTTCTCAGTGGGGACTCAAACAAGCTCTTCGGGCATCAGGCATTGGGTTATGGAACTGGAACACTGAAACGAACCAAGTGGTCTATTCTGAGGAGTGGAAACGACAGTTGGGCTATAGCGGGACGGAGCTTCCTGATGAATTTGAGACGTGGACGACCCTTCTGCATCCGGACGATCGTGAGAATGCCGTCGTGTATGCCAGACAGTATCGAATCGCGCCCAAGGGTGATTATCGACAGGAGTTTCGCCTTCGGCACAAGGATGGTACGTATCGATGGTTCGAGGCACGTGCTTCGTTCGTGACAGATGCAGATGGTCGGAGGATCCATCTTCTCGGATCCCATACCGACATGACTGATCGCAAACGAATGGAGGAAACGCTACGAGAGAGTGAGGAACGATACCGAACGTTGGTCGAGCTTTCTCCATCCGGCGTCTTTGTGTTCTGTGATGGGCGAATAGTCTACCTGAATCGAACCGGTGCTCTCCTCATGGGTGCGCAGGATCCGCAGGAAATTCTTGACCGACCGACGTTTGAGTTCATCCACCCGGATTATCATCAAGAGGTTCGTGACAGTGTCACACGATTGCTCGGAGGAGGTGTATCCGTCCATAGCGCCGAGCGAGTGTATGTGCGGTTGGATGGCACGACGATGCCGGTTCAAGTCGAAGCTGGGCGGATCATGTGGAACGGTAAGCCGGCGATTCTTGGAATGTTTTCCGATATCACGGAACGGAAGCAAGCAGAAGAAGCACTGGCTAATCTTAATGCAACCTTAGAACGCCAGGTGAACGATCGGACAGAGGCGCTGCGCCGCAGCGAAGAACGGTTCAGACAATTTTTTGACCATGCGCCTAATGTGACGGCTTTGAAAGATCACAACGGCCACTATCTGTATACCAATCGGCGGTTCGATGAGGTGTTCGGGCTTGCTCCCGGTACCGCCTTGAGGCGGACAGATGATGAATTATTCTCTCCGGAACAGGCCGCGCAGTTTCAATCGCATGATCAGCAAGTGTGGACCAGCTGTCGGGGGCAGGAGTTCGAGGAGGTTACGCAACAGAAAGACGGACCCCATACTAGCATCGTTGTGAGGTTCCCGGTGAGCGATGCCTCAGGTCATCCCTCGGCCATCGGGGTCATCGCTACCGATGTGACCGAGCGTAATCGTACCCAAGAGGCGTTGAGAGAGAGTGAGGCTCGGTGGCAGCAGTTCGCGGAGTCGGTCAGCTCGGCATTCTGGATCGCGGATGTGGCACCGGAGGAACAGCAGGTGCTGTATGTCAATTCGGCGTTTACCTTTATCTGGGGCATTGAACGCGAAGAAATCTATCAGCATTGGTCGCTGTGGCTTGAGTCGATCCATCCGGATGACTATATGCGGGTGAAATCAAGCCATGATCGGTTTATTGGCGGAGGAGCGACTGCGGTGTTCCATTGTGAGTATCGAATCGTGGGGCGAGACGGCCACATCCGCTGGATTTCCGATCGCCGAGTCAGGATGCCGGGGTGGGATCATCGCATTGCGGGGATAGCAGAGGATATCACCCATCACAAGCAGCATTTGGCGTTGATGGCCCAGACGGAATCGATCGGAAAAATCGGAGGATGGCAGTTCGATTTTCTCACAGACCGGCTGTGGTGGAGCGACGAGACGTACCACCTCCACGACACGACTCCGGAGGTATTCAGCCCGACGGTGGAAACGGCGTTGAATTTTTATACGCCCGAAAGCCGTCCGATCATAACCGAAGCGTGGCTGAATGGGGTGACACTGGGGCAGCCTTGGGATCTGGAGTTGGAGCTTCTCACAGCGCAAGGCCGTCGGATTGCGGTGCGGGCAACCGGCCAGGTTGATGTCCTGGAAGGACGGGCAGTTAGAGCCTACGGCACTTTTCAAGACATCACAGAGGACAAAGTGGCGGAGAAAGCGCTTCGGCAAGCACATGATGACCTAGAACGCAAAGTCGTCGAACGTACCGCAGAATTGCAAGCCAGCCAAGAGCGCTATGCACGTGCCACCGCGATCGGCAAAGTGGGAGTGTGGGAATTGGATGTCCTCAACGGGCAATACCATGGGGATGCCAATCTGAAGGCGCTGTTTGGTTACGGCACCAACGAACTTTCCACGGATCCCTTTGCCTGGTTGCGACTGGTCCACCCCGACGACCAGCCGATCGCGATGAGGAACTGGGAATTAGTCCAAAGCGGAGCTGCCGAGACCTCCCATTACGAGCTACGTCACATCAGGAAAGACAGCTCGATCGTCTGGGGTGACGTCCGAGCGCGTGCCGTCCGAGATCCGAAGGGACGCTTGACTCACTTGATCGGGGCCACCGTCGATATTACCGAGCGCAAGCATGCGGAACAAACATTGTCCGAGAGCGAGACACGGTTCCGCACGCTGGTTGCGAATATTCCAGGAGCAATCTATCGCTGCGCCGCGGACAGGGAGTGGACGATGTCCTATCTCAGCGATGCGATTGAGAGCATCGTTGGGTATCCGGCCTCGGAGTTCATCGCCAACCATACCCGCTCCTACGCCAGTGTGATTCACCCGGATGATCGCCAGCTAGTGGAGGATGTGACCTGGGCGAGCTTGCAGGAGCACTGTCCTTATGTCATCGAGTACCGTCTCGTTCATGCGAATGGCACCGTTCGGTGGGTGTATGAAAAAGGGCAAGGGGTGTTCAGCTCGAATGGCGAGGTGCGTTGCCTCGATGGGGCGATCTTCGATGTCACGGAACGGAAGCAAGCGGAACAAGCGTTGCGCGAAAGCGAAGAGCGATTTTCCAAAGCCTTCCGTACGAGCCCTCATCCAATAGGGATTACGGAGGTCGTAACGGGTCGTTGCGTCGAGGTGAACGATGCTTGTCTGGAGGCGTTCGGTTTTCGTCGGGAGGAGGTGATCGGAAACACCACATTCCTGCTAGGCATCTGGCCAAAGCTCGAGGATAGAGCGAGGGTCATCGAGCGGTTGAAAACTGGACAGCCGATGCGCAACATGGAGTTTGCGTTAAAGACCAAATCGGGTGCGTTGCGCTATTTTCTGGCCTCCGCCGATCTCGCGGAGCTGAACGGAGTGCTCTGCGTGGTGACTATCGCGAACGACATCACGGACCGCAGGCTAGCTGAGGAAGCACTGCGCATCAGCGAAGAACGTTTTGCCAAGGCGTTCCAAGCCAGCCCTCATCCGGTCGTCATCAGCGAGCTGGATTCCGGTCTGGTTGTAGATGCGAATGAAGCTGCGTGGCAGCTCTTCGGATATCGGAAAGATGAAGTTGTGGGACTGACGACCTTGCAGATAGGGCTCTGGCCTTCCGCCGAGGAACGGGCTCGGTATCTCGACCTGTTGAAGCGCCAGGGATTCATCCGAAATATGGAAGTGCAACTCCGGAGCAAGAGCGGCGATATCCGTCAATGTCTCTTATCGTCGGAGCTGATCGAGTTGAACGGTAAGCAATGTAGTGTGACTGTTGGTGACGATATTACAGAGAGCCGCCGTTTGGAAAAGGCGTTGCGGTTGACCCAGTTCTCTGTGGATCAGGCAGTTGAGGCCATTATGTGGTTAGACCCGAAGGCTCGAATGTTCAATGTGAATGATGCGGCGTGCCGAATGCTGGAGTATTCGCGAGAGGAACTGCTGAGTATGACGGTTCACGACATTGACCCCAATTTCCCCGTGGAACGGTGGACGAATCATTGGAACTACTTAAAGGAACGGAGGTCCTTGACGTTCGAAGCGAGGTTTTGGTCACGAAGCGGAGCCGTCTTGGAGATGGACATAAGCGTCAATTATTTGCTGCACGAAGGCAAGGAATACGCCTGCATGATCTTGCGGGATATTGGGGAGCGCAAGCGGGCGGAGGCTGAACTTCGCCGCTCTCATCTGTTTCTTCGACAGGTCATTGATACCGATCCGAACTTCATCTTTGCCAAGGGTCGTGACGGACGTTTCGTGATGGCCAACAGGTCTATCGCCGACTGCTACGGCACCACGGTGGAGGACCTGATCGGCAAATCGGATGCTGATTTCAATAGGAACGTGGAGGAGGTGGAGTTCTTTCGTGAGAAGGATCTTGAGGTATTGAACTCTCTGGAGGAGCGTTTTATTCCGCAAGAAAAGGTCACGGATGCGGCGGGAAACACGCGCTGGTTACAGACTGTCAAGAGGCCGCTTTTCGATGACGAGGGGCAAGTTCATATGGTGCTGGGAGCGGCAACCGATATCACGGAGCGCAAGCGGATGGAGGAGATGCTGCTCCAACGAGAACGAGATCTGCAGGCCGCGCTTCAAGAGCGCGAACGGATCAGCCAGGATCTGCACGACGGTATTCTCCAATCATTGTATGCGGTAGGGCTTGGGTTAGAGGCGTGCAAGCCGATGATTCGGCAACAGCCTGATCAGAATATGGGCAAACTCACGGCGATGCTTAACCAGGGAATCGTCCAGCTCAACCACGTGATGGGAGAGGTCAGAAACTTCATTGCGGGGTTGGAGTCCCACGTCATCCAGGGTGGAGATTTTCCGACGGCTCTTCGAAACATGATCCGAACCATGTGCAGTTCATCATCGGCAACGAGTGTGGTTCGAATCGAGGGCATGGCTGCCCGACAATTATCCACGGAACAAGCGCTCCATATCATCAACATCGTCCGCGAAGGCTTGAGTAATGCGCTGCGTCACAGCGGCGCCAGGAGGATCACGGTGTCGCTCTGTTCGCTCCGTCGTTGTGTGCGTCTTGCTATTCGGGATGATGGGGTCGGATTTAACGCCAGCTTGATACAGGGAGTCGGTCATGGATTGGGTAATATGGCTGCACGGGCTAAGAAGGTCCGCGGCCAGTTTGCCCTTCACTCGAAGCCAAACGAAGGTGCGAGAATTATTCTCGATTTGCCAAAGGACACAACCTATGCTCATGACTAAAACACAGACCATCCGAGTGTTGCTCGTCGACGATCACGAAGTGATTCGTGTAGGGCTCCGGACGGTACTGGGCCAGAACCAAGGCGTCAGCGTCATCGGGGAAGCCGGTACCATGGGAGACGCGATTCTGCAGTCCCAGAAGTTGAAGCCCGACATCATTTTGATGGATGTCCGCCTTCCCGACGGGTCCGGTGTCGATGCTTGTCGCGAGATTCTTGGGATGCTTCCCAGCACCAGAGTCATTTTCCTGACCTCGTACGCTGACGATGATTCTGTACTGGCAGCAGTCCTTGCTGGCGCACAGGGCTATGTGCTCAAGGAAATCGATTCAGGGGCCTTGCTCGAGGCTATCCGTTCGGTTGCAAGAGGTCAATCAATCCTGGATTCGACGGTAACCGAGCGGGCGCTACGATGGCTGAGAGGGCTGCACGACCTCCCGACCACGCCGGGTACGGATCAACTGTCATCTCAAGAAGAACGAGTGGTGGCGCTGGTCGCCGAAGGCAAGACCAATAAGGAAATTGCCGTGGCCCTCGGACTCAGCGACAAAACGGTGAAGAACTATCTGGCGAACGTCTTTCAGAAACTTCGTATCACGCGACGTGCGCAGGCCGCGGCCTTTTTTGTGAAACGGCAAGGATAGGCTCATCACATTCGGCTCTAGCTCAGTAGAGGCAAAATTTATCTCCCGCAACCCCATCGTCCTTTGGTATTCATCAGTCAATTTCTGTACGATTACCCTGCTGTATTCGGATTCATAACTAAAAAAGGGCGTCGAGACTCCAGTGTGTGTTGGGGAAGGGGTCTCATCGCCGTTTCTTGTTGTGGCCCCCAGTTCTTTCCGAGTGTGCGGACGGCAATAGCGGCTTGCTAGACACCGCTGTGTTGTTCTGGCCTACCGGGAGGTAGTCTCTGATGGCAGCCGGTCTTTTCCTGGGAATCTTGCTTCTCCTGAGTCTCTCCCTCTGGCGTGTTCTTCGACTCCAGGGTGAGAACCGCCTGAAAGCCCAGGTTATTGAGGCGACGAAGTGTGGTGTCCTCGTGACCGACGCCACGCTCCCGCATCACCCTATCCGCCAGGTGAATGGAGCCTTCCTTGCGTTGACCGGCTATGCGGAACACGAAGTCCTGGGTCAAACCAATACGATTCTAAGTGGACCCGATACCGATCGTGTATCCATGGAAAAGCTCGAGTTGGCCCTTCAGGATGGGTTGGCTTGCCGAGTCTGTGTCCGCCATCATCGAAAGGACGGCACGTCATTTTGGAATGAGGTGACGCTTTCTCCGATCAAGGACCGGGCTGGGCGATTGATCACAGTCATTTGGATCATGCGTGATATCTCACATATTCGAGCGTTGGAAGCCGATCGTAGAGGGAGACCGTCGCCCACCGTGTTGTGCGAGTCAGTCTCAGAAGGAATGGTGGTGACGACGGACGGAGATGTCGTGTACGTGAACATGGCTGGGTTAAGGATCCTCGGAGCGAGTTCCGAATATCAAGTTCTCGGCCATACATTCTTGGACTTCGTTCATCGGGATTTCCAAGAGCGTGTTCGAGAACAGCTCACCCGAACATCACCTGATTCAGAGCATCGGTGGGAAACCAGAGTCCTGCATCGAGATGGACGTACTGTTGCTATAGAAATGTCGACCACTCCAATAGTGTGGGAGGCGCAGGAATCGCTCCTGATCTGTTTTTCGGACCGGTTGTGTGCGAATCGCACAGGAGATGATATCGCCCAGGGCTTCCATGATCTTCGCCCTTCAGAGCCCATGATGGGTATGAACAGTTGGGCGTGGGACGTCTCGCACGATACAGAACTATGGTCGACCGAACAGTACCGGATTTTGGGATACGAGCCTGGGTCAGTGCCGCCAACCTATGAGACCTTCAAAAATGCGGTTCATCCAGAGGATCGTGATCGCGTTCTCACCTTGTTCGAAGAGACGTTTACCTCCGACCGCCCATACGATATCGACTGTCGGATCATTCAACCCTCCGGCGTGGTACGGTTTGTCCGTTGCCGGGGCGTCCTCATGCGTGGACTCCAGGATCAGCCGATTCGGATGTCGGGAACCATCGAAGACATTACCGACTACAAGCTCATGGCGACGTTGGCGGAGGAGCGAGTTCTTCAGCTCAAGGTTGTTTTGGATGCCTCTACCATTGGGATGGTCCTGGTGAGTCGGGAAGGAACGATCTCTCTTGTCAACGGGAAGATTGAACAGATGTTCGGGTATGTGTACGGGGAACTGGTCGGCCGTCCTGTTGATTCCCTATTTCAGACCCCCGATCGTGCGCAGTATGCTTGTGAATCTCGGGCTATCTTGTCGGCTTCGGCAGACGGCCTTTCTAGAACCGATGTGGAATTGTCTGGTTTGAGGAAGGATGGTTCTGGATTCCCCTCCAAGATCGGCTTGCACCCGATTGCCCTCTCCTCGGGGCCGTCACTCCTGGTCACTATTGTGGACATCACGACTTCCCGTCAAGCTGATCGAACGTTCCGGGATGATCGGATGCGCTTGGATCTTGCCGTACAGGCTGGGCATATCGGGATCTTTGAATATGACCATAAAGGAGATACCATCTGGTGGTCTCCGATCCTACGGACCATCCATGGCATCGGGATGGAAGAACCGGCTTCTCTGAAGAGGTATCTACAGCTGGTCCATCCCTCTGATCGAGAGATGGTGCACGTGATGGCCCGATCTGTCAAAAACGCCCATGAGGATCGGATCTTCGAGGTGACCTATCGCATTGTTGGGCCAGATGGAGCCATTCGCACGATCAGCCTCTGTTACATGACCTGGTTTGACCGAGAACATCTATCAACTCAACCCCGCCAGACCGTCGGGATGCTCGTCGATGTCACGGATCGGACGGCTCCTCTGACTCGTACGGCACCTCTCTCCACGATGGAATCACCTCGGGCCATCCCTCGTAGCGTCTTGCATGAGTTCAACAACCGCCTTACCGCAGTGCTTGGTTTCAGCGAGCTGGCTCTTTCGCTGATTCCCACCGACAGCAAGGCCCATCGCCATCTTCAGCAAGTGATTGCAGCTGGTCGACACGCTCGTGAGCTGGCTCAAACCATTCGCCGTGCGTCGGATCACGCCGCTTCCTATCCGGAATCCATTCCGCCCCCACAGCCCGGATCGGATCCATCGGCGTCACAGACTGAGGTGCCGGATGTTGTCGGTCCTCATCGTTGACGATCAAGTCCAAATCCGTCAGTTGATCCGTGACGCCTTGGAGGGGGCGGGGTATCATGTCGAAGAGGCTCGTGACGGAAAAGAGGGACTTGAGCGCTACCGCGAACAATCCGCCGACCTTGTCCTTATGGATATTCTTATGCCGGATCAGGACGGATTGGAGGCCATCATGGCGCTCCGGCGTGAGTTTCCAGATTCTCGGATCATTGCCATGACCGGAGGGACTGATGGAATCGGCGTTCCTAGTTTTCTGGATGTTGCAACCATGTTAGGAGCAAGGCGGACACTTCAGAAGCCATTTGAACTCCAGGCTCTCCTCGATGCGGTCGCTGTCGAAGTGATGAGCTAACCAACCCTTCAGTGCGCTCTTTTTCTTTGCGTTGACATCGTCCGGCAATCCCGTCAGACTCGGGATCAGTCCCGTGCGTGGTTCATCTCTATGAGACTGCTGAATTGCCTTTTGGGGATCCTCGTAGCCGTTGTCGGATTCTGGCTGATCTGGGGAACCCTTGCTCCGGTCGTTGTCCTCGGATGGGCGCTCGTCGTGGGGATCTTGCTTTGGCTGAAGGCAGAGTCGATTACCGAGATTTGGGCATGGGCGACGTTGTTACTCGGGCTGGAAAGCTTTGCATGGCCGGTGGTGTTAATGATTCAGCTCAAGGGCCCGTCGGAATCGCTCCCTGAGGCCGAGATGGGAACAATTCTTTCAGCGGTTGTGCTGGGTCTGTTCGCTTCTGTATTTTGGATTTCGTTTTCTTATGGTCTGTTCAAACGGGCGTGGCGAACAGATCAGCCCTTGTCCGATGATGAGACGACCAGGACGTCTATCTCTCACTCGAGGAACAGGAACGTCGTGTAACGTTATCCGCTCTCGACCGGGTCCATATCGACGATGAATTTGATTTGCTTCTGTCCGTATTGCCTTTCCATGCTTTCAACCGAATCCCGGAGACGACGTGCGAGGATGTCGGGATCGGTTCCCTTTACCAGGAGGCGACGGTGATGCTGGCCTCGTGGTTGTCTTCCCAGTGATGGTACGGGTCCAAGTACCACAACATGATGTTCTTCGGCAGAGGGTGGTTGCTGAAGGGTTGCGCCCCACCGAATGGCAGCCTCTTCGACAAGGGCCGTATTGTGCCCGGCGACGGTGAGATCGGCTAGATGGCACAGCGGTGGATAATTGAGAAGCCGACGCGCAGTCAATTCCTCCTCGTAGAACTGTTCGGGATCTCCGAATAAGAGAGCTTGTACGGCGTGGTGGGACGGGAGGCGAGTCTGTAGGATGACTAGCCCTCCAGTGGATGCCGGGTACGCCGAGCTTGCTGCATCAACAAGGAGTTGGTACGTCCGCTCCGCGGCTCGAAAATCCGAGACATGCAAACCGGAATCTGCCTGAAGGATCCCAACCAGATGGTGCTGTGGGAGTGGCTCATGGGTGAACAGTGCTTGTGTCCCTATCAGAATGTCATAAGATCTCGATCTGGCACATTCCCGCAGTGATCGGGCGGTGGCTGGATGGCGCAGTGTGTCACTGTCCAGGCGTACAATCGTGGCATGAGGAAACAAGCGATGCGTTTCAGTTTCGATCTGTTCGGTGCCCTCACCAACGAGGCTCACGTGGGTTGCGTGACAGAGGGGACAGTCGTCAGGCAATTGTTCCGCAACTCCGCAGTACCGACAAGTCAGACTGCCGACCTCTCGATAGTAGGGGAGTGCGACCGTACAGGAAGGACAACGAGGTACCCAGCCACAGTCTCGACAGATCAGCGTTCGGGCGTACCCTCTCCTATTGAGGAATAACAGAATCTTTCCCTTGCACTCGAGTACTTCACGCATGGCAGAACGGAGGTTCTGGCTCAGTAGGGTTCCTGTCCGTTCTTTAGTGAGATCAACCAGCTCGATCTTGGGCTGAAGATTCACGTCCTGCTGGATGTGATGAACCTCGGCTTCGGGATCGAAATGCGATTCCATCGATGGGTGTTCCGAAGCAAGTATTACGACGGCGCGATCTTGTTTCGCTCGTAGGCAGGCCACGTCTCTGGCGTGATACCGAGGCTCTTTGGGTTCCTTGAGGGCTGAGTCCTCTTCTCCTTCAACCCAGATGAGCCCGACTGAATCGAGCTGAGCAAAGACAGCCGAACGGGTTCCCACGATTACAGTCGGAGTCGAGTCTTGATGACGGTTCCCTCGTTGAGGAGAGCTGGGTGGCTGGATGAAGACGATCTGTAGTCCGGTGAGTGGTGCGAGCACGTGTGTCAGCCAACGTGCTTTGGCAGTCTCCCCGCATACCACAATCGTTGATTTGTTGCGTGCATGCGCCTGACGAATGGCCTCCGCAAGTCGTGCGATGCGGTGTTGCCATGGAGCGTGGAGAACGATTTTCTTCATGTGGTCGGCCTGAAAGCACTGGTGAAGATGAGTGCGCCAGGCAGGGTCTATCTCGAGGAGCTGGTCGGTGTCGATCACTGCGTGATGCAATGTCTGTTGCCCATCTGGCTCAGTCAGGGGAGTGCGCCGTCGCTTGCGAGCCGGGATACGTCCTTTGTCAGCAGGGATACGATTGATCCATGAGCGCTCGATGAGGGTGTCGATCACCCGCGAGGCATGGTTACGTGGGGTTGGGTGGAGCGTGGATGACAAGATTCCGGAAACCCGGTGGGCAATTCGTTGAAGAGTTGGCCGTAGGGAGTCCGGGCAAGTACCTGTTTCCAGTGCCATACGACCGAGTTGAGTGGCTATCAGGCGTGTGGAGGAAGCGGGCGTTGGAGGGCAGAGCAATCGAAGGCATTGGCCCCAGGGGGCCACATAGTACTGTGCAATTTTGTGAGAGAGTTCAAGCAGAGTGGGGGAGATTGTCGAACTGTGCTCAGTTTCAACCAGAGCAAGAATAGTCTTTAGGGACGTAGACGTTATCTCGGGTGCCAGGTGGGAGTTGATGGAAACCACGACCCCCTCCAGGACTGATCGGCCGAATGGCACCTTGACGAGGCTGCCAGTCTGAAGACGTTGCGTGATGGAGGTGGGAACGAGATAGGTGAACGTCTTGGTGATATGACGTGGAACCAGTACATCCGCAAACAGAGCCTCTGTTTGCGGCCGCGAGACCGAGACACCCTGGAGAGCCATACGGCATTCTAACAGTATGGAATCATGAAGGACACCGGATGTGTCGCCTATTGAGGGGAAGACGGGTTAGCAGCAGGGATTCGCGTATCAAGAGTTATCGTGAGTCTCTCCTTTGCGCGGGATCCTATTCCGTCGAAGTTCCGTTTGCTGGTTGTTGCTGAGGGGCATCTGGTTTGTTCGGCTCTATCTGCATGGAAGGACCTCCGGCATTGGGAGTACCAATACGGTTGCTGGTTCCAGCCTGGGAAGTCTGCAAAGAATCTTCGGCAGGCAAAGTTCCAGGGGTAACTGCGCTTCCTGTATCCGAAGCAGGGAGAGTGGTGCTCGGTTGACCGGCAGTTCCATGTGCACTCAAATTGGAAGCATTCGTGTTCAAGGTGTGTCCATGAGGGGGCTCTTCAGAAACCTCGGTCTCGGCGGGATACATCACGATCTCCACTCGGCGATTCTTCTTGCGGTCCTCTTCCATCTCATTCGACGCGGTTGGCTTGCTGTCCCCGAGGGCGATGGCTGTGAGTCTGGCTGGGTCAACACCGCCTTTCTCAACAAGATAGCGAAGAACACCGTTTGCACGGACCTTGGATAATTCCCAATTGCTCGGATAACGAGCCTTAAGGGAAGGACCAATTTCGACGTTATCGGTATGACCTTCAATGCGAATCAATCGGGCATCGCCGCTGGTGCGGAGATATTCGATGAACTGATCGAGCACGGCATAATTCTCAGGTTTGATCGCGGCATCTCCTGATTCATAGCGCAAGAACTTGGCCAACTCGCCCAGGTTCAGGCGACTTTGTCCGGAGGCGTCGTGTACTTTCAGCTTGCTGGTAACCAAATCGGCAGTTGGTCCGACAGGCGATGGATTGCTCTGGTCCGCCGATGCATGCGCGTGTGCGACAACAGGATGAGTGGAGGTCTCAGGAACTCCGACAAATTTGAACCGATCTCCCTTGATCACACGGGTATTTGCCCTCAGGACTTTGGCAACGGCTGTGCTCGCCTCCGCGGAGAGCACTTTAAGCTGCCCGATTTTGCGGGGCGGTAGCCCAACACTATGACGGTGAATATCGAGGAGATCCCCTGTTTTCAGTCCATCCTCTCTTCCACGATCGATGTAGACAACATTGGATTGTGAAACCAATGTCATCGTGCGGTCGGCCTGAAGCTCAATAATCATCCCTTCAAGGTCGGCCACGTTCGTGGCCGCGCTGGTATTAGTATCCAGGGCTGGATCTCTAAATCGCGCGACAGGATCTCCGGGGGCAACCGGTCCATAATTCACGACAATTTCCGCCGTTGTGAGGGCGTGGTCGGCAGCCGTCACCCTCACGACTGCTGAACGATTCACCACAAACCCAAGGTATTCTCGAGTGACCGGGTGAAATACCTTTCGCACCCGTCGGTACACGGTAAAGAGATCTCCTGATGCCACATCGGCAGGGTTATCCAGTTTGAGATAAAGAGAGTCTCCCTTCCCTAAGAGCATTCGATTCCCCGATGATTGATTGTCACCGGTGATTAAATTCACGGTTCCGTCGATCGGGGAGGTTTTCTCGATCATTCCACTGGCGAAAGCGAGTCCTCCGTCTAGTATTCGAACAGAATCGAGGTTTGAGACCTGGGCGAGAGCTTGATCAGGGGAGAGACTCATTCCCGAACACAGAACGAGGAGGAGGGAGATCGTGATTTTCATAGATGGAGTCCTTAATTAAGGCAAAGATCGCTTAAAAGACCATAGCAAACAACGCTCTCTTGTCAAGAATTTGAACTGAATGTGTAAGGGGGTTTGACCGACATTTCTTTAAGATGGTAACCTATTCCGTGTGCTAGGTCCGTACACTTTCTCAAGTCGTTTAGTGAGCAGCGGCATGGAGTCCGAGAAGGCGGCCGACGGGTATCTCCTCATCCTTGAGGAGCTTCCTACGAAGGTCCGAATCGAAACCCAAATTCATCGGCGACGAACCGTCAAGGCGCTTTCTCCCCTGACTCTAGAATGGGAGCAGGCGAGGCCTGCTCACCCTGCGCAGCGCACAACCCAGAACGGTTGTAAGTGACCAATTCGTCCCATGATGGTGGTGCTCATAAATTTCTAACCTCTCAATAGTCAATCAATTTTTCACCATCCTCCTCCTCACTAAGAGTTTGTAGGGCTTTCGGGTGATCGGGACTTAGGTCCTTTGTTCTCTTGCTATCCCAAATAATGGCGAACTAATATTTGACCCTTTGCGCCTGGAATAGTCTTTCAGGTCAATGCCTTGTAAGAGAAAATCGTATGAGCGGATCAGAGGCTCTTCTTGTATATCTGACGAAGTATTTCCCGATTTTCCTCTTTATTTTTATGGGGTTAATATTGGGAATGCTGACGCTATTGGTCAGCTACTTTGTACAACCAAGGTACCCTGAGCCTGAAAAATTATCGACTTACGAATGTGGAGCCGAACCCTTTTCGGACGCCCGTATGCCGTTTCCCGTCAGGTATTACATTTTTGCGATGTTGTTCGTTATCTTCGACATCGAAGTCATTTTTCTCTATCCATGGGCGGTTGTGTTCACCAAAATCGGGATAGTCGGATTGGTCGAGATGCTGATCTTTATTGGGTTGTTCGTCGTGGCCTACGTGTATGCCTGGCGCAAGGGCGCTCTAGAGTGGGATTGAGGATTCTATGGGACTAATCCAACTGGGACGCCATGAGAAGGATGGGGTTCCGGACGTCATTACGGGATCTCTTGAAAAGGCCGTAAACTGGGCCAGAAAAGGCTCGCTATGGCCGATGACCTTTGGGCTCGCCTGCTGTGCCATAGAAATGATGGCTGCGGTTTCTTCACGGTACGATATGGATCGCTTTGGGGCTGGAGTGTTCCGAGGATCGCCACGGCAATCGGACTTAATGATCGTGGCAGGAACGGTTTGCCGTCGGATGGCGCCGGTCATCCGAAAAATCTACGATCAAATGCCGGAGCCGAAGTACGTGATTGCGATGGGCTCTTGTGCGACATCTGGGAATATCTACGATAGCTATCCTGTCGTACAGGGGGTCGACCGCTTTGTTCCCGTTGATATTTATGTGCCTGGTTGTCCCCCAACACCAGAAGCTCTCTTGGACGGTATCCTCAAGTTGCAAGAGCGCATCATGCAAAAGCGGGTGTTTGTGGCTCAGCCTGATCAGGTGAAAGCAAATTTGAAGGTCTGACGCAGGGTCATGCATCCTCTCTTACTGCGGATTCAGCATACGTTCTCGGTTGGTGTGACCAACGTCAATGAATGGCGTGGCGATGTGTCTGTGACGGTTACTCGTGACAAGCTTCGCGAGGTCGCCCAATTCCTCCGCGATGATCCTGGGATGGATTTTGACTATATCGTCCATGTGAGCTCTGTGGATTGGCCTGATGACGAAGAGCGATTTGAGGTGGTCTGGGAGTTCTATTCGATTCGAAAACGTCAGCGGATTAGACTGAAGACTCGGGTGCCTGAGACTGATTGTGTGGTGGATTCTTTGACAGATCTCTGGAAGGGGGCGGACTTCATGGAGCGCGAAGTCTACGATATGATGGGGATCCGCTTCCGGAACCATCCTGATCTCCGCCGCATTCTCATGCCGGATGACTATACCGAGGGGTATCCCCTGAGAAAAGATTTTCCGTTGCGTGGCAAAGGCTGGCGAGACACATTCGATTTTTTGGATGAAGTCCCTCGATAGGATGTTCGACCGGTATGGCATTCGAAGATCAGAGAACCACGGTTTATAAGGTCAACCCGGAACACCCGGAGAGTGAGACGCTTCCGACTCTACGGACCGAGGAGCTTCTGCTCAACATGGGGCCCCAGCACCCCAGTACGCACGGTGTGCTTAAGGTGATCTTGGAGTTGGAGGGGGAACGGCTGGTCAAGTCGACTCCGGTGATGGGGTATCTCCATCGTGGCGTTGAAAAGCTTGCGGAAGATGGTACCTACCATCAGTTCATTCCCCATACCGACCGACTAGACTATGTCTGTGCGATGTACAACAATTTTGCTTATTGCCGCGCCGTTGAAAAACTCCTGAACTTACAAGTGCCGGAACGGGCGGAATACTTACGGACGATTGTTGCTGAGGTTCAGCGTATCATCGGCCACCAATTTTGGCTGAGTGCTCAGGCGCTCGACATTGGTGCCATGACTGTCTTCTTCTATTGTTTTCGTGATCGTGAAATCTTGCTGGACTGGTTTGATGAACTGTGCGGAGCCCGTCTCACGACCAGCTGGTATCGGATCGGCGGGGTCGAGCGCGACTTGACGCCTGCGTTAATCGACAAGCTCAAACAGTTTCTCGATTATTTCCCACCGAAGATCGATGAATACCAGGTGTTTCTTGAAAAAAATCGTATTTGGCTGGGACGCACCAAAGGGGTCGCCGTCATTTCTGCGGAAGACGCGGTTAATTTTGGGTTGAGCGGGCCTGTTTTGCGTGGATCCGGCGTGGACTATGACCTGCGCAAGTATGAACCCTATAGCGCGTATCCGAAGTGTGAGTTCAGCGTGCCGGTTGGAAAAAACGGCGATACCTATGACCGGTATTGGATACGGGTGATGGAGCTGTACGAGAGCGTCAAGATCATCCGGCAATGTCTGGAACAGATGCAGGAAGGGCCCATCATGGCGGATGCTCCGAGTGTCACGCTGCCGCCGAAGGAACGGGTGTTCACGAACTTGGAAGCAATGATCCAGCAATTCAAGCTGTTCTCGCAGGGGTTTGATGCCCCGCCTGGAGAAATCTATTGCGGTACAGAAGCTCACAAAGGGGAATTGGGCTTCCATATCGTCAGTACGGGTGGGGGTAAGCCGTATCGATTGAAGATTCGTGCTCCGTCCTTCATCCATATGGGTGCGTTCGATCATATGGCCAGAGGTTATATGATTTCCGACGCCTGCACGATTTTTGGGACTTACGATATTGTGATGGGTGAATGCGACCGATAGCGATCAGAGAGTGCTGAGTTGTGAGTGCTGAGTTTCAGCTCAACGCTAATAACTAAAGACTCAAAACTGGACGACACATGGGACTAAAGCCAGCGACCAATCCCGACGTTGAAGCCACAAGCATTGAACTGAGCATTGACGGTAAAACCGTCACGGCAAAGGATGGGGTGTCGCTCTACGACGTCATCTCCATGACAGGGAAGATCATTCCGGCGATGTGTTATCACTACACATTCGACCCGTTCGGCTCCTGTGGGATGTGCCTCGTAATGCAGGAAGGGAAAAAAGCTCCTGTTCGCTCTTGCACGGCGAAGGCAGCGGCGGGAATGGTGATTCGTACCGAAGGAGAGGATCTTTTCCTCGCTCGTAAGAAGGCTGTTGAGAAACACCTGTCCGTGCATCCCCTTGATTGTCCGGTGTGCGACGCTGACGGCCATTGCGAACTTCAAGACATGGCTTTCCAGCACGGGGTGACGAACCTCGCCAATGCCAAACAAAAGTTCATTCCCGAGGATACGCGAAGCCCGGTTCTCGACTTCAATATGAATCGGTGCATCGCTTGTGCGGAATGCATCAATGTCTGCAAGGATGTTTTGATGATCGACGCCTTGCAATTCATGAAGAAGGGCGGATTCAACCAGGTCGTCCCCAAAGGGGATCTTCCCCTCAATTGCGAATTCTGCGGGGATTGTTTGGCGGTCTGTCCTGTCGGTGCGATCACAAACAAGTTTTCCAAGTATCTGTATAAGCCGTGGCAGATGAAAAAAACGACCACCACCTGCAATTACTGCGGGGATGGCTGTCAGATGTATTTGGAAACCAAAGACGAAGAAGTCGTCCGGGTCACATCACCACTGTCCTGGAAGAATAAGTGGGGTGATCGATCCGATACGGCCAAAGGCCACGGTGGGCTGTGTGTGCGGGGACGGTTTGGTTTTGAGTCGCTGGATAGTCAAAATAGGCTTGTGCGCCCATTGGTTCGTGAAAGCGGACGCTTGGTTGAAAAGCCGTGGCTGGAGGCCATGCACGGGCTTGTTGATCGCTTTGTTGCAATCAAAGAGAAGTACGGTCCCGACGCCATTGCCGGCCTCGTGACGGCCCGATGTACCAATGAAGAGTTGTATCTGTTTCAAAAGCTCATGCGCACGGCGTTTGGGACCAACCAGCTTGATAGTAGCGCGCGCTACGGCCATATGAACTTTGTGTTGGCCTCCAAACATGCCATCGGTCTGGGGAGAGCCTCTAATGATTGGGAGGACCTCACGAAAGCGAAGGCGATTATCGTGATTGGGTCCAACATCACGGAGACGAATCCACTCACGGCTGTGCGCATTAAAGAAGCGGTTCGTGTGTACAGGGCCCAGGTGGTGACGTTCGACAGCGCCATTACGAATATGAGCAAGCTCGCCTCACATCCGTTCTTGATCAAGCCTGGGACAGAAGGGGCGGTGATCGATGGGCTGGTGAAAGCGGCGATCGACTTAGATGTGGCGGATGAAGCGGCCGTGGGAAAGTATCCACAAGCCTTTGAGGCGCTTAAGAAGGCGGTGGCAAGTCTGTCGATGGAACAATTGACGGCTCAGACTGGACTGTCCAGTGAGGTCTTCAGTGAGGTTGCCAGACTGTTTGCCGAAGCACCGAGGTCGATCGTTCTGTGCTCGGAAGGAATTGTCCGACGGATAAACGGCTATCAGAATGTGCTTAAGCTGATGGATCTCGCCTGGATTACCGGAAAGCTCGGACAGCCGGGGTGTGGGGTAAGTACGGTGACGGAAGAGCCCAATGAGCAAGGGGCTGTTGATATGGGCACGGCTTCTGAGTTCCTCCCGGGCCAGGGTTGGTATGGTGATCCAGAGGTGCGAGATCGGTTTGCCAAGGCTTGGGACGCGGTGCTTCCGTCTTCGAGCTCTGGTGCTCACCTGGTTGAAATCTTGAGGCGCTGTCGGACTGGACAGATCAAGGCCTTGTATATCCTGGGAGAGAATCCCCTAGCCACCCTTCCGGCCTCCATGGAAGTGCGGGCCGGACTAGAACGGCTTGAATTATTGGTTGTCCAAGATCCATTCTTGACGGACACGGCGAAGCTTGCGCATTTTGTGCTTCCGGCCTGCACCTATGCAGAAAAGGACGGCACCTTTACGAATTTTGAAGGGCGGGTCCTTCGTGTTCGCCAAGCCATGGATCCGCGTGGAGAGAGCTTGCCCGATTGGCACATCATGACCGCTCTGGCGAATGCTATGGGATGCCAATGGGACTATCAGTCTGCAAATGATATTCAAAGCGAGATCATGAAGCTGCTCCCCGGGTATTACAATCTTGGTCAACCCCGCAAAACAGCACCGACACTCGACACATACTTGTCCAAGGGGTATACGACCAAGGTCGGCGAGCGGTATCAGGCGACTCCGGAAATCCATGCACCGACTCGCCCGTTTGCCCTATTGATGGGACAGCTCCTGATGCATTCCGGGAAACTCTCTGTTCAGGCGCCCGGTCTGATCACGATCGCTCCGAACACCGCAAAGTTGAGAATGAATGCGCGGGATCTGGAACATCTCGGCCTGCAAGAGGGCGCGAAGGTGCGCCTGACGTCGGACCGTGGTTCTCTCCAGATTGCCGTGCAGGCGGATCAGTCGGTTGCCCCAGGCACCTGCTTTTTCCCCGAGCATTTTAACGAGCCCCCGGTAAAGGATTTGATGACGGTGACCGTTGACCCCACGACCGGCGTCCCGTCATTCAAGCAGATGTGGGTCAATGTTGAACCGGTCTGATTGTAACGAAAATGTCCGCTTGGTCATGACCAGGAGCCCACGATGAGCATCACTGCTTTGACGAAAAAGATCCTTCATGCGGCCCTGTTCTATGAAATCTGGGACGCGATGAAAGTGACGTTTCGGCACATGCTCCATCGACCGATGACCTTTCAGTATCCACGGGAACACCGCACGATTCCTGACGCGCATCGAGGAGCTCTTGGGTTGTTGCGGTACGATGATGGACGAGAGCGGTGTGTCGGCTGTGATTTGTGTGAAGTCGCCTGCCCGTCGCATTGTATCAAGGTGATCAGTGCCGAAGATGCCACGCGACCGCTTCAACGGTATGCCAGTGAATTCTACATTGACATTACCAAATGTGTGTTCTGTGGCTACTGTGTCGAAGCCTGTCCCGTGAATGCGTTGGCCATGACCAAGATGTATGAGTACTCAACTCATGACAAACGGAGTCTCCTGTTCGATAAAAAGCGCCTGTACGATATTGGCGAGCGGCATCTCGATGATGGGAAGAAATACTTGTATGCGCACAATCAAGAAAAGAACCTTGAAGAGAGCCGCGAGTATCGATACTACTTCCCGCAGTCAGTTGCGAAAGCGACGCAGACACCTCCGAAGCATCTGAGTTGAACGGATAATTATGATCTTGGCATTTTTCTCGTACTTTGCGTTGGTGAGCATTGCCGCTGGGGTGCTCACGGTCACCCTGCGCAACCCGGTTCACTGTGCATTATCCCTGCTTGCCTTACTCATGCACGTCTCCGGTCTGTTCATCCTGTTGAATGCCGAGTTTCTATGGGCTGTCCAAGTCATTGTCTATGTCGGGGCTATCTTGGTGCTCTACCTCTTTGTACTGATGTTGATGAATCTCAAAACCGACGAGCGGTATTTTCATGCGTCGGCTCCGTACTTCGCCGGATTGTCGTCGTTAGGGGCTCTATATGTACTCTTTCTCCTCCTCCGATCGCCGTTTGATGGGGCGAAAGGAAACGCGCCTGCTGGAGCGATATTGCAAGAGGGAGATACCTACGCGGTCGGCATCAAAATGTTCAGTGACCATCTTTTGCAGTTTGAAATCGTGGGCATCTTTCTCCTTGGGGCGATCATAGGTGCCATCGTGTTGGCGAAGACGCCAAAGGCCTTGGAGGCCGAGCAGGACCATCGATGATACCGCTGTCAGCCTATGTCGCTGTGAGTGCTGTTCTGTTTATGACGGGATTGCTGGGCGTACTGATTCGGCGGAACTTTATCATCGTGCTTATGTCCGTCGAAGTGATGTTGAATGCGGCGAATATCAATCTGGTCGCATTCTCGCACTACCTAGAATCGATGGCTGGACAACTTGTGGCCTTGTTTATCATCGCGATTGCCGCCGGGGAAGCGGCGATTGGACTGGCCATCATTATTGTGGTTTTTCGAAGCAAAATTTCTACGAATGTGGATGAGATGAACCTTTTGAAGTGGTAACAGGATGTTGAGAGTGGCATCGTGTTCTGTCTTCGGTGCTCCATGCCCTCATAACTACCCCCAGCGGATGCAGTAGGACCCGGCTTCATCGGCCTTCTCGCTTAGCTGAGCATCCTGAGAAAAACGTAGGACTGTGTGTCTGACACAATCGATCTGCTGATCAAATTGATTCCCCTGTTTCCGCTGATGGCGGTCGTTGCCAACGGCGTCTTTGGCCATCGATATTCACATGAGCTGGCGCATCGTTTGGCCTGGGGGTCTGTCGGCTTGTCTTTTTTGTGTACGCTCGTGGTGTTTGCAGATGTCTTGCGGACAGGCGCATCGCATGAAGTCGTCGTGTATCGATGGATTTTCGGCGGAGAATTGACGATCAACTTCGCGTATCTGGTTGATTCGCTGACCTGTGCCTGGTTGCTGGTCGTGACGGGCGTAGGTTTTCTGATTCATGTCTATTCCGTTGGGTATATGCATGGTGAGGAGGGGTTCACCCGCTTCTTCACCTACATGAATCTTTTCATGGTCTCCATGCTGCTACTAGTCATGGGGAACAATTATCTAGTGTTGTTTATCGGCTGGGAGGGTGTAGGGCTCTGTTCCTACCTCCTCATCGGGTATTACTACGATAAGGTTTCTGCCGCTAAGGCTGCATCCAAAGCCTTCGTGGTCAATCGAATCGGTGATGCTGGCTTTCTCCTCGCTATCTTTCTCGTGTTTGTCAACTTCAGGACGCTGGATTACACAAAAGTCTTTGCTCAAGTTGGACAGTTGTCTCCGGAGATGGCCACGGCAATTGCGCTGTGCCTGCTCGTCGGTGCGGTCGGCAAATCTGCTCAATTGCCGCTCCATACCTGGTTGCCTGATGCCATGGAGGGACCAACACCGGTCAGCGCACTCATTCATGCCGCGACGATGGTCACCGCCGGCGTCTACATGATCGTACGAAATCATGTCATTTTTGATCTCTCTCCGTTCGCCATGGCGGTCGTGGCGGTCGTGGGTGGAGGGACTGCCCTGTTCGCGGCAACGATCGGACTGGTGCAGACCGACATCAAGCGTGTCTTGGCCTATTCAACAGTGAGCCAGCTTGGGTACATGTTTCTGGGCTGCGGGATTGGTGCCTACACGGCTTCCGTGTTTCATGTCATGACACACGCCTTCTTCAAAGCCCTCTTGTTTTTGTCCGCCGGGTCGGTCATCCATGCTCTGTCAGGGGAGCAGGATATTCAAAAAATGGGTGGATTGAGTAAGCGCATCCCGTGGACCCATCGTCTCTTTCTGATCGGCACCATTGCCATTGCAGGCCTTCCTCCGCTGGCTGGGTTCTGGAGTAAAGACGAAATCATGGCCCACGCATTCAACACGCATCACTATCTGCTCTATAGCCTGGCGGCAGCCGGTGCATTGATGACGTCTTTCTATATGTTTCGGCTGACGTATTTGACGTTCTATGGATCCTCCAGGATGGATCACCATACCGAGGAGCACGTGCATGAATCTCCGATGGTGATGATCGCACCCTTGATGGTTCTCGCGTTTCTCTCAGGGGTCGGCGGGTTGGTATTGGGATTCCCTCCTGAACAGGGGTGGTTGCACGGGTTTTTGGCTCCGGTTGTTGGAACTGGGGGGGAACATGAAGCCACAGGGGGTATGACCATTCTCCTGATGGGCGTGGCAATTGCCATTGCCTTGATGGGATGGGGACTTGCGCACTTCCTCTATGCAGTGAGCCCCGTGACGGCAGATGGATGGGTTGAGAAGTTTTCCGGTTTGTATCGATTGCTTTTGAATAAATACTATATCGATGAAGTGTACGACCTCCTCGTCGTCGAGCCTCTCAAGCGCCTCGGTATGATCCTAGACTGGTTTGATCGGACGATCATCGATGGTGTGGTGCGAGGGGTGGGTCATCTCGCAGATTGGGGGGCGTCTGGATCGACTTGGGTCGAAAAGTACATTGTCTACGCGGGACTGAATATCATCGGATATGGAAATCACCTCGCTGCCCGAGAGGGGCGAAAAATGCAAAGCGGCATGGTGCATCATTATGCTGCGATTATTGTTGCAGGGCTCTTTCTTTTAGCCCTGGTTGTTCAACTTGTGGTTCAGATGTAGGTCATAGTCGAGACCGACGGTCATCATGCTCGAAGAGCTTACTGCTGTTTTTCCAATTCTATCTTGTATCCTTTTTCTGCCCGTTGTCGGCGCCATCGTGCTCTGGTTTGTGGACGATGAAGACACGGTCCGAAGCTCAACCCTCACCATTGCGTTGGTGGAGCTTGCTCTGTCGGTTTTTGTCCTCCTCCGATTTGTCCCCGAGTCGGCCGCCATGCAATTCGCCGAGCGGGTGCAATGGATCCCCGCATTGGGGATCAGTTATCACCTGGCGGTCGATGGGATCAGTGTATTATTCGTCGGCCTGACGGCATTTCTGACCGTCCTGGTCGTGGTCTATTCGTGGGACACGATCCGACATCAAGTCAAACTATACATGATGTGCCTCCTGGCGCTTGAAACGACAACCATGGGGGTATTTTTGTCGTTGGACTTGATCCTGTTCTTTGTGTTCTGGGAGCTGATGCTGATTCCCAGCTATTTTATGATCAAGCTGTGGGGTGGGGGAGCCGAACGCCATTATGCCGCACTGAAGTTCGTTATTTATACGCTCTTAGGCAGTGTGTTTATGCTCGTGGGAATCGCGCTGCTGGACATCAATTACCACCAATGGGCGTCTCTCCATCATAGTGATCATGCGTACTCGTTCGATCTGCTTGAGTTACTCACGGTCCCGATTCCTATCGGTCAACAGATCCTTATCTTTTGGTTGATGTTTCTCGGATTTGCGTTCAAGGCGCCGGTATTTCCATTCCACACCTGGCTGCCGGATGCGCTCTTAGAGGGCCCTATCGGGATGGCGGTTGTCTTGGCGGGCCTCAAGCTCGGGACCTATGGCTTCATTCGTTTCAGCATTCCGCTGCTGCCGGATGCATCGAAGAGTGACACTGTTGTGATGGTCGTGGTGGTATTGGGGCTCTGCGCGATTCTCTATGGCGCGTGGATGGCGTTGGTTCAGTCTGATTTCAGACGCCTACTTGCCTACAGCAGCGTCAGCCATCTTGGTTTCGTCGTGGTGGGGTTATTTGCACTGAATTATCAGGGCTTGCAAGGCAGTTTGCTGACGATGATCAATCTGGGGTTCAGCACTGCCGGCCTCTTCTTCATTGCGGGATTTCTGTATTCCCGTCAACAGACGACCCAATTGGCGGCGTTCGGAGGAATGGCAAGACAAGTGCCGCTGCTCGCGACCTTCTTTTTGATTATCGGGCTGGCGTCGATTGGATTGCCTGGCACCAACGGGTTTGTCGGCGAGTTTCTCATTCTGTTAGGTGCGTTTGAGGCCAAATGGTGGGTTGGATCAGTCGCCGTGCTCGGGGTGATTTTTGGTGCGGCCTATTTTCTCTGGTATTACGAACGATCGATGCTCGGTCCACTCGGTAGCGCCGTTAAGAGCACGATGAGCGATTTGCAACTACGGGAGATGGTCATTGCGGTGTCTCTGTCTATCATGATTCTGTGGATCGGTCTCTATCCATCCCCCTTCTTGAGGATCATGAACGGATCAGTTCAAGCTCTGGTCGATCGCCTGCACCAGGAGAAGACCGCCGCACTCGATAACAGTGTGACAGAAGGAAGGTAGTAGGTTCCGTAATGGGAGAATACGCACTCCTCTATATTCTCTTTGCTCCATTCGTAGGGGCGCTCGCGTTGATTTTTGTGTCCAATCGGCAGCCGACGCTGGTGCGGGGGATTGCCGCGAGTGCAGCGTTTGTCTCGCTGGTCGCCTCGCTCTACATCTTCTATGGGTACGATCCGGTCCAAGGCGGCTTTCAGTTTGTCCAAAAGTTTGCCTGGTCGAAGGAATTGGGTATTGCGTTGTACCTGGGGGTCGACGGGATCGGGACCCCGTTGGTGTTGGCTTCGTCCATCCTCCTGTTCGCCGGGATCTTCGTGTCCTGGCACATCAAGGATCGGACGAAGGAATTCTACATCTGGTTGCTGATCTTGGCGGCTGCCACCATCGGCGTGTTCATGTCACTCGACCTCTTTTTCCTCTACTTCTTCTACGAAATGTCCGTCATTCCGATGTATTTGCTCTTGGGTATGTGGGGAAGTCATACCAAGAAATATTTGGAGATGACCGACCCTGAAGGGTTGAAGCAGAGAGACTCGGTCGGCTTTATTTTTAATTTCGGGTCGAACAGCAAAGAGTACGCCGCGATGAAGCTGGTCCTGTTCCTCTCCGCCTTTGCCGTGGCCGCGCTCATGGGGATCTTGCTGATCTATAAGTTTTCAGGACTGAACACCTTCGATATCTTGGTGCTTCGAGAGCAAGCCAATCTCATGAATATCCCGGTGCTCGGGACGACGCTCGACAAGATTATCTGGATCCTGGTGTTTTTTGGATTTGCATCGATTGCCCCTATTTGGCCGTTGCACTCATGGTCGCCGGTCGGTCATGCGGCGGCCCCTGCCGCAACGAGCATGCTGCATGCCGGCGTGCTGATGAAACTCGGACACTTTTCGATTATTCGGGTGGCCTTTGAAATTCTTCCTGAGACCACCAGGGAGCTGATGCCGATCGCCGCGGTGTTGTGCATGTTCAGCATTATCTACGGCGGTTTCGTGGCGTTTTATGCAAAAGATACGAAGTATGTGATCGGATATTCGAGCTCAAGCCACATGGGGTATGTGTTTCTCGGGATGGCGGCCTTGAATTACATCAGCCTGAGCGGAGCCGTTATCTATATGTTTGCGCACGCGATGGCCACCGGGATGCTGTTCGCAATGGCCGGATGGGTCTATGACCAAACGCATACTCGTGACATTCCGTCGCTCGGAGGGCTCTCCAATAAGATGCCGTTCATTTCCGGCTGCTTTATTGTGGGGTGTATGGCGTCGATCGGCATGCCCGGCACCGTCAATTTCGTGGCGGAAATCATGATCGTCGTCGGAAGTTGGAACAAGTACCCCCTTCAAGTGATCGTGGCCATGCTGGGTATCGTGTTGACCCTTGCCTACCTCTTTAAAATGATGAGAGGGTTGTTCTATGGGCCGATGAATCAAAAATACAGCCATGCGCATGACGCTGTCGGCACGGTGGATCGATTACCGCTCCTGATGATGATCACCATCAGCATCGGATTTGGTATTTTCCCCATGCATCTGTACGAGGTTGTCCGGTCCGGTGTGGACCCTCTGATTGCACGGATTACACACGTGGTCCCTGTCGCTGAAAGCGATGAAGGGTCAAGAAGCGTGAAGGCTTCGGCCGAAATCACGCAGCCGCCTGCTATTCCAATGGTCTCACACAAGCCTATCGCGCAAGTGTCGGAAGCTTCTCGAGGAGGGCAAGAATGAACTTTGTGCTGAACCTGTCCTTCTCTGATTTGCTTCTCTTGTTGCCGGAAATCTTCCTGACTTGCTGGCTTTGTGTGGTGATCACTGTCGACTTTGTCTCACCCCGGCTGCCCAAAGAACGACTTGCCTATTTGAGCGTCGGTGGGCTGCTGGCGACTCTTGGCTGTTTAGCGTGGTTTGACGTGAATCAAGTGTCCGGGACGCTGTTCGGCAACATGTTTGTGCTCGACCGGATGGCGATCTTTTTCAAGATATTCATCCTAGGCTCTACGATCCTCGTGATCCTAGCGTCGATCGAGTACGTCGACCGGTTTACGCTGTTCCGTGGGGAATATTATGCGCTGGTCGTCATGTCGGCGCTCGGTATGATGTTCATGGCCTCAGCCAACGATCTGCTGTCGGTCTTCGTCAGTTTGGAGTTCTCCACGCTTGGATTTTATATCTTGGTGTCGTACCTACGGGATGATCTGGCTTCGAATGAGGCCGGCCTTAAGTTTTTTATCCTCGGTGTGTTTGCAGCCGGCCTCTTTGCCTATGGCATCAGTTTGGTCTACGGGGAAACCGGGAAACTTGTGTTTTCAGACATGGCTTCCGCTCCAGCCACACCCGGGTTGATCATCGGATTTCTGCTGATCTTTGCGGCACTGGGCTTTAAGATCGGCGCCGTCCCCTTCCATTCTTGGATTCCGGATACCTACCACGGTGCTCCGACGCCGGTCACGGCGTTCTTGTCCATTGCTCCGAAGGGTGCGGCTCTGGCTATCTTGCTCAGGATTTTCATCGTGGCCTTAGGGACGTTCAAGCCGACGTGGATCTACCTGCTCGTTGCCGTGTCCATTGTGTCCATGACCTACGGCAATATCGTGGCCATTGCACAACGAAATATCAAACGGCTCCTGGCCTATTCCGGCATTGCTCAGATCGGGAATGTCCTCATTGGTCTTGCCGCCGGAACAAAAATGGGAAATGACGCGATTCTCTTTTATCTCCTGGCGTATCTTTTCGCAAACATCGGGGCGTTTGCCGTGGTCATTGCCGTGAGTCAGGCCATTGGAAGGGATGAGATCGAAGACTACCGAGGCTTAGGGCGCCGTTCGCCATTCCTTGCTTTTTCAATGTTATTGTTTCTCCTCTCCCTTGCCGGGGTCCCCCCGCTTGCCGGGTTTATCGGGAAACTCTACATCTTTATTGCGGCCATCAAAGAAGGTCTCTATACGTTGATCACCGTCGGGCTGATCAATATCGTCATTTCGATGTACTATTACCTCATCGTGGTAAAGCAAATGTACATCAATGAGCCCATTGATCCGTCTCCCATTTCGATTAGAGGACCTATGAAGGCGGTGATTTATGTCGGTCTCGCCGGGACTCTGGTGATCGGAATCTATCCCCAACCGTTTACGGAGTGGGTGGTTGCGGCAACACTGATGTTCGCGAATTTTGTGACTCCTGCTGCCACAATCACCCCCCCGACTCTTTTGATCGGCAGTTAGGTTTCTGCTTTTCCATCTACACAGTTCTGCTACAATTCAGTTTGACAAACGAATCGTCTCGTCTCTCCGCAGGTGACTCTCGCGTGATCAGTGTGTCTGGTGCGGGTTGTCCAGCTCTATGGAATCAGCCACCAACCATCAGGCCCAAGCTCCCCCTCTGCATGATGACGTGGGCAAACTTCCAAGCGGTTCGACTCCAGCGATAACCGCTCCTTCTCAGCGTATCATCCGCTGGTTTCAGACGCTGACGATCGAACAACGAGTTCTGACAGGATTCAGCCTCGTGTTCGTGGGAATTCTCATCATTAGTGCGATCTCGTATCATAATACCAACGGTTTGCTGCGAAACAGTGGGCTCGACGGTCGAAGTCATGCGTTGATCCAACTGCTCGGCAGCATTGACGCTGCGATGGGTGAGGCTGAAGGCACGCATCGACGGTATCTTGTGACGGGTGAACAGGCCTATCTTGAGGCCTATAAGCGGGTGATCGCTCAGAAACCTACCTTCACGACCTATCTCAATGAATTGACCCAGGATTCGCCCGAGCAACAGCGGCGTGCCGGAGAGCTCAATCGGTTGATGGAACGTCAGGCAAGCGCCGAGTCAAAGGCGATCACTCACGTTCAGGAACGCGGCATCCAATCCGTCAGGAAAATGGCATTGGAGGGAGCTGGCAGGCGCGAACTCGACGGGATTCATCAGATTATCAGTGAGATGGATGTGTATGAACGACAAGCACTGAATCGGCGGGTCATCGAATCCGCCGCAAGTACACGCCATACGATCATGCTGTTAGCCGTCGGTGCCGGTTTACAGCTGGTACTGCTCGCATCGGTCTACTACCTGATTCGCCATGATATCACCGAGCGCCGCCGTGTGGCCGGTGAGCTACAACGCCGAGGAGAACTCCTTGAGGCTGCCAATAAGGAACTAGAGGCATTCAGCTATTCGGTGTCTCATGATCTTCGTGCGCCATTGCGACACATTGACGGCTATGCCGCCCTCCTGCGCAAAACCGTGGATCAATCGCTGAATGAGAAAGCCGCCCGCTATTTACAGACGATTTCCGATTCCGCAAAGCAGATGGGCCAACTGATCGATGATCTGCTGGTATTCTCTCGCATGGGTCGCCAAGACATGCTGCAGACGACTGTGAACATGGATCAGCTGATCAAGAGCATTCTGTCGGATCTGCGCCTTGACTTGCACGGGCGTCAGATATCATGGACAATCGCGTCACTACCTGAGGTGAAAGGCGATCCTTCCATGCTTCGACAGGTGTTCATGAATTTACTCACCAATGCACTGAAGTTTACGAGCACCAAGCCGATGGCCTCCATTGAGATTGGAGTGGAACCTCCCGGTTCTGATGAGGTGGTTGTCTATGTCCGTGACAACGGTGTGGGGTTCGATATGCAGTATGCTCCAAAATTGTTTGGGGTGTTTCAGCGGCTGCACAGGGCTGACGAATTCGAAGGAACAGGGATCGGGCTTGCCAATGTTCGTCGCATCGTTCATCGTCATGGAGGTCGGGCATGGGCCGATGGGATGCTGGATAAGGGAGCTACCTTTTATGTTGCACTGCCCAGAGGGGGGATCAAAGGATGACGATTGCCAAGCCGATTGTGCTCGCTGAAGATAATCCCCGTGATGCAGAACTTGCGCTGGCTGCAATGGAGGAAGAGCATATATCCGATAAAGTAGTCCTATGTCACGATGGCGCCGAAGTGTTGGACTATTTGTACTGTCGCGGACACTTCAAGACGCGGTTGAAAGGGAATCCCGCGGTGGTGTTTCTTGACCTGAAGATGCCCAAAGTTAATGGGTTGGAGGTCTTGCGCACCATCAAAGCGGACACCAACTTGCGAGCCATCCCCGTCGTGATGTTGACGTCGTCTCGAGAGGAGAGAGATTTGGCCGAGAGTTATACGCTTGGCGCCAACGCGTATGTCGTGAAGCCTGTGGAGTTTCAGCAGTTTCTATCGGCGGTCAAGGAGTTAGGGGTATTTTGGGGTGTGATCAACGAGCCTCCTCCCGAAAGAGCCTGCTCCCATCAATAATCTTTCCATGAAGACCCCGCTACGAATAGTCCATCTTGATTCCTGCGGTGATGACGGTGAACGTATCGGCACGATCTTGGCGAATGGTGGGATTGCTTGTGCCATCCACCGTGTGGAGACTCAACCGTCCTTTACTGCGGCTCTTACTGAAGATCGGCCGGATCTTATCCTAGCTGAATTTCATACGCCTGGCTGCGACGGGGACAGAGCGTTCACCTTGGCGCAGAAAGCGGCTTCTCACGTACCGTTCATCTTTGTGTCGACATGCCTTAACGACCCGCTGATTACTGAACTATTGAATCGTGGGGTGACTGATATCATCCCAAAAGATGCATTGGGACGTTTGATTCCTGCGGTGCGGCGGATCTTGAAAGAGCAACAAGAGCGGGACGCACGACGAGAAGCGGAGGAAACCCTCCGTGAGCATCAAGTGCAACTGCGCCACATTCAGAAGCTGGAAGCCGTCGGTCGTCTTGCCGGGGGACTGGCCCACGATTTTAACAATCTGCTGACTGTGATCCTGGGGCATAGCCAGGTGGTGCTCAACGAGATTGATGTGGCTCACCCATTGAGAATGCAAATCCAAGAAATGCAACATGCCGGCGAGCGAGCGAGAGTGCTCATTCGTCAATTGCTCATGTTCAGTCGAAATCGACCGTCAGAGGCAAAGGTCATCAGCCTCAACACCCTCCTTGATGATTTTGAATCCATGCTTCGTCGAGTGATCGGTGAGGATATCCAATTGACTCTGAGATTGTGTCAGGATGATCTTCGTATCAAAATGGATTCCGCGTTGGTCGAGCAGATCGTGATGAATCTTGCCGTAAATGCGAGGGATGCCATGCCGAATGGAGGCAGGCTGACACTCGAATTGCAGTCGACACACCTTGACCGAGCTCCACGGTATCACCTGATGGACTTGTCGCCCGGTGAGTATGTGAAACTGTCCGTGTCCGATACGGGTTGTGGGATGTCTCCCGAGGTGCAAGCGCAGATGTTCCAGCCGTTCTTTACGACGAAGGATGAGGAGAAGGGAACAGGATTGGGACTCTCAACCGTTTTTGATATCGTGACTCAGGGTAGCGGTGGATTGGACGTGACCACGACGATTGGTGAAGGGACATGCTTCGATGTGTACTTTCCCCGTATTATGACAGAGATTGACGTCTCAACCGACGCGCCTTCGGGTACGACGCCGCTGAGAGGGCATGAAACCATTCTCGTGGTTGAGGATGATGATGCAGTGCGACTACTGATTCGGGATGAGCTGTGCAAACTGGGATATCGAATCGTTGAGGCAAGAAATGGTATCGAAGCGTGCCTGGTCGCCACTCCGTATATGGGGAAGCTCCAACTGCTGCTGACCGACCTTGTGATGCCAGGCATGAGCGGGACGGAACTGGCCCGACATCTTCGTGTCATCAAACCGGAATTGAACATTCTCTTTATTTCAGGATATGAGGACGATCTGGGAGTCGTGGCCGGCGGTACAGCGATGGCCTACCTACAGAAACCGTTCACAACTGAGGCGTTAGCGGGGGCGATTCGGCAACTCCTTGACCGAACACCGAGGGGGCGGATACGCGCAGGATGCCGCGCCGGGGGATCGGAGCAACCCCAGACGTTCAGTCCATCATGATGCATAGGTGGTACACCCGCTTCTGGTCACGGTCGCTGATGTGGTGGGCTCATGAACCGCAGGTGTCAGTGGCGATATAGTATCGTGCAATGGGTCGGACTCGCAGTTTCGGCCGTACTTCTCCTGCCTGGCTTCTGTTTTGCCCAGCATATTTCCTGGGAACGCCTTTCCGAGGGTCTCATGGTGTCCGTCTGGAAACCGATAGAGTTCTGTCCCACCTTGCCAACCATGTTGGTCGTCGACCTCGATCCGGAGCACACGAGGTTCTCCGTTCACCATTATACTCAGGATGGGTTCACGCAGCCGCCAAAAATCTGGGAGTGGCAACAGCGAACGGGCCATCAGCTCGTGTTTAATGCAGGGTTATTTCGTGACGACTTCACGTACCTTGGTCTGCTGTACCAAGGTGGTCGTTCGGTGGGAAGCCGACGCCACAATGTATGGCAAGGGTTGTTCGTGGCAGAGCCGGCTGTTCCTGGCCTGAAGAAGGCGCGGGTATTCGATTTGGCCTCTGACCGGTTCGATGAAGCTCAGCCGGTCTATGCAGAAGCGGCACAGGCCCTGATGTTGCTCGACCAATCTGGTAAGATCCGTGTCCGTGATTCAGGAAAGCATGCCTACCAAACGATCGTGGCTGAGACCGATAAGGGGCATATTTTGATCTTTAAGAGTCTTGGCGTGGTGCCGCTCTACGACATTGGCCGCTGCTTCAAGGAGACGCTCCCCACTGTGCGTCGGGCCATGGCGATGGATGGAGGGTCCTCCTCTGATCTGCGCATCGTGGAATCACTGTGGGAAAGAGACCTGCATAGTCAGGAAGGAGATTCATGGAAGAGTTTGTTCAGCGGCAGCACGAATTTTCATATCCCGCTGCCGACCGTGATTGGGGTGAGTCCCAGATGATCAACTCTTGGTTAATCGTCGTTGCCACAATGGTTGCTCTCCTACTGGGAGGCTGTGCCGATGGAGCCAAGATTGTACAGGAACATGACTTGGGTGGGGTCGTCATCTATCCGTTCAAGGAAGGGCAGGGGCCCATGCTCTCAGCGTTCCGAAAAGAGGGGTTAGACCTCATGAACGAGAAATGTAGAGGTAGGTCGTACTCCATCGTGCGCGAGGGAGAAGCAAAAGGACGGACCAGGATGGTGAGCCCACTCGATGGAGCCCAAGAACTGGTCGAAGAGCGTCGCTGGGGGATTCAGTTTGAGTGCAAATGAACCGGTGACGTCGCACGTTAGGCTGATTTTAAGAGGGCTTCCTCATTACGTCCATCAGATCCTGAATGGTTAAGAGACTCCTCAGGTGAATCCTTTCCTTCTCTATACGGGCTTTCCCGTCCTGCTCTTGGCGATCGACTATCACCAAAGCGTGATCCACTTGAAGTCCGGCCTCCCGTGCCGCCCCTACCGCTTTCAGTAGCGACCCGCCGCTGGTAAGAACATCATCCACGATTACGACTCGGTCGCCAGGGCGAATGCTTCCCTCGATCAACTTTCCTAACCCATGATCTTTAGCTTGTTTGCGGACGACGAACGTCCGCCAAAGTTTAGGTCGGGAAGCTGCACAGGCGAAATCAGAAATGGTCACGGCGATGGGGATCGCTCCGATCTCAAGACCACCTAAACAGTCAAACTCGACTCCGACGAGGGCGTCATAGGCCAGTTGGGCAACCAGTCGACGAGCTTCCGGATGGGCCATGAGAGCCCGACAATCGACGTAGAACGGGCTGATTTCACCTGAGGCCAGCTTGAACCCATTGGTATGATCCCACTTAAAGGATCCGGTATCGTGGAAGGCTTTGGCCAGTTGTTCTCGAAGAATCACGAGGAGGTCTCCCCATAAAAGATGTGATCGACGGCGGCATTGTACACTGACTGGCCAACCGCATATAGACCTTTTATGTAGTCCATGGAACGGGGGAGAATCGTTGTGGCTGGTTGGCCAAGGTCTTCACGATGAGCGTCACAGGTTTCCTGTCCATCCTCAAGATCAAGAGGCAGGGGATGCGAGCGGGTCGCGGACGCACCAGACGGGGTAGGTATAGATCTGAAGAAAGCTGAGCACGTTCCCGAGGAAGGCATCAACGTATTTGGCGTAGGATGGCTGGTTCGCCTCGGAAACAACCGTCCAATAAGATGTTGGCTGGATGTTCAGAAACGGATGGCCTGGTGGGATATTGGGGATCGGAGAGTCCACAGCAGGTCCCACCAAGCTGCGCATTTCAGCCGGTGCCGGCAACCGCCACCCTCTTTGGCCGCCGGTGACTCTTTTGGCACAGGTGAGACGGGCTTCGTTCCAGGTGACGCTCGTGGCTTGTGGTGCGATCTCCCATATGAGACTGGTATCTTTGTCCAACACCGCTTCGTCACGGAATTCCGACAAGATCAGGAAGCGTTCCGCTGAGGGATGTGCTTCCTGCCAGTTCTTGATGATATCCGCAATAAGGGCGTCTTTTTGGCTGGTTGGCCCAGTAAGGAACTGGAATCCAGCAACGCCAAGTCCGACGACGAGAATCACCAGTAAGAGTCTCGCCGCAGACTTTGGTAGCTTCACATTCGTCTGAGGAGAAGGAGGATCTCGCAGGGCCATAGGGCACATGTTACGGTATGCCGTTGTGCAGGATCAACGATGACGGTTTGTGTGCTGATCGCGTATCCATGGCTGACTGAACTTCTTGAGGTTACGGGAAAAAAGAAATGAAATCCGATTAGCAAACAAGGAAGTACGAACTGGTATGGAGGGATTACTGTTGACAGGGTGTGAGATACGCTGTGTCCCAAGGTGAAAGAAAAGATAGCGTCTAACTGATTGATAGTATTGCGCAACTGCGATAGCTGCGATGCTGGTAATAGTATTGAAATGATATCTTTCATGAGTGTAGAATTGGTCACTAGAAGAGGAGCATAAGGGAGAGGTGCTACTACCCATACGAAGTAGCAGCGGTTCGTGATGTTCGGGTGAGAATTTATTTTTGCGGAAGGAGGAACATATTATGGCAGCATCAAGTGAGCGAGGGTATGACGTCTCGCAGTGGTACGATTCGAAGCCGGTGAAGATCGGCTGGTTTGCGATGTTGGCGATCGGGGTGTTTTGGGTGGTGTATCAGCGGACCTTCGGGTATTCGCACGGGTTGGATTCGATGACCCCGGAGTTCGAGTCGGTGTGGATGGGGCTGTGGCGGTTTAACATTGTGGCCAATGCCCTGTTCTTTGCCACGTCGATCGGGTGGATCTGGGTGACGCGGGATCGGAACCTGGCGAACCTGGACCCGAAGTTGGAGCTGAAGCGGTACTTTTACTGGATGGGGTGGTTGGTGTGCTACATCTGGGGCGTGTACTACGCGGGGAGCTACACGTTGGAGCAGGATGCGGCGTGGCACCAAGTGATCATCCGGGACACGAGCTTTACGGCGAGCCACATTGTGGCGTTCTACGGGACGTTCCCGCTGTACATTACGTGCGGCGTGTCGAGCTACCTGTATGCGCAGACGCGGTTGCCGCTGTATAGCCAAGCGACGTCGTTCCCGTTGGTGGCGGCGGTGGTGGGGCCGATGTTCATTCTGCCGAACGTGGGGCTCAATGAGTGGGGCCATGCGTTCTGGTTTGTGGATGAGCTGTTTGCGGCGCCGTTACACTGGGGCTTCGTGACGTTGGGCTGGTGCGGGTTGTTCGGCGCAGCGGGCGGAGTGGCGGCGCAGATCGTGAGCCGGATGTCGAATCTGGCGGACGTGATCTGGAACAACGCGCCGAAGAGCATCC
>Ga0268299_1000820_pt1 | contig 76732 bp, 77 predicted proteins | sample NOBtaG_FD_193484 | JGI IMG/M metagenome (GOLD analysis project Ga0268299, IMG submission 193484) | Activated sludge microbial communities from bioreactor in Nijmegen, Gelderland, Netherland - NOB reactor | ecosystem: Engineered > Bioreactor > Aerobic > Activated sludge | place: Netherlands... | reverse complement strand
AATCTCGCCGGTAGGTTCTTGACGATGTTCTGAGCCATCCCCGCCGCAGTCGGAATCTTCCGGGAGTGACTGTGCTGAACCGAGAGGCAGTGCGGTTGACGGCGGATGAGCGCGGGGGCCGTGTTCTGAAAAAAAAAGAACTCAAGCCTTGGCTTGAGGAGCAGTGGGTGATCCCCCCGGAGAAGAGCGGCGCGTTCGTCGCCGCAATGGAGGACGTACTCGAGGTGTACACGCGCCCCGAGGACCCGAAGCGTCCCGTCGTGTGCATGGACGAGACATCCAAACAGCACACGCGCGAGACGCGGCTTCCACTTCACGCCGAGGCGTGGCGCCTCCTTGAACGACTTGAAATCCACGACACGCCCAAGCACGGAGGCCGGCCCAACATGGCGTAGATCGAACTGTCGATCATGTCGCGCGCATCAAGCTCGCCAGACTTTACCCGACGATATCAGCGTGAGGGAGGACTAGGGCGGTGCCCCAGACTGGTATATGGTCGCGCCTATGGCGCTTACAATCGGCATGCTTCGTCAGCAAAAGCCGGCGAATGGTCCCTTAGAGATACCTACCGCCCCTTAACTCTCGGCACACGCAGTGTGACCGCGCGGATGGGTCCATGGGTGTCAGGTCCAGATGGCGCGCCATCCCTCCCGTCACACCGTTCAAAATACTAAACACTCTCGTTGACCTGCGCGCCTCGGAGCGGCAGAATCCTCGTTCGTCGTCGAGCAAGAGTTTCTGAGCGGCGCGCGAAAAAATGTCACCGGCGTATTTTGCCTGTTGACACGGAGGGGGGTGGTTCTAGACCCTCTCTGGCTCGCGCATGAATCGAGTTGCTGCGCCCTTCGGGGAGCGCAACGAGGCAAAGCGCGAACGCGGATTGCGGAGTCCCTCACCGCAATAAGCCAGCCCGAAAGGGTCAGCACCGCACGGAGTGATGTTGGAAGCCGAGGGCGCCTTCCGTTGCGAGGACTTCTCATGTCCTCCGACCGGTGCCCGCATGTCTTTCCCCACCTCCATCTGAATTCCGCGGTAACCAGTGCGTTAGGGGCTGGTTTTCTGCCGGGCGGTTCGCGAGAGCGAAACGGCGCGGTAGGCTGCGGCGCGGATGCGTTCCTCGCGAAGAGGGCGCGTCCGGCAGCAATCTTGTGCTGCGCAGGGCCCACTCGTGTTGGAGAGAGCCAAATGGCCAAGGAAACATTCGTTCGCGACAAGACCCACGTTAACATTGGGACGATCGGCCACATCGACCATGGCAAGACCAGCCTTACGGCTGCGATCACCAAGGTCCAGGCGGAGCGCGGATTCGGCAAAGCCGTCGCCTTCGACCAGATCGACAAGGCGCCGGAAGAGCGCGCTCGTGGGATCACGATTAACACCTCGCACGTCGAGTACGAGACGGCCAACCGTCACTATGCTCACGTCGACTGCCCCGGCCACGCCGACTATATCAAGAACATGATCACCGGTGCTGCCCAGATGGACGGCGGCATCCTCGTGGTCGCCGCAACGGACGGACCGATGCCGCAGACCCGCGAGCACGTCCTCCTTGCACGTCAGGTGAACGTCCCCTCGATCGTCGTCTTCCTCAACAAGTGCGACATCGCGGACCCGGACCTTCTCGAGCTCGTCGAAATGGAAATCCGCGAACTTCTCAGCAAGTACGGATTCCCCGGCGACGACACCCCGATCATCCGCGGCTCGGCCACCAAGGCCCTCGAAGGTGACACGGGCGAGTACGGTTCGCAGGCAATCGCCAAGCTCATGGACGCAGTGGACAACTTCATTCCCCTTCCCGTCCGTGACATCGACAAGCCCTTCCTGATGCCGGTCGAAGGCGTCGTCGCCATCTCCGGTCGTGGCACGGTTGCCACGGGTCGTGTGGAGCGCGGCAAGGTCAAGAAGATGCAGGAAGTCGAGATCGTCGGTCTTGGCGACACGCGCAAGACGACGGTGACGGACATTGAAATGTTCCGCCGCCTTCTCGACGAGGCGACCGCCGGCGACAACGTCGGTATCCTCCTTCGCGGTGTGGACAAGGAAACGATCGAGCGCGGTATGGTTATCGCTCAGACGGGTTCGGTGAAGGCCCACAAGAAGTTCAAGGCCTCCATCTACGTCCTCTCGAAGGAAGAGGGTGGTCGTCACAAGCCCTTCTTCAAGGGTTACCGCCCCCAGTTCTACTTCCGCACAACGGACGTGACGGGCGAGATCAAGTTGCCGGACGGCGTTGAAATGGTCATGCCGGGCGACAACGTGAACATCGAGGCCGAGCTCGGTTCGCCGATCGCTCTCGAGAAGGAACTTCGCTTCGCCGTTCGCGAAGGTGGCCGTACGATCGCCTCGGGCGTCGTCGCCGAAGTTATCGACTAACTCAGACAACCACGAGCGGGCCGCGCGATGGAATGTGCGGCCCGCTCGTCACTTTTGCAGTTCAACGCGAGCAAGGAATTTCCTAGTATGGCCAGTCAGATCATCCGGATCAACCTGCGGTCGTTCGACCAGCGGCTCCTGGACTCCTCGGTTCAGTCGATCGTGGAGACCGCCCGCGCGACAGGTGCAACCATCGCCGGGCCGATCCCCCTGCCGACGCGTACGCAGCGCTGGACTGTTCAGCGTTCCCCGCACGGCGACAAGAAGTCCCGCGAGCAGTTTGAAATGCGCTCGCACAAGCGCCTGGTCGACCTCGTCGATCCGACGCCAAAGACGCTCGACGAGCTCCAGAGTCTGGATCTCCCCGCGGGCGTGCACGTTGAAATCAAGCTGACGAGCTAATCGGAATTGTCATTCCCCTGCGCCGCACTTTCGTCAGGGCGGTTTACGCAGGGATCCGCCGCAAAGAGAACGTAAACGGGTTTCCCGAATTGCGATCCTGAAGGCAGAAGAATCTTGAGGTTTTAGGTCGAAATGGCCATTGGACTCCTGGGTAAAAAAATCGGAATGGGGCAGATCTTCGACGAGAAGGGAACCCTGATTCCTGTGACGCTGATCCAGGCTGGCCCTTGCCCGGTCATCGAGAAGCGTCTCAAGACGCGCGACGGCTATGAGGCGATTCAGGTCGGCTTCGAAGAGAAGCCCGAGCGACTCGTCAACAAGCCCGATCTCGGCCGGTTCAAGAAGGCTGGCGTCAGCGCTCAGCGCTTTGTGCGCGAATTCCGTGGTGACGACACCACCTCGTTCGAAGTGGGTCAGACCCTCTCGGTCGATCTCTTCAACGCGGGTGATCGCATCGACGTCGTCGGCACCAGCAAGGGGCGCGGTTTCGCATCCGGTCGCAAGCGCCACGGACTCAAGCCCGGCCCCGAGGGGCACGGCTCGATGTACCACAACCGCCCCGGCTCGAACGGCGGCTCCTCGTTCCCGTCACGCACCTTCCCCGGCCGCAAGCTCGCTGGCCACATGGGCAACGCGCGCGTCACGGTGAAGAATCTGACCGTCGTCAAGACCGACGCAGAGCGTAACCTGCTCTTCGTCAAGGGTTCCATCCCCGGCGCCAACACCGGCTATGTGATGATTCGCAAAGTCGCTGTCGGCTCGAAGAAGAAGTGAGAGACTAAGAATCATGGCCTCAGTGGCGATCAAGAGCTTCGACGGTGCGGACAAGGGTTCTATGAACCTGGCCGCGGACGTCTTTGAAGCACCCCAGAATCAGATTCTGGTGCGTGAAGTTCTCAACGCATACAACCAGAATCAGCGTCAGGGCACGCACTCGACGAAGACACGCGGTTTCGTCTCCGGCGGCGGCAAGAAACCCTACGCACAGAAGGGCACCGGCAACGCCCGTCAGGGCAGCACGCGTTCCCCCCAGTGGCGTCACGGCGCGATCGTGTTTGGCCCCCTTCCCCGCGACTATCGCGAGAAGACCAACCGTCGCAAGCGCCGCGGAGCACTCCGCGCCCTGCTCTCAGCTCGTCTCGCCGCGGGACGTCTGATCCTCGTCGACAGCCTGAATGTCGCAGAGCCGAAGACCAAGTCCGTCCTCGCCGCCCTCGACAAGCTCGGTGCCCTCGGACGGGTTTACATCGTGACGAAGGAAGTGAACGAGAATCTCCTGCTCTCGACTCGCAACACGCTGCACGTTCGCACGAACGTCTGCAATGCGATCTCGGTGTATGACCTGATTCTTGCCGACACGATCGTCATGACGAAAGACGCGGCAGAAGAGATTCAGTCCACGCTTTCGACGTCGAAGGAGTAAGGTAACCGACCATGGCACGTTCCCCATACAAGATCCTCCTTCGCCCGGTCCTGACCGAGCGCGCAGTCGCCCTCCAGGGACTGATGGAGCCGCAGTACATTTTTGAAGTTCTCGTGGATTCGAACAAGCGCGAGATCCGTACGGCCGTTGAGAAGGCATTCAACGTCAAGGTTGAGTCGGTGAACACGGTTCGCCGTCAGGGCAAGGAAGGTCGTTTCGGGTACGCCCGCGTCGGCCGCCGTCCTGAGTCCAAGCGTGCGATCGTCAAGCTCGCCGCTGGCCAGAAGATCGAGTTTTCCTGAGAAAGGTTGAGCGGTCCGCGAGACCCCGAAAGTCATCATCATGGGTATCCAGAAATACAGACCATACACAAAGTCCCGTCGCCAGATGACGACGCTGGACTTTTCGGAGATCACGGCTTCGGAGCCGTGCAAGGCGCTCACCAAGCGCATCAAGAACTCCGCCGGTCACAATGCTCACGGGCGCATCACCTCGCGCTTCCGTGGGGGTGGCCATCGCAAGTTCCTCCGCGCGATCGACTTCAAGCGTGACAAGGACGGCATTCCGGGCAAGGTGGCCACGATCGAGTACGATCCGAACCGCACCGCGAACATCGCCCTCATTCACTACGTCGATGGTGAGAAGCGCTACATCATCGCCCCCAAGGGCCTCGCCGTTGGGCAGACAATCATGAGTGGCCCCGATGCAGACGTCCGCATGGGCAACGCTCTCCCGCTCAAGAATATCCCGGTCGGCACGATCGTCCACAACGTCGAGCTCCACCCGGGGCGCGGCGGCCAGCTCGGGCGCAGTGCAGGCCTTGGTATCACACTGCTCGCACGCGAAGGCGATCACGCGACGTTGCGTCTTCCCTCAGGCGAAATGCGTCAGGTGCGCGTCACCTGCCGCGCGACGATCGGCGAGGTTGGCAACGCCGACCACGCGAACGTCGTCATCGGCAAGGCAGGCCGTCAGCGTTGGATGGGCAAGCGCCCGCACAACCGCGGCACGTCGATGAACCCGATCGACCACCCGATGGGTGGTGGTCAGGGCAAGACCGCAGGCGGGCGTCATTCGTGCTCTCCCTGGGGCAAGCTTTCGAAAGGCGGCAAGACACGTAAGCCGCGCAACCCCTCGAACCGCTACATCATCAAGCGGCGGACCAAGTAAAAGGACCCGAGGAAAATGGCTCGTTCGCTCAAGAAAGGCCCCTTCATCGACGCGCATCTCGCCGAGAAGGTTGAAAAGCTCAACGCTTCCAACGAAAAGCGTGTGATCAAGACCTGGTCCCGCCGTTCGATGGTATCGCCGGACATGATCGGCCACACGATGGCTGTCCATAACGGCAAGGGATTCGTCCCGGTGTTCATCACCGAAAATATGGTCGGTCACAAGCTTGGTGAGTTCTCCGCAACCCGCACGTTCCGCGTGCACGGTGGCAAGACCGCCAAGGCCGTGAAGAAGTGAGAGGATGACGACGATGTCGAAGAATTTTTCACGACCCTACACCAACGATGGACGCGAGATTGTGGCGAGCTGCACGGTTCGCAACACGATCTCGGCTCCTCGCAAGGTGAAGCTGGTAGCGGACCTTGTCCGTGGCAAGACCTGCGGCCAGGCACTCGAAGTGCTGCGCTTTACGCACCGCCCTTCCGGTACCCCGATCGTCGAAAAGGCGATCCGCAGCGCCATGGCCAACGCCTCGGCGAACCACCCGTCTCCCTTGGACCTCGTCATTGGCGAAGTCGCAGTGGAAACAGGACGCATTGAATATCGTCGTACGTACTCGCCCCGTGGACGGGCTGTGCCCATCCGCAAGCGTCGCAGCCATTTGCACATTCGCCTGACTGAGAACTAAGGAGACTGCTGTGGGACAGAAATCGCATCCGACCGGCCTCCGCCTCGGCTATATCAAGGACTGGCAGTCACGCTGGTTCACGCCGAAGGGTTACGCCGCCATGCTGCACGAGGACGTGCGTATCCGCCGCTACATCAAGAGCCGTTTCGTCAAGGCCGGCGTAGCGAAGGTGGAGATGGAGCGTGACTCCAAGCGCCTCAAGATCACGATCTACACGGCCCGCCCGGGCATTGTGATCGGTAAGAAGGGTGCTGAGATTGAAGATCTGCGCCACAAGGTCGAAGCAATGACGACCAAGCAGATCATCATCAACATCGAGGAAATCAAACGCCCCGATGGTGTTGCTCAGCTCGTGGCGGAAAACGTTGCCGGCCAGCTTGAACGCCGCATCAGCTTCCGTCGCGCCATGAAGAAGACCGTCCAGAGCTGCATGAAGGGCGGTTGCCTCGGGATCAAGATCATGTGCGCCGGACGTCTCGGCGGCGCAGAAATGTCCCGCACTGAATGGTACCGCGAAGGCCGCGTGCCCCTGCACACGCTTCGCGCAGACATTGACTACGGCTTTGCAGAAGCGAAGACCAAGTACGGCCAGATCGGCGTCAAGGTCCACATCTTCCGCGGCGAGATCTTCACGAAGGAGAAGCGCCAGGGCGTCTGATTCCCCACCCGGGACGGTCGCTCGAGCGAGCAACCACTTCCCGACGGGCCTCAGTAACAACCGCACTGGACAGGTCTCATGCTATCACCAAAGAGAGTAAAACGTCGCAAGGTTCAGAAGGGCCGCCGCCGCGGCAAAGCATATCGCGGCAGCGACTTCGCCTTCGGCACATTCGGCATCCGCGCGATGGAATGCGCCTGGGTCTCGAACCGCCAGATCGAAGCGGCGCGTATCGCGATTCAGCGTCACATCAAGCGCGGCGGCAAGCTCTGGATCAACATCTATCCAGACAAGCCCCTTACGGTCAAACCGGCCGAAACGCGCATGGGCAAGGGCAAGGGCAACCCGGAGCACTGGGTCGCCGTGGTCAAGCCGGGGCGCATCATGTTCGAGCTCGAGGGTGTTCCCTACGAGTTGGCGAAGGAAGCGATGGAACGCGCCATCCACAAGCTGTGCGTTAAGGCCAAGTTCGTCGTGCGCGAGGATGCCATCCTGGCAGCCCCGGGCACAGCGACCGCAGCCGCGCCGACGGAGTAATTGAGAGCCATGTCTGCCGTTTACGACGCGAAGAAACTTCGCACCATGACTGACGAGGAGCTTCAGCTCCGCGCGGCCGAGATCCTCCGCGATCTCTTCACCATGCGCATCCAGGGCGTTGCCAAGCAGTTGATGCAGCCCCACCTGGTCCGCAACAAGCGGCGCGAGTACGCTCGCCTGCTTACCGTTCTGAAGCAGCGGCGCCAGGCCGCGGCCGGGGAGAAGGCCTGATCATGAGCGAAACAACGCAAACCCGCAAGAGCGCGAAGACACGCGTCGGCAAAGTTACCAGCGCCAAGATGGACAAGACCATCGTTGTCGCGTTCGACCGCCTCGTGAAGCACCCGCTCTATAAGAAGTACATCAAGCGCACGAAAAAGTACTATGCGCACGATGAACGTGGTGACGCAAAAGAAGGCGATACGGTCGAGATTGCAGAAATGACCCGGCCACTCAGCAAGATGAAGCGCTGGCGTCTCAAGCGCGTCGTCGAGCGTGCCAAGTAATCGGAACGCCCAGGACACTCGCGAGGAGATCTGACCCATGATCCAAGAATATACCGTCCTCCAGGTGGCGGACAACAGCGGCGCGAAGACCATTCGTTGCTTCAAGGTGCTCGGCGGTTCCCGCCGTCGCTATGCATCGATCGGCGACATCATTGTCGCCTCCGTCCGCGACGCAGATCCGCAGGGCAACGTCAAGAAGGGCACGGTCGTCCGTGCCGTCATCGTCCGCACGCGCAAGGAAGTCGGCCGCCCGGACGGGAGCTTCATCCGCTTTGACGACAATGCCGCCGTGATCATCAACAAGGACCGCGAGCCGGTCGGCACCCGTATCTTCGGAGCGGTGGGCCGCGAGCTGCGCGCCAAGAAGTACATGAAAATCATTTCGCTCGCACCCGAGGTTATCTGAACATGGCAGCCAAGATTCGTAAGGGCGACCACGTCGAGATCATCACCGGCGAGGGCTCAGCAAAGAAGGGCAAGGCAGGCTTTCGCGGTGTCGTTATCGAAGTCTTCCCGAAGGACCGCATGGTCGTCGTCGAGGGCTATAACATCGTAAAGCGCCACCTGCGCCAGGTCCGCAACAAGGCGGGTCAGGTCGAGGGTGGCATCACTGAAATGCCCGCACCGATTCCGATGTCGCGCGTCGCGCTCATCGACTCGGCCACGGACAAGCCGACCCGCGTTGGCTTCCGTACGGATGACAAAGGCAAGAAGGTTCGCATCGCAAAGACCCGCGGAACGGGAACCGTACTCGGCGGCGCCTGATCCCTCAGGAACCAGCCGGGACGAAACCTCGATCCACTAGAACAAGGCAGCTATCGCAATGGCAAAGCAGCAGCAGACACCAGCCGCATCCCACGTCCACCCGCCGTTCACGGGCGTTCGCCTCTCGGCAGCCCCCACGCCGGACATGGACAAGTACGTCCCGCGCCTCAAGCTCAAGTATGAGCAGGAGATTCGCGAGGCCATGCAGAAGAAGTTTGGCTATAAGAACGTGAACCAGATTCCGCGCATCAAGAAGATCGTCGTGAACATGGGTGTCGGCGAAGCCTCGCGCGACATCAAGGAACTCGACGCCGCGGAGAAGGAACTCGCGCTCATCTCCGGACAGAAGGCACGCACCACGCGCGCCAAGGTCTCGGTGGCCCAGTTCAAGATTCGTCAGGGCATGCCGGTGGGTTGCTTTGTTACACTTCGCGGCCCGCGCATGTACGAATTTCTGGATCGCCTGATCCACGTCGCCCTCCCCCGTATCCGCGACTTCCGCGGCCTGCCGGGCAAGGCGTTCGATGGACGCGGCAACCACTCGCTCGGGATCAAGGAACACTCGATCTTCATCGAGCTCGACTATAACACGATTTCGCACGCACGCGGCATGAACATCACGACCGTGACGAATGCGAAGACGGACGCCGAAGCGAAGGAACTGCTTCGTCTGTTCGGAATGCCGTTCCGTAACTAAGCTGGATCATTCACGTAGCACCGTTTTCGACGACCCTTTAGGAGCATCTCCCCCGTGGCCCGACTTTCTCTCCGAGTTAAGGCAAAGCGCACGCCGAAGTTTTCGACTCGCAAGTATAACCGCTGTCCCCTTTGCGGGCGCTCGCGCGCGTTCCTGCGGCAGTTCAACATGTGCCGCTGCTGCCTGCGCAAGCTCGCCAACGAGGGGCAGGTCCCCGGTGTGGCGAAGTCCTCCTGGTAACACCGAGGGCAGTGCCTCACCGCAGTACGATCTCCGGAACCTTAGTTGAAGACGCCCGCGCGCGAAGCGCGCTTGCGACCCAAGAAAAGCAGAGAGCCTGCAGACCATGACTGACCCGATTGCCGACATGCTCACCCGCATCCGTAACGCGAACCGTGCGTTCCAGGACCATGTGGACGTCCCCGCGTCACGCGTGAAGGTGGCTATTGCCCGCATCCTTAAGGATGAGGGTTTCGTGAAATACTACAAGGTGATGCGCACCAACAAGCAGGGCGTGATTCGCATCTTCCTCAAGTACGGCCCGAACAAGGAACGCGTGATCGGAGGGCTCGACCGTGTCAGCTCCCCCGGCCTGCGTCGCTACATGAAGACGGGGGACATCCCCCGCATCATGGGTGGCCTCGGAATCACCATCCTTTCGACATCGCAGGGCATTATGACCGGCCGTGAGGCTCGTCAAAAAAATATCGGTGGCGAGATCCTCTGCACGGTGTATTGAGCGGTCGGCTCCACAGGACGAAGACGGACAGGAAAGACTCATGAGCAGAATTGGCAAGAACCCAATCGATGTCCCAGCGGGCGTCGAAGTCAAATCATCCGCGAACAATGTCTCGGTCAAGGGCCCCAAAGGCACCCTGACCCTCGACACGTGTGGCCATGTCGAAGTTGCCCTCGAGGGCAAGCAGGTCATGGTTCGTCGTTTCGACGACTCGCGTCGCAGCAAGGCATACCACGGCCTCTATCAGCGCCTGATTTCCAATATGGTCAAGGGCGTCAAGGATGGCTTCACCAAGGAACTTGAAATCCAGGGCATCGGCTACAAGGCCGCCATGGATCCGAGTGGCAAGAAGCTGAACCTCAACCTCGGCTACTCCCACGCGATCGAGTTCCCCGTTCCGGCGGGAATCACCATCACCTCCCCCAAGCCCACGCAGATCTTTGTCGCGGGCGCGGACAAACAGCTCGTCGGTCAGACCACGGCAAACATCCGTGGCCTGCGCCCGCCCGAGCCGTACGGTGGCAAGGGTATCCGCCACGCTGGTGAACGTGTGGTCATCAAAGAAGGCAAGAAGAGCACGAAGTAATCCCCTTTGGTCGCCAGCGCGACCCGGGCAAGAATTCGAGGAGCAGTTCCATGAGGGTGAAGACAAACAAAGACCGCCTTTCGCGCCGCCACCTCCGGCTGCGCAACAAGATCGCGGGTACCCCGGAGCGTCCGCGCGTCTTCACGCGCAAGTCGCTTCGTCACCTCTATGTCCAGGTGATCGACGATTCCCAGAAGATCGGGTCAAAGACACTCTTCGCGGCCTCCACGGCCGACGGCGGCAAAGAGAGTGGCCACTTTCGCAATATCAAGTCTGCCACGGATTTCGGCAAGCGTGTCGGTGCTGACCTGAAGAACAAGGGCATCACCACCATCGTCTTCGACCGTGGCGGGTACAAGTATCACGGCGTCGTCAAGGCGCTCGCCGATGGCCTCCGCGAAGCGGGCCTCGAGTTTTAACCGAAGAACCGGAGACGGAAAGGAAGCCAGACCGTGAGTCAGCACGAAGAAAACGAATTTCAGGAAGAGGGCGGCATGAACGCTGCCCAGGACGAGAACGGCGCGAATGAGATCCCGGCGGAAGACCTTCGCCCGATCGACGCCTCCCGTCTGGACCTCCGCGACACTCTCGTCTCGCTGAACCGCGTGGCGAAGGTCGTCAAGGGTGGTCGCCGCTTCAGCTTTGCTGCACTCTCCGTGGTCGGTGACGGCCGTGGTCATGTCGGCGTCGGCTTTGGCAAGGCGAACGAAGTGCCGGATGCCATCTCCAAGGCAAACCTCTCCGGCAAGAAGAACCTCATCCGTGTCCCCCTCGTCGGTCGTACGGTTCCCTATGCCGTCATCGGTGAATGGGGCGCCGCCCGCGTCATGGTCAAGCCCGCCAGCGAAGGTACCGGCGTCATCGCCGGCCCCGCCGTGCGTGCCGTCATGGAGCTCGCCGGTGTTCGCGATGTGCTCACCAAGAGCCTCGGCTCTGACAACCAGATCAACGTCGTCAAGGCAACCTATGACGCGCTGCGCCAGCTTCAGAATGCCGAAGTCGTCGCTCGTCGTCGTGGCCGCTCGTTGGAGGAAGTTCTTGGCTCCAAGAGCGCCGAGCGCTACCGCACGGGTCGTCAGGAAGCCATCAACATGAAGGCGGAAGTCCAGCAGTCGCGTCGCGAAGAGCGCACCCGCCGCGGCACCTATTCTGCCGGTGGCAGGGGTGACGAGGACGAGGATGCCTCGGCAACGGCATCCAGCGGCAGCGAAGCTCGTTAATCGTTCGCCCACCCGCGACAGCAACCACCTTCAGTACTTTAACACAAAGGTCCAGTTCCTCCCATGAGTGACTCCAAGAAACTTCGCATCACGCTCTCCAAGAGCATGATCACCCAGGATCAGCCGCATCGGCGCATTTGCACTGCGCTCGGCCTGCGCCGCATGAACCAGTCCGTGATCAAGAACGACACGCCGCAGATCCGCGGCATGGTTAAGAAAATCTCCTACCTGCTTACTGTCGAGGAACTCGCCTGATGAAGATCCATACGCTGCCAAAAGACCCAGGTCGTCAGCAGAAGGCCAAGCGCGTCGGCCGCGGCGAAGGCTCCGGTCACGGCAAGACCTCAGGCTACGGCCACAAGGGAAGCCAGGCCCGCTCGGGACGTGGAAAGGGTTACGGCTCCGCCTTCGAAGGCGGCCAGATGCCCCTCACCCGTCGCCTGCCGAAGCGCGGCTTCACCAACCCCTTCCGCGTTGAGTACGAAGTGGTCAACGTGTCCTCCCTCGAGAAGAGCTTCTCGGCGGGGGAGACCGTCACCCCGGCGGAACTTCGCGCACGCCGCATCGTTCGCACCAAGCTCCCGGTCAAGTTGCTCGGCAACGGCGACCTGAGCAAGAAGCTCACGGTGCGCGTGGACGCCTTCAGTGCCTCCGCACTTGAGAAAGTCACCAACGCTGGTGGCACGTGCGAGGCTGCCAAGAAGGCAGAAGCCAAATAAGGAAGATTTCCCTTCGCATGGCACCCTCGGATTCGTCTGCGGGTGCCATGCGAATTTTCCTTTTTCGGAACAAGAGGTGCATTGGAGCCCGAAATCAGGAGCCACGGCACCTAATCTGTATCACCCCGACCCGGCGCCTCCTGAAATCGAACAGGCTTCCCTCTGAATGATTGAGACACTCAAGAATATCTGGAACGTCGCGGAACTGAGGGGGAAGCTCATCTTCACCTTCGCGTTCCTTGCGTTCTATCGCATCGGTGCTCACATCCCCGCGCCGTTCATCGACTCGGTCAAGCTCAACGAGAGCTTCGATAAAATGTCGATGGGCGCAGGTGGTGGCGCGTTCGGCTTCGTCGACATGTTCACGGGCGGCGCGTTCAGCCAGATGACCGTCATGGCGCTCGGCGTCATGCCTTACATCTCCGCCTCCATCATCATGCAGATCCTCACGGTCGTGATCCCGAACCTCGAACGTCTCTCGAAAGAGGGCGAATCGGGGCGTCGCAAGATCAACCAGATCACCCGCTACTCGGCCACGATCCTCGCCGCCTTTCAGTCGATCGGCATCGGCGTCTTCCTCCTTCAGCAGAACGTCGTCGTCTCCTTCATGGCAGACCATCGCGCGCTCTTCCTTCTAACCACCATGATCGCCATGACCACGGGATGTACGATCCTGATGTGGATTGGCGAACGAATCACGGACAAGGGCGTCGGCAACGGCGTTTCCATCCTGATCGCCGCGGGCATCATGAGCCGTTACATGATGGACGTCGCGAATGGCTTTACGACAGTCAAGCAGGGCAGCCTCGCCCCGATCTGGCTTCTCATCGTCGGCGCCATGTGCGTCGCCGCCACGGTCGCGATCATCTACGTTCAGGAAGGGGCCCGCAAGATCCCCATCCAGCACGCCAAGCGCGTCGTCGGTCGGCGCGTCCAACAGGGCCAGACGAACTTCCTCCCGCTCAAGGTGAACACGGCAAGCGTTATGCCCGTCATCTTCGCGAGCGCGATCCTCGCTTTCCCGACGACCCTCCTCTCGTGGGTGGGCAACGACGGAAGCGGTGCGGGTCTCGGTGAGTGGTTCAACGTCACCTCCTCGCACAACCTCTACAATTTCCTCGAATTCGAGAAGGGCTCGATCTACCAGCTCCTCAAAGTGATCAACCTTCACACGATCCTGTACATCATCCTGACGATCTTCTTCGCCTTCTTCTACACCGCCATCGTCTTCAACCCGGCGGAGATCGCGGAGAATCTCAAGAAGGTTGGCGCGTACATTCCTGGCTTCCGTCCGGGCAAGCAGACCGCCGACTACATCGACCAGGTCCTGACCCGAATCACGCTCGTCGGCGCGGTATTCCTTGTCACCATCGCGCTCGTCCCTCAGGTGCTCACCATTGCGTTTAGCATTCCATTCGGTCTCGCAGAACTGACCGGTGGAACCGGACTCATCATCGTCGTGGGTGTCATCCTCGACACGATGAAGCAGGTGGAAAGCCAGCTTCTGATGCGGCACTATGAGGGCTTCCGTCTCCGCCACCAGGGCGGCGGCGGTGGCCAGTCACGCCGCTGGTCGACGCGCTGACCCTCGATGGGTCAACGCTCGCCTTGGCGGCCGATCAAAGTGAACCTGATCCTGTTTGGGCCCCCGGGCTCCGGCAAAGGGACTCAGTCCAAGCTGCTGGTCGAGCGAATCGGCTTCACCCACCTGTCCACCGGCGACGCCTTGCGCAACGCCGTGGCCCAGCGCACCCGCCACGGGATCGAAGCCAAGGCGATCATGGAACGTGGGGAACTCGTTCCCGACGTCCTCGTCACCGAAATCCTCGCAGATCTCATCCAACTCTTTCGCGAAGACACGGAAAGTTTCTTGTTTGATGGTTATCCCCGCACGATGATTCAGGTCACCGAATTCGACCGGCTCTGTCGTGAATTCCAGCTCTCGCAACCTCGCGTCGTGAACCTGGATGTGGACCCACAGCGCCTCGTATCGCGCATCTCCGGGCGTCGCCTTTGCTCGAACTGCAAGGCCACGTTCAACGTGCACTTTGCCGCGCCGCAGCGTGAGAACATTTGCGATCACTGCGGCTCCACCCTGACCCAGCGTCCGGATGACACCGCGGAAACGGTCACGGAACGCCTCAGGGTTTATGAAAGCCAGTCCCGCCCGGTCTTGGAAGAGTACCGCCGCCGTGGATGGCTGACCGTTGTGGATGGAATCGGACGCACCGAGAGCATCTACGAGCGTATATTGGAAGCACTCGGCCTGCCGGGCACGGAGAAGGAAGTACGCCTCTGATGTTCGGTCGGACGACAAGGTCGGTTCTCTACCTCAAGAGCGCCGAGGAAATTGCCCGGATGCGTCGCGCGGGCGTCATCCTCCATCGAGTGATGAAGGAAGTCATCGCGGCAACCGTGGAGGGCGCGACGGGCCTCGAGCTCGACAAGCTCGCCCACAGCAGGATTCGTGAAGCGGGGGCACGCCCGGCGTTCCTCCACCTTTATGGATTCCCGAACACCCTGTGCATCTCCCTGAATGAGGCGGTGGTGCATGGGATCCCCTCGAAACAGCCGTTCGTTTCCGGGGACATCGTCTCGCTCGACTGCGGCCTCGTCCTGGACGGATTTTACTCCGACATGGCTTACACCGTCGCCGTTGGAAAAGTTTCACCGCAGGCTGAGCAACTCCTGCGCGTCACACAGGAATCGCTGTACGCCGGCATCTCCAGAGCGCTCGCAGGTGGTCGTGTTGGAGACATCGGCACAGCCATCGAAGCCCACATCAAGCCTTACGGGTACTTCACGGCAGAGGGCTACACAGGCCATGGCATCGGCCGCTCCCTGCACGAAGAGCCCCAGGTGCTGAACTCGAGCGCGGAGCGAGGGAAGAAGATGCTCCCCGGACTCGTCGTCGCGATCGAGCCGATGGTCAACATCGGCACGGGAAAGACGGAGGAACTGTCCGATCATTGGACGGTGGTAACGAAGGATCGTTCCCTTTCGGCGCACTTCGAACATACGGTTGCGGTGACAGAGGACGGGCCGTTGATCCTGACGGCTGGGGACGAATCTGGAGTCTCGGCATTGAGTAGTACGGGTTGATAAAACCGTTTACTACCTATGTCGGGTTTGCTTGACCTGCGGGCCCGGCTGCGTGGATAGTACGGAGCTTAACCTGCGGGAGCTATGCGCTTCTGCCGTAGATGGACCCGGTAGGAAGCAGACATTTCCCGGAAGGAATTATGGCTAAGGAAAAAGGCATCGAGATCGAAGGAATCGTGGTGGAAGCCCTCCCAAACGCCATGTTTCGCGTGGAGTTAGCGAATGGGATGACGGTTCTGACACACATATCGGGCAAAATGCGGATGAACTACATCCGAATCCTGCCTGGTGACCGCGTGACGGTCGAGCTCTCTCCCTATGACTTAAGCCGCGGTCGCATCATTTACCGCAACAAGTAATCCCGGGTAGTGGCGCCGGGACGCGCGCCATCACCCAACGGAGCCAAAGAGAAAATGAAAGTTCGCGCCTCCATCAAGAAGATTTGCACCAAATGCAGGGTCATCCGCCGTAAGGGCGTGATCCGCGTGATTTGCGAAAACCCCCGGCACAAACAGCGTCAGGGCTAAGAAAGAGGAGTATCCAAAACGTGGCACGTATCGCAGGCGTCGACCTCCCGCGCGAGAAGCGCGTAGAATTTGCCCTTCCGTACATCTTCGGAATCGGGCTGACGTTGAGCCGTGTGGTCTTGAAAGAGGCCGCAGTCTCCTTTGACACCCGTGTCAAGGACTTGACGGAAGACGAAATCAGCCGCATAGCGACGATCATCAGCACGCAGTATCGTGTTGAGGGTGACCTCCGTCGTGAGATCGGCCAGAACCTCAAGCGACTCATGGACATCGGTTCCTATCGTGGCATGCGCCACCGCAAGGGCCTCCCCGTCCGTGGTCAGCGCACCAAGACGAACGCGCGCACGCGCAAGGGCAAGCGCCGCACAGTCGGTCTCGGCCACAAAGCCGCAACCAAGACGTAACCCAGCTAGCCCAATAGACTCGACCGAATCGAAGAAGGATTTCTTAACATGGCGAAGAAGCAGACGCCCGCAGCAGCGTCCGGCGGCAAGAAGGGCGCAGCCAGGACAGCAAAGAAGGTCCGCAAGAACATCGGCACCGCGATGGTGCATGTTCACGCAACGTTCAACAATACGATCGTTACGTTCACGGACCCGACTGGAAACACCATCTCGTGGGCTTCGGCTGGTTCGTCCGGCTTCGTCGGCTCGCGCAAGTCCACACCGTACGCCGCTGGTCAGGCCGCCGAGAAGGCATCGCGCCTCGCCCAGGAACATGGTGTCCACACGGTGAACGTTGCGGTCAAGGGCCCGGGCTCCGGGCGCGATTCCGCCGTTCGTTCCCTTCAGGCAAGTGGGCTCAAGGTGCTGACCATTCGTGACGTCAGCCCCGTCCCCCACAATGGATGCCGCCCGCCCAAGCGTCGCCGCGTCTGATTTAGCACCACCCGATTTTGCCCCTCACTCCGGCACGGCAGAAGTGAGGGGCGTACGTCATCTTGCGTCAACGATAACACCCCTGCTCGGGGCCATTATCGCCGCTGGATCACCTTCTCTTCAACCGCTCAGGAGACCGAACTGGCCTATGGAACTGGAACTCAAGAGCTTCATGCGTCCGAATCGCCTCGTCCCGGACATGGTGACCGCATCGGATTCGTTCGGTCGCTTCGTCGCAGAACCGTTCGAGGCAGGCTTTGGTACGACGATTGGCAACTCCCTTCGTCGCATTCTACTTTCTTCGATTCAGGGCGCGGCCGCGACCGCCGTCCGCATTGAGGGCGTTCAGCACGAGTTTGTCGACGTTCCGGGTGCGGTCGAGGACGTCAATGACGTCATGCTCAACCTCAAGCAGACCACATTCAAGATGGACCCGAGCCTGCACAAGGCTCTCGCTTTTGTGGACAAGATGGGCCCCGGCCCCGTCAAGGCAGGCGACATCGACCTCCCCGAGGGCGTTCGAGTCCTCAACCCGGAGCAGATCCTTGCCACCCTCACCTCGGGTGTCCGCCTCCGCATGGAAATCCACATCGGTCAGGGACGCGGCTATCAGAAGGCCGTGTATGCACCGATGGAGTCGAAGGACGACATCGGCCTCCTGCCGATGGACGCCGTCTTCTCGCCCGTCCGCAACGTCAAGTATGCAGTGACTGAAGCGCGCGTAGGTCAGCACACCGACTACGACCGCCTCACGATGGAAGTCACGACGAACGGCTCCGTGACACCGGCCGAAGCGATTAGCTTCGCCGCAAAGATCCTGCGCGACCATCTCGACCTGTTCATCCGCCCGGAAGACGCTGGCCTCTCGGCCCGCGGCGCCGCAGCGGTTGCGGGCGCAGCCCCGGTCGACGGTGCCGAGGGAGGAATGCCGGACCTCGACAAGTCGATCGAAGAGCTCGAACTCTCGGTCCGCAGCTACAACTGCCTCGAGGCAGCGGGCATCAAGACGATCCGCGACCTCGTTCAGAAGACTGAAGGAGAGATGCTCAAGTACCGCAACTTCGGTCGCAAGTCGCTCTCCGAAATCAAGCAGATCCTCAAGGAAATGGGGCTCAGCTTCAACATGAAGCTCGACGAGCGCGGCATGCCCGTCCTTGCCGGCGACGAGAAGCGCTGAAACCCGCCCACGGGCACCGCAACACCCGACAGAAGCAGCCAATTAAAGGACTAGTCACGTGCGTCACAGAAATCACCGCCAGCGCCTCAGCCGCCCAGCCGGCCCGCGTCAGGCACTCCTTCGCAACCTTGAACTTGCCATCATCGAACATGGCCGCATTCGCACGACGGAAGTGAAGGCGAAAGCCATCCGCCCGCTCGTCGAGCGCCTTGTGACCCTTGGCAAGAAGGGCACCCAGCATCATCGCCGCATGGCGTTCGCCCAGCTCCAGAAGAAGGGGGCTGTGACAAAGCTGTTCGAGGAGATCGCGCCGAAGATGGCCGACCGTCAGGGCGGCTATACGCGCATCATCCTCGATGGCCAGCGCAAGGGTGATGGTGCCTGGATGGCAGTCATCGAATTCGTCACGCACGGCGAAAACGCCGCTGCAAGCGAAGGCTCCGAAGTGGCTGCGGCCAACTCCTGAGTCCAAGCCTGGCTCGCAGGATCACACATCCTGACTAGCCAACGTGTCGCTCTCAATCACCGGCGTCCTCGTCTGCCCCTTGCGGCAACCGGGACGCCGGTGTTTTTCTCCCACCAGAGAGCACACTCCCAATGACTGACACCAATCTCACGATCACCGAATCCGCGAACCCGCTGACGTCGAACATCGATGTCGCCGGGCCGACGGAGATTGTCCGTCTCCTGCGTCAATGCGATGCGCAGGTGTTCACGGGCTATCTGGGTTACCCCGCCATCCTTGATGACGAGGTGCTGGAAGAAGCCGCGCGCGTGGCGTGGCGCCTCTCGCGGGTGCTTCTTGCGGGTGAATCGGGATGTGTACTCATTTCCGGCGCAGGCACCAGCGGTCGCCTCGCCGTTTTCCTCGCGCGAGAATTCAATCGCCAGCTCCGCGCGTTCCGGATGCCGGAGGTGTTTGAGGCCTGCATCGCCGGTGGCGAGCGTGCGATTATCGCGCCCGTCGAGGCCGCAGAGGATCGCTCCGCACCCGGCATCGAGGACGCACGCAAAGCCGTCCCCGCAGATGTCACGACCGGACTCTACATCGGCATCACTGCTGGCCTATCCGCGCCGTATGTGGCCGCGCAACTTCGCCATTTCCGTGGGCTTCCTGCGTGGAAGGCGGTCCTCGTCGGATTCAACCCGATGTCCCAGGTCCGTGCCTCCCGTGCGGAACCTGATTCCCTCTCCATGGCTGAGGTCATCGCCGAGTGGGGAGACGACGACCGCCTCGACACACTGACGCCGGTCTATGGCCCGGAAGTCATTCGCGGCTCGACGCGCATGAAAGGCGCGACATGCACGAAGCTCCTCCTCGAGACGATCTTCCAACTCGCACTCCAGGCCGCCGGCATAGACGATGAGACCGGGAAGATCGAACCCGGCCCCGACGGCTCGTTGCGCCCTCTGCGCGCGGCGTTGCTCGAGTGCTACATGCGCTACCGAACGGTCTTCGACGCGGCATACCACGACGTGCCGGGGCTTTCGGCGCTCGTTCGGCTCGCGGGGAACGCTCTCAAGTCGATGGGGCGCATCTACTATATCGGCAAGGGAACCGCGGGCATGATGTGCGTCATGGACGCATCCGAGTGCCCTCCGACATTCGGCGCTGATCCATTCGATGTGCGCGGGTTCATTCAGGAGGGATGGGCTGCGTGGCTTGGCGAAGACCGCGACCTCACCAATCTTGGGCGTGGCTACGCGATCAGCTTTGAGGATTTTGAAGGGGAGTTCCTCCCCGAGGTTGGCCGAGGCGATCTCGTCATCGGCTGCGTCATCAGCACCCCGACGGAATCCGTGCTCGAACTGCTTGAGCAAGCGGCGACCCGCCGCTGCCGCACGGCGCTCGTGGTTGTGAGCCCGCTCGCCCCGAAACTGGATGAGCTGCCCAAGGCGCTCGATCTCGTTTGCCACGTGGACGTGCCTTCCCTTGGCTTCCGTCCCGGGTACTTTAACGAAGCCGAAATTGCCCTGAAACTCGTGCTGAACGCCATCACGACCGGCGGCCACATCCTTTCCGGCAAGGTCTACGGCAACACGATGATCGACCTTCGCCTCTCCAACACCAAGCTGTACGCTCGCGCGCTATCGACGCTGCAAACGCTCGCCGGTGCCGACGAGGCCACGGCGAAGCTGGCACTGCACCGGGCTGTCTTTGAGAGCGACGATCTCCCCAAGGAGCAGGCAGAGGCCTCCCCGATGGACGTGGTCAAGGCAGCGGGGGATCGCCGCGGGATCGTGCCTCGCGCACTCCTCATGGCAACGAAGCGTTTCACTGTTTCGCAGGCGACACGCATGCTGGCTGAGGATCCCTTCGTCCGCCGCGTGGTTGAGGGCGCGATTACTCAGGCCGACGCTTGACCGCTTACTCTCCCCTCGGAGCCCGCAACGCCTGTTGCGTTCCGAGCGCCGAATGCGTTCATTTTCAATCGTCTTCTTGAAGAAAGATTCCCTCGCGATTCGCGGCGAATCGTGTTCTCTCTCTTGACCCTATTGCGAGAGGGCAAGCACACGGGGTTCACGCTGATCGCGGCATTCACGGAGTGAGTTGTTCCGGAGACCCCCGGGTCACGCAGAGGGTTTCCACGCAAGCCGCAGGCGCAGGACCGCAGAGACGATACCAGAGAAGCACAAACCACGGATTTGACCAAGGAAGACCGCACCTTCACATCATGAGTTTCCCTTCGTCTTCCGCCGCAAACGACAAAGAGCGCGTGGTCATTCTGATCGCCTTGGGCAAGCCCGAGGAAGCGCTGCTTTTCGAACAACACCTGACCCGCAGTTTCCCGAACGTGATGGAGATTTATCGTGCCTCCTCCGGCTTCGACGCGATGAGTTTGGCGATGAACGCCCCTCGCGTCGTGCTGCTCGATCAGCGCCTGCCGGATGTGATGGGCCTCGACATGATCGAACCGATTCGCGAGCAGATCGGTGAGGAAAACTATCTGATTTTCGTCGGTGGATCCGGGCGAGGCGGTATCCGCCCGGGCATGCGCGACGAAGCGCTCAAGCGCGGCGCGACCGCCCTCTTCGATCGCCCCATCAACATCAAGATGTTCCTGCGCACGCTGCGCAAGTTGCTCTTCCCGAAAGTGCCGGAGCACCCGCATATCAGCGGGCTGGAGCTTCTCGACCTGCTGCAGGCCTATCACATGAAACGCGTGGATCGCACGCTGCGCATCTTTGCTGCGGATGGGCGCGTCGGCTCGATCTACATGAATGGTGGCGAGATCCACCACATCGAAGCTGGCGCAATGCAGGGCTTTCCCGCGATGGTTGACCTGATGATGTGGTCCGAGGGGGAAATCCGGATTTGGGATGCTTCGCTCTCGATGGAGAAGACAAACCAGATGCCGACCATGAACCTGATCATGGACGCCGCGCGCATCATGGATGAGCAAAGCCAGAGCAAGAAGGGCACGGACAGCAGCGACGAAATCGAAGAACTCGACATCCCCATGTTCGACAACATGGAGGACAGCCCTCGGGGCTGAGAGAATTTTCGCCTGCGGGCGCCCCTCTGTGAATAATCCAACCGGCCCGCGGTAGAGAATAGAAGCCCGGCCGGGGAAGACACTGGCCGGCAGGAATGGAAAGAGAACATCCACACGGAGTTGAGCCTGAGGAAGAACGCAGGCTGATCGCGGCCGCCCGGACGGGTGACCGTGTGGCCTACGGTCGTTTGGTCGAGGCTTTCAGGGAACGTTGCTTTGCCGCGGCACTCTCCCTCCTGAACAACGAGGAGGACGCGCGCGATCTCTCACAAGATGCGTTCATCAAGGCATTCCGCGCCTTGGACCGATTCGACCCCCGACGTCCTTTCTACCCCTGGCTCTATCGAATCCTCCGTAACGGGTGTCTCAACCACCTGAAGCGCCATGGATCGCACCGCAAGGTCTCCCTCGATGCCCTCACCGAAGTCAGCCATCTGCAGTTCGAGGCCAAGACCGAAAACCCTGTCGAGTCGATCCAGGCGGAGCAAATGGCCGAGCATCTCCATGAGGCAATCGGCCAGCTCAAACCTGAGTTCCGAGAGATTATCCTCATGAAGCATTTTCAGGAGATGACCTACGAGGAAATCGCCCAGGCGCTCAACATCCCCATCGGGACCGTCATGAGTCGTCTCTTTCACGCTCGCCGCGGATTAGCGAAACTGATGGAGCCTCACCGAGATCGATGAACCGCCCCCTGAGTCCGATATGAAGGAACCCCTCCCACTCACCGAAGAGACCATCGCCGCGTACCTCGACGGCGAGCTCGACGCCAAGCAGCGCGCCGAATTCGAGAAGGTGCTTCAAGCCCACCCCGAGTGGCGCAACATCGTCGCCGAGCAGGCCGACGTTATCGCGGCACTACGCCCCATTCGTGTTCGCGCACCCAAGGCCCGCGTTTGGGATGGATACTGGGAACAGATTGATTCGAAGATTGAACGACGCACGGGTCAGGCGCTGATCTACTTCGGTGCCGCGCTCGTTCTGATCGGGGCTGCTTTGGCCCTCATCGTCGCGACGAATAGCGTGGTCGTACGCGCCGGCGAGATCCTCTTTTTCCTCGGCCTCATCGTCCTGTTCGTGAAGGTCCTGCGCGGGCGAATGCGCGAAGTCCACAAAGACCGCTACCGGAACATACGCCGATGATGCTTCTGACAATCGAACGAGTCCCCGGCCACCGAATCGCCCGGGTCTGTGGTCTTGCCAAAGGCTGCGCCGTCCGCGCCCTCCCTGGGGGGGATGACATCATCGCCGGCATCAAGAACATCGTTGGGGGAGAGGTCCACGAATACACCTCTGTCATCGCGCAAACGCGCGAACAAGCCCTCGACCGCCTCATCGAAGACGCAAGAGGCCTGGGCGCCGACGCCGTCATCGGCCTGCGCTTCGCCACCGCCGAAGTTGCCAGCGGCGCCGCCGAACTCCTCGTCTACGGCACAGCGGTGACACTCGAGAGGGAAGAGGGGCTCGAGGTGCCGTGAGGGGCGGTGAGTGTGTGAAAACGCAATTGTCGTGGACTGGATGAGGCATCCCCAACTATCCTCCCCGTGTTGTCGACATGCTCAACCTAGGCGGAGCGCTCTACCCCTGAAATGATCGAGACTGTCCATATTGAGAACTTCCGAGGCTTTCGTAAACTCTCGTTGAGCGGCGCTAGGCCGCTGAACTTGATCGTGGGGAAGAACAACTCTGGAAAGTCGTCCCTTCTGGAGGCGATCTACATCGCGGCTGGCGGTCCGAATCCCGAAGGGCCATTCAACGTTGCGATACTTCGCGGAGAGAACTACGAGCAAAAGGGAGTGGACCATATGTGGCGCCCTCTCTTTCGTGGCCTCAGCACCGCGTGGCCTGTTGTTTTGCGTCTCAAGTTAAGCGAAGAAGCGGAAGAGCGCTCGCTGACTCTTAGCGCGCTGCCGGAGAAGGGGTTCAAGACTTCGAAAGCTGCGAGCGACCAACTCCCTCCTTCCATGATTCATCCGAGTCTTAGGGTCGGGGGGCTTCGGTTTGAGTACAGATCCGGCAGCGGGGAGACGCAGGTGCTAACTTCGGAATTCGATGCCACGTTGGGAACGCTCTCAAACCCGCCCGTCGATCGGAATAATCTGATCCTTGTTACCCTTGTTTCCCCCATGATTCCCCTTTTCCCAAGCATGCACGTTGGAAGCTACAGCCGCCTCAGGCAAGATAATCGCCACTTCCGCGTCATCGAGTTGCTGAAGATTGTGGAGCCTGCGCTTGTTGACATCGAAGTGCTGGCCATTGACGGGAACGCGTCTCTGTTCGCCCAGTTGAGCAGCGGAGAAAAGATCCCAGCCAGCCACATGGGGGAAGGCTTTCTGCGTATTTTTCAACTCGCGGTGGTGCTGGTGAGCTCACCGGACGGCGCGGTGTTCCTCTTTGACGAACCCGAAGCCGGGCTCCATCACTCGCTCTACGATACTCTGTGGAATTTTCTTTCTGAAGCAGCAAGCAAATGGGGCATTCAGGTCTTTGCAACGACCCATAGCGACGAACTTCTTCGAGCCGGCCTTTCCAATGAGAGTGTGCGCAAGGTTGGCCTCGGCCTTTTCCGCATCGATCGGACTGAAGCGGGGCACACTGTCGCCGCCTACGGCGAAGACGCCATGGACGGCGTACTATATGCCCCATTCGAGGTTCGCGCGTGACACCCCAAAGTGGCGGATCCAGTTCCGCTGATTCGGGAGATCCCTACCCACAGAGGGGCAATCCTCAGAGGCCCATCACCATCGCAATAGAGACGAAGTTTTTCATCATCGGGGAAGGGGTGGACGAACAGGGCCTGTTCTCAGCGATCACCAGGATTTTCGAATACTCCTCAGCATTTCAGGTCGCCGCTATCGGCGGCAAAACGAGGCTGAAGAGCAATCTGTCGGGCCTTGTGAAGCAACCGGGGAGCGACCAACTCGAAGCCATCGCAATCCTTCGGGATGCAGACGATGACGCGCGCGCCGCATTCGACTCTGTTCGGAATGTTGTGGCTGCGTCGGGTCTAGTGCCCCCATTACGCCATGGCGAATTCTCCACCTCTACCCCTCGAGTCGGGATTTTCATCCTCCCGGATGGAGCCCGTCCCGGCATGCTCGAAGACCTATGCATTGATTCGGTAAGAACCAAGCCGGGATTCCCATGTGTTCAATATTTTCTAGAGTGCGTGCGGCGGGAGGGTTTAGTTCCCAAGAATCGAACGAAGGCAGAAGCCCACGCATGGCTTGCCGCTCAAGAGCCCACGGGCAGGCGCGTAGGCGAGGCCGCTGGCGCGACCGGAGGCTGGGACCTCTCCCATCCCGCGTTCGAACCGCTCATCAGTTTCCTCCGCCGCATGGCCGAAGAGCATCCCGCCGCCACCTGACCCCCTTTGCCTTTGCGCAAACCGCGCCCTCTCACGAAAACTGCGCTTAGGAAATCGCGCAGTGAGGAATCCCGTCCTTGAGCACCCTCGCAGTGGATATTCGCAAGCTCGCTCGGCGATTCGCCGAGCCCTTTGCGTATGCGATGGACGCGGACTTCGTGAAGCCCAGCAACGTCACGTTGTCGCTCACGAATCGATGCAATCTCAAATGCCCCACGTGCGCCTACTGGAAGACCCCCGACAGCGCGAAGGAAACCGAGCTGACGCTCGATGAGATGAAGCGGGTCCTCGCACAGCTGCGCGAGTGGCTCGGGCCATTTCAGATCGGGCTAACCGGGGGAGAGCCCTTCCTCCGAAACGAGATCTTCGACCTTATTCGCGAAGCCGATCGCTTGGGGATTCGTGTCATCACGGTCACGAATGGTTCGCTGCTACCTGCCAGGCGGGTCGAGCAATTGCGCGAGGTTGCTCTGCTACCCGGGCGTCCCGTCGAACTCGTGTCGCTGTCGCTGAATCACCTCGATGCGGCGAAGCATAACGAGACGCGCGGCGTGGATAACTCGCAGCAGAAGATCATGGCGGCGCTCGATCAACTCGACTTCGAGAATAGGCCGTATCGCCTCACCTTCTCGACGATTCTGATGGGCTACAATATCGACCATGCCGCCGAGATGGTTCGCTTCGTGCGCGAACGCGGCATGGATGGCATCACTTTCCAGATTCTCTATTTCGAGAGCGGCAACTCCGGCTATGAACCTGGGTGGTTTACGAAGAGCCCGTTCTGGGACAGTGACCACGCGAAGATCGATCGCGGCATGGACGAGCTGATCCGCCTCAAGCGCGAGGGGTTTCCAATCACGAACTCGGCCGACCAGATGGAGTGGATGCGTCGCTACCTCAAGGACCCCGAGGCTCCGATCACGATTCCGTGCAAGGTGGGCATTGCAAACTTCGATATCGACTCGAACGGCGAGGTCCGCCTCTGCGATGTGATGGGTGCCGTCGGGAATGTGCGCGACACACCCCCGCGAGAATTGTGGGAAGGCATCCAGGCCAAGGAGCGTCGCAAGGAAATCCACGTCTGTGAGGCAGCCTGCCGCATCAAGACGTGCAACTTCCGACGTCCTCTGACCTCGATCATTGGCGAGCGCCTGCGTGGAGGCTGAATCCACGCCGCAGGTCGAAACGAAGCGGATCGCCGCGTGGGCCGCGTGCGTTGCCGTTATCGCGTTCCTGCCGATCCTCCGCATCCCATACGCCGTCGATAGCATTCCCCTGATCGCACAACCGGAAGGGATGCGTTCGTGGGGTGCGATCTCAGCGATCTTCGATCCCGCCCAGTACAATGGGCTGACCGGACAGTACACGTACCGACCCCTTCTCAGCCTGCTCTATCTCGTCGATATCAACCTCTTCGGCGCCAAGCCGATAATGTCGCACACAATCCAGATTCTCCTCCACGCGGGAAACGCGGCGATGCTCGCCATGTTGACCCTGCGTCTCGGGGCCACCGTGCGCACTTCATTCTTCGTCGCCGCACTCTTTGCGGCGCACCCCGTCGTGACAGAGGCCGTCAACTGCGCGGGATTCCGCGGGGACCTGATGGCCACGGCGAGCATGCTTGGCGCGGCGCTCTTCGCGTATCAGTGGGGGAGGGACGGCCGCATCCGACATGCTGTTGCAGCCACATCGATTTTCTTCCTCGGCATGGCATCAAAGGAATCTACGATCAGTGCCCTCGTGGTTGTGCCGCTTGTTGCGGGCATCGCGTCGCCTGTCGGGCGCCGCACGCGTCGTTCGGCGGCGCTCGCGGCGGCAATGCTCGCGACCGCCATTGCCTTCCTCGTCATCTGGAAGCAGTTCCATGCCCCCGCCGCGCCGTATGATCGTCTGGGCGGGAGCCTCCCTCTTGGGTTGGCGAACTTTGCGCGCATTTTCGCGGGAGTCTATGTGCCAACATGGTTCGCTCCGATCCACCTAAAGACCTTCCACGAGTTCGACATCTCGACGGGTTTCGATGCCAAGGTCGCCGCATCCCTCGCCGTGGTGGCGATCGTCGGATGCGTTGCGGTCTTCGCCTCCCGGAGGAGTCCGCTCTGCCTGCTCGGCACGGTCGTGATCGCGGCGGGCCTCGCACCGGTCAGCCAACTCATCGCCGTCCCGGATCCCGTGGCGGAACGATTTCTCTACCTGCCACACGTTGGATTCGCACTGTTGATTGGCGGCGTAGTTGCCCCCAGACTCGATGCGCTCGCGCCCGACAGGCGGACGTGGCTGCTGGTGCTGATGCTCGTCCTTGCGATCGGGCTGACGTGGAGACGGCACTTCGACTGGCGGGACGAGCGTTCGCTGAATCTTGCGAATTTCGAGTACGACCGCACGCCCTCCGAGTTCGGTTTGCAGACCATGGGGGTCCTCTACCTGACGCGGAACGCCCCCGGCGACATCGTTCGATCAAGCGACGCCGCGAAATCACTAAGGGCACGATTCCCGACGAACTCCGAGTCATGGCGCATTTCCGCACTCGCGGAGTTCAAGTCAGGCAACGCATCCGCGGCCGTGGAATACGCAACCCGGGCGGTCGAACTCGCGCCCGAGTCGCTCCTGGCGTGGCGAATCCTCGCCGCGGCAAGTGCCTCCGCTTTCGGAGCGGACGACACTCGAACTCTCGCAGCGAACTCGCGCGTCGCGGAACTTGCAAAGCGGGGAGGCACCGGCTCCTTCGCCGGGCAGGCAGGTCAATTCAGGTAGGCCGATGAATTTTTGAATGCCGCTTCGGTAGATATGGCGGTGCGGAGTTGTGCGATTCAGCGGTCTAGCGCGCCATTCAGCGCTCCGAAGAATTCCCGCATGCGCAGGTGCGATTTGACACCGGGTGAATCCTCGACGCCGCTGCTAAGATCGAACGCAAAGGGAAGCGACTCTTGGGCACGCAGCACGCCGACGACCTTCGCGATGTTCTCGGAATTGAGGCCACCCGCAATGAATGTCGGGCGGGAACGCACGACTTCCGCGGCCAGCAGGTGATCGAATACACGCCCGGTTCCACCGACCTGCTTCGCGCTCCACGCATCGAGCAGACAGGCCGGATGCGACATCGAGAGTTTGTGCGCGAGGCCGATGTCATCGATCCCTCGCACCGCAATGGCGGGGATGATCTTCGCAGATGGAATGATCTCGTGAGCCGCACTGACGGGGCCATGAATCTGCACCAGATCGAGCAGGCCATCCGTGAGCCAATGCGCGATTTCTTCGGCGGATTCATCCACAAACACTCCAACCAACTGCGGGCGAGTGTCACTAACGGGTGGGAGGAGACCCCGGATTGTTCGGACCTCATCGAGCGTGGCACGCCGCGGGCTTCTCGGCGTTAGCACGACGCCTAGGTAGGCTGCGCCGAGTTCGATCGCGAGCCTTGCGTCCGCTTCCCGGCGCAAACCGCAGATTTTCACTCGCGGGCGAGTAGGGGTTGGGGGGTTCAATAGTCGCGTTCCAGGTTGGGTTGTCGAATTCGCAGCAATCCTCTCGCGATTCAAAAGGGAGGACCAGACTTTACCGCAAGAAAGGACTCCGCGTCATGAAAAAATTCCTTATTGGGTGCACCGCCTTTGTGCTGGTGATCATGCTGCTGCTCGTCGGAGGGGCGATCTTCATCGGCGTGAAGACCAGGAACTTCATCAACTCCGTCGGAGAGAGTTCTGCATCGATCGAGAAGTTGAACTCGGATTATCCTTTCGCGAGTCCTGCCGCCCCGACCCTCGCGCCGGAGCAACTCGCACGGTACTTCCAGATTCGCGGCGAGTTGTGGCAAAAGGTATCGACTGATCCGGCGGTCACCGGTTTCTTCAGCAAGATCAAGGCAGCCCAGGGACCTGGTCAGGAACCGGACATCGGTTTTGGCGAGATGCTCGACGTTGCGAACTCAGCCAAGGACATCCTCGGTGATATCAGCGAGATCATGCGCAAGCACGAGATGTCCCCCGTCGAGTACCAGTACATCACGCAACAGATCTACGGAACGCTTGTGGAGGGGAAGAAACTCAACCTCGATGTCTCGACCAAGACGATTGATGCCATCAAGGACATCGTGGACACGACACCGGCTGGGCAGAACTCCGGTCAGGGTACGTTTGACGAACTCCTCGCCCCCGCGCTGAATGGCTTTGTTGCGAGCAGCGACATCCCTTCAACGGAGAAGCTGCTGGAGCCGTATCTGGACCAGTTGCTGAAGGACAAGATGCACTTTCTCGATCTGATCATCGCGGGCATCCGCAAGCAGACCGGTCGCAACGGTGCAGTCACATACACCATCGGCAATGAGCGCATCGACCTGCCGGCGCCGACGGAACCGGTTCGTGCAGAGGACGAATCCGCCGAGTAAGGCCCGCAATTCGCTACTCGATTCATTCATCAACGGGCGCATTGCGCACAGAAATGCGCCCGGAAATTTTCACCTTGTAGGTTACCGCGCGCATCTGGTAACCCGACGTGTTGGGTGATTCAATGTTTGGAGGGCGGGCTATGCAGCCTATCTGGCTGGCTCGCGTTTTCTTCATTCTGATTATGACGTGGAGCGGCTATTGGCTTGGCCGATCCAATAAAGCTATCCTCGAATTTACGGGCGTTGGGCTCCTATTCAGCATTTTCATCGTAGTTGTTGAACACAGCAGCCGCATCCTCTCTGCAAAGAAAATTGCGCTTTCGGTGCTCGGAGCTTTCTTCGGATTGGCCTTCGCGCGTCTCTTTTCGCCGATCGTACCTTCCTCGCTTTTCTCAGATCCGGAAGTTCCCCAATTCGCGTTCAGTCTCCTCTTCATGTACTTCGGTATCGTCATGGCGATGCGTCAGGCTGACCGCATTTCGCTCTCCCGGCTGCGCGTTTTCATTGGCGGGACCTCTGAAAACAGCATCTTGCTGGATACGAGCGCCATCATCGATGGCCGCATCGTGAAGCTCTACGAACTCGGATTCATGACCCGCTCGTCCATCGTTCCGACGTTCGTTCTGGACGAACTTCAACTCCTCGCCGATTCCCGCGACGCAGACAAACGCAACTATGGTCGGCGCGGCCTAGAGAACCTCGAGGAACTCCGCACGGTGGATCGCAGCCTTCAGATTTTTGAGAAGGATTACCCCGACATCAAAGGAGGCGTGGACCACAAGCTCATCGCACTCGCGAAGGAGATCGGCTCCACGCTCGTTAGCAACGATTACAACCTCTGCAAGATCGCGTCTCTGCATCAGGTCAAGTCATTCAACATCGTCCAGCTCGCCGCTGCACTGAGGCCGAACCTCAGCATCGGCGATCACCTCGCGCTCGTCATCCAGCGTGAAGGCAAGGAAGAGGGACAGGGAGTCGGACACCTCGAGGACGGCACCATGGTGGTCGTCGAACGCGGCCGTTCCCTGATTGGACAGCAGGTCAACGTGACCATCATCAGCATCGTGCAGACGAATGCTGGACGCCTCGTGTTTGCGCGAATTCCCAAGGATTACTCGCAGTCAGGCGAGGACGATCAGCCCTCGCAGACGCCCAAGAAGAGCGCCCGTATCGAAGCGGTCAACTGACGCAACTCCGCGTCAGATCAGGTGGGTGACGCGTAGGTGTGCAGCCCGCCGGCGAACCAGGGGTGATAGCTCACACCCAGCCAGGTTATCATCACGCAGGCGAATCCCAGCACACAGCAGGTGGCGCTGAGGCGACCCCTCCAACCCATCACGATGCGCGTGTGGAGGTAGATCGTATACACGATCCATGTGATGAATGCCCACGTTTCCTTGGGGTCCCAGCCCCAATAACGCCCCCAAGCCGTATCCGCCCAGACTGCGCCCAGCGTAATCCCGAGCGTGAGAATGGGCCACCCCACTTGCACGAGACGGTAGGCGAACTCCTCGGTCTGCTGCATCGTCATGACGGGCGTGTCGCCGAAAAGGCTCTCGCGCTTGAGGAGCGCCTTGATCAGATAGGCCCCCGCGAACATCGCGGCGAGACCGAAGGCCGCGTAACTCACCAGCATCATCGTCACGTGGATGTTGAGCCAGTAGCTGTTCAGCACCGCGCGCAGTGGATGAAGGCGCGTGTCGTGCAGGGGCATGAAGGAACTGCCCGTCAGGAGCAGGAAACCGAGGATCGTCGCGCCGAGGCCGAGCGCGCCTCGCTTGCTGACGAGTTCACCGAATCCTGCCATCAACATCGCCGCCCAGCTTACGAACGTGATCGACTCGTACATATTCGAAACGGGCATGTGCCCGGTGAGATAGAGCCGCGTGCCGACAGCCATCGTGTGGAACATGAAGCCCCCGAGGAAGAGCGCGGTCGCGGTCTTGCGCATCCATGGAGTGTTCCAGAAGAAATAGAACCCGTAGAGGATTGCGCAAACCAGATAGACCCACGCCGCAGAACGGAAGGGGCTGATGCGGAGGTAGAGGTTCTTGACGTGACGGCGCGTCTCGGAGGGATAGGCGCCCGTCTCTCGCGCGGCATCGAGGAACTCGCCGATCGCGCGGCCGATCATCTCAGCGCTTCCCGTGGCAAAGGACGCAGCGAGCGTCTTGTCGAGCACGCCGCCAGCGGTGGAAAGGCGCGTCGCACGAATCAATGTGGCGCCGGGCGCGACCCAGTCGCCGCGAATGTCTTCCGTGTTTGGAACGAGCAGAAGTTCTTCGTGCAGATGCCCGATCCGGTTCACGCGGTCAAACAACTTGGCGACCGCCTCCCCAAAGGGCTTCTCCCCTTCGTACCTCTTGAGGAGCTCCGCACGCTTCGCGATCGCTTCCGCTTTCGCTGCCGGGTTTTCGACGAGTTCGAGGATCGATTCCTCACTCAACATCGGTGTCGCGAGGTTTGAAAGCGCGAGGTCCCGATTCTTGAGCCGCGATACCTGCTCGGCGGCATTCAAGCGATCGGTCACAGCCTTCAATTCGTCGCGGAGGCGGAACGAATCCGCGGCTTCTGTTTGCAGCTTCGTGCGCCCCGGGTTCTTTGCGACGAACTCCGCGCTGATCCACTTGTCGGTCGCGCCGAGAATCTCCGCCACACGGGGGTGCTCGACCGGGAGGACGCGAGCCGTCCACCAAAGCTCCGGCTGGTAAACCATCGAGAGGAACGAGTAAATCGGATCCTGCCCGTGGATGCTTGTTCGGCCCGTGACCTCATCGAGCTTGATGCGCGCAGCACCGAGGAGCGTTTCTGGAATGCCATCGGTCATCACGACGATCATGTCCGCATTGTGCTCGCGCAGGGCGTCCTGAATCGCGGCGTTGTGCGGCACTGTCGAAAAGCGCGAGGCGGCGTCGGTCGAAAGCGTGCCCGCGGCATGCGACACCGTGGGCGTCAGCAACATGCCGATGGCCAGCAGCCCCAGCAGGATGGGGGAGAGGACTTTGTTGATCGTGTTCAAGGGGTCGTCAATGCCTGCGGATCTGAAATGGTGGGTTCGGAAGCTGCTGCCTTGCTCGCGTTCGGGTCCGAGGCAAGCAGCGTGCCCCGGCATGACAGTTCGGCCTCGCACTCGCGGAGGATGCGTGCGAGGGATTCGCGCGCGGTGAGCGAACCGTGTCCCCAGCGCGGGACCAATGCCACACGCAAGGTGCCACTCGTGGTATCGCGCAGCGCGTAGAATGCCTCATACCGGTTCGCAAAAGTCATCCCTGCGCCCAACAGGATGATGATCACGCCGAGCGTCGTATAGGCGACGGTTGGTTCCCGAATCACGGAGAGCACTGTGAGGTAACGTTGCGTCGGGCCGATGTTGATGACCTGAAAGTCCTTCTCTGTCCCGGTCGGCGCGGCGGCATCCGGCGCAGGGATGTCGTACGAAAGGGAACGGCTCCGTTCCTTGAGGAAGACCGGCAGAATCTGTGGCTCACCCTTTCCGTCGAGGCGTCTGGCCTCCACGACGAAACGCACCGCGCCCGGTTCCTGCCATTGGACGTCCTGAGCTCCCGCAGGGACTTGCACATCCACCAGGCTGAATCGATATGCACTGTTGCGCGTCGGGACTTCTGCGGCGAGTTCCGCGCTGAGGAACACCCATTCAGTCGTGTGTGGTTCGCCGTTGATGTAGGTGACAAGCTGTGCCGCCGGATTGTCTGGATCGTTGCTAAAGTTGATCGGCAGCTTCGTGTCGGGATCGATTCGGAAGTTCGGAAAAAACTCGACGATGGCGAACTCCATCGAGCCGGTACCCGCGCCGCCTTGCACGATGCCGTTGGCAAACGATGTCGTCGGGTCCTCGCGGTGGAAGATTTCCCAACGCGCCCCGGGCTCGGTGCCTGTCAGGATGACGTGATAGTCCGTATCGCCAATGCGCACCGGCACGGCGGCGGATGTGTCCGTTACTGCGATGCGTTCGCCAGTCGAGATTCGACGGATGTCAAAGTTGAAGCGGACCGGAGCGGTATCCTCGACTGCTTCATAGCCTGCCTGATGGAACTGGAGGCCATTCAGCGCGGTGCTATGATTCATGTCGAGCTGGCGCACCGTGACCTGAGAGGTGCTCGGGTCGGTGATTTCAATGAGAGAACTGAAGTACTTGGGCGAGCCAATGTTCGCGTGCTGGTCTTCGTCGAAGTCGAGAACGCGAATGTAGAGCCCGCCGGGGATTTCTCGCGCGCGGGTGTTCCGGCCACCGATCATCTGAGACTCGTCGATCGGTTCCCAGATGGCGTTCGAGTACTCACCTTCGGCGGCGATGAAACGACCTTCGCTCACGATGTGCCCGCTCTTCACGAGAAAGAATCGCACCAAGCCGGAGGCCAGGACCACGATCATCCCGAAGTGAATCACCGTCGGGCCCAGGCGCGAAAGCAGCCCACGTTGCGCGAAGTACGCACCACCTTCTTCGTGTGCGTACGTGAATCGTTTGCGCAGGAATGGGAGGACTTTGTCGATCTCCTCGGTTCCCTCGATCACCCCTCGCGGGGAGGACGAACCGGGCTCATAGAAGGACGCGCTGCGGCGGAATTCCTTCTTCCGCCAGATTGTGAAACTCATCAGCGTGACGTGCCACGTCGAGATGACGAGCTGAACTGCGAAGAGGGTCAGCAGCCCCGCAAACCACGGAGACTGAAAGACCATCTTGCGCGCCATCGGGATCTGATTGTTTCCGAGGGCCGCGTTGCTCGCGAAGCCCATCGTTCCCCAAACGCAAACCGCCCCGATGATGACGAGGAGCAGAATGCCCATCTTGAGAGACTTGAAGAACCGCCACGCCTTCAGGATGACCGAATCCAATCCCCCCAGAACCCGGTGGATCGTGCCGTCTCGGGAGGCGTCGGAGGACGTCTCGCCCTTCGGGGATGATTCGGAATGTTCCAACGAACGCGTGCCTGCTTCGATATTCAGGTGAGGGCGGGGAATTCCCCGCGCAAGCCAAGTAGCAAGGTTCTGGCCTGACACCCCCGGCGGTCAAGGGAGTGTGGCACTCCGCGCAGGCAACCGCAGAAAAAGATCGGGCCGCGATCACTCGCGGCCCGGTCGGTTGATTCGTGGTTTGGCTGCTTACCTGGCCGGAGGATCGATGATCAGGCTTGAACCGCCGCGCTTGCCGCCGATTGGGTTACGATCATCGGTCACCCACGTGTCGTTGACCATGTACCAGTACTCGTACGAGCCCGGGGGCAGGTCATACTGGATGCCGAAGTTGCCGTCGCCCTTCGGGAACATCTTCACTTCCGCGTAGTTCAGGAACTCAGCGATGAAGAAGCATTCCTTTACGTCGCGGTTGTAGTAGTTGAATGTGACCTTGTGCTTCCCGTCCGGCTGGAGCGGGCCGACCTCGGGGCCGGGCATGGGACCGACAACGACCGTGCTCGCCTTGCCGCCGAGTTCGTGCATGTACTTCGAGAAGCGCGCCGCAGGGTCAATGACGCGATTTCCGTCCACGAAGAACTGATAGTGATAGAGGCCGTCCGAAAGATAGAGGTCGATCCACCACCATCCCGAGGCATCCCGGTTCAACGGCAGGGTGTCCTGTTTCCAGTCGTTGAACTCGCCCATGACCGAGACGATGTAAGATGAAGGCGCTTCGATCTGGAGCCGGACGCGGCGCGTGCCGGGGCGCTCCTGGAGCACGAGGATCGACGGGTCGTAGGTGGCGCGGATTTCCTGCAGCTTGCCACCCGGCGCAGCGCTTGTCCCCGAACTTGTCGGGGCGGAGCGGGGAATGGCGCGGAGATAGTCCGGGAACTCGTGGGGGGGCTTGTAGCCGATGGCGCGGAAAAGCTCCGTGCCGGTGGGGGAGATGAAGATGATCGTCGGGACCTTGATGACCTGAAACGACCTCTGGGCATCGGCGTCCTTGGAGACGTCCACAGCGGCCAGTTCGAACTGCTTCATCTCGTTCACGATCGCGGACTGGCGGAACGTGATCTGTTCCATGTCGCGACAGGAGTAGGCGAATCGATTGTAGAGATAGAGAATCAGAGGCCGACCGGAGGCCTTGGCGTTCGCCAACGCGGCATTTCGATCCGGATTCCAAACGAGGGACTCATCGGAAAGCACGGCGCGTTCCTGCGCTCGCACTGTACTGGTCGCCAGGAAACAGGTGACCAAGACCAATAGCGCTAGACATCGAGGTATGGTGAACTTGAAGCCCACGTTGTGGCACTCCTTTCTACGAACTCTCTTCAGATTCGGTAAGGTCGCCTTGTGCGCCAACCGTTGCAATAGGAACTACGAGGGCAACGAGCGGAGGAAACGTTTGCTCACGCCGACAATCATCCGACCCAACCCATTACTTTCCGGTTTGGGGAGGATTTTCGCGACGAAGCCGTCCAGAGTGATAGACGATGGATGCCTTTTCACCCTTCTGCAGGGAGAACCCTTCGACGTAGTAGGTCGAACCATCCACCCATTCCCGGATCAAGGTCAGGAATTTCTCGGTGTCATTTGTCCAAGTCAGCGTGCCGCCCTCTTCCATGCGGCCCACGAACGTCTCGTTCCCGCCGACGCCACCGCTCACGCTGCGGAGGATCTGGCGCCCCAGGATTTCCTGCGTTCCCCGCCGTTCGACATTGGGGCCACCGGCACGGGCTTCGTCCCAGATCAACAACTGGGAGACGCCGTCCCACTCGCCGAACACGCGGGTCGCGTGGACCTGAGCGATGATGCTCCCCTCGGGGGTGGATGTCTGGATGGAGCCGGACCATTTGCCAGCCCATGGGGCGAACGGGTTGTCTTGACTGAGTGCGGCCGCCTGGATGCTCGCGCGCTCCCTCATTTGGCTAGCCTGCATGTTCATCAGGAGCAGAAGCAGCAGCCCACCGAGCGCGAACACCAGCAGGCGCCGCCAATCAATTGCTTTCACCCATCGCAAGATGGGGCGGTCAGACCAAAGGATGCCCGAAGGGGCGGTTTCTTTCATCAGGAGGCGGATGCTTGCCGTTGGCCGTTTCGGCCCGGATTGGAGGGTGACGCTTTCGCACCCTGTCCGAACGTTCCTAGTCCCTTCCCAGCCCAACGTCACGCAGAAACTTCATTCGCCGGCTGCTGCGACAGAGTTCAATCGCCGCCCTCGGCGGCGTCACCACGAGCGGGCTCCCCCCATGCGACGTCCCAGCCTCGGCGCGGTTTGTGATTGCGCAACCACGCCGCCGGGCGGCACCACTTTCCATGCCTTAAATCAGGGTATGTTCTGCTGTCGCAAGGCACCGCGTGTTTTTTCTCAGGGTGTCACGGCGGCAATCACATCGAATCGTCTCTCTATCGAAGGAGTTTTCCATGCTGTCTGCTCGTCCCAGCTTGCGATTGACCATCGCTTCGGCCCTCGCCATCGGGGTAATCGCACTGACCGCCTGTTCATCCGAGACCCCGGACAAGCCGGCCACCCCCACGGGATCCACTACGAGCAGTTCCGCACCGAAACCCACCACGGCCCCACCTGCCGAAACCACCAAGCCCGCCGAGGACACGACCGAGACCGCCTCGGCCGATGACCCCAATAACCCCTTCGCCAAGTACACCGAAGAGCCCGTCGTTGACGCATTCAACCTCGACGTTCAGGCCGGAAAGAAGGCCGAGCCCCGTCGCGGCGGCAAGCTGCGCGTCCGCACCCCCTCCGACTTTGCGAACCTCAACACGCTGATTACGACAGGCCAGCCAGAGCGCGTCGTCCTCAACCACATGAGCGACTCGCTCGTTGATATGGATTACTTTAGTTTCGAGAAGTACCCCGTCATCGCCTGGTACTGGCGTGAAGGCGATATCGTCAAACTCAAGGATGGCGAGCCGCAGATTGGCCGCATCCTCGAGAACAACGGCGAGGAGCTCACGTTTGTCCCCGATGCTTGGACTGCCACATACAACCGTTTCGACGTCGTCGATGGCGCCGAACTCAAGAGCGGCGACGGCTCGATCAAGCTCCGCGAGGAGAAGGGAGGAGCCACGATCACCGGTCGTCTCATGGTGCTCCCGAACACGGTCGAGGTGGACATGGCCTACGACCCCGCGCTTGCCGAGAAGAAGGTCACCATCAAGCTGGCCGACCTCGACACGTATGTCGATTCAGACTCGGCCGCCAAGACGCCCGAGCCCTACGCCAAGCCGCACTGCGCCTATGAGTTCTACATTCGCGATGGCGTGACATGGCACGACGGCGCGCCATTCACGGCAGGCGACATCAAGTTCACGTATGACGTGATCCAAAACCCCGAGACCGACTGCGCCCACCTGCGTTCCGTTTACAAGGACGTGCAGAAGGTCGATGTGATCGCCGACGGCAAGGGTGTCCGCGTTATCAATTCAAAGCCGTACTTCAAGGCGATCGACGCATTCGGCTTCAGCATCGGCAGCCGCTACACGATTCCCAAGCACATCTTCAAGCCGGAGCAGTACGGCAACGACTCCTCCGGTTTCGCGGAAATGTTCAACACGCACTCGTACCGCAAGGCGCCGATCCTCACAGGTCCCTACAAGTTCAAGGAGTGGAAGCAAGGAAACTATGTGACGATGGTCCGGAACGAGGACTACTGGGCGAACAAGCTCCCCCAGGGTTCGATCCCGTTCTGGAACGTCGAGCAGCCCTATCTGGACGAGATCTCGTTCATCGTGATCAACGACAAGCAGGCGTCAGTGAAGGAGTTGGAGAAGCAGACCCTCGACTGCGACGTGGACATCGAGCCGGATACGTGGCTCCAGCCGGACACGCAATCGGACGCCTTCCGCAAGATCATGACCCGCGCCGAGCGCAACAGCTTCGGTTACGTCTATATCGGGTGGAACCTCAAGAACCCGATCTTCCGGGAGAAGGAGACCCGCAAGGCGCTTGCGATGCTCATCCCCCGTGACGAGATCGCCCGAGACCTGCACGACGACCTCGCCGAGCGCGTCAACGGGCCGATGTACTTCAAGAGCCCCGCGTACGACCCGACGGTGCCATTCATCGACTATGACCCCGAAGGCGCCAAGCGCGTCCTCCGCAAGGCAGGATGGAACGATCGCGACGGCGATGGTATTCTCGAGAAGGAAATCGACGGCAAGGTCGTGCCGTTCCGCATCCGCTACATGTACCACGGCGCACGCGACTATCATCAAAAGATGGCCGACGTGATCAAAGAGAAGCTCGGCCGCGGTGGCATCGACGTGGAACTCCGCAAGCTGGACTGGGCGATTTTCTCCGACACCGTACGCGACAAGGACTTCGACGCCGTTCGTTTCGCTTGGAGCGCCGACATGGATCCGGACATGTTCCCGATCTGGCACTCCTCTCAGATGATCGAGAAGGGCGACAACTTCGTCTCCTACAGCAACCCGCGCGTTGACCAGCTTTGCGAGATGATTCGCCGCGAGTTCAACCCGATCAAGCGTTGGGAGATGGGGCGCGAGATGCACCGCATCATCTACGAGGACCAGCCATACTGCTTCCTCTTCAACTTCCAGGAACTCTACTTCTTCCATCGCAACTTCCAGGGCGTGAAGCTCTATCCGAGCTCCTATCCCCACAACTTCTCGGAGTGGTTCTGGGCCGGCGATCCGCCCCCCACGGCGCGCTCCGGCGCACTCGCGACAGCCAAGGGAGGCTGACCCGACTCGCGTGCTCAGGTACCTCGTCAAACGCATCCTCCTGATGTTCGTGACCCTGTTTGGGATCACGCTGATTACATTCATGCTGACTCGTTTGACGCCAGGCGACCCGGCCGCGAATCGAGTTTCCCCCGGCGCCGGTGGCAACATGCGCGCGCAGGGCGGGTTCGATGATCTTGTCGAGCAGAACCGACGAAATCTCGGTCTCGACAAGCCATACGTTCTAAACTTCAACTTCGAAGACCGCACTTATCTCGCCGAACGCGCCCTCGATGACTTCCTCAAGGTCGAGAAGCTCTGGCAGGACGTCGGTTCGAAGGCGCTCACGCGCACGAACCTGATCGCACTCGAGCCCGCTCTGCGCCGCTACGAGGTCATCGGCACGCCCAATGCCCCCAAAGTCGTCGACTCCAAGGGCAAGCCGGCGAACATGCGCCCCAATGAAGAGGCAAGAGCGGAACTCGCCAAGCTCTTCCCAAGTCTTGCGCTCAGCGAAGCCCCGTCGGGTCCCAAGATGTCCCCCGACGAATCGCATGCCTACTGGAAGAAATGGTACGAGGAGAACAAGGCCCGCTTCGAAGATGACGCGGTACGCGCCACAGTTGCCGATTACCTCGACGGTCGTCTGGACATTGCCGCCGTGCGGTCATGCGGCGGCTTCGCGATTCCCTACCTGATCAAGTCGATCGACGATCCAGAGAAGGGGCTCCTTGCGAACGATGCGCTGACGGCCATCACGACGTTCAACTTCCTGACATCGCCTGATTCATGGACGGGTGCCAACGGCGCACAGAACGAACGCGAACGCGCCATCGCCCGCTGGGAGTCCTTCTGGCGCCGCGATCGTCCAAGGTATGTCACCTATTCGCCGATCGGACACTTCGCCAACATCTTCCTCAACAGCCAGTTCGGCTTCTGGGTCAAGCAGGTCGCCCTGTTCGACTTCGGGGATTCCTATCGCAACAAAGTCCCCGTGCTGGAGCTCATCAAGGAACGCATCCCGCGCTCGATGCTGATCTCCGTGGCTTCGATCATGATGGCGTACATCATCGCGATTCCGGCGGGTATTTTCTCCGCCGTGAAGCGGTACACGACCCCCGACCGCATCATGACGTTCACGTTGTTCCTCCTCTATTCGCTCCCTTCCTTCTGGGTCGCGTCGATGTTGATCATGACAACGACCGGCGGTGAGCGATTCCCTGATCTATTCCCCACGCGAGGCATTGTCGGTGACGGATTCGAGATGGGGACGACGGGCGTTTCGACCTGGGATTCGATCAAGAGCTACGCACATCACATGGTGCTGCCCGTGTTCGTTCTGACCTACGGCAGCGTCGCGTTCATCTCGCGACAGATGCGCAGCGCGATGCTCGAAACCGTGAAGCAGGATTACGTGCGCACCGCGCAGGCCAAGGGCGTCTCTGAGTTCTCCGTGATCTTCAAGCACACGCTTCGCAATTCGCTGATCCCGATCATCACGATCTCGGCAGGCATCCTGCCGGAGCTGATCGCGGGAGCCATCATCGTCGAATCGATCTTTACGATTCGCGGGATGGGTCTTCTGACCTTTGAGGCGATCACCTATCGCGATTATCCGATCATCAACGCGGTGCTCTTCTTCTCGGCGGCGTTGACGCTGATCGGGATTCTGCTGGCCGACCTCTGCTATGCGCTCGTCGATCCGCGCATCAGCTACGAATGAGGGTGACCAAGCCATGAGCGCGGAAGGAACCGCACCCACCCCGACCCCGGCAACCCAGGGCCCGAAGGACGCACAATCCTACTGGTCACTCGCCATACGTGACTTCAAGAAGAACAAGATGGCGTTGGCGAGTCTTGTTCTCATCTTCCTCGTTGTCTTCACCGCCGTCCACGTTCCGTTCATCGCAAATGACAAGCCTCTCATGATCAACGCCGTCATCATGGACGACTTTGAGAACGAGATGTTCCTCGCGCACGAGGCGATGACGAAACTGATATCGAACGCAGGTGCGGATTCCGATGTGAGCGAGGAGTTCCTCGGCCGTTTCGAAACCCGCGTGGACAGCATGCTGGAGCACCTGAGTGCCGAAGACGCGTCCGCTCTCGAGGCCGTTCGGAAGAGCGTGCTCGACGCGACCTCGGGAACCTTCGCCGCCGAGGGGATGGCTGCCGCGCTGACGGACTACGAGGCCCGCTTCTACGACACGACGCCTACCCTCAAGAAGCGCCAGACCTATCCTGTGTTTCGCACGCTCAGTGTCGGGGAGATCTGGTTCCTGACGGCCTTTTGGCTCTCCCTGCTTCTGCTCACGGTGCTGAGACGTTTCGCCCGCAAGTTCTCCACATTCGTGCTTTCCGTCCTCGTCGTTTCAACGGTCGTTTCGACAACGATCCGCAAGGTCTACCCGGATGTGACGGACACGAAGAACTATCGCGCGATCATCACTGCGGACACTTTCGCCGGGAAGGTCGTCCGCACTCCGATCCCGTTTGGAGAGAACGAAAATCTGCTCTCGCGTTCTCGCACGGCACCCAGTTTCGCCGAGCCGAACATCCAGCGTGAGGCAGGGAATCCCCCAAATCCGCACCTGCTCGGCACGGACACGAACGGGCGCGACGCGCTGACGCGCATGATCTATGGTTCGCGCGTGGCGATGCTGATCGGCATTTTCGCCGTCGGACTCTACACGACGATCGGCATCACCATCGGCGCCGTGGCCGGGTACTTTGGGGGATGGGTCGATCTCATCGTTTCTCGCGTGATCGAGGTCGTCATCTGCTTCCCATTCCTGATGGTGATCCTCTCGGTTCAGGCATTCCTGTCCCCCGACCTGCTGAACATCATCCTGACCCTGGGCGTCCTGAGCTGGACGGGGGTGGCGCGCCTTCAGCGCGGCGAATTCCTGCGCCTCATAAACATGGACTTCGTTTCCGCCGTACGCGCGCTTGGCGGTTCCAATCTCCGCATCATCTTCCTACACATTCTCCCAAACGCGATGGGGCCGATCTTGGTTCTGATCAGCTTCGGAATCGCGGGCTCGATCCTCGTCGAGAGCGCACTCAGCTTCCTCGGCTTCGGCGTGCCGCAACCGATGGCAAGCTGGGGAGACCTGCTCAACAACAGCCGCTCCGACCCCAAGGGCCTGTGGTGGCTGACACTCTTCCCCGGTCTGGCGATCTTCATGACCGTGACCTGCTTCAACCTCATCGGCGAAGGCGTGCGCGACGCGCTCGATCCACGCCGCGATCAGTGATCCGGCTGAGTGGCGCGCGCGGTTGAGCTGCGCGCGCCCTCTCCGGCTCCATCGACAACGCATCGCATCTCAGATAGATTCGCTCGGTCCCTGATCCGCAGGGGAGCCGCCGCGCCCTCGCATCGCGCGAGATGATTCCTTGTTGCAGCAGGCTATCAAGCCATCGCCCAATTGCCCGCCGCCAATCGTCCGTGGAAAAATGTATGTTCTGAGCTGTCGTGAGAAGCTCGTCGCCGGAGCGGAGAGAGTAGTCGCTGGGGTAGTCGCATTCGCGGTCTTCCTATCCGTTTGCGGAGCACTGATCTTCCCCACGTAAGGGGTACCACCGTTGGATTTCAAGCGGCAGCATCAGTCCTTCAAGGTCGGTGACACTCGAGCTGCGATACGTTCAAATGTGCTGCGCTTCGACTTCGAGTCGCTATCCGCTTTCCGCGACTCGTTCGCCACGGAGACCAGTTTCCTCGCCGCCCGGCCTCACCTCGATCTCTACCTATCGGTCGAATACGACGCTGCCGGACGGGTGACCAGGATCGACTACCGCGACTGAACGTGGGCACTTGCCCACGCTGCCCCGCAGATTTTCTCGCAACTCTTCCCCTTGATTCTCTAACCCCCCAACTCCCCCAACGGCAGGACGCGCTCGCGGGGAACTCCGCGCGTGCAGTCCAATCGTCGGAGTCGTCGTTGTGCCACGAGTTCCCTCCCGACTTCTCGCCCTCGCAACTGCCACGTTGCTCGGCGCCCTGCCCTTGGCCGCCTGTGCACAAGGCGAAGCGCTCCCTCCTCCCTCCAAGTCGGCTTCCTCGAGGTCCAAGTCTAAACCCGCTGCCGCACCGCGTGCGGAATGGCGCGGCGTGTGGATTACGCGCTTCGAATGGACCACAGGAAACGCCGCCCAAATCAAAGCGCGCATCAAGACGATGATGTCATCGCTCGGGCGTGGGAACTTTAACGCGGTCGTGTTTCAAGTCCGCGGACAGGGTGACACGCTGTATCCGTCCAAGCTCGAGCCTTGGTCATCGACGATTCCCGGTGACCTGCGCAAAGAAGACCCGGTCGCCTACGCCATCAAGGAAGCGCATCGGAACAAACTCGAGTTCCACGCGTGGCTGAATCTGCTCGTCATCTGGCAAAGCCGCGAAAAGCGGAACCCTTCTGACATGAACCATCCGTTCTATCGTTTTGCGAATCCGAAGGACCCCAGGCGAGCTCAAGGGGTCATCTACAAGTCCCCCGGCGTGCCGCTGATTTACGGGGATTCAGATTATGTGTGGCTCACCCCTGGCAATCCCGCCGTCGAGGTGTACGCGCGCCAGGTCACGATGGATTTCGTCGAGCGTTACGCGGTCGATGGTCTCCATTGGGACGACCGCACGGCCATGCCCAACGGAGAATCGCACGACCCTGTTTCACTCCCGCGATTCCGCGGGCGCGGCAACCCCGACGCGATCCAAAGCCTCCGCGAATGGCAACGCGATCAGTTGACGCGCGTGCTATCGAACATCTACGTCGCCGCCTCCACGCGCCGCCCGGCCATCATCGTCAGCGCATCCCCCTTCGGAATCTACGACAAGACGCGCATTCCCGATTATGGGAAGTACAAAGATTGCGTGCACGATTTTAACACCGACGGCGAGGCGTGGCTGGAGCTCGGGATCATCGATGTTCTGATGCCGCAGATCTATTGGAAGGAAGGCCCACCCGGGCCGAGTTACTCGACGCTGGTGCGCGATTGGATGCGCCACAACAAGTCTGGCCGGCCAATCTGGCCCGGTTCTGCGCTCGGGAACTATGGCGGGACGCAGCCTCTCGAATCCGTTCAATCCAAGTACGTGGAGCTGACCCGCAAGCTCGGCCTCGGTGGGAACACCTTTTTTAGCTATACCGCCGCGAAGGATTCCGAGTGGATCGGCGCGGCGAAGTACATGTACCCCTCCAAGGCGCACGTCCCCAAGCTCTCGTTCAAGACATCCCCCAAGACCGGGCAAATCATGGGGCACGTGCGGTCCTCGACCGGCGCGCCGGTAATGGATGCTTGGGTGCGCATTTCCGGGCGCCGATATACCTACCTCTCAAGCGCGGACGGCTTCTACGCCATGCCGTCCATCCCTCCGGGCAAACATTCGATCACGTTCGAGTTCGACAACGGGATGCGCATGACGCGTGAGGTCAGCGTGAGTGCGGGCAAGACCGCCACGCTCAACGTGACCCAACCCGTTCCCCAGCGTCCTCCCTCGAAGAAGAAGTAAATCCCCGGGGGAAACCAAACCTGGGAGGGCGCACTGGAGCCATTTTATCAGGTACTTCGCACGCGAATCGGCGACGCGAACCTTGACCCGCGCGCATCCCCACGTAGGCTCTTGGTTTCAATCACACGTTGCCGGTCCGAGGGTGAAATCCGCCCCAGACTGCTCCATTGGAGATGGACTCGATGAAACTTCGAATCAGCAAACCCATTGGCGCCTTGCTCAGCATGGCGCTGTCCCTCGCGATGTTGCTTCCTGCTTCGCTATCCGCACAGGACGCGGCAGCCAAGCCGACAGGCGACCCGATCGTGATCGGCGTCGGCGCACCACTGACTGGCCGCAGCGCCGCCTTCGGCGTTCAGGTCCGTTACGGCACGTTGCTCGCCGAAAAGGAAATCAACGCACGCGGTGGCCTGCTGGGCCGCCCCGTGAAGATGCTGATCAAGGACGACGCATCGGCGGCCAATGACGCTGCGCAGATCGCCAACAGCTTCGCCGATGACAAGAGCGTCGTCGCCGTGGTCGGGCACTTCAACTCCGACTGCTCGTCCGCAGCGAAGTCGATCTACACCAAGGCCGGCCTCGTCATGTTTTCGCCCGCCTCGACCAACGTGGCGATCACGCAGAATTCCGACTTCGTCTTCCGCAACATCTTCAACGACCGCGACCAGGGCTATGCACTCGCGCGATTCGTGCACGAGGGCCTCAAGCTCAAGAAGGTCTCGGTGCTCTATGAGAACGACACTTACGGCAAGGGCCTCCGTGACGACTTCCTCGTGAAGGCAAAGGAACTCGGAATCGAAGTGTTGAACGACATTTCGTACGAGACCGCGGCGACGGATTTTCGTCCGCTGATGCAGCAGATCAAGAACTCCAAACCCGACGCGATCATCACCTGCGGCCTCTACAAGAGCGGCGGCACGATCGCTCGCCAGACGCGTGAACTCGGCATCCGTGCCGCGCTCATCGGCGGCGACGGCATGTTCGACAACGAGCTCGCCAACGTCGGCGGCAAGGCGGCCGAGGGATACTTCGCCTCGGCGCCGTTCGTCGTTGATGGTGCTGGCGAAGCCGCCACGAAGCTCCGCGACGATATCAAGGCTGAGTTCGGCGAAGACGGCAACTCGTGGGCGGCGCTTGCCTACGACGCGACGAACATCATCGCCAAGGCGATCGAGAATGCGAACAGCACCGATCGCACGGCCATCCGCGACGCCATCGCTGCGATGAACTCGATCGAGACGGCGTTCCCCGGCGTGACCGGCAAGACGTACTTCAACGAAGAGGGCGACACGGTGAAGCGTGTGCTCTTCGCTCAGGTCAAGGACGGCCGTTTCCAACTCGCAACGACGCAGCTTCCGGAGTAATGGCCGCACCGGGGGAAACATCCTCCGCCGCGGCAAAACCAAGCCCCGCCCGGTGGAGCCTCAAGGCGCTCTCCGGGTGGGGCTTGGTCGTCTTTTTCTTTGCCTTCGTTGCGTTCAACGCGGGGCTGCAACAGTTCCTGACCTTCCTCTTTCTTGGTCTGCCACAGGGTGGCATCATCGCGATGATGGCGATGGGCTACTCGATGGTTTACGGGATCATTCTCCTGATCAACTTTGCCCACGGCGAGGTGTTCATGTTCAGCGCGTTCCTGACCTTGGCGCTGATCGTGCCCATCGATTGGACTGGGCCCTCCTGGCCCAAATCGATGGCGATTTTTATCTCGGTCATCGCGTTCTGCGTCGCGGTCGCGCTTTGGGCAGCCACCCAGAATGTCATCCGCAGCAAGCCCGCCCGAGTCGCCGTATCGGCGGGCGCAACGGCTGCGATTTGCGCGCTTCTTTGGTGGATGATCCAGCGCCCCGTTCACCTCGTGATCGCGTTGCTGACCTCTGCGGCGATCACTCCCGCGTTCGGTGTCACGCTGGATCGCATCGCCTATCGACCACTGCGCAACGCGCCGCGACTGATCCCCCTGATCACGGCCATTGGCGTGTCGCTCTTCCTGATGAACTTCGCACAGTTCATCTTCGGCACGCGAGACTATCGCATCCCGGACGAGCGCGTCCCGACCATCCTCGCCCCCTATTACCCCTCGTGGGACGAGCCTGAACCCGTCGGCATGTGGAACAAGCTGGTCGAGACGCGGACGCTCGAAATCCCCATCGGCAAGACTCCCTACGGCGATCCGAATTTCCTGAGCATTCCGCTCACGGACCTCATCATCATCGCGCTTTGCATCATCATGATGCTTTGCACCACGGCGTTCATCCAGGGCACCAAGACGGGCACGGCGATGCGAGCCTGCGCGCTGGATCAACGGATGGCGCGCCTGGTCGGCATCGACGTGGACCGCACCGTCGCGATCACTTTCGCGGTGGGTTCGATGCTCGCGGCAATCGCCACACCGTTCTATGTGATCAAGTATTCCCCCATCAATCCGACGATGGGTTACATTGTCGGAATCCTCGCGTTCAGCTCTGCCGTGCTCGGTGGCATCGGCAACATCCGCGGCGCGATGGCCGGCGGGATGCTGATCGGCGTGATTTACAACTTCGTCCCGCTGTTTGAGACGACGGCAGATTGGCCGTTTTTCAAGTGGCTCGCGACGCTATCAATGTTCGAGGGGCGCACCGACTGGAACATCTTCGCCGGCATCGGCGAATGGCGCCTCGGAATCGCGTACATCTTCATGATCCTCGTGCTGATTTTCAAGCCACAGGGCCTCCTCGGCAAGGCAGCCGCCGCGCGCCGCGCCTAAGGCCACGCCCCTTCTGATCGTCGCATCCGGCTCCTGCGACACGTCCGCTCTTGACCGTTCCGCGCGAAGCGTAAGAGTAACGCAAGGCGCGATCATGTCTGTTCTCGACAAGGATGCATCATGGAATTGTGGGCGGTCATTTTCTCCGCACTTGCGGCATTGGCAGCGATCATCGCCGCCGTTGGCGCGTGGCGTTCCCGCACCGGGTCTCAGAACCAGGAGGTCCTCGACCGGCTGAACGCCCTCGAGACCCGCACCGTGCAGGAGTTGGATCGCCTGCGCGCCGCATCGGAGAGTTCCGCCCGCGAGGCGCTCGCCGCTGGCGCGAGCGCGCAGAAGGAACTCGCGCTTCAACTCACCGGGCGCGTGGATGACTCCTCCAAGCAGCTCCTCCTGGATTTGGAGAAGCGATTCCAGATCGCAGCTCAGTCCACGAGCGAAGCACTCGCCGCCGGTCGCAAGAGCCAGGACGAGCGGCTCGACGCGGTCGAACGCACATTGCGCGAGTCGCTGTCCTCGTTTCAGAAGTCGCTCAATGAATTGCAAAGCGGCGTGATGCGGGAAATGCAGGAACACGGCAAGCAGCAGGCGGAGGCGACATCACTCCTGCGCGAGCGGCTCCTGACCTCCGTCGACGGATTCAGCCTTCGCCTCAGTGAATCGCTCGAGAAGAGCGCCCAGCAACAAAAGCAGGCGAACGTGGACGCCCGCAAGGAGCAGGGGGAGGCGCTGGCGGCGCTACGCAAGGCAACCGAGGACGGAACCAGCGCGCAGCAACGCGCGTTTGGAGAATTGCGCGAGGCGATCACGACCTCGATGGCTGCCTTGGGACAGGCACAACAAGTCGCGGCGCAGCATCTTGAGGGGAAGGTCCTGGAAAGCCTCGAGAAGATCCGCACGGACAACACCGAGAAGCTGGAGAAGATCCGCGCCACCGTCGAAGAGAAACTGCAATCCACGCTCGAGGCGCGCCTCGGCGAATCGTTCCGCATCGTGAGCGAGCGACTCGAACGGGTGCACACTGGCCTTGGCGAAATGCAAACCCTCGCGAGCGGCGTCGGCGAGTTAAAGCGCGTCCTGACGAACGTGCGCAGTCGCGGCACCTTTGGCGAAGTCCAACTCGGCGCACTCCTCGACGAGATTCTCACTCCCGCGCAATTTGAACGGAACTGCGCGACGAAACGGAACTCGAACGAACGTGTCGAGTTCGCGATCAAGCTCCCGGGGCGCGACGACGAAGGTACGCCGGTCCTGATCCCCATCGACGCGAAGTTCCCGCAGGAAGACTACCACCGCCTGCTCGACGCGTGGGAGGCCGGAGACGCCGCCAAACTCGAGGTGGCGCGCAAAGGTCTCCGCGCACGCCTCATCTCCGAGGCCGCGACCATCGCGGAGAAGTACCTCGATCCACCGCACACGACGGACTTCGCCGTCCTCTTCCTCCCGATTGAGGGGCTGTTCGCTGAGGCTCTTCGTCTGCCTGGGCTGATGGATGAAATGCGCAAGCACCGCGTCATGCTCGCGGGGCCGACCACGCTTACGTCGATTCTCAACAGCCTGCAGATGGGCTTCCGCACGCTCGCCATCGAACAGCGCAGCAGCGAGGTTTGGAAGGTACTCGGCAGCGTGAAGACCGAGTTCGGCAAATTCGGGGCTGCGTTGGAACAGGTTTCCAAGAAGCTGACCGAGGCTCAGAACAAGATCGAGGATGTCGGTCGCCGCAAGCGCGCCCTCGACCGCAATCTCCGCAACGTCGAGGCCGCGCCAGACGAGGCCGCGTCACTTCTGCTTCAGGAATCCGATGGGGCGGAAGACGAACCCTGAAGCCATGCGAAGGGACTCGTTAATTCGGATACCCGATCAGGTAGAGCCCAAAGGAATCGTTCGGCTTCAGATTCGTCACGGGGATGCTTTGAGCTGCCGCCCATTCGAGGAGCGGCACGACCTTGTCGTGGTCTCCGATGATATAGAAAATCGTCACGGCGCCGTAACGGTCGATCAACGCGCGCAGGAACTCCTCGTTGAGCGTTCGCGTCTTTGCGTCGATCAGCCAAGTCTCATGCGGGCGTCGGCCATCCCACGGCGCGCCAGTCGCAACGAATCCCGAGGGTGGACCAACGTCCCCCCACACGAACTGCACAAGATGGCTGTCGTCCTCGTACCTGCGAACTCTCAACAGGGGACAAATCGGAACATGAAGATGTTGCTCCATCCTCAAGAGGACCCTCGCCCCGGCGTTGGGCACGGCGCTTTGGAACATGGGCACATGAAAATCGCGCAGCACTTCCCCCGCACGCTGCGCGTTCCGTGTTTGCATCTCGATGAGAGCGACTCCCTGAGGAGGGCGCGCGATGGCTCGCATCAAGCTCGCGTCCTCCATCCAAAACAACAGGTCCGACGCGAGAAACGCCGCGAGCACAGCACCGACTCGGCCGATGCTCTTAACCCACGCCGTCTCGCTCGCGAGGGCGAATCGAAACAGTCGCTCTGCTCCGACCATGCCCGCCGTCACGAGCAACGCAAAGTGCATGAAATGAAATCGCAAGTCGTGAAAGAAGTAGAAGATATGGAAGGTCAGATTCACCGCGAATCCAACGATCGCAAAGACACAGAACCAGCGGCGTAGTGGCGTCGCATTCGGCTCATTGTTTCTCGATGGGAGCACCGAGATGATCGAGAGCAGCACCAGAAACGGCATGACCGGATAAGTGGATCTGGATAGTTCCAACAACTTCCCGACCAGGGACTCGGCCAAGCGCTGGCCCATCGGTGGGGCGTAGGGGAAATCGTAGCTCGGTTCGAACATCGCATTCCACGAGACCACGCTCTTGTCGTGCATCCAGTGAGGATAGTTCGTCAGCCCCCAGTAGCCCTGCACCAGCCGATTGTACGCAATACACAGCAGGGGAGTCGTCGCCGCGCCGATCAGGCAGGCTGTCAGCGCGCCGCTCCGCTTGCCCGGCGCGACTCCGAGGATCACCGCAAGAATCGGAATGCCGACGAAGGGCAGCAGAGAGGGACGCATGCTCATCGGCGCGGCACAGAGCGCGGCTGAGACGAGGATCGCGCCCAGAAGCCCCACACGCAGTCGCGGCCGATCCCATTCACCTTCACGCATCGCGATTCGTGCAAACCAAACGGCCATCGCTGCGCCAAGGAACAGCGTCAGGCTCATCGTCGATTCAGGCATCAGCGATCGCCCGAGGCGCACGCTCTGATAGGATAGCATCACGAAGATCATCGTCGCGATTCGCGTGAGCGGATGCGTGCCCAACCCGATCAGCATGACCCAGAACGCGAGAATCGTCGCAATCATCGCGACTTCAGAGTAATCGACGAACGACTTCATTCCCTGCCCATCAAGGAAGACGTACGCCGCTTGTAAGATCGGATGAATCGGGTTGTAACGCGATGGGTGCAACTCGTGCGCCACCGCAACCATCGGCGAGCGATGCGCATTCAGCGCGAATGCCGTCCAGCCGTACTCGACGCCATCGGGGCCGGGATACAGGAGGTGCCCGTTACTGTACAACTCGGGCTTCGTCACCGAGTGATACATGAAAAGGATCACGACAATGGCGACCAGTTCGAGAACCCATGAGACGGCACGCTTCCTCCACGCCGGAGGCTCCGGGCTGCCGTGCGCTTCGGCGTTGAGGGGTTCTTCCTTGATCATTTGCGAATGCAGTTTCCCAAGCCTGCGCGCAGATCGTCCAATCTGGATTCACTCGGCGCAACAGGGGGCATTCTCCCTTGTACCTCTCGTGTGAACGACGGCAGATCGAAACACTCTCGCCTCGCCAGGGCACCACTCGTGTCGGTACCGAAACAATCCGAGCCCTCACTTGGGTATGTGTTCCTAGTCTTCTACTTCGGCCGCATGCCGTGGGCCGTCTTGATCGCGTTGTGCGCTGCGTCCGCCCTTGTACCCATTCTGTTCACGCCGCTTCAGTCGGTCGCCAACCAAATGGCCACGGCGGTGATGGGTACTTCCGCGTTTCCGCGCAGCCTACTCCTCATCATGATCTACACGCCGACGTTCGCCGTTTACGCATCAACGAATCTGGCCACCTTTGTCTTCGGGAGCAGGCTCCGCACGCTCTTTCGGTCGAGCTTCTACCGAATCGATTTGCAGCAGACTCCACTGACGCGTGCTCAGCTGTTCGACTCCTTGGCGTCCATCGCAGTGCCATCCTCGATCGCCATCGCCGTCGGCGAGATCATCGCGAGCACCATCTCGCAGATCGTCCGATTGGGAGGCGTATTCGCATCCGGATTTCGTCTGGAACTTGCGCTCTACCCGCGCCTTTATCGCATCGAGGCAATGGCGGGTGTGCAGTTCGACTTTCTCCAGATACTCTTCGCGGGAATCACCTTGAACGTGGTGCGCGTGTTCGAGATCGCGCTTCTCCTCCTAGCGGGAACGTTCGCGTTCGTCAGTACGTTGCGCATCGAAGCGGCGTTCCTCCGCACGTGTATGGCGGTGCTTTTCATCGCAGGTCTCAACGCTGCCATCACCATACTCCACACTGAAACCCTCCTCCCATTCGATGTCAGCATAGCTCGGAAAGGTTTCGTTGTGGACACACAAGTGTTCATCGATTTCGCATTCACACTGTCGCTGTTGAACTTCCTGACGAGCGCTATGCGCACGCGGTTCATCTCCGCGCCCCTCGCGATCGAACAAGACCCCTAGAAACACGCTGGGCGGCACCTTTCGATGCCGCCCGGAGTTGAAGCGCGTACTCGCTGGTTCCGCGCTTAATACGCCCGCGCATACAGCACGCGATACTTCGCCGGCTTGCCGGAGAATATATCGACATCGCCCGGCTGGACCTCGCCTTTCGGGCCGAGGGGCACGCAACGCACTGTGGCTTTCGTCTCTTCCTTGATCGCGGTTTCGGTTTCGGCGGTGCCGTCCCAGGGCACATAGAGGAACCCGCGCTTGTTCTCGAGCACGTCCTTGAACTCGTCCCATGTTTTCGGCGAGTGCGTGTTCGCCTCGCGGAACTTGAGCGCGGCGTCGTACATGTCCTTCTGGATCGAGACGAGCGTCTGGCGCGCATACTCGACGACTTCCCCGTCGGGCACCGCAGTCTTCTCTCGGTTGTCGCGGCGGACGGCGGTCACGACACCCTTCTCGAGGTCCTTCGGGCCGAGTTCGATGCGAATCGGAACGCCCTTGACTTCCCACTCAGTGAACTTGAATCCGGGGCGGAGCGTGTCGCGCAGGTCTGCGCGCGCGCGGATGCCCGCGGCCTTGAGTTCGGCAACGAGTGACTTCACTTTTTCGTTCAGCGTCTCTTCCATGCCGGACTTGTAGATCGGCACCACCACGACCTGTACCGGGGCGACGCGCGGCGGAACCTTGAGGCCGTTGTCGTCTCCGTGCGTCATGATCAGCGCGCCGATCAATCGCGTGGAAACGCCCCAACTGGTCGTCCAGCCGAACTTCTCCGTGTTGTCCTCATCGAGGAATTTGATCCCAAAGCCCTTGGAGAAATGCTGGCCGAGGTTGTGGCTCGTGCCCGACTGAAGGGCCATGCCGTCCTGCATCAGCGCCTCGACGGTATATGTCTTGTCGGCGCCTGCAAAACGCTCGGCATCGCTCTTCATACCATCCACGGCCGGAATCGCGAGTTCCGTCTCGAGATACTCGCGATACACCTCGAGCATCTTCATTGTTTCTTCCTGAGCCTCCTCCGCCGTGCGGTGCACGGTGTGGCCTTCCTGCCAGAGGAACTCGGACGTGCGCAGGAACAACCGCGTACGCTTTTCCCAGCGCACCACGTTCGCCCACTGATTGATCAGGATCGGCAGGTCGCGATAGCTCTGCACCCACTTGGCGTAGAGAGAGCCGATGATGGCCTCGCTGGTCGGGCGAATGGCGAGCCGCTCCTCGAGCTTCTGTCCGCCGCCGTGCGTCACCCACGCGCACTCGGGGGCGAACCCCTCGACGTGCTCGGCTTCCTTGGTCAGGAGGCTTTCCGGGACGAACAGCGGGAAATACGCGTTCTCGTGGCCGGTGTCCTTGATGCGCTTGTCGAGTGCCTCGCGCATCAGTTCCCAAATGCCAAACCCGTACGGCTTGATGACCATGCAGCCCTTGATTTCGGTGTAGTCAGCCATCTGCGCATTGCGCACGACCGCGATGTACCACTCGGAAAAGTCTTCCTCGCGGGACGGAATGCGATCGGGTGATTTCGTTTCGTTCTTGCTCATGGCTTGGTTGATTTCAGTGATGGGAGTTGGATCTTCCCCCGCAGGAACCTGCCCCGGGGAGCGCGGGAATATGCGCCGGGGCGTGGTCGCGTCGAAAGGTGAAACTCCTCGCTTCTTTGATTTCTCCACACCCCGCGAGGCAGAGGCGACGTGTCACATCTTCTGCGAGTGCTGCTCATCCAGGATCTCTTGCACGGTGATCAGCTTGATCAGGCGCCCCGTCCTCTTGTGAAATGCGGCGCACTCGGCCTCCGCATCGGACGTGTAGCCGAATGCGACGAAGAATCCGCGCTGGCGATCCTCCCGCTCCATTACGGCCTCAAATTGGTCGATCGCCGGGCGTCCGACCCTGTCGGTTTGCTTGACCTGAATTGGAAACCAGTCGCCTGCGAACATGTCGTTCTGGTCGCTCGGCTTTGTCCCTACTGGATAAATTTTTCCGTCAATCCCCATATCCCCGACTTGAACCGCGTTGGGGACTCCGCCCAAGGCGATGACTGCCCAGTTTTCGAATTCGAAGGGCGGGAGTTCCTTCAGTTTCTTTGCTGTCCAAGGGAGATCCCGAACGATAAATCCGCGCCCGGCCCTCCAAAGCTTCTCATCCTCTCTCAAGTAGCAGACATCGCGGAGTCGCTTAGCCATCACTCGACAAGCGGTTGGGGATATGTCGATTCCGATCCACTGACGCCCCAACGTCTGCGCGGCAACCAATGCCGTTCCGCAGCCACAAAAGGCATCGAGAATGATGTCATTGGGGCTGCTGCTTGCCTTGATGATGCGCTCGAGAAGTGCGAGGGGCTTCTGGGTTGGATACCCGAGGCGCTCGGCAGCGGATGCGTTAATCGGCTCAATGTCCATCCAGATATCACCGATATCGACTCCCGGAAGGTCTTTGAGATAACTCTTCAGCCGAGGGTTGCCCCCCCGAGAGAACTCGATGCGCCCGTCCGCAATCAAACGGTCGATCCCTGTCTGGTCAAACATCCAGTGCCTGCCTTTGGGTGGCGGCAATACTCCTCTGACACCGAAGTTCCTCGGCGGCCCTGCCCCGGCGCCGCTCAGGTCGGAGAGCCTGTACACACCGTCCTCATCTTCCATTAGATCGTGGCCTTTGGCTCCTTTGGGGTCGTGCGGAACGGTCTGCGCGTTCCAGGTCCACTTCTGTTTCTTCGTGTAGAAGAAAATGGAGTCGTGGACCCGCGGCCACTGGCGTTCACTCTTTCGCCCTTGGGTCCTGCGCCAAACAATCTCATTCCGAAATCCGCCCTCGCCGAAGATCTGGTCGAGCATCACCTTGACGTAGTGCGAAGCATGCCAATCGCAGTGGTAGTAGAAACTCCCGGTCTGCTTCAGTACGCGCGCAAGTTCCACGCATCGGGGGCGCATGTAGTCGATGTATGCTTGCATGCTGGCATGGCGGTCCTCGAACGCCCGCTTCTCCTTTGTTTCCCCCCAGAAGACCTCGTAATTGCGATTTGAGTTGAAGGGCGGATCGATGTAAATGAGGTCAACGGAGCCATCGGAGATTTTCGTGAGTTGCTCCAAATTGTCGCCACAATAGATTACTCGCGTGTCCAGAAGACTGGACGCACGACCCGAAGCGGAGGTTGGGAGTTTAGGGCTCACTTTCTTGGGAGACATGAAGTCGTGTTCTTCTAAAGAACTTAAGGGTATCTTTCGAATCCTGCGTCGAACTTTGCGAGACAAAAGATACCTAACAGCGGAGCACCGGGGGGGGTAACGCAATTCCTTTTGAGCCGAATGATGTTCTCTGCGGGATCGCTCCAAAGCCACATGCTAGCAAACATCCTTGCAACCAGCGAGGCAAAACGGCTCATTGGTTTATCACGCTGGCGCTAGCTCAGGAGCCCCTCCTCGCCTCATGGAATCGACTGCACAACGGATCACTCTCCCCGTGTTCGAGGGGCCGCTCGATCTGCTTCTGCACCTTGTCAAAATCGACGAGGTCGAGATCACCGAAATCAGCATCTCCGAAATCACGCGCCAGTATCTCGATTACCTGCATGCGATGGCGGAGCTCGATCTGGAGATCGCGGGGGAGTTCCTCGTGATGGCCGCCACGCTGATGAACATCAAGCTGCGCACGATCCTCCCGCGTCCGCCGCAGGAAGGTGAGCGCATCGACGAAGAGGAGATCGACGAGATCCTTTCGACGCAGGACCTTGTGCGCCGCCTCGTCGAGTATCGCCGCTTCAAGCAGATCGCCGCAGAACTGCGTGCACGTGAGGACGCCCAGTCCGGCATCTTCTACCGCAACACGCCCGTGGTGCCGATCTACGAAGGAAACGAACTCCCGCCTCAAGACCTGCGCGGCCTGTTCGATTCGTTCGTCAGAGTGCTTCGTCAGGTGCGCGCGAAACCCGAGCACCACATCGCCACCGAGCGATTCACAGTCGAAGAAAAACTCTCTGAACTGCGTGAACGCATGCGCATCGACAAGCGCGTGAATCTGCGCCGCGTGTTCGAGACATGTGTGTCGAAGGACGAAATCATCTGCTACTTCCTCTCGATCCTCGAACTGGCCCGGTTGCGCGAAATCACCGTCGCGCAGGCTGACACGTACGAGGACATCCTCATCGAACCATGGGACGACAAGGTGGTCTATGTCGGCTGAAGAACAGAACCCCGCGACGGTCGAGGAATCGACTCCCCCCGCCGAGCCCGCCGTCCCGGAAGAGCACTCCGGCGAGGACGCCGGCCCCCGGCCGCCGATGGGGGAGCAACGCCTCGCCGTGCTCGAAGCGCTCCTCTTCTCCGCAGCCGCGCCGCTGCATCTCGATCAGCTCGCGTTGATCCTGGGCCTGCCGCAGGACTCGATTCGTGAGGCGCTGGAGGAACTGCAGCGAAACTATGCCGCGCCCGCTTCGGGGCTCGCGTTGATGGAGGTCGCGGGTGGTTACCAGCTCGCGACGCGCTCCGATGTCTCGGAATGGATTTATCGCCTGCATGGGCACCGTCGGCGCAGTCCGATCACGCCTGCGCTTCTCGAGACGTTGGCCATCGTCGCGTACAAGCAACCCGTTGCACGTGCGGACATTGAGGCGATTCGCGGCGTCGACTGCGGCGGCGTGATGCGCTCGCTCCAGGACGCGGGCCTCGTTGAAATCGTCGGCCGCAAGGAAGTCCCCGGGCGCCCCGCGCTGTATGGCACAACGGATGTCTTCCTCAAGACATTCGGCCTTCGCTCGTTGGAGGACCTTCCCTCGACGAGCGACATCAGCAAGGCGCTCACTGCGCCAGCGGAAGTCGCTGCGCCCGCCGAAGCGGACGAATCCACCGCGCCCACACCCTCGTGACCGAGCCGACCGAAATCATCGAGTCCAGTGGGATGCGCCTCTCGCGCTACCTCGCTCGATGTGGGGTCGCCGCGCGCCGCAAAGCGGAAGAATACATCACCGCAGGTCGCGTCACGATCAATGGCACGGTCTGCACTGAATTCCACCGCCGCGTGGATGAGGAGAACGACATCGTACACGTCGATGGCGTCCGCATCCGCACGCCACTTTCGCAGCTCACGCTGATCCACTACAAGCCAATGATGGTCCTCGTCAGCAGGGGAGACCCCGGCAATCGGCGCACCGTGTACGACTCACTGCCGGAGAAGTACGCCCCGCGCGCGAAGGAACTCGTCTACATCGGCCGCCTCGATTGGGACACAGAGGGACTCCTCCTCATGACGACCGACGGAGAACTGACGAACCGCTGCACGCATCCCAAGTACCACTTGGAAAAAGAATACTGGCTCGCGAGCGATCCGCAACTCAGGCCGCAACAACTCGCGCGACTCATGAAGGGCATCGAACTCGAGGACGGCCCGGCGCGCGCGCTGCATGCGACCATGTTGCCCGAGCCGGTCGATGGCCTTGCGACGCGCATCGTGCTCGGCGAGGGCCGCAACCGTCAGGTCCGCCGCATGGTGGAAACGCTCGGCCCGCGCGTCACCAAACTCCGCCGAGTCCGCTTCGGCCCCATCGGCACCGGCATCATGAAACCGGGGGATTGGCGCGAAATCGGGCGAGGAGAGCTCATCAATCTGCGGCAGCTCGTGGGGATGGCGGCGGAAGAAGAAGGATGAGGGATTAGTTTTCTTGGGGCGTGCTGACGGGGTACAGGTTCAACCTTCATCCTTCAAACTTCACCCTCTCGCCTATCCTCTCCTACTCCTCCAGCCCCGCCTTCTTAATCACCGCAATGGTGAACCCACCGAGACGCGTCTTGCCCTCGGAATACGTCCAGTCGGTCACGTCGGTGACGCGGACGTTGACGGTGTCGCCGGAGCGGTAGCCGATTTCGCGCTTGGGGTCGGCGGTGATCTGGCCGCGGATGTTGCCTTCGTGGATGAGTTCCACGTCGATCCAGAGGTGCTCGCGCCCTTCGCCCTGGCCGAACGCCGCCTTGATGAAGAACGTCGAGCCCGGTTCGCGGCGTTCGAACGCTGAGATAAACTCGGGAAAACGGCGGCGCGCTTCGGCCTCCGCGCGGGCCATTTCCTCGGGGGGGATTACCCCGAGGATGGGTGTCTTCTCGTTGAAGATGCTGGAGTCGCGCCGGTCCGTTGACGGCGGATCCGGCAGGGCAAGCGGGGTCTCCGCATCACCGGGATGCGCCAACTTCTTTTTGAGTCGATCCCAAATCCCCAAGGGACGCCTCCGTTGGTCAATCAATCGCGGGTCCGATCAAGAACCCATTGGGAATGAAAACGTCGTGGCGGCGGGGTGTGGCCTCGGGATGACGTGAACGCTGACCAGTTCTCCCACCTGACGTGCGACGGTGGCACCGGCATCGACAGCAGACTTCACAGCGGCGATGTCGCCCTTGAACACGCTCGTGACGAGCGCGTTGCCGATGCCCTGACGACCGAGGGGCACCACGCGGGCCGATTTGACGGCGGCGTCGCTCGAAGCGACGAGAGCGCAGAAGCCTTTGGTTTCGATGAAGCCGAGGGCTTCGCCGAAGACTTCCTTGTCCTTCTCGGCGGACTTGCCGTGCGCGATCGGCCCGACGGGGAGCGGACCCGAGAGAAGCCAGTGCGGGGACGGGATCACATGGCTTGCGATCACCTTGCCGATGCGACCCGCGGCACCGGTGCCCGCGTCCACGGCGGCCTTGACGGCGGCGACGTCACCACGGAACAGGACGATCGCGTATCCGCTGCCGATCCAAAGGCGCGAAACGATTTCTGTGGTGGCGGCTTTGACTGCTGCGTCGGCGGCTTCGACCATCGCCGTGTAACCGACGACTTCGATCATGCCGAGGGCGTTCATCGAGGGTTCGAGGGTCTTGATGTCCTCGGTCGCGATCACGCGCCCGACGACCTGGTCATGAAGATTGGCGATGACGTGCGCGGCGTGCAGCTCGCCGACGCGGCGCGCACAAGCGGCACCTGCGTCCACGGCTGCCTTCACGGCGCCGACGTCTCCGGTTACGATCGTGGTGGTGAGTCCACCGCCGATATCGATGCGACGCGCAAATTCCACCGATGCTGCCTTGTTCATCGCATCAGTGGCTTCAACTCCCCCGGTAAATCCACGGGTCTCAACAAATCCATAGGCGCGCGCCATGGCGGTTTCTCCTAAAGGTACGCAAAAGCGTCGGTTTATTACTTCACTAAATCCCTTGGCGGACCGCAGGGAGCAAACCCGAAATTCAGTTCATGGGCGTGATGCCGAGGGAGAATCCCCCGACATCACGTCCGTTCAACTTGGAACCGCGTTCACCTGAAACGAATCAGGTACCCATGTCCCAGCTTGCAAGGTACTTCTTCTGCTCCGGCGTCAGGACGTCAATCTTGACGCCCATGGCCTTCAGCTTCATGGCGGAAATGTGCGAGTCGATGTTGGCGGGAACGCCGTAGACCTTCTTCTCCAGCTTCGCCGCGTTCTTGACGATGTACTCCGTGCAGAGCGCCTGGTTCGCGAAGCTCATGTCCATGACCTGAGCGGGGTGACCCTCGGCGGCGGAAAGATTCACCAGGCGACCATCCGCGAGAATATACACGCGGCGGCCGGTTTCCTTGATCGTGAACTCCTCGACAAAGCCGCGGACCGTGCGCCCCGGCTTGCTCATCTTGCGGAGGCCGACGATGTCGAGTTCGACATTGAAGTGACCGCTGTTGCAGACGATGGCGCCGTCCTTCATCAGCCTGAAGTGCTCCGGGCGGATGACCGAGATGTCGCCTGTGACCGTGATGAAGAGGTCGCCGTGCTTGGAGGCTTCCTTGATCGGCATGACCTGGAACCCGTCCATCGTCGCCTGAAGTGCGCGAAGCGGATCGACTTCCGTGACGATGACGTGGGCACCACCCCCACGAGCGCGCTGGGCGCAGCCGCGCCCGCAGTTACCGTAGCCAGCGACGACGACCGTCGAACCAGCCAGCAGGCGGTTGGTCGCACGCAGGACGCCGTCAAGCGTGGACTGGCCTGTGCCGTAGAGGTTGTCGAAGAGATGCTTGGTGTAGGCGTCGTTGATGGCAACGATCGGGAAACGCAGAACGCCTTCGGCTTCCATCGCCTTGAGGCGGATGACGCCGGTGGTCGTCTCTTCGCAGCCACCGATGACACCTTCGATCGTCTGGCGGCGGCTCTTCTCGTTCTGCTTCTTCCACCATGCCTGCACGGCGGGCGCAGCGTCCTTGGCGCGATCAAGCGCCAGCATCAGGAGCTGACCAACTACGTCGGCGCCGTCGTCCATCGTGACATGCGGCTTAAAGGCGATCGAAGCCGCGATGTGACGGTAATACGTCTCGTGGTCCTCGTCCTTGATTGCATAGGTGGCGATGCCCTCGTGCTTGACGAGCGATGCGGCCACGTCGTCCTGCGTCGAGAGTGGGTTGCTGGCGCAGAGGAGCACGCTTGCTCCACCGGCCTTGAGCGTACGCATCAGGTTTCCGGTTTCGGAAGTCACGTGGAGACATGCCGCAACGCGGATGCCCTTGAGCGGCTTGCGCTTGGCGAAATCCTTGCGGATTTGGCGAAGCACCGGCATGTCCATCTCTGCCCAGTCGATGCGATTGCGGCCCGCATCGGCGAGCTTGAGGTCCTTCACGTCGTAATTCTTCATCGGGATCTCCGAGTGAAATCTGCCGCGATGGCGATCTTCTGCCGGGCGGGCTCTGCTAAAAAGTGTTCGAGGGAAATGGCTGCTCCACATGCGGGAGAAAGTGCTGCGGGCACCCCGGATTCAAGAGGTGCCCGCAGTCGATTCGTCTCAGGACTGGAGGCCCTTGACCAGGTCGCGCGCTTCCCACGTGAACTCCTTCAACTCGCGGCCAAAGTGGCCGTAGTTCGAGGTCAGGCGGAAAATCGGGCGAAGCAACTTGAGGTGGCTGATGATGCCCCACGGGCGCAGGTCCACGAGCGATGTCAGCTTCTTGGAAATTTCGTTATCCGGGATGATGCCCGTGCCAAACGTGTCCACATAGACGGACGTCGGGCGCGCGACGCCGATGGCGTAGCTGAGCTGGATTTCGCAGCGGCGGGCGAGCTTGGCCGCGACGACATTCTTCGCGAGGTAGCGCGCCATGTAAGTTGCGGAACGGTCCACCTTCGAGGGGTCCTTGCCGCTGAACGCGCCGCCGCCGTGCCGACCCATGCCCCCGTATGTATCGACAATGATCTTGCGGCCAGTCAGGCCAGTGTCGCCATGCGGACCGCCGATGACGAAGATGCCCGTCGGATTGATGTGCACCTTGAGCGTCTTGAGGTCCACCATCTCCTCGGGGAGCACCTTGGCCACGACTTCCTCGCGGAGTGCTTCGTGCAGGTGCTTCTGCGATACCGAGGGATCGTGCTGTGTGGAGATGACAACCGTGTCCACGCGGACGGGGCGGTCACCGTGGTACTCGACTGTGACCTGGGACTTGCCGTCCGGACGCAGCCAAGCAAACTCCTTGTTTTTCTTGCGCAGGCTGGAGAGTGTCTCCGTCAAGCGATGCGCGAGCTTGATCGGCAGCGGCATCAGTTCCTTGGTCTCGTCGCTCGCATAGCCGAACATCATGCCTTGATCGCCGGCGCCCTGTTCCTCCTTCTTCTTTCGGTTCACGCCGCGGGCGATGTCGGGGCTCTGACGCTGGATGACATTGACAACACCGCAGGAGTCGCAATCGAAGCGGTACTCGGGTTTGGTGTAGCCGATTTCGCGGATGGTCGCGCGAACGATGGTCGGAAGATCGACCCAGGTTTCGGTGGTGATTTCGCCACCGACAACAACCAGGCCGGTCGTGGCATAGGACTCGCAGGCAACGCGTGCGTCGGGATCATCTTTGAGAACTGCATCGAGGACTGAGTCGCTGATGAAATCGCAGACCTTGTCCGGGTGGCCCTCTGTTACGGACTCTGAGGTGAAGAAGCGAACCTTGTTGTCCGCGGCGGGGCTCTTGGAGCTCTTCATGTGGCTGGGCGTTTCCTTTGTGCGGGTCCCTGAAGGGCGGATGGTGGCCGAACACTGCGCATGATAGACAGGCGGCAAAAGAACTGCTTTCGTACGGTCCGGCCCGCGAACGGCGCAAGGCGTTTGATATTTCAAACCTGCCTCTGCCTCTGTCTCGCCATGGCCCTCCTGCTGACCGGATGCTCGCAGGAAGACTTGGAGCGCACACATCCCGTTCCGGCCCCGCTCGAGGAGCCAAGCGAATACCCGTCCATCCGCCGCGCCGACAAGATCCTCGACCCAAGCGGTGACATCTCGGCGGACGAGTGGGCTGGGTTCTACCCGCAGGTCGTGTCCGACCCGGGGGAGCTCTGGACCTTTCGAGGGAAGCTCGTCCCCGCGCGAGGCGCGTCGCTCGAGCGAGAGAAAATCCGCATCCAACTCTCTCGGGTCCGGGCCGGGCACTTCTCCCCAAACTTTATCAGCCTTCGCACGGAATCGAACGGCAGCTTTGAGTTTCGGGGGCTTCCCCCGGCGGAGGGCGTGCGGGTCAGCATGGATAGCCGCACGCACCAACTCTCCGATGAGTTCGTGGAGTACGCCGTCTCCCGGGTATCGTCGGGCGAGGTCGAGATACCCTACTACCGCTGGTCGACCCTTACGTTCAAACTTCGGCGCGCGGACGAGTTCCCCCTCGGCAGGTGGATGGCGGGCCTGCAGCGGCCCCACCAGACTGCGATGAACTGGCTCGCACCAGACTCCGTTACGAATGACGCGAGGAACTCCTACCAGCGCACGCGCAGTCCCATCGAGACAGTTCGGTTCGATCGCCTCACTTCTGGAACGACGATTCTCCAGATTCTCCTCCCGAACTTCGGCGGCCTTCGAATCCCTGTTCGCGCCGAAGGTGGGGAGAACGTCGATCTCGGGACGCTCGTGGTTCCGAGGGGCGCGTCGCTGGACGTCGTGATCGCTGCCGACGACGGGGTCATCATCCCCGAGGGCTTGCAGGTCCAATTGCTGCGGCGCGAGGCGACCTCATCCTACACACCCCGAGGTCGCCGCCGCGAATTCTTCGAACCGGACATCATGTCCACTCTTCGCTCTGCGTCGCTCAACCCCGACTTCCCTTCGACGCGGTTCGAAGGGAACTTCCGCGGAACGTACATTCTCAAGGCAGTCCTCCCCGGGCCGTCGGGCTTCGTCACGCAACCGCAAGAGGTCGTGATCGGTGTCGCGGATACCTCCGCCACGATCCGGATGCGGGCGTTTGGCACGCTTGATGGAACCATCTCAAAAAGCGATGGCAGCCCGGCCGTGGGGGCGATCGTTTCGCTCCGCGACGAGAACCGGGACGGGAATCGCGACGGCACGTTTCGCCTGATCTTGCCGATTCTGGATGGGGCGCGCTTCGGTGCTGCCATTCCGGAGGGAAGCTACGAACTCACGGCGCGCTCGCCCAGCAACGTCGGCTATCCGCGCGTGGAGCGCTATATCAAGATCAAGTCGGGGGAGACCACGCGCGCCAACATTGCGTTCAACCCCACCACGATTTTCCGAGGACGAATCCTGCAGAAAGTCCACCCACCGCGCGAGACATCGCTCAGCCTTCACTTTCGCTCGCGGCTGCAAGACTACGTCCCGATCCAGATGGAGCAGGACCTAACGTTTGAGAACCTAGCGGTGCCACAGGGTGATTTCGATCTCTTCGACAATCACACCGACTTCATCGGCAGATACGACCTGAGGGGCGTCGAAAGCGGCGCCGCGCAAAACATCGAGGTTCGCCGGGCGAAGGTGGAAATCACACCCATCGATTCGAAGGGGCGTCGTGTTCCTCACGCGTACGCGTACCTGATTCCACTCGATGCCGCACAACCCTATCGACCACCTCTGCGATATCGATTCGCAAATCGCGACGATCAGGGTAGGCTCGAGTTCGACCGCGTCCTGACAGGAGATTACGAGCTAATCGTGGATGCGCCGGGGTTCGGGCGAACGCGCCGACCGCTCACCATTCTGGCCGAGGGGTCATTCAAGGAACGCGTCACCCTCGATCCTCCGGGCGGCGCGATCACTTTGCGTGTTCGCCGCGAGCATGATGGAACGCCGGTCTTTCATGCGGTCGTCCAGGAGTTTCGCCTCGATGGTGAATCGATCCCGTACGGCGGGATGACGACGAACACGCTCGGCGAAATCGAGTTGCGCGATCTACCGGAGGGCACGCTCGAGTTCGACATCTGGCCTGCGCATGAGATTCCCCTGCTCGCGCCGTACCGCGTCCGCGTCCCCGATCTCCGCTCCGACGAAAACCGGATCGTCGAAGTCGCACTCGGCTCCGCGTCCCCCGTGGCCGCGGTTGTTCTCGACAGCAGGGACGAGCCGATCGCCGGTGCGCACATCCGAGTGCGCGGGCTGAGCTCCGATCCCATCATCGAGGGGGTCGCGCGATGGATGGAGAACTATAATGACCTCTCAACGGAGAGCGGCATGATCCGGACGATGTACCTCCCGCAAGGGCGCAGCATGCTGTTTGTGGTGAAGGCACCCGGGCGGCGCGAGATCGAAGCCGTCGTCACGCCGACAGGCGCCCTCCGAACGATTGTCGAGTTCAAGTATCCGAGGGATTAGTGCCCGATGTCGATTGACCAAAGGTCGTGTTGCGCGAGACCATTTTCACATCATTCGGCGGGTCCCTCGCGATGCTCCTCTTCCACCTGAAACATGCTTTCTCGCCCCCACTCAGGGGATTGGTGTCCGCGTGCGGTTCCCCCTCCCGCGATCTGTTGATCTTCCATTCCGACGCGCGGTTCGAGAACCCTCTTTCCTGACCTGCTGCTCGAAGCGCGCCTGAACAAATAGCCCGACACTCCAATCGAATCCGCTGCGTGCGTTTGCGCGTACGCAGTTTCACGCCGTCGCCGCCCCGTGCACTCTTGCCGGGGGGAAAGGACACTTTCATCATGCCCGTGCTCATCACGGAAGTGGATCGCGCTCGACTTAAGAACTGCCTGCAGTGGCTACCGTTGGAACTCAGCCGGACCGCAGGAATCAACGTTCTGGAACAGCGCCTCGCCGTAGCGACGATTGTCGCAGCGGACTCAATTCCCCGACATCAAGTGACCATGAATTCGCAGGTTCGCATTCACTATCTTGAGACCGGCGAGGAGATCGTGGTTCTCCTCGTCTATCCGCCACCGGCCTTGGCGACGGACGAAGGGCCGCGCCCCGTCTCTGTCATCTCACCGGTCGGCGCGACCATCCTTGGGACGGGGGTCGGTGACCTCGTCGAGTAGAAGGCGCCATCAGGTTGGTTGCGCGGCAGAGTGGTCGATATTCCCTACCAGCCGGAAGCATTCGGCGATTCTGACTAAGAGAGGACATTCTTCATGGAAATGGATCTCGTGTTTCTCTTTCTCGCCAGATCAGCAGACATGTGCCTGGGCACGATGCGAAGCCTTCTGGCCGTGCGCGGGAAGCGGTTCCCCGCATCGATGGCTGCATTCGGCGAAGTACTGATTTATCTCGTCGCGCTCCGTCTCATTCTCACGGCTGAGATGGGATGGTTGCGCATGGGAGTCTTCGCCGCCGGATACGCGACGGGTGTCTTCCTTGGGACCCTCGTGGATGAGCGACTGGCACTCGGTTCCAGACTGATTCAAGTCGTCGTGGACGCACCGAACGACGCGTTGGTTGCTCGGCTGCGCAAGCGATTCCCTGCCACCGTATGGAACGCCGAGGGGCGTGACGGACCCAAGCTCGTCGTGCAACTCCACGTCCCCCGTCGCAACCACGCGAGGGTGCTTCGGCGGATCAGGCGGGTCGCACCCAAGGCGTTCGTCCTGCATGTCGAGCCGAAGGGCTATGTGGGCGGCTTGATGAAGGCGGCATGAAACAACTCGGCGCCCTCCGCAACTCGGGAGGGCGCCGATCGAAACTGCATCCTGGCGGCCTGGCTGATTACACGACGGGTTCTTCGACGCCTGCACCAGCGGCCATCATCTTCACGCGAAGTTCCTCGGGATACTGCGCGCGTTCGAGCGCAATCTCGCCCGTGATCTTGTTCTGCGCGTAGAGGCTGTAAAGGAAGTCGTCCATGGTCACCATGCCGAGCTTCATCGAGGTCTGGATGGTGGAAATGATGCGGTTCGTCTTGGCCTCGCGGATCAGGTTCGCGACGGCGGGGATGTTGTGCAGGATTTCGTATGCCGCGAGGCGCCCCTTGCCCGAGGCATGCGGCACGAGCGTCTGCGCGATGATTGTCTTGAGCGCCACAGAGAGCACCGAGCGGATCTGCTCCTGCTGGTTGGCGGGGAAGGCGTCGATGATGCGGTCCACCGTGGTGGACGCCGAGATCGTGTGGAGAGTTCCGAAAACCAAGTGGCCGGTTTCTGCGGCGTGCAGACCAGCCTCCATCGTTTCCAAGTCGCGCATTTCGCCGACGAGGATCACGTCCGGGTCCTGACGAAGTGCGCCGCGGAGAGCGTACGCGAAACTGGGCGTGTCCACGTGCAATTCGCGGTGAGTCACAATCGCCTTTTTGTGCGGGTGGACGTATTCGATCGGGTCTTCGACGGTGATGATGTGAACGAATCGGTTGATGTTGATGTAGTCGATCATCGTCGCGAGCGACGTCGTCTTGCCGGAACCGGTGGGGCCCGTCACGATGACGAGACCACGGTGCGCGTGCAGCATTTCGGTGATCGATTCCTTCGGCAGCCCGAGGACGTCAAACGGCAGCAGGCGCGAGGGAATTAGACGCATAACCATACCGATGCTTCCCTGACCGCGGAACACCGCGCAGCGGAAGCGGGCCAGGTCGCTGTATGAATACGCGAAATCGCACGAGCCGTGCTCCTGCAACATCTGCTGGTAGCGCGGCGGCGTGATTTCGCGCATCAGGCGCTCGGTGTCTTCCGGCGTCAGGATGTCCGGATCGATCACGTCGAAAATGCCGTGCAGACGCATGACGGGCTGCTTGCCGACGCGAAGGTGGAGGTCCGCCGCGTCGCGCTCGACGACGATCTTGAGCATCTCATTGATTTCCAACATGGGCGGATCTTCCTCCGGATTTAGGGGAACGGGTCGAATGATGCTCTGCGACAGGCGTGAGGGATGCTCTTACTTGCGTAAGGAGTGGTCAATCGGCGAACGCGGCCCAACGCGGAGAGGCGTCTGGTTCTGACGCCCCCCGGTGGTGGGGCGACCCGCCGCCTACGCGGCTCCGGGTCCGGGCGACATCCCCATTCCTAGAGCCGCGCATTCTCAAAATCCCTCCACAAACAATCCGCAAACGCCGCCGCATCCACCTCCACACCAAGCGGGCGAAAATACGCGCAGACCCGTTCCACATCCCGCGCCAGGAACTCGCGTGCGTTGCTGTTGAATCGCGCATCGCACGCCTGAGGGAAGTCGATCACAACAAGTTGGTTCTTCCAGAACAGGATGTTGTACGGCGAAAGGTCGCCGTGCACGAAATTGTGCCGCAGCCAGAGCCGCACGTTCGCGAGCAACGCATCCAGATGCCCGCGCGCTTCGTCCGCGTTCATGCGCACCTGATGTAGCCTCGGTGCGGCGCCTTCTTCGTCGCCGAGGTACTCCATCACGATGGCTTCCGAATCGCCGTACACCGGGCGGGGGATCGTCGCGCCCGCACGGTGCAGCGCACGCATGGTTTCGAGTTCCCTCGACACCCATGTGCCGTGCTGAACCTGACGTCCGAACTTCGATTTCTTCTGCAACGCGAGGCGGGCGCGCCGCGTCGGGACGAATTCTCCGTCGCGGTATGCGGCTTCGTTGTCGAATCCTCGATGGTTGCGCGGACGAAAAATCTTCACCGCCGCCAGTTCCAGCCCCGTGCGCTCGTGCGCGCGGCAGCAATACACCGTGGCTTCTTTGCCACTTTTGACTTCGTAAAGAGGCTCCGTGATCCATGCGTCATCGATCAGAGTCTCAAAGATTTCGTGTTCCATGATGTGGTCGATCCCTGTGTGATCGACGTGTTGGGGAAAGTTTGGGGAGTCTTTCCCCCGGAGGGAACGGGCACAAAAAAACCGGCCCATTCCGGGCCGGCCTGAGGGTTACAGGTCGTGCGATGGGGCGAGAGTCAGCTCTCGCGAACCACCCGGGGGAGGATCGACGGCATGAGTGTGTGGACGATGGCAGTCATGGCGGAGGCCTCCTTGGGAGGTGGGATTGCCCGCGGTTGCGGGACGGCGGGAGCGTCCCCTGCGGCACGCCCTCGCGCAAGGGAAAGTCGAACGCGCGTCACTCGGAAGCTGGCGCCAGACCGTAGTCCTGCATCACGTCCTTGTGCAGCGATTCGACTCGCCCTGCGACATTCTCGAAGGCGCCCTGTTCGATCATCGCTTCGATGAATTCCTTCCCTTCTGTCTTCCGATCCAAGAGCCAATAGGCCGCCGCGCGGAACACCGCCAAGGAGGGCTCGGGGTCGAGCGCGCGCGGGTCGTTCGCATAGAGCGCGAGGATTTCCTCCAGATGCGCGTTCGCTTCTGCTGTACCGCCAGCCGCGCTCGCTCGGTCGGCCAGTTTGAGCAACACGCTCGCCAGCTCGGCGCGCGTCGATGCCGTCAGGACATGCCCGGGGGGAAGGATGCGCTGCCGCGCCTCATAGACTCGGGCGTATGTTTCGCGCGCCTTCTCCCACTCGCCTGTTTGATCGTAGGAGGAAGCGACGTTACTGAATGTCACCCACGTCGAAGGGTTGTCGGGCCCCGCACCCCGCAGCCGAATTTCCGCGACTTCACGCATCAATGAGCGACCCTCCTCCGCACGCTCGGGGATATTTTCGAGCATCATCGCCAGATTCCCCTTTAGCGTCACCACGTTGGGATGCTCCGCGCCGAGGCTGCGCGCCATGATGCCGAGAGCTCGCTCGGTCCGCGCGACAGCGCCAACCACGCGCCCCTGTCGGAATTCCACATAGGAAATCGAATTCAGAACCGATGCGACATTGTGGTGCTCGGGCCCGAAAAGGCGTTCGGTGAGCGCCAGCGATTCCTCCAGAATCTTCGTGGCTTCGTCGAACCTGCCGCTGTTGGTGTACGCGTGTGCCAGCAACCTCAGGCTCATTGTATAGATGAACTCTCCCTTCTCTCCTGCCGCGCGGCACGCCGCGACGGCCTGTTCGGCGACAACGGTTCCCTCTTCCTGATTCCCATTCATGTAGAGTGATTCTGCGAGGGCAGTGAGCGTCATGAATTCGTAACCCGAATTCGTGGCACGGTCCACCTCGAGCGCTTTCCTCAACAGTGGAATGGACTCCTCGTATTGGCCAAGACGCGATAGAGCGCGCCCGAGAAGCCGCTGGGCGTTGGCCCGGTCGGGGGCGTCACCGCCGAGCACTTGTTCGGAAAGTTCCAGCACTTTTCGGTGCACACTCAGATCCCCGGACAGGGGCGAAACGATGTCCAAACTCATCGCCTTCAAGACAAGCGCCGCGAGATACTCCTGCGAGACTTCGCCATAGGTGGCCTTCAGAATCGGCAACTCCGATTCGATCAAGGCCAACGCCTCTTCGCCGAAGTTCAGATTCACGAACCGATCCGCCACAATGCCGAGGCGGGCCGCGTGTTCCGCCTGCATCTCGAGTGGCCAAGTGGTCGAATCGAGCGTTTCGTAATATTCGCTGATGCGCTTCACGACGGCGCGGGAAACGCCGTGTGAGACTTCATTCGCTGCCTCGGGCGTGATCCCGCGCTCTGGCGTGAGGTATTCATCCAACTTCGACTTCAATTCGTTGAGCACGAAAAGCACGAGTTCGTTTGCGCCGTCTCCTTGCATTTTCGCGATTGCCAGATTCCGCTCCGCCTCCGCGCGTTTCGCCTCGGCGAGCCTGCGGCTCGCTTCCTCCGCGTCGCGTTCCCTCCGGATCGTCTGGAACGAGTATGCGCCCCCCATCAGGACGACGATCAATAACACGAATGTCGCGGCGATGGCGATCCGCCTGCTTCTGAGCTGACTCCGCAATGTGGCTTCGGCGGTCGAAGCTAGAGCGATCAGCTCATCCCTTTTGGGGCCACCCACAAGTCGTCCAGCCATGGCGCGCGCCAGCGTAAAATCAGAGTGCTCGTATGCGGCGCGCGCGAAGCCCTCGATCGCCTCAGCACGAAGTCGCGCAGCGTCTGCGTTGCCATCCCAGAGGGCGAGTGCGCGTTCCAGCGTGGCGACGCGTTCTCCGAATGCCTGATAGTTTCCCCGCGGAATGGTGCCTTCATCTTCAATCGCCCGCGTCAGGAGAATCGACTCACGGCGGCGGGTTTCGCCGTTCATGAATGATTGAATTCTGCGTACGAATTCCGTCGCGGAGGGAAGGCGATCCGCCGGATTCGGGCGGAGACACTCCATCGCGAGTTCTTCGAGCTCCTGCGGGATCATGCGCCCGGGGTTGCGTTTCGATGGAGCGACAACTTCACCGATCCGCGCAAGATCCATGGCTGCCGCACGCGACGAAGCGTCGTGTGGGTACTTGCCCGTGAGGATGTGGTAGAGAGTGCCCCCAAGCAGATAGATGTCTGTCCACGTTCCGAGGTTTTTCGCCGAGGGCTCCGTCTGCTCAGGGGCCATCATGACAGGGGTGCCGGCGGGGCAGGATGCGCTCTCGCGCGAGGGGACGTCAGCATTCTGTGGATCCGTGACTCCCTTGTCCTTGCCTGGCGCATGGATCGCCAAACCCCAATCCGCAAGCAGGACCTCGCCATATTCCCCCACGAGCACCTGCGCGGGCTTGATATCACGGTGAATGATGTCGCGGCTGTGTGCGAACGCGACCGCCTGCCCCACAGAAATCAGGATCGGCAGGTGCATCGCAATCACGACGGGTGCATCTTGCGTTGCGAGATCATTGCCCAGGAGACGGTCCCACGACGATCCCTCGATGAGCTTCATCGCGAGCAGGGGCATTCCCAATTCATCCAGCCCCAGATCATGGATGGGGACGATATTGGGATGTTCGAGTCTCCCGGCAATAACCGCCTCGCTATGGAACGCCGCGATAGCCTCCTGCAGGGCGGAGTCCCCTCCCGACGTTCGGTGGCGCGCGATGCGCTTGACGGCAACCGTGCGCCCCAGGGACGTCTGCGTGGCCGAGTACACCTCGCCCATGCCTCCGCGCCCAATCAGCGAATTGATCTCATACGCGCTGCGGGTCTCATCGGTGGTATTGCGCGCTCGACGATCTCCACTCGGGCCCTCCGATGTCTCAAACATGGAGGCCTCCCCCGAGTGCCAGACACGCAGCGACGCGATTCGATCCGGCGAGGGAACATGCCGGACCCTGAGGCGGACACCCATCGTGGTCTCAGGGCTGTCCTCAGACAAGTTCCCGGGGTCCGAGTTATCAGTTTCTTTCACGTAGTGGGGCCTCTCGCGGGTAGCAACAGAGCCGTGACCCTACATCATCCGCTTGCATCAGGCGCAACGCGCATCCGGCAGCAGTATGCCCGTACCTGTCGTGTTCGCGAATGGCACACAGCTCCCGAGAGCTTCCGGTTGCGAACGAAGCACGCGTGCTCGACACTCATCGCTCCTAAATTCCAGTGCACGGATTCCGTGCTGAGGCCACTCGATGCGTTCGTTCGCAAAGCTCTCCGCAGCCCTGCTCTCTCTCCTGATTCTCCCAAGCATTTCCACCCCGTGTACGACTGCGGGCTACGAACGCGGGGGTAAGGATTACTTTGCGCAGAACTATGACTGGATGGTGCCGGATGCGCTCGTCGTCGTGAATCGTCGCGGCGTTGCCAAGATGGGAATCGACGTTAAGAATCCCGCGCGTTGGGTTTCCAAGTACGGGAGCGTCACATTCGACCAGTACGGCATCGATCTCCCCATCGGGGGAATGAACGAGGCGGGTCTCGCATACGGGATTATGTGGCTCGAGGGGACGAAGTACGAACCCGAGGATGATCGCCCCGAGCTGAGCGTGCTGCAGTGGGCGCAATACCAGCTCGACACATGCGCTTCGGTTGCGGAAATCCGCGAGCGGTTGCGCGATGTCCGCGTGGGCGGTGGGAGAGCAACCGCGCCGGTGCACTATCATTTCTCCGACGCGAACGGCGAGAGCGCGATCATCGAATTCCTCGACGGGAAGCTGATCTTCTACTCGGGAGGGGAACTTCCCGCGCGTGTGCTCTCGAACAATCCCTACGAGGCGTGCGCGACGCGTATGCAGGAGTTCGCTCCCTTTGGCGGCACGGCCACCGTGCCCGACGACGTCGGCTCGATTTCACGCTTCCTTCGCGCGGCCTCCGCCCTCGAAGAGAAGGGCGGCGCGACAGATGCCGTTGCAGATGGCTTCGCGATTTTGGACAGCGTACGTCAGGAGGGTCTCACCAAGTGGAGCATCGTTTACGAAAACGATGCCCGCCGACTCTCGTTCCGGACCGAGGCCGCACCGGAGGTCCGCACGCTCGATTTTGCTGCCCTCAATTTCTCCTGCGAGAAGCCGATGCAGATTCTCGATATGAACGCCCCTCTCGCGGGTGACGTCGCCCTGAAGTTTCAGCCCTACAGCCGCGAGGCACATCGCGCGCTGGTGGGAGCTTCCTTCGCAAAGACCGACTTCCTCGCCCACCATCAGGCCGAGTTCCTGGACGCCTTGGCTGCCGCGCCAGAGATGTTTCGCTGCGTGCATTGAACGGTTCGCGAGGGGCGTTTGCCGGTGATCTTGGCCGGGATGGCGGAGCTTCATATCCTTGAATAGCAACACGGTGGACGGGGTACGAACGCGATTCCCCCCGGCTTCCTCGCTTGCATCCCGCCCCCGGCGGGCGCACGATTTCCGCTCTGTTGACTAGCGACTGACCCCGACCTCGCAGAGTTCTCCATGCCCGGAAAACGTTCCCCACTGTTCCAATGGCACGAAACCAACCGCGCCCAGTTCATCGAACTCGGCGGGTGGGATGTTCCCGATACGTACACCGCGAGCATTGAAAACGAGTACATGCCGCTGCGGAATAGCTGCGCGATTACGGACCTTTGCCACCTGGCGCGCTATCGAATCAACGGGGCAGGGCGCGCGGGATTCCTCGATACCGTTCTCACCTCCGCCTACGAGAACATTCCCCTTCGCACGATCCGCAACACGTTCATGTGCAACGATCGGGCGGGGATCATCGACCACCTTCAGGTTTACAAGGACGAGCAGTACGTCCTCCTCACCGGGCATCCCTCCAACCGCACGCGTGTCCTTGAGTGGCTTCGCCAGCAGGCAGAGGAACACCCCGAGTTTGAAGTCGAGATTGTCGATATCGGGACATCCCAGGGGCAGTTCGAGGTGCGAGGCCCCTCGGCACGTGTGACGCTTGAGGCCGCATTTGCGCAGGCGATTCACATCAACGAGGACGAATCCACGATCATCCAGATCAGCAACGCCCGCTCGCTGATCACACGCAGGAAGTTCTGCGGCACTGATGGGTATCTCGTCACCGCTGGCTCGGTCTATGTCGCGGGGATTTGGGACTCGCTCATCATGGCGGGACGCAGCACGGGGATGAAACCGATCGGCGAACGCGCGCTCGATATCCTTCGCATCGAGGCTGGTCTCGCCGGTGTCGGCACAGAAGTCACGGAGGACGTGACGCCGATTGAAATCGGCTGCATTACCTCGATCAATTTCAAGAAGCACTTCTTCAACGGGCGTCGAGCCCTGTTGCACAGCACCGCCGCAGAGTTCGAGCGTCGCATGGTTTTGATGAAGACATTCAGCACCCAGGTCCCACCTGTGAAGGGCTCGATCTGCTGCGCCGGACTGCCGATCGGATCTGTCTCGAGCTCTGCATTCAGCCCCGCGATGCGCTGTGGCGTCGGCTTGGGCTTCATCGATGCGATCAAGTCGAAGCCGGGCACGCGCCTTCAGGTTCGCACGGAGAAGGAATCGATGGAGGTCGAAGTCATCACCAGTCCATTCGTGTACGCGACGTGAGCGCACGCGGAAAAGACATCTTCGGCCATCACGCATGACCCTCCCGAACAAGCTCACCGTCGCGCGCATCATCGCGATCCCGTTCTTTCTGCTGTGTCTGCTTGTGCCGACCCTGTTCGAAAAGGGAGGACGATTCGGCGAACTATTCGGCTTCGCCGCGGAAGACAGTCACCCCCTCGCGAGCGCGATTCTTCGCCTGCTTGCCCTCCTGATTTCCATCTTCGTGACGGTCACCGATTGGCTTGATGGCAAGATCGCGCGAGAGCGAGGCTTGACCTCGAACTTCGGCAAACTGATGGATCCGCTGGCGGACAAACTGTTCGTGACGTCGGCGTTTGTTGCGTTCGTGGAGCTCGGGATTTTTCCGAGTTGGCTGATCATCATCATTCTCTGTCGCGAGTTCCTCGTTTCGGGATTACGCAGTCTGGCAGCGAGCATCGGCCACATCATGGAGGCCGATCGCTGGGGCAAGCACAAGACGGGGTGGCAACTCGCCACGATCATCACGACCGTCGCATTCATGACCATCAAGGACTTCCTGCGAGCAGCCGGACTTTGGGAACGTCCGCTCGTCAACACGTGGCATGCGGATGATATTTATGCTGCGACGCTTCACGTCGTCCTTCTCGTGGCGGTATTCCTGACGGTCGCCTCGGGAGTTCGATACCTTCAGCAGAACTGGTCCATCGTGCGTGACAGCGGAGTGGATTGAAATCCTCGTGTCTAGGGAGTGATTTCGTGCTGATTCGCAAGCTGATCCTACAAACCGAAACGCCTTCCCGTGCGGTGGCGTTTTATCGCGATGTCCTCGGTCTCGAAGTGGAAACACAGGGGGCGTCTCAACTCATCCATGCCGGTTCCACCGTAATCGAGTTCCATGAGGCGAAGCCCGGCGAGCGCCCCGTTTATCACATCGCCTTCAACGTTCCTCCGAATCGGTTCCTCGGTTCTGTTCGCTGGCTGCGCTCGCGCGTTCCGCTCGTCGAGTCGGAAGGCCAGACCCTCTTCGAGTTTTCCTCGTGGCATGCCCACGCGGCGTACTTTTTTGACAAGGTCGGGAACATCCTCGAATTCATCGCGCGACACGAGATGCAGGAGGAAAACAGCTCTGCGGCATTCGGTCCGGAGGGAATCCTCAACGTGAGCGAAATCGGTGTCCCCGTCGCGGACGTCATCGCTGCGGCGGAATTTCTGCATTCCGAGTTCGTCATCCCGCCGTATCGTGGATTGGACTCCTCGTTTACCACGATGGGTGACGCACATGGACTGGCGATCCTCGTTCCGAAGGAGCGGGAATGGTACCCGAGTACGGGTGTCATTTCGGGAGACTTCGCCGCCGAGATCATTTTTGAAGGTAAGAAGGACAAGTCGGCCATGATCCCCGGTTCGAAATGCAAAATCACCTCGAAACTGCACGCCTAGACGGATTCCCCGACCTGCGGGACTTCCCTGAATTCGCGGTTGGGCATCCGTTCAGGTGAACTCGTTGTTGACCTGTGACGCACTCCGGGACGGAGTGAATCAATCTGCGCGTCTTCGACCCCAGCCGTGCCCGCGAGGGCGCCCGCATCCACGAGGAGAAACACCGGTGTTAGATATCACAGAAATGCTGCGCATCACCGTCGAACGGAAGGCTTCCGACTTGCACATCGCCGTGGGGCGCCCACCGGTCATCCGCGTGGATGGTACACTGGTCGATATTGATCACCCGCCGCTCAGCGCCGCCGACACACGTCGCCTCATCTACGGTATTCTTACCGACATCCAGAAGCAGAAGTTCGAGGACCTCAAGGACCTCGACTTTTCGCTCTCGGTCACGAACGTCGCGCGCTTCCGCGTGAACGCGCACTTCCAGCGGGGATCAGTCGCCGGCGCGTTTCGTCTGATTCCGGGGCAGATCAAGAGCTTCGAAGAGTTGAACCTGCCCAAGCAAGTTTGCGAAATGCTGTGCTCCCGCCCGAACGGCCTGACGATGGTGACGGGACCGACCGGCTCCGGCAAGTCCACGACGCTCGCGGCGATGCTCGACAAGATCAATGGAGACCGCGCCTGCCACATCATCACGGCAGAGGACCCGATCGAATACCTGCACCCGCATAAGAAGGCGCTCGTGGAGCAGCGCGAGATCAATGAAGACACGCTGAGTTTCTCCGCCGCGCTCAAGTACGCGCTGCGTCAGGACCCGGACGTGATTCTCGTCGGCGAAATGCGCGACCTGGAAACGATCTCCGCCGCCGTCACGGCCGCCGAAACGGGCCACTTGGTTTTCTCGACCCTCCACACCGTGGACGTGGTCCAGACCGTCGACCGTATCATCGACGTCTTTCCGCCGCACCAGCAGGAGCAGATCCGCGTCATGCTCGCCGGCGTCGTGGAGGGCATCCTCTCTCAACGACTCCTGCCCTGCCTGAGGGGCGGCCGCGTCTCGGCGATCGAGATTCTGCTCGGCACGGACGCTATCCGAAACATGATCCGCGAAGGAAAGACACACCAGGTCCCCGCCTTCATGGAGGCTGGTTCCAAGTACGGCATGGTGACGATGGACCGCGCGCTGTACGATCTCTGCCGCCGCGGCATGCTCGCGAAAGACCTGGCAATCGTGAATTCCAAGAAACCGGAAGAGTTCAAGAAGCTCCTTCAAGGCGGCGCGGGTTCGAACATGTCCCCCGTCATGGGCGGAGGAAGCGGCGGCGGGATGGGCACGCACCGCACGTACTAAGGGTGTCGGCTGGAAGGCGGGAAGGCCGGAATGGAAGACGCCAAAGGCGTTGTTTCGGCGGCGTGGGGTCTAGTTCGAAGTGTAGTCGCGCGTATCTCCCCCGCGCTCCCCGAGGCCACGCCCTCCCCGTCACGAGTCCTGCGCGCGAAAAAGCCCGCGCTGCATGACTCGCGCCGGGGC
>Ga0268299_1000819_pt1 | contig 76834 bp, 66 predicted proteins | sample NOBtaG_FD_193484 | JGI IMG/M metagenome (GOLD analysis project Ga0268299, IMG submission 193484) | Activated sludge microbial communities from bioreactor in Nijmegen, Gelderland, Netherland - NOB reactor | ecosystem: Engineered > Bioreactor > Aerobic > Activated sludge | place: Netherlands... | reverse complement strand
GGGGGGGTGAGGGGGTGAGGGGGTGAGGGGGTGAGGGGGTAGGGGGGGTAGGGGGGGTGGCGGGGGGCAAGATCGCAGAAGACGCACCCCGCGTCAACACCGCCTTCGCACTGGGCGGGTGGACGCGCTGCGATGGACAATCCGTTTGGGTGGGCGCCTCTAACCCAACTTACCACCGCGGCCCGAGAATGCAACCTCGGCGACGAAGAGTTCGCCAGTTTGACAAAACGGTCTAGTCCGGGAACCACGACGCCCGCGCGGACGGCAGCCTCGGCGGGCCCGGCCCGGCAGCGGGGTGGCCGCGGGCGGGTGCGAATTCCACGCTTCGGTGCACCCCGGCTCGCGCGAATCCGGGGGGATCCCTGATTCCTCAGGGAGTCCGCTTCGCGTCGCGCGCGGAAGGTGGCCCATGAGACGATTTGCCTTGATGACGCTCGCCGGGACCGCGCTGGCCGGTCCCGCGCTGGCCCAGCACGGGGGGTACACGTGCACGTTTGACGAGCCGGCGGGCTCGAAGTGGTCGATCGACCGGCAGGCGGTGTCGCCCAGCGGGGAGCGGTTCCTGGGGACGTTCGGCGGCGAGCCCGTGACGCTGACGCTGGACAGCCTGCCCGAGCACACGCACGTGGTGATCGCGCTGGATCTGTACGTGATCGGCCCGTGGGGCGGCGTGGGGCCCTTGGACGCGGAAGGGAACCCGACGGCGCTGGCGCACGAGTGGTCAATGACGCTGGACAACGGGACGACGGTGCTCCGATCGGCGTTCAGCAACGACGATGCGATCGGGGGGAGGCCGCAGTCGTACCCGGACGCGATCGAGGTGCGGAACCCGGCGCGGCGCGGGGCGTTCCGGGTGAACACGCTGGGATACGTGGATCCGCACAGCCTGGCGCCGCGGGACACGACGTACCGGCTGTACTTCACGGTGAAGCACTCGGGTCCGGTGGCGAAGTTCACGTTCCAGAGCCACGGGTTGGGTGCGGACCCCGCACAGCAGTGGGGCGTGGACAACGTGGCGATCGAGACGTACGACATGGCGCCGCTGGCGATCGGCGCGATGGAGGCGAGCGACCCGCTGGCGGCGCCGATGGGCGGCGACGGAGGCGGGACGGACCTGGCGGGACCGGTGTCGAGAAACCTGCCCCCGCCTGGGGGCGGTGGCACGCCGCCGAGCGGAGGTGGCCCGAAGGGCGGCCCGCCGCCGGGCGGGATTCCACCCGGGGACCAGCCGCCGAGGTTGATCCCCACGCCCGGAGCGGCGTTTCTGGTCGGATTGGGCGGCCTGACGATGCTGGTCCGGCGCCGGCGGGCGGCGCTGGCGCAGGCACCGCGGTCGCAGTCGCCGGAGTGCTCCCAGGCCCGGACTTGACGCGCGCCGGAGCCGCTTCGCGGGCGCGTACGCTGGGCCCATGAGCGGATCGGCGGCGAGCGCGGGGAGGGTGACGGGGGCCCTGCGGGAAGCGGCGGGGGACATCAAGGTCGCCCACTCGGTGTTCGCCATGCCCTTCGCGGTCCTGGGCGCGTTCCTGGCGTGGGGACGGTTCGCGGGGCCGAGTTCCAGCGCGGCACCGGAGACGTGGGGCCACATCGGCGGGCAACTGGCCCTGGTCGTGGCGTGCATGGTGCTGGCGCGGACCTGGGCGATGCTGGTGAACCGTCTGGCCGATGCGGGATTCGACGCGAGCAACCCGCGGACGGCAAAGCGGGCCGTGGCGGCGGGCCGGCTCAGCCCGCGGGCGGGGTGGGCGATCGCCCTTTCGTGCGCGGGGGTGTTCGTGCTTGCGGCCGCTGGGTTCTGGGCGTGGTTCGCCAACCCGTGGCCGGTGATCTTGTCTGTGCCGGTGCTGGGGTGGCTGGCGCTGTATTCGTACGCCAAACGGTTCACCTGGCTGTGCCATGTGCTCTTAGGGACGGCCCTGGCGATCTCGCCCCTGGCGGCTGCGCTGGCGGTGCGGCCCGGGGCGCTGGGCGAGGTGACGGCGCTCTACGCGTTGGCCGGGATGGTGGTGCTGTGGGTCGCGGGGTTCGACGTGATCTACGCCCTGCAGGACACGGCGTTTGATCGCTCGCGCGGGCTGTACAGCATTCCCTCGCGGCTGGGCGTGGGCCCGGCGATGTGGCTCAGCCGAGCGATGCACGCGGGGGCGTGGGTGTGCCTGCTGCTGGCATGGAAGTTCGACCCGCGATTCGGCGCGGCGTTCGGCGCGGCGGTGGTGCTGGTGGCGGGGCTCCTGATTTTCGAGCACGCGCACCTGGCGCGCCGCGGCGAGGCGGGCCTGGAGATGGCGTTCTTCACGATCAACGGGATCGTGTCGTGCGTGGTGGGCGCGCTGGGCGTGGCGGACGTGGTGTGGTAGGAAAAGGCGTGGAGCGTGGGGGGATCACGCGCGCTCGGGCCCGCCCCAGCGTCGCCCCAGGCGTTCCCAGAGCGCGCCGGCGATGTTGGTGTAACTGAACTCGGGCCAGGGAATGGGCGGAGCGCCGGGCCGCCAGGCGTTGGCGACGGCGAGCACGAACTCCCACGCGGCCCCGAGGCGGCCCCTGAGCGACGCCTGCGGCTTGCCCGCGGAGGCGGCAAGAGCCAGCACCGTCACATCGTCGCCCGGGGGCTGGTGCTGGTTGAACGCGACGACGGCGTCGAGGAGTTTGGCGACGCAGGCGCGCGGGTCGGAGGGGTCGAGGGTGCGCGCGATGGCGAGGAGACCGTCCTCGCCCAGCAGACGCCGGTCGGCGTCCATCGCCTCGACGAGGGAATCGGTGTAGATGATTACCAGGTCGCCCGGGTGGAGCCAGACCTTGAGTTGGTCGTAGCGGGCGATGTCGTCGATGCCGAGGGGGAGGTTGGCGGCGTCGCGGTCGTCCTCCGGGCGGGGCTTGTCCTTGAGGATGGACCACTCGCGCGTGCGGGCGCTGTAGAGCAGCGGTCGCGGGTGCCCGGCGTTGGAGGCCACGAGGCAGCGGGAACTCGCGAAATAGGTGGCGACGATGGCGGTGGCGAACTTGCCCAGCGTCGCGGCGCGGGCAAACTCGCGGTTGAGTTGGCGGACGAACGCCGACTGGTCGAGGTAGTTGACGTATCGGCGCATGAGGTCGCGGAGCGTGCGGGCGAGCGTGGCGACCTTCTCGCCATGCCCCGAGACGTCGGCGACCAGGAGGCGGGTGATGCGCCCGGTGCCGCAGGAGGAGACGTAGTGAACGTCGCCGCCGGCGGCGTCGCCCTTGTAGGGGCGGGAGAAGACCCACGCGGAGAGCCCGGGCATGGAGACGGTGGCGTCGATGGCGGCGTTGCCTCCCCACACCTCCATGCACTGCATGGTGTGGGCCTCGTGGACCGCACGTTCGGCGGTCTCAACGGCGGTGGAGGGTTCGTCGGGCATAGGGGCAAGGCGCATGGCGGGCGAGAGATGATTGGATGCCGGGCGGACGCCGGCGCTTCGGCGCCCCGGGGCGGCGGGGTGATAGGCTGGCCCGCGGCGCGGTGGGGATCGCGGGCAACCCGGGAGGTGTTTGTGCGACAGGACTCGAGCGCGAACGACGCGGGGAGCGCGGCGGCGATGGGCACGCCGCAGGTGATCTACGTGTGGCTGACGGCGGTGTTCGTGGCGTGCCTGCTGGTGGCCGACGTGGTGGGAATCAAGTTGTTCCGGCTGGAGCACCGGTTCGCCGACGGGACGACGTGGGGCGTGGAGCACACGTGCGGGATGCTCACGTTCCCGGTGACGTTCATGCTCACGGACCTGATCAACGAGTACTACGGCAAGCGAGGGGCGCGGCGGACGACGTACATCGCCTTCGCGATGGCGGCGCTGGCGTTCGCGGTGATGAACGTGGCGCTGGCGATGCCCAGGCTGGAGAAACCCTACAACGTGAGCGAGGAAGCGTTCCGGGCGATCTTCGCCAGCGCGCGGATCATGTACGTCGCGTCTCTGTGCGCGTTCCTGATCGGGCAGTTGTGCGACATCGCGGTGTTCGGGGTCATCAAGCGGCTGACGGGCGGGCGGATGATCTGGCTCCGGGCGACGGGGAGCACGCTGATCTCGCAGTTCGTGGACAGTTTCTTCGTATCGTGGATCGCGTTCGGGATCGGCCGGCAGGTGTTCCCCGACCCGGGCACGCCGCCGGCGCCCTTCGACGAGATCCTGAAGATCGCGGCGACGGGGTACGTGCTCAAGGCGGTGCTGGCGGTGGGGATCACGCCGGTGATTTATCTGGGGCACCGTGTGCTGCGGACGCGCTTCGGGATGCGACCGCTGCCGCCGGAGTGACGATGGAGGAGTCGGGGGCGCTTGCCCAGGGTGAGGGCATGGGCTATACTGTAAACGCAACTGAGACGCAATCTCAACATAGAACGGATCTTGCGTGGACCACACCCAAACAAGACAGGAACGAGCGGAGATCGAGCGTGCCGACACGGCGGCAGGTTGCCCGGTTCGCCCGCGCTGGCTCAGGCGGGTGGGCGCAGCGGCCTTTCTGTTCTTCCTGATCAAGGGCCTGGCATGGCTCTGCGTGCCGGCAGTGCTGGCGGCGCTGGCCATGAAGGACTGAGCGCCAGCCGCGAGTATCGGTGTGACTGGGCGGGACTCAAACTGGAGGCGCTGATGAGCACGGAGAGCGTGGCGACGAGTCTGGCCGGACGGCTGCGGGCGGAGACGGCCGAGGCGCACGCGCGGGCGGAGCGGCACGCGCTCCAGGCCCGGATGGTGCGCGGTGCGGCGACGCGGGCCGAGTACGCCGGGTGGCTGGTGCAGTTGGAGCGCGTGTGGCGGGCGATCGACGGAGCGCTGGTGGAGTTGGCGCGGCGGGACGCGGGGGTGGGCGCGATGGTCAAGCCATATCACGCTCACGGGGAGCGCGTGCGGGCGGACCTGGCGCACCTGCGCGGGATGGGCGTGGACCCCACGCCGAGCCAGCCGGTGGGTGCCGCGGAGCGCCTGGCGGGGTGGATCGAGGCGGCGGGCCGGAGCGGGGACGTGGCGGTGCTGGGGGCGTGGTACGTGCTGGAGGGCTCGGCCAACGGCGGGCAGTACATCGCGCGGGCACTGGGCCCGGCACTGGGGCTGCCCGGTCCCGAGGGCCTGCGGAGCCTGGACCCGCACGGGCCGGAGCAGCGGCCACGATGGCAGGCGTGGCGCGAGGCGCTGGACGTGCAGGCGTTCAGCGACGAGGAGCGGGCGCGGATCATCGAGGCGGCCCGGCGGACGTTCGAGGCGATCGAGGGCGTGATGAACGAGATGACGGCCGGCGCGATGGCGGCCACGGGGCCCGCGGCGCGGGGTTGAGGCGGTCGCGGGCGGGGCGGGCGCGGGGCGGCCGGCGCTACGCTTGGTTCATGCGTCAACTCGTTGCCGTTGTGCTTGCGTGTGCCGGGTCTGCTGCGGCGCTGGGGTGGGATGCGCCGGGCCATCGGGTGATCACCACGATCGCGCTGGAGAGGCTCTCGCCCGACGCGCCGGCGTGGCTCAGGGAGCCCGAGCGGCGGGACGGGATCATCTGGCAGTCGGCAGAGCCGGATCGCTGGCGCGGCCTGCGGTCGAACTTCCTCATGCACGAGAACGCGCCCGACCACTTCCTCGACATCGAGGACCTGGAGCACTACGGGCTGACGCTCGAGACGATCCCGCCGCTGCGGTACCAGTATGTCGCGGCGATGGCGGTGGCACGGCACGAGCACCCGCGAGGGCTGACGGGCAACCTGAAGCCGCACAACCCGAAGTTGGACCAGGCGGGGCAGCAGGAGTGGCCCGGGTTCCTGCCGCACGCGATCATGGAGCACTATGCGCGGCTGACGAGCCAGTTCCGGACGGTGCGGATCCTGGAGCAACTCAACGAGCCCGCGCGGGCGGCGCAGTTGGTGATGGCGCGGGACAACGTGGCCGTGACGATGGGGCTGCTGTCGCACTTCGTGGGCGACGCGGCCCAGCCGCTGCACACCACACGGCACTTCAACGGATGGGTGGACGATGAGGGCAAGGCGTGGAAGGACAACCCGTACGGGTTCACGGCGGCGCGGACCTTTCACGCGTACATCGACGGGGGCGTGCTGAAGTTGCACGGGCTGGCGGACGCCGCGGCCCTGCGCGGGCAGGCGACGGGCGCGCCGCCGGAGATCAAGACGGGGGAGGAGTGGCCGGCGACGCTGGCGTACATCGGGCGGTCGTTCGAGCGGGTGCGCCCGCTGTACGAACTGGAGAAGACCGGGGGGCTGAAGAAGGACGAGGGGAAGGCGTTCATCCGCGCGTGCCTGACCGACGCGGGGGCGATGCTCGGGGCGCTGTACAACGCGGCGTGGAAGGCCAGTGAACCCAGCGCCAAGGACGTGGCGGACTTCGTGCGCTACGACGGGTTTGGAAAGACGGAGGGCGAGGTCGAGGAGGCGGGGACCAACCCCCCGGCTCCCCCGGCGGTCGAAGGTGGGCAGTGATCACCGTTCGGATTGTTGGCAAAGCACTACGCGCCAGCCTCAGTTTGGCGAGCACGCCACGGTATTGGTGCACTGGTAGGTGCGCGTCCAGAAGACGTTCGGTGGGAGTTGGCCGGGATCCCAGATTGGGATCTTGATGGGATAGGCCTCGCGGTATGAGACAGACCAAAGCACGTCCATCTGCCAAATGTCGCCGATCGGGCCCGGGGGGTCGTAGGGTTCGTGGGAGGGCATCGATACATCAATCTGGATGTCGAAATAGCGTGAGCCCACCCTCGACGTTCCCTCTCGAATGAGTTTGACGTGCCACCTGGGGTCGCCGGTTAGGCAGAGCGTGGGCCGAGCACCCTGGCAGGAGAGGCAGCGAATCTCCACGCCGGCAAAGAGGTCCCACGAAGTCTGCACGAGGTGCGCCACAGTGGGACTGCCCCAGATGGTGTTCGGGTGGTTGAAGCCCTGGCCGCACCCGATCAGCGTCGCGGGCGGCTGATGCCCCGCGGGGTACAGCCAGCGGATGCGGAACTCCTGCGGCGGGCGGGGGACGATCGGGGGCACCGGCTGGTTGTCGGGGTTGAACGGGTCGAGGGCGGTCGCGGGAAGATTCGCGTGGGTCCACTCGATGGCCGCATCGGACTCCAACTTCTGCGCGAGGGTGATGGCGTCCGCCGCCGCCTGTCCAAGGGTCTGCGAGGTGGACATGATCGAGACGATGCTCAGGGGCAGGTAGCCCGACGCCGCGGTGGGGATCGTGGTCATCACGATCATGACGACGGGAATGGGGCCGTTCTCGCCCGCGAATCGGCCGGCGACCACGGCGCACGATCGGCCCGCGGTAAGGTCGAACGCCGACTCGCACGAGGCCATGCCCGCGCGGGCGTAGTTGGGCGTGGCGACGGTGTAGTGTGCCGTGACGCGGCCCAGGGACTCGCTGGGCCCCTGTGATGCGTGGTTGCGGTGGGCCGAGATGTCGTAGAGCACCTCGCCGGCGATCTGCGATCGCACGCACGAGAAACTCAGCGCGCCCTGCGGGTAGGCCCGGCCCAGTTCCTCGAACAGGTACTGCTCTGACTCAATGCCAACGGTGTTGCGGGCCTCGAACGCGGGCGCGCCGCCGGCCTCCTGGGCCCGTGCCGCGGGCACGCTCGCGGCGAGCACGACGCACGCGCACACGGCCCCGATGGCTTTAGCAATAGTCGATCGCATCGCGGATCTGCTGTGTGTGTGGGGGGGGGTGGGGGCGTGCCGAGCAACACGCCGACGGAGATGACACAATACCCTACCCCCCCCATCCGGTCAATGGGAGAAACCGTGAAGCGAATACTACTTTGCAAGAACCACAAACATGAGTCGCCGAAAGCGGTTTCAGACTCATGTTTGCAGAACCATCCCGGCGAGCAGTTGTGGTGTGACGGCTGCAACCGGGGCGAGACCCCGCGCGGGCTCACCAGTCCAGCGTTCCCCGCCACGCGGCGGTGAGGTCGGCAACGCTTGCGGAGACCGAGGCGAGAGGGATATCGAGCCTGCCGGTGGAGTTGAGACGGCCCAGCGGGGCGTGCGGGATGTGCTTGATGAGTTCGTGGGCGGCGGGGATGTCCTGCGGGCGGATTTCGAGGATGTAGCGGCTGGGCGTCTCGGCGAAGAGTGCGGCGTGCAGGTCGCCGGGATTCTGGCCCAGCCATGGGATCGCGCCCAGGCTGATCTCCGCGCCGAGCGGGCGCGCGGGCGAGGTCCCGCCGATGAGCATCTCGGCGATCGCGACGGCAAGGCCGCCTTCGGAGCAGTCGTGCGCGGCGCGGACGAGTCCGGCAGCAATGAGGGCGGCGATACCGCGTGCGTTTCGCGGGCCCGCGGCCAGGTCGGTGCGGGGGATCGAGGCGTCTGAGTTCCCAGCGCCGCCCAGCATCTGCCAGTGTGAGCCGCCCATGGCGGTGCCCGTCTCGCCCAGGAGGATGAGGACGTTGCCGGGCTGTTTCGCGTCGCTGGTGACGCAGCGGTCGATGCGTGGGACAATGCCCAGGCCGGTGATGAGGAGGGTCGGGGGGATCTCGATGGTGCGGCCGTCGTCGGTGGTGAACTGGTTGTTGAGGGAGTCCTTGCCGGAGACGAACGGGGTGCGGTAGGCCTTGGCGCCGTCGTAACACCCCTCGGCGGCGCGGACGAGGCTGGCGAGGTTCTGGGGCTTCTTGCAACTGGGCCAGCAGAAGTTATCGAGGATGGCGATGCGCGCGGGGTCGGCGCCCACGCAGACGAGGTTGCGCACGCACTCGTCGATCGCGGCGAGGGTCATGAGATAAGGGTCGCCGCCGATGGTCGGGTCGCCCAGGCCGGTCTGGAGGCCGCAGCCGATGGCGATGCCACGGTTGGAGCCGGGAATGGGTTCGAGGACGCAGGCGTTGCCGGGGCCGATGCCGCCGCGGGGCGCGGGGCCGACGAGGGGCTTGATGACGGTGTTGCCGCGGACCTCGTGGTCGTACTGGCGGACGATCCAGTGCTTGGAGGCGATGGTGGGATGGGCGAGGAGGGCGTGGAGGATGGCGGCGTGGTCGCGGGCGGTGCCGCCGGCTCGCTGGGCATGAGGAGGTGACGGGGGCTGGGCGGGGGGCCGCGTCCAGGTTGCCTCCCGCGTGGGCATGGGGATGCCGTCGTGGAGGAAGTGCATGGAGAGGCGGCCGAGTTCGGTGCCGTGGTCGAGGAGGATGAGGTCTTTGCCGGGCGTGCCGAAGCGGCCGAGGTCGGCCATCTCGACGCCCTCCTCGCGGCAGATGGCGGCGAGGGCCGGAACGTTGGCTTCTGGGACAGCCAGGACCATGCGTTCCTGGGCTTCGGAGATCCAGGTTTCTGTGGGGGAGAGGCCGGGGTACTTGAGGGGCGCGCGGTCGAGGTTGACCTCGGCGCCGAGTTGTGAGCCCATCTCGCCGATGGCGGAGGAGAACCCGCCGGCGCCGCAGTCGGTCATGGCGGTGTAGAGGGGCGCGGGGTGCTCGTCGCGTGCGCGGAGGATGGCGTCGAGGAGTTGCTTCTCGGTGATGGCGTTGCCGATCTGGACGGCGTGGGCGAACTCGTCGGCGTGGGTGTCGGTGAGTTCGGCGGAGGAGAAGGTGGCGCCGTGGATGCCATCGCGCCCGGTGCGTCCGCCGAGGGCGATGATGCGGTCGCCGTCGCGGGCCTGGCCTTTGACGAGGTGGCGGGGGATGAGGCCGATGCAGCCGCAGTAGACGAGGGGGTTGCCGATGTAGCGTTGGTCGAAGGCGACGGCGCCGTTGACGGTGGGGATGCCCATGCGGTTGCCGTAGTCGCGGACGCCGGCGACGACCTGGGTGAGGACGCGGCGCGGGTGAAGGCAGCCGGCGGGGATGTCGGCGTCGGGCGTGTCGGGGTAAGCGACGCAGAAGACGTCGGTATTGGCGATGGGACGGGCGCCCAGTCCCGTGCCGATGACATCGCGGATGCAGCCGCCGGCGCCGGTGGCAGCCCCGCCGTAGGGCTCGATGGCGGAGGGGTGGTTGTGGGTCTCGACCTTGATGCAGACGCCCCAGCGGTCGTCGAGGGCGATGACGCCGGAGTTGTCCTTGAAGACGGAGAGGGTCCAGTCGATGCCGCTCTCGATGAGTTCGAAGGTGACGGCGGCAACGGTGGACTTGAGGAGGTTGTGGATGGTGACCGAGCCGTCGGGGTTCTGGGTGTGGCCGGGACGGTTGGCCCAGTTGATGGGGTCGGGATCGGCGGGAGCGGAACCGGCGCGGTAGGTGATGGTGCTCTTGAGGGTCTTGTGGACGCAGTGCTCGGACCAGGTCTGGGCGAGGGTTTCGAGTTCGATATCGCGCGGGTCGCGGCCGAGGCGGCGGTACTCGGTCTGGATGGCCTTCATCTCGTCAAGAGAGAGGAAGAGGTGGGCGTCGCGAGAGAGGCGCTCGAGTGCGGCGTCGTCGAGGGCCAGCAGGGGCACGGAGCGGATGACGCGGTCGTGGGCCTGGGCGCGGGGGAACGAGTCGGGATGCCAGGGGGCGGACTCGACGCGCTGGATCACGGGGTTGGCAAGCAGGCGCCGCGCGACTTCGCCCGCCTGCTGGGGGGAGACGCCCGAGAGGTCGTAGCGCCAGCCCGTGGAGACGCGGGCCGGGGTGCCGACAAGTTCGGCGACGGCGGCCTCGACAGACTGGGCGACCGGGTCCATCACGCCGGGCAGGGGATGGACTTCGACAACGCTGGTGCCGTCGGCGGGCGGGGTGATCCCCGAGGCGACGCGCTCGGTGATGGCGTCGGCGAGCAGGGTGTCGGCGAGGCGCCGGGACTGATCGGAGGAGAGCGGGGCCTCGACGAGGTACACGTGGGCGGCTTGGACGCGCGCGTGCACAAGGCCGGTGGAGCGGATGTCGCGCTCGACTGCCGCGCCGATCGGGTCGGCGTGCCCCGGGGCGGGCCACACCTCGAACCGGTGGACGGCGGTCGCGATCGCGCTGTTCTGGGACGTCATGCCCGAGGGTACGACGGGCGGGAGCCCGCGCGGCGTGGGCGCCGGGGGAGCGCCCAGAAGCCCGCGTGCCGGGGTGCCGGCGGCGGTCTGTGGACTTGCAGGTCCCTTGGTCGGGGGAAGGGTGAACCGGCGCTTCACGCGGGCACGGTCTGACCCCGCCGACTATGCCACCGGGTCCACCTCGGCAGGGGGCGCCGTCGGGGGGAAGGGGCTGATCGAGCGGGCCTGGGAGGCCGATTTGAATGGCGCGGGGCGAGGGCCTTCGCGGGGAAGGCCTGGTCCGGAGTGCGAGCGATCATGAACTCGTTTCGTTTGACATCACAGCCGACGGCCGGGAACGGCGCGCCGGCGAACACGCTCCGCCTCCAGGGGGCGCCGCTGCAGCGTCTGCTGGATCAGATCGAGTCGGCGGCGAACCACGACGCCTCGAAGTCGCAGCGGGACTATCGGCGCTGGCCGCTGCGGGACATGTCGATCGCGGTGGACATGCAGCAGCCCGGGGGGACGGTCACATCGCTGCGGTACGTGTGCCGGGACCTGTCGGGGAGCGGGGTGGGGATCCTGCACTCCTCGTTTGTGTACCCGGGGACGCGGTGCATCGTGCACGTGCCGCACCCGACGAAGAAGTTCGTGCCCGTGCCAGCGGTGGTGTCTCGCTGCCGGCTGATGCAGCGGAACATCCACGAGGTGGGGATCAAGTTCCGGCAGGTGCTGGCGGTGCGGGAGTTCGTCAACGTGGACCCGTTCGAGGGCCGCTTCAGCCTGGAGAAGATCGACCCCGCGAGCCTGAAGGGCACGCTGCTGCACGTCGAAGACTCGGGGATGGATCGGCGGCTGATCCGGCACATGCTCAAGGAGACGAGTTTGAACGTGGTGTCGGCGGAGAGCCCGGAGATCGCGCTCTCGCGGGCGGCAGAGCCGTTCGACATCATCCTCACCGACATCCAGATGCCCGGGATGGACGGGTACACGCTGACGCGCAGCCTGCGGGAGAAGAGCGTGCAGGTGCCGATCCTGATGCTCAGTGCCGAGGAGAGCGCCGGGGCGGCCGACCGCGCGCGGGCGTGCGGGGCGAACGCGTGTCTCGTCAAGCCGTTCACGCAGCAGGCGCTGCTGGCGGCGATCGGAGAGTTCCTGCTCCTGGCGCCGGTGAGTTCGGACAGTTGCGGACCCATCTACTCGTCGCTGCCCGTGGACAACCCACTCCAGAAGTTCGTGCCCGAGTTCATCGAAGAGTTGCGCGAGACGGCGTCCCGTCTGAGCCTGGCGATGACGTCGGCCGAGCCCGAGACCGTGCGGACGATCTGCTTCCAGGTGATGGGCGCCGCGTCGTCGCTCGGGCTGGACCCGGTAAGCCGGTCCGCCCGCGAGGCGCTCCAGAGCGTGACGGCGTCGATGAGCGTCTCCGAGTCGGCCAAGCCGATCCGCGACCTCATCTCCGCGTGCCAGCGTGTCCGCGGGCGCGAAGCGGCCTGAACGCACGCCGCCCCTCCTCCCCCCCCTTCCCCCCCTCCCCCTTCGGGGCCCGCGAACGCACGCACGACATCCACCACTCATGGGTGATCGCACGGAGACGGCCCTCGCTCAGCCGCAACCGAGGAAGTACGCGGCGATGGCGTCGGCCAGATCGTCAGGATCCACCGTGCCGTCGCGGTTGAAGTCGGCCTGGTCGCCGGGAGGCTCGGCGAAGAACCCTGCAATGGCGTCGGCCAGGTCGTCGGGGTCGAGGACGCCATCGCGGTTGGTGTCGGCGTAGCAGGCGACGACGCGGACGCGCGTGGGCTGGATCACGACCCAGAGGCGGCCCACCGGCAGGTCCGCGCCCGTGACAGCGTTGAACGCGCCGGTGACGGTCGGGCCGGAGATCACGTCGAAGAGCGCGCCGTTGGCCGGGACGAACCCGCCGGCGGTCGAGAGCGCGAGCGTGCCCGCGAGCGTGACCTGCGCGGCGGAGGGCCCGTCGAGGCGATCCGAAACGCCCGGGCTGACGAGGTCACAGGCGTACTCGGCGGAGGGCGCCATGCGGAGCCGAGCGCCGGCGGCGACGGTCATGGCGCCCGCGGGTGAGGCGGGCGCGAAGGGCTGGTCGGGCGCGAGAGTTCCCTGAAGGTTGATGGAGCCGCTGAGCGTGCCCGCGCCGGTGAGGCGCTGATCGGAGCCAAGGGCGAGGGGGCTGGCGTCGCCGCCGCTCCCCGAGAGCGTGGCGTTGGCGCTGAAGGTGGTCCGTTCGAGACGAACCTCGCCGGCGCCCCCGATGAACGCGCCGGCGGGCGCGGCGAGCGTCGCAAAGGAGGGTCCGCACCCGGAGTTGTTCACGCGGATGCTGCCGTGGTTGGTGACGAGGCCCGCGAGGTTCAGAGTGCGGCCGCACGGGGCGAGGACGAGGGAGCCGGGGTCGATGGTGACGGCGTCAAGGGTCTCGCCGCTGCCGCCGGCGAAGATGACGCCCGCGCCCTGGGTTTGGAGGCGGCCGCCGGTGATGGACATGGAGCTGAGTTGGATGGAGGAACCGTCCTCCGCGCGAAGGGCGCCGGTCGGGCCCTGAGTGAGCGGGGTGTTAAAGAACTCGATTTGGCCGGTGTTCCGTGCGACGATGAGCCCGTGGTTCGCCTTCGGTGCCTGCGAGAACTGGAGGAGGGCGGGTCCGGAGGGCAAGCCGTTGCGGTCGGCGGCGATGGTGCCGAGGTTGGTAAGGTGGGCCTGGAGGCTGCCGGCGCCGCCGATGGTGTGGTCGGGGCCGTTGACGAGGGTGTAGGAGAAGCCGTCGAGGAAGACGCCGAGTTGCCCGCCCTCGAGTTGAAGGCGGCCCGACCCGGAAAGCGTGGCGGACTGGCCCACGTGCGAGGCGAGGAACCCGACGGACCCGAGGTTGATGAGCCCGTGGTTGGTGAGCCCCGCGGGCCCGACGAGCAGGCCGGCGTTGGAGAACATCACCATGCGGCTGCCCGCGGCGAGGGTGACGCCCTGAATCGGAAAGCGCTGAGTGATGACGGCGAAGATGCCCGAACCCTCAGTCCGCAGCGTGCCGCCCGAGAGGCCCTGCGCGCCCGCGCTGGAGAGCACGACCGACGACGAGTTCGCGGCGACGATCTCGCCCTGTGCGCTCTGGACGAAGCCCACGTCGAAGGACGTGGAGTTGGCGAGACGGACAGAGCCGCCATCCGAGGCGCGGATGACCCCGTTGTTCTGGACCTGGTTGGATCCGCCGAAGAGGATCTCCTTGCCCGCGATGTTGGCGTGGACGAGGCTGTCGTTCTGGAGGCGGACGCGGATCTCGCCGGCGCCCTCGATCACGTGCGGGGCGGCGTGGATGAGCAGGTACCCCAGGTCGAAGGCGGAGCCGAGTTGCGCTACGCCGTCGCCCTCGGGGGCCATGCGGAGAACGCCCGCGTGGCGGAGCGTGCAGTGACTGTTGATGATGAGCCGGCTGGTGCCGGTGGCGCCCGCGCCGCCCAGGACGATCTGCCCGTCGTTGTTGAGTTCGGTGCCGTGGGTGTTGAGCGTGGCGACCGACCCCGCCAGGGCGGCGATGCGGAGCGTGGCGCTGGGGCCGCCGATGACCAGGTGGTGGCAGTCGCCCGACGCGTGGCCCAGTAGGCTGACGGAGTAGGGGTCGAGCCACCCGAGTTGCGCGGTGGTCAGGGCATTGGGCGGACCGACGCCGGGCGTGGGGGCGTAACTCCAGCCCATGGGGTTGAACCAGTCGCCGTTCTCGGGCGAGGCCCAGAAGTACAGGCCGCCCGGCCCGGCGGGCTGGGCCATGGCGGTGCCCGCACTGGCAAGTACGGCCCCCGCGAGCAGCGCGATCGGGGCACGGCGGCGGCGGACCGAGGGGCAGATCGTCGTGGTTGGCATGGCGGCGTTTGGCATGGTCAGGCCCTCCAAGTCGGCGGGTGTGCGCCGCCGGCAGAGAGACCTAGACGCCCGGCGGTTCGGCCTGACAAAAAAGCCGAACCTGTCCCCCCAACATTCCGAACATGATCCGAATCGTCGGGAGAACAGGTGCGCAGCGTGACAGGCGCGGGGGTGGGGGCTACGATGGGGGCCCGGTTGGGAATCGCTCAACCGGCGGTTCCCTTTTGTCTGGAGTCTGCCAGTGGTCCGACTTCGCCTGAGCCGCATGGGTCGCCCGCACCGTCCGTTCTATCGTCTCGGTGCGGTGGACCAGCGCACCAAGCGCGACGGGAAGGTGATCGAGGCGCTGGGGTGGTACGACCCGATGGCGCTGGACAAGAGCAAGCAGATTCACCTGAACGTGGAGCGGATCAAGCACTGGCTCAAGGCCGGCGCGCAGCCCTCGGAGACGGTGACGGACCTGCTGATCGCCAACAACATCATCGACGGCGCGGCCCGCAAGGTGGTGATCGCCGAGCGGATCGAGGCGAAGAAGGCCGCCGCCGCCAAGGCCGCGGCGAGCGCGTCGGGCGAGAAGAAGGACGAGAAGAAGTAAAGAAGTAGTCAGCGCGGCCACCACCGGCGCCGGCGCCTGAGCCTGCGCGCGTGCACACTCGAAACCCCCGACTACCGCCGCCAGCGCTCCCGCGTGTCGGCGAGGCAGGCTGTGTGCCCACACTCGGGGCAGATCGGCTCAGGACCAAGCCCGCGCAGAGCGTGACCGCAGCGCTCGCAGAGCGAGAAGTCGGCCTCGACCGCCCGCGTTCGCCACTTTACAGCACGATCAGCGCACGCGAGTTGGATGGCAACGCAGGCCAGGAAGCCCGCGCCGCCCAGCGAGAGGACCCACCAGACCGGGCCGATGACTGCCACGGCGATCGTCATAGCCAGGCCTGTGACGCCGAAGGCGATGAGCACGCCGAGCGAAACAGTGACGATGCCGAGGACCGCCGCGGGCACGTGCTGTCTGGGCCTCAGCCGGGACCAGTCCATAGGGAACGCACCCCCTGAAGCGCGCGGGGCAAGAGCAGTCGCGCGCGAGTCATAGAGTCTACCGATGGCCTCGATCACCGACTTAACCCCGCCCACGCCAACGACCCCCCTGCGCGTCGACATTCTGACCACCTTCCCCGCGATGTTCGCGCCCGACGGCCCCTGCGCGCTCAACTTCTCCATCCCCGCCCGGGCCCGAGCGGCGGGGCTCGTCGAGTGGCACGCCGCCAACATCCGTGATTACACCCTCGACAAGCACCAGAAGACCGACGACCGGCCCTTCGGCGGCGGCCCGGGCATGGTGATGACCTGCCAGCCGCTGTGGGACGCGGTGATGGCCGTCGAGGCCGCGGACCCGCGCCCCGCGACGCGCGTGCTGCTCACGCCGCAGGGCGTGCCGTTCACGCAGGCGTTGGCGGAGGACCTGTCGCGGAAGCCCCGGCTGCTGCTCATCGCGGGGCACTACGAGGGGATCGACGAGCGCGTGATCCAGAAACTCGCGCCGCTCGAAATGAGCCTGGGCGACTTTGTGCTCTCCGGCGGGGAACTGGCCGCGATGGTCGTGATCGACGCGGTGGTCCGGCTGCTGCCCGGCGCGCTGGGCGATGGCGCGTCGGCGGATCAGGATTCGTTCTCGGTCGCCCGGCCGTTCGTCGGCACGCCGCAGACGCCCCGGCGGGACCGCATCGACTTGCCGGGCGACCCGAGCCGCCCGCCGCGGCTGCTCGACTGCCCGCACTACGCCAAGCCGCGGGAGTGGATGGGGATGACGGTGCCGGAGGTGCTGCTGTCGGGCGACCACCAGGCGATCGAGCGGTGGAGACTGGAGCAGCGGCTGGCGCGGACGCGGGCGCGGAGGCCGGAGTTGCTGGAATAGCGCACCGCGCCGGCTACCTGGTGAAGTCGGGCGAGCGGGCACCGCCCAGCGTGTGCAGCATCGGGTTGTACGAACCGAAGTGCCCGTGATAGTCGCTGTACGGCTCGGGCGCTCCATCACCAAGGTGGTGCTGGGGAGTCAGCCGATCGGCCATCACCACCTCGGCGTGTCCGTCGGCGCACCCGGCGATGGTCCGTGGCTGCCCCTCGATCGTGGAGAACTGCCAGAGCGCATCGTCCACGACGAACGCCTTGTGCGCGGGCACCGCCAAGTCGGCCAGGCGCGTCGCGCGGAGTTGCAGCGGCGGCGGCTTGCGAGTCGTCTTGCTCCAGTACTCCGGGTGGGCGAGGTACCAGCACGGATACAGGTAGTCGAACGCTTCGCGCGGGGCGACGGGCGTGTACGCGCTCACGAACGCCGGCGACGCGCGTGAGTGGTAGTAGGGCATCCCCAGCACGTACGGCCATGTGAAGAAAGCCGAGAAGTACCTCACCCGCACCACGCGCCCCTCGCCGATCTCCAGGACTGTGCTCTCCCCCGGCACGGGGCGCGTGAAGTACGGCGCATGATCCGAATAATCACCCGCGTAGACCGCGAACACCCGCGCGTGCTCGCGAGCGTTCGCCAGGCTCGCGGTGGTTCGCGCTTCCTGCCGACCCCGGAACAAGGACGGCATAATCACCGCGGCAATCACGCCGAGGATCACGAGTACGACCAGCACCTCGGTCAGCGTCAGCCCCCGCCCCCGGGCGCTCCGCACGTCTTCCAGCGCACCCACCGCTCTGCCGAGAGTCGGGGGGCCTTCGCGATCCGCGAGCCGCCAGATGGCAAAGCACGCGATGAGTGCGGCGTTGCGAGCGACCACCCACCAACCACTCGCACGCATCTCGAGGTACTGATGCAGCACGCCCCAACAGGCACAATCCGGTGCCCCGAACACAAGCGCCTCGACCAGGTAGGTCGCCGCGAAGGCCGACAGCAGCACCGCGCACACGCCTGCCGCGGCCCGCCTTGCCCTTGCGACGGACAGGAACGCGAACGCCGCCGCCACTTCGACGCCCGGGATGGTCAGAACGACGCCCATCCGCACGGCATCGCCGCTGAAGAGTCGCCAGGTCATGAGCGACCGCTCGAACGCTGCCAGATCAAGAAACTTGAGTATGCCTGCCGCCCCGATTGCCAGCGAAGCCAGCATCGCGAGACCGATTGCAACGCCACGGATTGCGTTCATGGGCAATCCTGGGGTGGTCCCATGAGTTGGCTCGGTGTGCACAGGGAAGTCTGCACGGAACCCGCGGTGCAATGCCCCGCGTTGTTGCAGTACCTGTTCTGCCACGTGCACTCCTGCTGTCCCGGAAATGTGAGTGGCGCTTTCAGTCCGATGTCCACCACAGAGACCCACGGGACGGACGGGTTGCCGAGGACCAGCGCGCTGCACTTCTCATCCGGCGGATCATTCGGGCAAGGCGGACGAGTCGGGGGGCTCGTCGTCGCGATGTCGCAGCACTTCTTGGTGGTGTTTCTGTAACACTGTCCGGCCAAGATCGCCGACGCCGTAAACACGGCAACGCCACCAGCCAGCATGTGCATACCTCGCATGGCATCTCCTTCTGACTCGCGACCATCTCACCCCACGCTCCGCCGGTGGCGCCACAAGGCGAAGAGCGTCACAACGAGGCCGATTCCCATCCCCCATCCCGCGAACCTCAGGGCACGCTGCCGCGCGGTCTCCTCCACGGTCGGCGGATCCAACGGGACCATGCCTTCGGGGAGCGCCAGGGAGGCCGTCATCACGCCCCCTCGCTCGTCCGACAGGACAAGATGCTCTACCGGGCCGCGGAAGGGATCGGGCGAACCAGCCTTGGGCACCCGTGCCGCCGCTGGAACCTCTCCGGGTCCCGCTCGGCGCGCCTCCACGAGTTCCAGGCGCTCGCTCGGGCCGCCCGCATCAACCAACTCGACCGACTGAGCCGCCCAGAGCCCTTCGTCACGGCGAGCCCAACCGGTGGTGCGGAGCGCGTACGCGGGCCGCCCGTCCTTCTCCCGCGCCTCAAGCCGCTCCACCAGAAGCCAACCATCGATCGGCTCGAACACCCCCTCGGCGACGAACAACCGCCCCCCCCCGCCGCCGAGATGCGCCTGGCCTGGCTCCGTCCGTGCAGTCCAGCGATCCCCAGTGACGGACGTGAGTCTCCATGCCAACTCCTGCGGGGGAACGGCCACCATTCCCCCAGACACCAGGTTCAGAGCGTCGGCGCGAAACTCGCCCGACACGCTCACCACCTGCCGCCCCGTGGCTCCGGCGCTGTCGCCTACACGGAGGCTGGATTCATGCCAAAGCCACCGGCCGTCACGGCATGATCCGGCGTCCCAAGCCGTCGCCGTCCCGCCTGCTTCGATGAACCGGCATCGCCAGTCCGCGTCCGCCAGCAGCAGGACGCGCTCGGAAGCGACCCATTGCCGCCCCGCGTCCGGGCTACTCGCGTCCGCCGGGGGCAGCACGCGCTTCTTCCAACGCACGCACACTCCCGGCGCCGCGGTCACTGCCCGTGCCTTGTTCAATGCCTGCTCAAACCGTGCCGTCTGGGAGTCGGTTGGCGGCACATGAAACACGATCACCGTGTTCAAGAGGCTTATGAGCAACATGCTGTTTCGATTCTAACATCAACGGAACGCGACCGATCACCAGTTCGAGGCGAACGAATCCAAATTCCCCCCCCCCCCCCCCCCCCCCCCCCCCCCCCCCGATCTTCACATTGCGTTCGTAGGCCGTTTGTGGTTTCTCGCCCGCGCCAAGCCGGCTATGGTCAGCCCCATGCGTTTCCTCTCCGGCATCCAACCCTCCGGCAACCTGCACCTGGGCAACTACTTCGGGGCCGTGCGCGAGCACGTCCGCAGCCAGGATCACTCGGGCGGCGGGGGGGGGGTCGAGTCCTACTACTTCATTGCCGACTACCACGCCCTGACCACCGTCCGCGATGCCGAGCGGCTCCGCGGGCTCGTCCGCGACGTCGCGATCATCTACCTAGCCAGCGGGATCGACCCGGCCCGGTCGGTCCTCTATCGCCAGAGCGACGTGCCCGAGGTCTGCGAACTCACCTGGATGCTCATGACCGTCACGCCCATGCCCATGCTGGAGAACGCGACGAGTTACAAGGACAAAATCGCCCGCGGCATCACCGCCGACGCCGGCCTGTTCACCTACCCCGTGCTCATGGCCGCCGACATCCTCTGCCAGGACTGCGACGTCGTCCCCGTGGGCAAGGACCAGGTGCAGCACGTCGAGATGGCCCGCGACATCGGGCAGAAGTTCAACCGCCTCTTCAAGAGCGAGGTCTTCAAGATCCCCGCCTACCGCTTGGGCTCGGCGCCCTACGTCCCCGGGACTGACGGGGCGAAGATGTCCAAGTCCTACGGCAACACCATCGACATCCTCGCCGAGGGGCGGGCGCTCGAAAAGTCCGTCATGGGCATCAAGACCGACTCGACCCCCCCCGACCAGCCCAAGGACCCCGAAGCCAACACCGTCTTCCAACTCTACAAGATGCTTGCGTCGCCCGAGGAGGCTGACGCCATGGCCGCGCGGTTCCGCGCGTCGGGGCCCGCGGGTATCTCCTACGGCCAGGCCAAGAAGGACCTGCTGGCAAAGATCGAGGCCCACTTCGCCCCGATCCGCGAGCGGGCCAAGGCCCTGTCGGCCGACCCGGCACGGGTGGACGCGGTCCTGCGCGACGGTGCCGTCAAGGCCCGAGCCAACGCGCGGGCCGTGCTGGACCGGGCACGCAAGGCGTGCGGGCTGACCTAAGCGCTGGGCTGTCCCTCCGAAGGGCGTGCGTTGTCGGCATACAAGCGGCTCTCGGATCGATGCCGCGCCGCCACTCTCGGTGGCTGTCTCTCCGCAGGCCTGAAACTCAACGTCAGTTCAACGCTCCGCGCCCGCTGGATGGGGCGTGGCCCAGCGTTCAGGCCCTTGGCCTGTCAATCAGTTCAAAGAGTCGGCAGAGCAGGTCGCGGGTGGGGGCGTCGGGCTCGACGCGGAGCACCGGGCCCTCGTGCGGCGCGGGGGGCTCGAAGGTCGGGGCGAGTTTCTCGTAGACAGCCCAGTCGGCGTCGGAGGCGTCGCGCCCCTCGGCCGAGCGGGCCTCGAGCCGGCGGCGCGTCTCCGCCTCGTCGGCGTGACAATGGACGATGACCAGCGGCACGCCCCGTGCCCGCGCCAGCGCCACGAACGGCTGGCGCAGGAAGGCGTCGCGGAATGTTGCGTCGGCGAGCACGGAGCGCCCCGCGGCCAGATCCGTATCGCACCGCCCCAGCAACTCCGCGTAGGTGCGGGCCGAGACAAGCGGGGAGTACAGGTCCGGGCCGCCCCGATCCATCGGGGCGAGCCCGAGGAGGCACTTGCGGATCTCGTCGGCACGGTGGACGCGGGCCCGAAGGCTCGGCGCGAGCAGCCGGGCCGCGTGCGACTTGCCCGACCCCGGCAATCCGCAGGCGATCATCAGCACCGGCCCGCGCGAGTACCCCAGCGCCTGGTGGAGTTTTCGGCTGGCCAGGTCGGCGTGATGGTCCGCCTCGAGGTGGTCTTGCGCGTCGCGTGCCGCGGCGGCCTGCAGGGCGTGCACCTTGCCCCGAACGGCGGCGTAGTGCGCGCGGTACAGCGTGCCCACGGTCCGCACCCCGGGGTCGCTGGTGAGGGCGGCGTAGTCCCCGGCGATGCCGTCGGCCAGATCGTGGTGCCCCGCCGCGTCGAGGCTCGAGGCCAGGCAGGCAACCTCCGCGGCGACGTCCTTGCAGCGGAAGTCCATGCGGAACTCGAGCCGGTCGTAGATGAGCAGGCCCGATGGGTTCTCGGGCGTGGCGGCGTCGGGGTCGAAGCAGATGTTGCCGGCGTGCAGGTCGCCGTGGCCCTCGCGGACGAAGCCCCCGATGGCCCGATCGCGCAGGACCGGGGCCAGGGCGTCGAGTTGGCCGGCCATCCAGTCGCGCAGGCGGTCGAGCGCGGCGGGCGCGATCACGCCCCCCGGCACAGCAAAGGGCCTGCATTGATCGAGATTCCCGAGGAGTTCGGAGCGCAGGGCGTCGAGCGAGGCGTGACGGGCGATCTCCGGACCCGTGGCGGCGCGGGCGTGGAAGTCGGCGAGCCGGGCGACCACCGCGCGGCGCTCGTCGGGCGTCAGCGTCCGCTGGGCCAATATGGCCGGGAGCATTCCGGACTCGGGAAGATTCCTCATGCGGACGGCCACATCGACCGCCTCAACCCCCGGCTGAAGGGGGGCCCCCCCCTCGTGGAGGTGAAGCGTGCCATCCGGCACGATCGCGATGGTCAGCAAGGTCTGATACACGCCGGGGGCAAGGTCCGCGTTGAGGCGGAGTTCCTCCAGGCTGGCAAGCCGGCGCGCGGCAAGCGTGGTGAAGTCCAGATAAGCCAGCCGAACGGGCAGGCGGACCTTGTACGCGCAGCCCGAGCCGGTCGCGGGGGACCCCGGACTCGGTCGCGGCGGCAGAAAGATGCGCGAGCACGCCGTGGTGATCACGCGGTCGGTGCCGAACAGGTTGGAGAGTGCGTGCGGCGACAGCGCGGTGGGGGTGGGCATGTGTAGAAGTCCGTAGAACGAGCAAGGTGCGGCGCGGCCACTTTTCGGGCCACGCGGGTAGGTTCATCGGATGAGGTCTCGATATCCCTCAAATTGTTGCTTGACCCGGAGGGGGGGGGGGGGGGGGGGCGGGTATCGTGATGTGGGTGAGCGTGCATTTGTCATATTGGTTGCGACTCGCTGTCCTGGCGCTGGGCTGTATTGCGGGCCCGGGCACGCCGGCGCTCGGTGACACCCGCGTCAACGAGTGGCTGAACCGAGTGATCGGCCTTCCACGAGGGGCTGGGCTTGATGGTGTCCGAGTGGCGTACAGGCGTGAATCTGGCGCGCCGCAGATGTCCGCCGGGCAGATGGCGGACCTGCGGGCGCGCGTGCAGGGCCGTCCCGACCATCCGGATCGGCATGCGCTCGCCATGGCCGAGCGCCGGGCGGCAGGCAAGGCGTTCCATGAGGCCGTGGTCTGGAGGCTGAACGGACGGTGGCGGTACACCTTACCTGGCCTGCGAACGTCGGGGAGGGAGTGGTGTTTCTTGACAGGGCCTGGCCCGACGGGAGGGGTGCCGCCTGGCTGCTTCACCCGGATCACCTGGAGGTCGTGCCTGCGTCCATCGACGACGACCGCGCAAGTGACCATCGATTGACCAAGGGTGGATTCGAGGCAGACCTTGCCTCGTTGCTGGGCTGCGGCGCCGGGTTGGCAAAGGCCGTGGAACGGGGTCTGCGACTCAAGTCGGAGCCGACGGATGCGCCGGGATCGTGGCGGGCGACCGGCGTGCTCCCGGCGCTCGGAGCCCAAGGAGGCGAAGATCGCTGGCTTCTCGAAGGCGGCTGGGTTGACGATCCATCCGGGGGTTTCGGGACCGTGAGCCGATGCCGCTTCGAACGCGCGGACTCGGCGGGCCGAGTGACGGTGTGGGAGGAGGTCGTGTGCATGGGTTGGTCGCGGGTGCTCGACCGTCCCTTTGCCATGGCAAGTGAAGCGCGGCACACCGGGTCGATGCCGGAGATGCACGTCCGGCTCACTCTCGTGGGGCTGGGTGCGTTCACGCCTGCTGAGTTTGAATCCCTGGTCGCCCTCCCCGAGGCGGACGGGGTGGATCCCGTACGCGGGCCGGCGGCGTTCACCTCGATCATCGACCATCGGGGTGATGAGCGTCGGCAGATCGACCGGGCCGAGGGGAAGCCTCTGCTCATGCCGCCGGAGCCGCTGGTCTCCGCGTCGGCTCGACAGAGCCGGCTTGTCATCGGCGGATGGATCTTGGCGGGCGCGATCGTCGCCACGCTGGTGTTTCTGCGGATGCGCCGGGGGAACTAGTTCAGGCAAGGGAGAATCTCGATGAGGAAAAACACACTCGCGTCGTTTCTCGCCGGTTGCACGACAATCGCGGGAATCGCGGCCGCCGTTGACTGCTTCACGGCGCACAGCGCCCTCTTCTGCGCGCTTGGCGGATGGTCTGTCTCCTCGTACCCGCCGTGCGAAGGTTGCGCGGACTCCCAGTCCGGGAACTCGACTCCTCACTTCAAGATGAACAGTCCGCCCGGCGGGTCGGGTCGGACCGATACGGGCGCGTACTCGAGTTGCCAGTGCACCTTCACCATGAGGTGGTGCACGCCGCAGGGCGAGTGCCAAGTGAACGAGGGTTACCCGGTCTCGAACTGGTACACCAGTTACGTGCCCGAAGGGGGCGATCCATGCACCGTGCCCAACAGCGGTGGCGGCGGCAGTCCGGACTGAGGATCATGCGGGTCCGAGACTTCAAAAGGCTGAAGGCGCTCGGCCCGTTTGTCGTGGCTTGGCTCTTCATCTGCGCGGGCTTGCTCAAACTGAGCGACCTCGTCGCGTTTGGCGAAGCCGTGGCGTGTTGGCGGATCGTACCCGCAAGTCTTCGAAGCCTGATCGTCGTGGGTGTTCCCGCGGTCGAACTCGCGTGCGGTATGGCGTTCGTGCTCGGCCTGTGTCGGCGCGTGCAATCCTGGGCCATGATGGCGGCACTCGTCGTGTTCACGCTTGCGTTCCTGATCGAGGCGGCCGGTGGGGGGGGAAATGGGCGCTGCGGCTGCTTCGGCGCGCTCGCTGCTCATGTCGGGCAGATCGACGACGCCCGCTGGGCGGTCGGGCGGAATCTTGTGCTGATTACCATGTTGATGTGTGGCGCGAGAAGGCCGCCCTTGGTCGGGTCGTCACGGACGGAGCGGGCTGGCGAGCCGCGCGTCGGCGCTCCACGCGCCGAACCGGGCATGACGCTGATCGAAACGATCCTGGTGGTTGCGCCCATCGGCGTGCTGGTGGCGCTCACGGCGCCGGTGCTTCGCGGCGTGAGCGAAGCGGGGCGTGCAGCGGGCACGCTTTCCAACCTGCGCCAGCACGGCGCGATCATGGCGGTGTATGGGGCGGACCAGCGCGATGCCGTGCCCTGCGTGACCAACCCGCGGGCGACGCAATCGATCATCCGCTGCCGAGCGGCAGGGGTGACGCTGACGGTTGGGTACTTCAGCGGCGCGAAGTTCTGGTACGTGGGGCTGGCCGACGCATACTACGACGGCGCCCTCTACAGCCCCTCCTTCCGATCGCCGCTGGCGACCAGCGCGGCGGTCGGTTGGTACATCATGCCATGCTCGTATCTCGCGGACCCGGAGTACTACAACCCCCACACCCGTCGCGAGCCGCCCCTTCAGTTCAGGGGCACGGCGTTCCCGGAGGTGCTGTGGCCGGCGAAGAAGTCCCTCGTTGTCGACATTGCCGAATCGGCTCGGGCAGGGCAGTACGGCCCCCGGATGGCTTCGGCCGCGATGGCCGACGGGCACGCGGTGCGACTCCGAGCCACCGATCCTCTGCCGCAGTACCCCAACGGCGATGGTGCGATCCATCCCCAGTTCGCGCCCGATTGGCCGGCGATCGAGCCGATGACCCACACGCTTGACGGCGTGCGCGGGCGCGACCTGCCGTGAACGACGCCGAGCGGCGGCGATGGCGCGCCGAGGCGCACCGGCCCTAAACTCCGGCCGCATGTCCTCGCTCCTCGATCACCTGTCGGCCTGGCACCCCTTCACCGCTGTCGTGGTGGGGGATTTCATGCTCGACCGCCTCACCGAGGGCAACGCCGAGCGACTCTCCAACGACGCGCCTGTCCCCGTCCTCCACGTCCAGCGCGAGCGGGCCCAGCCCGGGGGCGCGTCCAACGTCTGCCTCGACCTGGCGGCGATGCGGGGGCGCGTCAGGGCCGTGGGCGTGGTGGGGGAAGACTTCGCCGCCCGCGAACTCCGCGACCTGCTCGCCAAGGCGGGCGTGGACGCCGCGGGCCTGGTGACCGACGCGGATCGGCCCACGACGGTGAAGCAGAGCCTCATCGGGCTGGCGCAGCATCGGCACCCGCAGAAGATGTTCCGGCTGGACTACGAGTCGCAGCAGCCGCTCGACGCGGCCCGTGAGGCCGACATCCTGCGGGCCTTCGAGCGGGCGCTGGCGGGGGCCGAGGTCGTCTGCCTGGAGGACTATCACAAGGGCGTGTGCACGCCGGCGGTGTGCCAGGGGGTGATCGCGCGGGCCAAGGCCGCGGGGGTCCCCGTGCTGGTGGACCCGGCGGCCGTCAGTGATTACTCGCGGTACAAGGGCGCGTCGGCCATCACGCCCAACCGCACCGAGGCGCAGCGCGCCAGCGGCCTCAAGCCCGGCGACGACGCTCCGCCCGAGGCCTATGGCGAGGCGGCGCTCCGCTTGCTGGAGCAGTTGGATCTGGAAGCCTCGATCATCACGCTGGATCGGCACGGGGCCCTGCTGGTGGAGCGCGAGGGCCCGGCGAAGGTGGTGCCGACGTTTGCGCGGCGCGTCTACGACGTGAGCGGCGCGGGCGACATGGTGCTGGCCGCGCTGGCCGGGGCGCGGGCCAACGGGCTGTCCTGGCCCGACGCGGTGAAACTGGCGAACATCGCCGCGGGGCTGGAGGTGGAGGAGTTCGGGGTGGTCCCGATCCCGTTCGAGCGGATCCACGCCGACGCGCTCCAGCGGGAGCGCGCCACGCGGGGCAAGTTGCGGACGCGGGAGGAGTTGGTGGTGGAGGTGGGTGCCGCGCGGGCCGCGGGGAAGCGGGTCGTGTTCACCAACGGGTGCTTTGATGTGCTGCACGCCGGGCACGTGTCGCTGCTGCGCCGTGCCGCGGCGCTGGGTGACTTCCTGGTCGTCGCGGTGAATGACGACGCGTCGGTCCGACGGCTCAAGGGCCCGGATCGGCCCGTGTACAGCGTGCAGGACCGGACGGCGCTCCTGGGGGAACTCGAGTGCGTCGGCGCGGTGGCGGTGTTCGGCGAGGACACGCCGGAGGACCTGGTGCGGGCGGTGCGACCCGAGGTGCTTGTCAAGGGCGCGCAGTACGACGAGGCGAATATCCCCGGGGCGGCGTTCGTCAAATCGATCGGCGGGCGGGTCGCCCTGCTCGACGTGGTGGAAGGGCGCAGCACCACGCGCACGGTGCAGAAGATCCGCGGGGGTTGACGCGGCGGCGGAGCGGCCATCGACACGGCGACGATCGCATGGGCTCAGCGAACCCGACGACCAGCCAGGCAGCACATGCCCGCATCCGCGCGCAGCGTGCCGACCACGCCCGCACACACCTCGCCATCATCGGCTCGGCGTACCTCGTGCTGATCCTCGCCGGGCTCAAGTCCGTCGAGTCGCGACTCTCCCTCACGCGCCGCGAGCCCTTCGGGCGCGTCCGCCCCGGTGACACGATCCTCTTCCGCGTTCGCGGCGGGGGGTACGCGGCGCGGGCGCGGGTCGCCCGCGTCGAGTCCTTCGAGGGACTCGACCCCGACGGCGTGCGGGCCCTCGCAGAGCGTTACGAGCCCCTGGTGCGGGGCGGGCGGGCCTACTGGGCCGGCAAGCGGCACGCCCGCTACGCCACGCTGATGTGGCTCGAACGCCCTCGCCCCGAGACGCGCGGCCCCGCGTGGACGCCCCACGGGCGGGCGTGGCTTACGCTCGGGCCGCCTCCTCCCCCCCCGCGCGACCCTCGGAGACCCGCACATGCCCGCGCCCGATGACCCCGCGTCCCGCCCGATCACCGCCGGGCCGCCCGGGGGACGCCCACCCCCCTCACCCTTCTTCGACCGCTTCGCGCTGGAGCCCGGGGGCGTGTTCCTCAACCACGGGTCGTTCGGCGCCGCGCCCCGCGCGGCCCTCTTGGCCCTCGACGAGGTCCGCGCCCGCATCGAGGCCGAGCCGGTCCGGTTCTTCGTGCGCGAGATGGAGCCCCTGCTCGACGCGGCCCGGGCCCGCATGGCCGCATTCGTCGCGTGCGACCCGGAGGGCTTCGCCTTCGTCCGCAACGCCACCGAGGGCGTCAGCACCGTGGTCCGATCGCTTCGCCTCAGCCCGGGTGACGAACTGCTCACCAGCGACCACGAGTACAACGCCTGCAACAACGCGCTGGACGTGGTCGCGGCACGCGCCGGGGCGCGGGTCGTCCGCGCCGGCCTCCCCTGGCCCGTGCGGAGCGAGCAGGAGGTGATCGATGCGCTCCTTGCCGCCTGCACGCCCCGCACGCGCCTGGCCCTCGTGTCGCACATCACCAGCCCCACGGCCCTGGTGCTGCCGGTCGAGCGGATCATCCCCGTGCTGGCGGCCCGCGGGATCGACGTGCTCATCGACGGCGCCCACGCGCCGGGTCACCTGCCCCTGAACGTCGCCGCCCTGGGAGACCTCGGGTGCGCGTACTACACCGGGAACTTCCACAAGTGGGTGTGCGCCCCCAAGGGCTCGGCATTCCTTTGGGCCCGCGCCGATAGGCGGGCGGACTTGATCCCGCTCTCAATCTCCCACGGCTTCAACAGCGCGCGGCGGGATCGCACCCGCTTCCGCTTGCTCTTTGACTTCGCCGGAACGTGCGATCCCTCGGCGTGGCTCGCCACGCCCGCCGCGATGGACGAGATGGCCCGAATGGTCCCCGGGGGATGGCCGGAGGTCATGCGGCGGAACCGCGCGCTCGCGCTCGAGGGACGCGCGATCCTCAACGCCGCGCTCGGCGGCCAGCCCACCTGCCCGGAAAGCATGGTCGGGTGCATGGCGACGACGATCCTCCCCGAGCGCTCGCCAGCGGAGGCGGCGATGCCCACCGCCTATCACGATCCGTTGCAGGACCGCCTGATCGCGCGGTGGGGCATTCAGGTGCCGATCATCCCGTTCCCCGCGCCGCCGAGGCGGCACGTGCGGATCGCGGCCCAGGTGTACAACACGCTCGACCAGGTGCGGTATCTTGCCCGGGCGCTCCAGGCGGAGGTCGCCCAGGCAACGGGTTGACGGCACCCGCCGCTTCGCTGACCGGGGCGAGGGACGGCGAATACTGGAAGAAGGGTCGAACGCGGGTGGGCAATGGCCGATATATTCGTTCTCGGTCCTGACCGGCCCGGGGATTGTCCCGCGGCGGTCCGCGTGTGTTTTCTGTTCGGGTTCCCTGACGGCGCGAGGTTGCATGGCACAGCAGGCACAGTCAGTTTCGGATTGGGCGCGGCGCTCCCTGGTCGCCCGAGCGTGCCGCGCCGGGGTGGCCGTGGGGCTTGCCGCGGGTCTGCTCGTCGGGTGCTCGGGGAGTGGGCAGGGGAGCGGCTCCGACTCGTCGATCTCTGGCGGGGGTCGGGCGGGGGAGATCACGCTGGCCGCGGAGGGTGCCGCGGCACGAGGCGAGCGAGCCGAGGCCTTGCAGCAGTTCGCCAAGGCGATCGAGATCAACCCGCGGTTCGTGCGGGCGCACATGGGGATGGCGGAGATCTATCGGCTTGACGGAAACTACTCGGCGGCGGAGCGGTCGTACGGCACGGCCGCCGGTCTGGAGCCACGCAACTTCGACGCGCAGTACAACCACGGGCTGATGCTGCACGTGCTCAACCGCGTCGCCGAGGCCGTGGGCGCCTACATCCGCGCGCTGCGCGTGAAGCCCGACGACCTGCAGGCCAACCTGAACCTCGCGACCGCGTATTACCAGTTGGGCGAGAACGCCCAGGCCCTGCCCTATGCGGAGAAGTCCGTTCGTCTGAACCCGCGCAACGGCGCGGCCCGTCTGAACCTGGGGTCGATCTATGCCGCCATGGGGCGCAACCGCGAGGCCCTCGCCGAGTACGAGCAGGCCAGCGAGACGATGGAGATGACGCCCGCGCTGCTGACCAACCTCGCCGAGGCGTACGGCAGGCTCGAGCGCTACGAGCAGATGCGCAACACGCTCCTCGAACTGGTGAAGCGTCAGCCCAGCGCGCAGGCGTACGAGCGGCTCGGGTTCGCGTCGTTCAAACTGGGCCAGTCCAACGGCGCCATGTACGCCACGGCCCTGGCGAACTTCGAGAAGTCCCTCGCCACCGACCCCGAGTACTACCCCGCCCTCAACGGGCAGGGCGTGTGCATGCTCAACCTCTGGCTCTGGTCCGACCGCAAGGACATGGCGGCCAAGGAGAAGGCCCTGGACTGCCTTCGCCGCTCCATCCAGTTGAACCCCGACCAGCCGCGGGTGCTCGAACTGCTGGGGCGATACACGCGGTAAGGCCGTGTACCCTTGGGCCTATGCCCAAGGCCGAGTTGCTCGAAACGTTCCCCACCCCCTCGTCGCGCCCGATCGTGATCGAGCACGTCAACGAGGAGTTTACGTCCGTCTGCCCCAAGACCGGGCACCCGGACTTTGGCGAGGTCACGGTGCGCTACCAGCCCGCCGCCGCCGGCACGCCCGCCGGGCAGCACGGGTGCGTGGAACTCAAGAGCCTGAAACTCTACTTCCAGTCGTTCCGCAACGAGGGGATCTTCTACGAGGCCGTGACGGGCACGGTGCGGGACGATCTCGCCGCGGCCATGTCGCCCGTGTGGCTCCAGGTGGTCACGCGTTGGCGCGGTCGCGGGGGGATCCGCTCGGTGATCCGTGCCGACGCGGGCCAGGTGCCCGAGGAGTATCGCGGTGCGTAACGCCGCGGCTCACGGAATGTCGGGCGGCGTCGGGGGCGGGTCGCGGAGCGTCCGGATCATCTCGACGACGCACGGGCGGAAGCCGGCGCTGGCGAAGACCGCGCGCGCGGACTCGTTGAACGCCGCCGTGTCGAGCCGCACCTGCGCCACCCCGAGGGCCGCGAACTTCTCAACCGCCCGCTCGACCAGGGTGCGAGCGAGGCCCTGGCGGCGGCAGTCGGGCTCGACCCACACGTCGTGGATCCACCCGCACTCGGGCACCCACCAGATCGGGATCTCCGGCTCGATGGTGCCGACGAGGAAGGCGACGACCCGGGGCGTCCCGCCCGGCGTGGTCGCCGGGGCCTCGCCCACGAGGAACACGCTCCGCGGGTCGCGGGCCCGCTCGGGGAGCCAGGCGGCGTAGCGGTCGAGCACGTCGGCGCGGACCTGGAATCGGTGCGGGTCCTGCCGGGCGTGCAGATCGCAGAGTGCGCGCACAAGGGGGAGCACAGCGGGCACGTCGGCGGGTGTGGCCGGGCGGACGAACATGCCCGAGGCTACGCCTGCCTGACGCTCAAGACGGCGGGCGCTCGAGCATCTCGATCAACCGGGCCGCGCTCGGGCTGGCCGCGTCGCGCACGTACGCGCCGCTTACCGCACAGCCCATGGCGCAGCACGCGTCGATCGGCGCGCCCAGCACCTGCGCCAGCGCAAAGCCGGCGCTGAAGTGGTCCCCGGCGCCGGTGGAGAGGCGCGGCGAGGCACACAGGGGCCCATCAACCCAGCAGGCGGGCCCGGCGGCAGCCGCCGCGGCGGCTCCCTCGCGCGGGTGGATCGTCAGGCAGGACAGGCCCAGGCAGGCGCGGAGGTCGGCCGTCGAGCGCGCCAGCCCGTCACCCGTCGGCGCGGGCGGGGGCGCGCCGAGGACCGCCGCGATCCGCTCGGCCTCGGCGAGGTTCAGCCCCAGCGTGACGGGCGCAAGGGCGTCGAGGTCGCGCAGGGCCGCGAGCACCTCGCGCACGTCCGCGTCGGTCCGCCGCGTCGGGTCTGAGAGATCGATGAATACGCGGGGGCGTGCCGGGGCGGGCAGCGGGGGCAGCACGTCCGACGCGAGGCCGCGGAGGATCGCCAGCACCTCGGGCATGTTGGTCCAGTTCACGATCGCCAGGAGCGGCGCGGCCGCGACCAGGCCCGCCAGCGCGCCGGGCCCCAGCGCGTGGTCGAGCGCCGCGTTGAGCCCGTGCCAGGTCAGCGCCTGAAGGCGGCGCGGGTCGTTGAGCATCAGTTTCCCGTCGCCGAACTCCAGCGCGTGCGTGTGCGCCGGCTCGCCCACGGGGATCACGCGCCCGCCCGCGGCCCGGCAACGCTCGGCAAAGTCAGCAAACGCCGGATGGATCGAGTGCGGAGGCCCTGGGGCGGCGGGCGTGTTGCCGACGCAGCCGACGAACGTCGCCTCGACGCCCAGCGCCGCGAGCGCCCCGGCGATGAGCGGGCCGTTGCCGCCGAAGCGGTCTTCACGCACCACGATCTCCGCGTTGGTGCTCTTGCCCGCGGCGGCGCGGCAGCGCTCGGCGAAGGCCGGGATCGTCGGGATCCGTGCGTAGCCGGTCGGGCCCGGGGCGTGCCGACGATCCACCACGTCGATGATCGAGTCGATGAACCCGTCGAACCCGACCAGCGCGCGGGGCAGACGGCCGGCGTGGTCGCGGAGGGTCTCGGCGGCGGCGTGTCGCGCGCGGGCGGAGGGAGTGGGGGACATACGCTGGGGCTCGCGAGTGGACGAAAGGGTACCTGAAGCCGGAGGCGCTGGGGATGAAGACGATCGTGGTCGCCACGGGCAACCCGCACAAGGTGGAGGAACTCCGCGCGGTGCTGGACCTGCCCGGGGTGCGCCTCATCACGCTCGCCGAGGCGCCGGGGAGGGGGGGGGCGGGGGGGGCGGGAGGGTCGGGGGGTTCGTTCCCGGAGCCTGCGGAGACGGGGCGGACGTTCGAGGAGAACGCGACGATCAAAGCGGTGGCGTACGCGCGGGCGACGGGCCTGCCGTGCATCGCCGATGACAGCGGGCTGGAGGTGGACGCCCTGGGGGGCCGGCCGGGAGTGATCTCGTCGCACTACGCCACCGACGGGCGGGAGACGGGCGCAATCCGGGCGGAGCGGGACGAGGCGAACAACCGGCGGGTGCTTGCGGAGTTGGAGGGGGTCCCGCTGGAGCGTCGGGGCGCGCGGTTCGTGTGCGTGATGGTGCTGGCGGAACCGGGCGAGGGTGGGCCGCGGGTGGTGGCCCGGGCGCGGGGGACGTTCGAGGGGCGGATCGGGTGTTCGGGCGATGTTCCCCGTGGAACACACGGGTTCGGGTATGACCCGTTGTTTCTGGTGGGGCCGGCGTTTTTGCGGACGAGCGCCGAGTTCTCGCCGGGCGAGAAGAACGCGCTTTCACACCGGGGTGCGGCTGCGCGGGAGTTGCGCCGGGCCTTGGCAGCGGGTTGAGCGGGTCAGGGGTTGTGGGCTTCGTCGGTGGCGTGGAGGCGGCCGAGGCGTCGGAGGGCGGGGAAGCCGAAGGCGATCCCGGAGACGACGGCGAGCGTGCCGACGCCGCCGCTGACCGCGGAAACGACGGGGCCGAGGAGTCGCGCGACAAGGCCGGACTCGAAGGAGCCGAGTTCGTTGGAGCACTCGATGAAGAGGGAGTTGACGGCGCCGACGCGGCCGCGGAGGTGGTCGGGGGTTCGGACCTGGATCAGGACGTGGCGGACGACGACGCTGATGTTGTCGAGGGCGCCGGCGACGAAGAGGGCCGCGAGGGAGAGCCAGAGGGAGGTCGAGAAGCCGAAGACGACGGTGCACGCGCCGAAGCCCGCGACGGACCAGAGGAGGGCGCGGCCGGAACGCTCGAAGGGCGGTCGATAGGCGAGCACGACCGCCATCACCAGTGCGCCGACGTACGGGGCGGCCCGGAGCGCGGCGAGCCCCACGGGCCCGGTGTGGAGGATCTGCTCAGCGAACTGCGGGAGCAGCGCGGTGACCCCGCCGAAGAGCACGGCGAGGAGATCGAGCAGGATCGCGCCGAAGACGACCTCCTCACGCCGGATGAAGCGCGCGCCGGCGAGCATGGACGCGAGGGAGAGCGGCTCGGCGTGGCGCGCGACGACGCGGGGGCGAAGCAGCGGGCAGATCGCGGCGAAGACCAGGCACAGCACGGCGGTGACGACGTACACCATCCATGGGGCGCGGGCGTGCTGGAGCATCACCCCGGCGAGGAAGGGTCCGGCAATCGCGGCGAACTGGAAGAGCCCGCTGTTCCATGTGACGGCGTTGTGGAGCGTCTCGCCCGGCACCAGCAGCGGAAGGATGGAGTTGCGGGCGGGCCCGTTGAACGAGCGGCAGACGCCGGTAAGGATGAGGAGCAGGTACATGCCCCACACCGGCGCGTGGGCGATGGAGATGCCCGCCAGGGCGATGGCGCAGAGGGCGAAGCCGGAGTTGGTGAGGGCGACGATGACGCGGCGGCTGTAGACGTCGGCGGCGTGCCCGGACAGGAGGGCGAGGAGGACGACGGGTCCGGCGCGGGCGAGGCCGCCGAGGCCCACGGCGAAGGGATCGCGGGTGCGTTCCCACAGTTCCCAGAGGACGGTGAAGCCCAGCATCTGGAGGCCGGTGGCCGAGGCGACAAAGCCGAGGGCGAACCAGCGGTAGTTGGGGAGGCGGACGGCTTCGAGCGGGTCGCGCCGCGCGGGCGTGGGCATCAGGGCGAGAGCCTACGCGGGCCGGCGGGGGTGGGCGGCCGGTGGCGGCGCGCTCGCACTCGGGGTGTCAGGCCTTGGCCGAGAGTTGGGCGAGTATGGCGTCGTCGATCCCGAGGAACTCGCGCATGTGCTGGTCGTAGACCTCCTGGTCCTTGTCGCGGGAGAGGTCGAGGCGGAGTTCGTTGATGACCTTGGTGCCCTGGCGGATCCACAGGTCGAAGGTCTCGCGCGTGATGTTGTCGTAGATCCACTGCCCCACGGGGCCCTTGAAGGGCGGGCGCGGCAGGCGGTTTCCGGGCTTGCCCGTCTGCCGACAGACCATCTCGCCCTGCGCGGGCGCGGCGGCGGGCCTGGCGGCGGGGGCGTCGGCGACCTCGGGCAGGGGCTCGCCAAGGGTCTTAAGGAGCGCGCTCATGGCCGTCTTGGGGATGAAGTCGCCCTTCTGGGCCGCGATGATGTACCCCTGGGCGAGGACGGCCTTGGCGCGGTCGTGGTCGCCGGCCTTGATGAGCGATTCACCCGCGAGTTGGTACGCCTTGCTCAGGTCGGGGCTGATGGCGACGCAACGGAGGAAACTCTGGGCGGCGTCGGCGGGGCGGTCGGCCTGGGCGTAGGCCTGGCCGAGCGAGAAGTGGGCCATCTCGTTGTTGGGGTCGGCCTGGGCCATGTTCTCGAACTGGGCGATGCGTGAGGCGATGTCCATGGGCGATGGTATTCGGGACGGGTGGCGGGGCCGATGACCACACCAAGACACCAAGACACCAAGGCATCGAGTACCGCCATCGGGGCTAGACTCGCCGCGAGGGCGTCGGGGTGAACGAGCGGAGGGCAGCCGCATGGCGGATCGCGTGATGACCAGCGATGGCGTGGCGGCGCTTCTCCGGTCTGACGCGTGGGGCAGCCGCGGGATCCTGCGGGTGTGCGCGGGGCTGACGCACGAGCAGTTCCATCAGCGGTTCGACATCGGCCTGGGCTCGCTCCACGACACCATCACGCACATCATCAGCACGATGCGGCGGTGGACGGATCGGCTCGCGGGCCGGACGCCCCGGCCGATGCTGCACGCGGTGCCGGGGCACCCGCACGTGTCGGGGGAGCAGGTATCGCGGACGCCGGGCGAGTTGCTGTCGCTGCTGGACGAGGCGGAGCGCGACCTGCTGGAAACGTACGAGCGGATCAAGGGAGACCTGAGCGCGAAGGTGCTGCTCGACTGGCCCGGGCAGCCTGGAGAGGTGAAGCGGTACACGTTCACGCGGGCGGCGGTGCTGGCGCACGTGGGCTCGCACGGGTATCACCACCGTGCGCAGTGCCTGAACATGCTGCGGCGGCTCGCCGCGCCGGTGCCCGGGGTGACGGCGGGGTACCCGGAACTGAGCGCGGTGGACTGGCAGGCCGAGGTGGAGTGCCCGCCGGAGGTCCTGCGCGGGTAGCCCGGCGTTCACCGGGTCGCGCTGCGTGCCGCGAGGGCCACGTCAGGGTTGTCGGCGAAGAGCGCGTCGATGGGGTGCGCCCGGAAGAACCGCGCGTAGGCGTCGGGCGCGTCGGCGAAGGTGTACATATAGACCTTGAGCCCCAGTCGGCGGGCGAGCGGGAGCGGTGCTTCGCGGGCGGGCATGCCCGCCGACGCCGTCGGCGGCTTCTCGATCACCTGCCTGGGGAAGCCCACGCCCTGGAGGATCGGCGCGAGGCGCTCGATGGCGGCGGAGTCGTAGTCGGCGCGGCAGAGGTAGACGAGTGGGAGCGCGCAGGCGTGGTCGTGGCGTATGCGCAGGAGGGCGTCGGGGTCGAAGGACTGGATGGTGGCCCCGCCGACCTCGCAGCCGTCGCGCGAGTAGCCGCGGGCGTGGAGGGTGCGCACCAGCGCGGCTTCGAGGGGCAGCCCGCGCTCTCGGTGGAAGGAAGGGTCTTTGGTCTCGGGGACAATGCCGGCTCGGCGGCCGGTGCGGGCGTTGAGGGTCTGGACGAGGGCGATCATCTCGTCGAGCGTGCAGACGGTGAATGGGCGGGCGGCCTCGGCGGGGATGGCGCGGTCGCCGCGGCCCGTGACGGTGAGCGTGCGGACCTCTGCGAGGGTGAGATCGGCGTAGTAGACGTGGCCGTCGGGGCGGGCGCGGTCGGGGAAGAGGGTCCTGGCGTTGGTGGTGGTGTCGGCGTGGAGGTCATGGGCGCAGATGGGCACGGCGTCCTGGGTGAGGACGACGTCGGGCTCGATGACCTCGGCGCCCTGGCCGTGGGCGAGGGCGTAGGCGGGCAGGGTGTGCTCGGGCAGGTAGGCGGAGGCGCCGCGGTGGGCGATGACCAGGGGCGTCCCGGGCGTGGGTGGCTGTGCCGGACGGCTGTGGGTGGTGGCGCAGGCCTGGGGAAGAACGCCGGCGGTGCCGATGAGGAGTGCCAGGAGGAGCACGCTGAGCGGGGCGCGATGTACGGACGCGGGGTCGGGCATACGGTCGCGAGGGTACACCCCCCGGGTGCCGGACTCGGCGTGGAACCTGCGTGGGGCGCGCGGCTTCACGAAGACTTTGCGGATCGGTCCACGGGCCTGTCGGAGTTCCCCCGGCGTCGCCAGTCAGTTGGTTTCCAAGACGATCGCGACCTGAGCGGTGGCCAGGCCGTGGGCGCGTGCGGGACGGACGATGCGCACCTCCCTGCCGCGCCGGGCTTGGTCGCGCCGCTCGGGGGTGATGAGGGGATCGCCCTCGAACCAGATGGTGGCGTAGGTGAGTTTGTAGAGCGGGGCGACGGCGTCGAAGTGGACGTGTGCCGGTTCGCTGCCGTCGGGATAGGTGGCCGGGTGGACGGTGAGGACCTGGAAGCGTCCCTTGGCGTCGGTGGTGACCCGGGCGTAGATCCGCGGCACGCGGGTGTCGGCGTCGGGGGGGTTGTAGAGTCCCTTGGCGTCCACGTTGTACACGGCGACGAGGGCGCCCTCGATGGGACGGCCCGCGCTGTCGGTGACCACGCCGTCGATGAGCAGGCGTGGGCCGGGCTCGTCTGCGTGGCAGGCGATCGCCGTCGAACCGGCCGCCGGGGCACGTTGCTCGGGCTGGGCGGGGGCCGGTCCGAGGGCGAGGCCCGCGACGATCGTGCACAAAAGGGTCAGGACGCGCACCATGCGGTCACTCCGGGCCGGGGCGGCAGGATGGGACGGCGGCGGAGAGGATACGATTCGGTTTCGCTCGGGGCGCGCCCGGGGCCGAATCGTGGAGATTGCGGGCCTGGTCGCTGAGATGCACCCGTTGAACCTGAACCGGTTCGGACCGGCGGAGGGAAGCGACCGTGGCTGGAGTCCTCGACGGGATGCGTGCGTGGTGGCGTCGGCCCGAGCCGGTGCAGGTGGTGGTCGATCGTGCCGCCCGGCGGGAGATGGCGGGGCTGGTGCGGGGCTTGGCGTCGCGCAGGCTTACCAACTTCCAGTTCGAGGAGCGGGCCGAGGCGCTGGCCGAGCGCGCGGCGGCGGACCCCGCGCTGTGGGAGGTCTGCCTGTTCTGCTGGTCGTGGTACGACGATTTCCGGGAGCATCGGCTGGCGGCGTTGGCGCCCGCCCAGCGGCGTGCGTGGGCGCGGGTGGTGTTGTTCTTGCGGTCCGACGAGCCATATTGCTGGATCCGACCCCGGCGGCCGTTGCGGGCGGGCAGCGCGTGGGACTGGGCGCTCGACGGGGTGCTGCACCTTGTGGTGGGCGCGTGGGTGCCGATGGTCTCGGTCGCGCGGCTGGTGCTGTGGGCGGTCCTGTGGCGGGTGCCGGAGCGAGTCGCGCCCAAGGGCCCGGCCTGGGGAGAGCGCAAGGCGGTCTGGCCGTTCGCGGACGCGGCGGGGTTGGCGGAAGCGCGGGCGAAGTGTCGGCTGTTGGGCGCGGGTTTGTCGGCGTGATCGACCGGTGCGAGCGTTGAGAAGGAACAGAGCACAATGAGCAGCGTGCAGCAGGCGTTTCGGTTTCGGCCACCCCTCCACGGCGCGTTGAACCCGGGTCGTGAGCCCGGCGCGACGACGCCCGGGTCGTTCGCGCTGGCGGCGGACGTGGGCGGGCCGCGGATGTTCGCGTCGCCCGACACGCCCGGAATGCCCGAGCCGAGCGGCAAGACGGCGTGGGACTTTTTGCCCGAAGGATGGCGCGTGGTTCGCCTCGATGCCGCGGTGCCCTCCGCGGCGTCGAACGGTTGCGCGGGCGGCGCGCATACGTCGGTCGAGTTCACCACCGCGCGAGGCGAAGTGCTCCGCGTGACCGCTCCGTCGAACTTCAAGCCGATTACGCAACTCGAGCACGCGCGGCTGGGGGTCGTGACGCCGGAGATGCGACGCGTGGCGGAGCGCGAGCCGCACTTTGACGCGCTGTTCCCCGGGAAGGGTGCCGAGGCGGTGCGCGACGAGGTGGCGGCGGGTCGGATGGTCATTCCCGCCAACGTGAACCACCTGAAGTTCAACCTGGATCCGATGGCGATCGGCCGCGCCAGCCGGACGAAGGTGAACGCCAACATGGGCGCCAGCCCCGTGAGCAGCGGCACGCACGAGGAAGTGGAGAAGTTGAAGTGGGCGGAGAAGTGGGGGGCCGACACGGTCATGGACCTGTCCACGGGCGGGAACCTGGATGAGTGCCGGGAGGCGATCATCAGGGCCAGCACGGTGCCGATCGGGACGGTGCCGATCTACTCGATGATCATCGGGAAGAAGATCGAGGACCTGGACTGGCCCACGATCGAGGCGAGCCTGCATCATCAGGCGAAGCAGGGGGTGGACTACTTCACGATCCACGCGGGCGTGCGCCGTGGGCACCTCAAGCACGTGAAGAACCGGCTGATCGGGATCGTGTCGCGCGGCGGGAGTTTGCTCGCCAAGTGGATGCTCGTGCACGGGAGAGAGAACATCATGTACGAGCGCTGGGAGGACATCTGCGACATCCTCCGGCAGTACGACGTGACGTTCTCGATCGGCGACGGGCTCCGTCCGGGCGGCCTGGCCGACGCGACCGACGCCGCCCAGATCGCGGAGTTGGAGACCCTTGGCGAACTGACCGAGCGGGCGTGGCGCAAGGGCGTGCAGGTGATGATCGAGGGCCCGGGGCACGTGCCGTTCGACCAGATCGAGTGGAACGCGAAGGTGCAGCGGGCGATCTGCCACGGCGCGCCGTTCTACGTGCTCGGGCCGCTGGTGACGGACATGTTCCCGGGGTACGACCACATCACCAGTTGCATCGGGGCGACGTCCATGGCGTACCACGGGGCGGCGATGCTGTGCTACGTGACGCCCAAGGAGCACCTGGGCCTCCCGAAGAAGGACGACGTGAAGCAGGGGTGCATCGCGTACAAGATCGCGGCCCACGCCGCGGACGTGGCCCTGGGCATCCCCGGCACCCGCGACCGCGACGACGAACTCACCAAGGCCCGCGCGGCCCTCAACTGGGAAAAGCACTTCGAGTTGTCCTTCGACCCCGACACGGCCCGGGCCTATCACGACGAGGACCTGGACGTGGACACGGACTTCTGCGCCATGTGCGGGCACGACTGGTGCAGCGTGCGCATCAGCAAGGAGATCCAGGAGTTCGCCAGCGGCAAGGCCGAGGGCTTCGAACGCATCGGCGCCAACGGCAAGACCGGGGCGGCGGTCAAGAGCGCGGCCCTCACGCCCGAGCAGCAGGAGATCCTCGCGAAGCGCGGCGTGCTCTCGCCCGACGAGATCCATCGCCTGGCCGCCAAAACCAAGAGCGCGATGAAGCAGAAGGCACCAGGGCAGCCCGGCGCCGAGGCATCGAGCGAGGGCAAGTTGTCGTGCCACTCGGATTACGTCGATCCGGACACGGCCAAGACGTTGATCGAGCAGAAGGCCGGGCGCGAGGTGCTGGTGCCGCTGGACGTGCGGCCCGCGCTGGGGATCGGGAAAGACGATCGGGTGGTGTGAGCGGCCCGGTGTGCAGGTGCGGGCGACGCGCCGCCTCTACCCTCACCCGTGCCCCTCCTCGGTCTGCATCACGTCGCGATCATCTGCGCCGATTATCCGCGCTCGCGCGACTTCTACACGCGGGCGCTCGGCCTGCGGGTGATCGCGGAGCACTATCGGGCCGAGCGGGCCTCCCACAAACTCGACCTCGCTCTCGCCGACGGCGTGCAGATCGAACTCTTCTCCTTCCCCGATCCGCCCCCTCGGCCCACCCGGCCTGAGGCGTGCGGGCTGCGGCACCTGGCCCTGCGCGTGAGCGACATGGACGCCGAGATCGCGCGTCTCGCCGGCCTTGGCGTCCCGGCCGAGCCGGTGCGCGTGGACGAGTTCACGGGACGCCGATTCACATTCATCCGCGACCCCGACGATCTGCCCATCGAGTTGTACGAGGCGCCCGGAGCGAGTTGATCGCCCCGGGAAAAGGGCCCAAGCCGGCGGCGCGGTATCCTGCTCGGCATGCCGCACGCACCACACGCTCGGCGGGCCTTGCTGATCGCGGTGGCCGCCTCGGCGGCGCTGGCGATGGTCACGGCGGTCATCCTGCGGGCGATGGGCCAGCCGTGGTGGTGCGTCTGCGGGCGGATCAGGCCGTGGGTGCATGACATCTGGTCGTCGCACTGCTCGCAGCACCTGCTGGACGCCTACTCGCTCACGCACGTGTCGCACGGGCTGATCCTGGCGCCGGTGCTCGCGCTGGCGTGCCGCAGCTGGGGCGTGAGCGTGCCGGCGCGCTTCCTGGCAGCGCTGGTCATCGAGGCGGGATGGGAGATCCTGGAGAACTCTCCGCCGATCATCGAGCGGTACCGCACCGCGACGATGTCGCTCAACTACACGGGCGACAGCGTGGTGAACTCGATGGGCGATCTGCTCAGTTGCGGGCTGGGTTTCGTGCTCGTCCACCGGCTGGGGCTGTGGCGTGCCGCGGCGATCTTCGCGGCGTCGGAACTCGCGTTGCTCATCACGATCCGCGACAACCTCACTCTCAACGTGCTGATGCTCACGTGGCCGCTTGAGAGCGTGCGGGTCTGGCAGGCTGCGGGCCAGGGCGGGTGAGCGCGGGCGGCGGACCCGCCAACTCACCAAAACGCGACCGACCCCGCGCACACCGCGCGGGGCCGATCGTGGCACAGGAAGCATGGTAAAAGGCGGTCAGGTCGAGGCGTTGCGTCGGCGTCGCGGGGCCATGGTCGCGATGCCCAGGATCGCCAGGGCCGCGGCCCCGGGCGACGGCACCGGCGTGCTGGTGTAGAGCAACTGGTCCTGCTTGGCGGCCTGCTCCAGGGCGTAGACGAAGCCGGCGGCGGCGCCCGAGCCGATGGCGGAGATGATCTGGTTGTACGAGGTCACGATGCCCGACGAGAGCGGCCCGCCGTTGGTCGCTGTGAACTTGATGTTGCCCGTGCCCAGCCCGATCCCGTTGCCGGGTTGATTGGCGTTGAAGTCATAGAGGATGTCCCACACCGCGATCTGGAAGGCGGTGGCAAAGTCCTTCGAGGCGTTGGCGGCGCTGGCGGCGGCGCCGTGGACCGAGAAGATCGACTCGATGGCCGACGCGGTGGAGGGGCCCATCGGGGTGCCGCGCACGTCGAGATCCTGCGTCGCGACGATGTCGAAGATGCTCGACGAGGTGGCGACGTTCTGCTGGAAGTCGGCGCAGAACGAACGGTGCGAGCCGATGAGCCCCGTGCCCTGGCCCGTGCCGGCGGTGATGGTGTGCTGCAACTGACCGGCGAAGACCGTGTTGGGCGCGGCGCCGAAGAACTCGACGGCGATGTTGGAGCCCTTGCCCGTGCCCGAGAACACCATGTTCACGGTGTCGGCCTGGGCCACGGGCGTCAGGGCGGCGGCGGCCGTCAGGATCGAGGCTGAAACGATGGTGCGACGACTATTCACGCGACCTCCCGTGGTGGGCTCGGGCGGAGTGCCCAGGCCCGGCGAACACCACAGCGTGCGATTCGGCCCCCATCGGTGCCACCGCCCGGGAAGGGGCAGGGCCCGGACCCTGCGGGCCGTGCGGCGCGTGACGCCCCTGACGCCCCGGGTGTCCGCGAGTCCGAGAGTGAGCCGGCCGGGGCGTGCTGGGCGGGGGCGGCCGCGGACGGTCCGAGAACAGCCGGTGCCCGCGCCCACCTACCCTTGGCCGCCATGCTCACAGCAGATCAGATTCGCCGGGCGTTCATCGAGTTCTTCCAGGGCAAGCCGGGCGGTGCCGCGGGCGGGCACACGTTCGTCCCCTCCTCGCCGACGGTCCCGCACGACGACCCGACCTTGCTCTTCACCAACGCGGGGATGAACCAGTTCAAGCCGCTCTTCCTGGGCACGGCCGACCCGTCGACGCCCATGGGCAAACTCCGGCGCGCCGTCAACAGCCAGAAGTGCATCCGCGCCGGGGGCAAGCACAACGACCTCGACGACGTGGGGAAGGACACCTATCACCACACCTTCTTCGAGATGCTCGGCAACTGGTCTTTCGGCGACTACTTCAAGCAGGAGGCCATCGACTGGGCGTGGGAACTGCTCACCAAGGTCTACGGCATCCCCCCGCACGCGCTGTATGCCACGTACTTCGGCGGGAGCCCCGCCGCCGGGCTCGAGCCCGACCACGAGGCACGCGAACTCTGGCTCAAGTACCTCCCGCCTCACAGGGTCATCCCCGGGAGCATGAAGGACAACTTCTGGGAGATGGGCGACACCGGGCCCTGCGGCCCGTGCAGCGAGATCCACGTGGACCGCATGGCGGGGCCGGATCCCAAGATCGGCGGCGGGCACAACCGCGACGCCAGCGCGCTGGTCAACACCGGCGACCCGGACGTGATCGAGATCTGGAACAACGTCTTCATCCAGTTCAACCGCGAGGCCGACGGCTCCCTCCGCCCCCTCCCCGCCAAGCACGTCGACACCGGGATGGGCTTCGAGCGCCTCGTGAGCGTGCTCCAGCAGAAGCGGTCGAACTACGACACTGACGTCTTCGCGCCCCTCTTCGCCGCCATCGAGAGCGTGACCGGGGCGAAGAAGCCCTACACCGGCCGTGTGGGCGCGGCGGACAAGGACAACACCGACACCGCCTATCGCGTCATCGCCGACCATATCCGCACACTCACCTTCGCCATCACCGATGGCGCCACGCCCAGCAACGAGGGTCGCGGGTACGTGCTCCGGCGCATCCTCCGCCGGGCCGTCCGCTATGGCCGTCAAACCCTCGGGGCCCGCACAGGGTTCTTCAGCCAACTCGTCGACGTCGTCGTCCGGCACTTCGGCGACGCCTTCCCCGAACTCCGCAAGGACCCAGCCCGCGTCGCGGGGATCATCCGCGAGGAGGAGGAGTCGTTCGGCAAGACCCTCGAGCGCGGGTGCGTGCTCTTTGATGAGGCCTGCGTCCGCGCCTTCGCCGGCGCAAGGCTCACGCCACACCTCCAGATGGCCCACGCCAAGGCAACCGCCCGCAAGAGCGAATCGGGTGGGCTGGCGCTGGAGATCGAGGTCCCGGGCGACCGGGGGCTCTCGGGCCTCTTCCGACCCGCGGACATGACCGCACAGTGGGCGGACCAGTACTTCGGGCCGGCCCGCGGCATCGCCGCCGAGGACGCCTTCAAGTTGTACGACACCTACGGGTTCCCCGTGGACCTGACGCTCCTGATGGCCGAGGAGCGCGGGCTGAAAGTGGACATGGACGGCTTCAACCGCCTCATGGAGGAGGCGAAGGAAAAGGCCCGCGCCGGGAGCAAGTTCACCGGCGAGCACGGCCCGATCACCCTGCCCACCGATGCGATCGCGCGCCTCCGGCACATGGGCGTCGAGCCCACCGCCGACGTGGACAAGTTCCACGGGCGCGACATCCGCGCCAAGGTGCTGGCCATCTGGAACGGCGAGGACTTCGACAGCGTCGTCACCGGCGTCGCGGGGCTCAAGCCCGTGGGGCTGATCCTCGACAAGACCAACTTCTACGCGGAGATGGGCGGGCAGGTGGGCGACACGGGCCGCGTGCACGTGTCGGTGCCGGTGAAGAGCACGGGGCGGGAGGACGCGGGCGCCACGGCGCAGGGCGAGTTTCGCGTGGACGATGCGCGGGCGTTCGGGGGTTACGTGCTGCACGTGGGCCTGTGCATCCGTCGAGAGGTGCGCGTGGGCGACGAGGTGCTGCTCTCCCTCGACGGGCCGCGCCGCGCCGCCATCGCCTCGAACCACACCGCAACGCACCTCCTGAACCTGGCCCTGGCGCGGGCCTTGGGCCCGGAGGTCCACCAGCGCGGCTCGCTGGTGAGCCCCGAGAAACTGCGGTTTGACTTCTCCCACCCCCGCCCCGTCACGCCCGAGGAACTGGCCAGGATCGAGCACAACGTGCGCGAAACAGTCGCCGCCGATCTCACCGTGTTCGCGGAGACGGCCCCGCTCGCCGGCGCCCGCGCCATCCCGGGCGTCCGCGCGGTCTTCGGCGAGGCCTACCCCGACCCCGTGCGCGTCGTCTCCATCGGCAAGCCCGTGCCCGCCGCGCTCCGCGGGGAGGTCAACACCGGGGGGCTCGACTACTCCATCGAGTTCTGCGGCGGCACCCACGTTGCCACCACCGGCGCCATCGGTGAGTTCGCCCTCGTCGCCGAGGAGGGCATCGCCAAGGGCGTGCGCCGCATCACAGCCCTCACCGGCGTGCCCGCGCGGGCGGCGATCATGGCCGCCGAGGCGCTCAAGGCCCGCCTCGCCCAGGCGCAGGCCTTGACCGGCGACGACCTTCAGGCCGAGGCCTCCGCCTGCGCCGCGGAGATCGACAAGTTGGACATGCCCGCCGCCGCGAGGCAGGCGCTCCGCGCGGGCGTCGCTGCGCTTCAGGAGAAGGTGAAGGCGGCGCAGAAGCAGGCCGGGGCGGCCCGGACGGAGGCCGTCGTCGCCGCGGCGAAGGCCATCGCCGAATCGCCCGAGTTCGACGCCGGCGCGTTCATCGTCACCACGATCGACGCCGGGAGCGACAAGGACGCGCTGCAGGGCGCCATCGGCGCGATTCGCGCTCGACGCCCGCGCCAGGCGGTCCTCCTGATCTCGCCCGATGAGCCGGCGGGCAAACTCACCATCATCGCCGCCGTGCCCGATGTGCAGATCAAGCGGGGGCTTGCCGCGGGGGATTGGGTGAAGGTCGCGGCCGCGGCCTGCGGCGGACGCGGGGGCGGCAAGCCCGACCTCGCTCAAGGCGGTGGCTCGGACCTGACCAAGGTCAAGGACGTGATCGCCGCTGCCACGGCCCACGCCTTCGCCAAGTGCCCCAACTGACTCGGCGACTCCCCTCTCGCCGCGCGCGCTCGGCTCGCAACCCCTACGGGTGTGCCTGGTGCTGCGCCACTCCGGCGCACATCGGCCCAAATTCCCTTGCCGCCAGCCCGGTCCCCGAGTAGGCTGAACCACCGCCCCGAGCGGGGGGGCAGGGGTGGGGAGTTTGCACAGGAGCACGCCCATGCCCCACTGGTCCGTTCGCGCAGTTTCTGCCTCGAGCCTGGTTTTGGCCGCCGCTGCTGCGGCACTCGGTCAGGCCAATCCCATCCCCCTCAACTATAACTTCAACGGCCTCGCGCATCCGGGCGAGTTCACCGGTGCCGCCAACCCGGGCGTTGCCGACGATCCCGACGGCTACCGCGCCATCTCCGACCGCGGGCTCTATATCAACGGGGCCGCCGGCTCGTTCGGCACCGCGCCCGTCGTGGGTGCGACGGGCCTCACCTACACGCTTGTCACTCAGGCGTTTACCAACGACCTCGTGATGCTGGGCAACCGCAACGCGCTCTGGCCCTTTGATGCCGCGCCCAACACCAACAACCGCGGCATCCGTCCGAACTGGCTCCCTGATCCTGACCAGTCCGGGCCTCAGACCACCTTCCTCCCCACGCCCATCCTCCTGAGCGACACGTCTCAGGTAGGCGTGCTCTTCCAGATCTCCAACGGCGGGGGCACCTTCAGCGTCGTCCTCACCTGCTCCGACGGCACACAGGCCACCGCCCAACTCTCCGGCCCTGACTGGTTCGGCTCAGGCAACCCCGTCCCGCCGCCCCGCCCGGGCGTGCAGGCCCAAACGCGGCTCGGCACCTTCAACGCCTCGGGCAACTTCGACAACCCCCAGCCCTCCGGCGCGCTCAACGTCATCGAGGGCGTCATCGGCGTCTCGAACCTGCTCAACGCCGGGCTCGGCGACCTTCGCGGACGGCAACTCACCGCCATCACCTTCCAGGATCGCGTGGACGCCAACGGCGTCGCGATCCCCCTCGGCGCGGGCAACCGCAGTTTCGCCATCCTCGCCGTCACCGCCGGCGGCGCCGCCGCGCCCGCCAACGACACCTGCGCGACCGCGACCCCCATCACCGAGGGCACCTACACCGGCTCGACCGGCGGGGCCGTGGGCCTCGAAGGCGCGTCCTGCGGGTTCGCCGACGGTGCCGACGTGTGGTACCGCTACACCGCCTCCACCACCGGCATGGCCCGGGTGAGCCTCTGCGGCAGCGGGTTTGACACGACTGTCGCCGTCTTCTCCGGCTCGTGCGGGGCCCTGGGCGAGTTCATCGCCTGCAACGACAACTTCTGTGACCTCTCGTCCCGTGTGGATTTCTCGGTCGTCCAGGGGCAGCAGTATCTCATCCGCGTCGCGGGCACAAACGCCGACCGCGGTGCCTTCTCGATGACCGTCAGTAGCCCCCCGGGCGTGCTGGCCGGGCCCTTCGTCAACCCCGCCGACGGGCACACGTTCTTCCTGCTCCAGGCCTCGTCGTGGCCTGATGCTGAAGCCGATGCCCAGGCCCTGGGCGGGAACCTCACCGCCATCGGCAGTGCCGCGGAGAACGCGTGGATCCGCCAGAACGTCCTGAACTTCGACGGCGGGGCCGTCTTCCGTCGCGGGTGGATCGGCCTGCAGCGCGACGGCTTCGGGCAGTTCTCCACCTGGGCCGACGGGCAGCCTGTCACCTTCACCAACTGGGCCGCGGGCGAGCCCAACAACGCCAACGGCCTGGAGTTCTATGCCGAGATGCTCCAGGACACCGGGCAGTGGAACGACGCGCGCGAACTCCCCGGATCGAGCAACCACGGCATCGTCGAGATCCCCACGCTGCCCACCAATCCCGTCGGCTCGGGCACCGCCTCGCCCGCGACCATCGTGCAAGGCCAGTCCACCGTCCTCCGCGTCGCCGTCGTGCCCGCGGGGCCCATCGTCAGCACCGGCATCACCGTCACCATCGACGCCTCGGCCATCGGCGGGAGCGCGGCCCTCGCCGCCCTCGACGATGGCGTCGATCCCGACCTCGTCGCGGGCGACGGCACCTACTCCGCGCGCGTCACCACGCTCATCAGCGCGCCCGTCGGCCCATTCAACCTGCCCTTCGCCATCGCCGACGACCAGGGCCGCTCCAGCGGCGGGTCCATCGCTGTCACCGTCAACGATGCCATCGGCGGCTGCTGCCAGCCCGCCTCCTGCTCGGTCATCACCCGCAACGACTGCGCCGCCCAGGGCGGCACCTTCCTGGGCCACAACATCCCCTGCGTCACCGGCGACGGCTACGACATCGCCTTCGCCGACAACGCCCCCTTCGAAGACATCATCTTCTCCGGCAACCCCCTCGCCCTCACCGACGACTCCAACGTCAACATCCCCATCGGCTTCAACTTCACCTTCTTCGGCAACACCTACGACTCCTGCTTCGTCTGCTCCAACGGGTTCGTCGCCTTCGGCGCTGGTTCCAACGTCTTCACCAACACCGCGATCCCCGCCGCCGCTGTGCCCAACAACGCCCTCTACGCCCTCTGGGATGACCTCAACCCCGGCGCGGGCGGGGCCGTGCTCTACGAGACCCTCGGCACCCCGGGCGTAGACCTCCGCCTCATCGTCCAGTGGAACGCCGTCCCCCAGTTCAACAACACCGACGCCAACACCTTCCAGATCGCCATCTTCGAAAACGGCACCGTCGAGTACCGCTACCAGTCCATCACCATCCAACCCGCCGGTGACATCACCATCGGCGTCGAGAATGAGTCCGGCACCGAGGCCACCTCCTTCGACGCCACCACGCTGGGCTCCGGGCCGGCCTCCCTCCGCGTCGCCTTCCGCAACGGGCAGAACAACTGCGGCTCGACCTGCCCCGCCGACTACAACGGCGACGGCACCGTCGACCCCGACGACCTCGCCGACTACATCGCTTGCTACTTCTCCCAGCCCCCCTGCCCGCAGGCCGACTTCAATAGCGACGGCACCCCCGACCCCGACGACCTCGCCGACTACATCGCCGCCTACTTCGGCCCGCCCTGCTGAGTACCGGGCCCCGCGCCCCCGACCCTACCGTGCCGCGTGGGCCCGCGCGACTCCCCGATCAACTCCGACCCCGCCCGGCTCGCCGGCGCGGGGTCTTTTCATCCGGTCCCGCACCCCTCACGCCCCCCGCACCGCGATGCACCCGCCGCAGCCGAACCACCCGGCCCCGCCCCGGCATCCAACCGCATCGACCCGCCCAAGCCACACTCCCCTCACCCCGACCGCCCCGTGCCCGCCTCACGTCGGTGGCATCATGAGTTCTGGCCCGCGTGGCTGCTCTACGCGCCCCTCCTGCCGTGGATCGCGCTGCTCGCCCTGCGCCATCGCTCCCTCATGGCGTGCCTGGCCGCCAACCCGGGCATCGAGAAGGGTGGCGGCCTGATCGACGAGTCCAAGTTCTCCATCGCGCGCGGGTTCCATGGCCTCGGCACTCCGGGCTTCCGCCACGCCGCCACCGCGCTGGTGCCCGCCGGGCAACCGCCCGCTCTCCGCGCAGACGCCGCGCTGGCCCTGATCGACGCACGCCCGGACCTCGGCGGGTTCCCCGTCATCCTCAAGCCCGATGCCGGCCAGCGGGGCCACGGCGTCCGACTCGCCCGCACGCCCGACGACGTTCGTGCCTACTTCGTCGCCACCACCCGCGCCGTCATCGTGCAGGAATACGCCCCGGGCCCAGAGGAGTGCGGGATCCTCTGGATCCGCCGCTACGCGCCCGGCGCCGCGCCCCCCGGCACGCGACGCGAGGGGTTCATCTTCGCCATCACGCGCAAGCAGTTCCCCGTCATCGCCGGCGACGGCTCGTCAACGCTCGAAGCCCTCGTCCGCGCCCACCAGCGCTATCGGCTTCAGGCGAGCGTCTTCCTCGCCCGGCACGCTGCCCAGCGCGGTCGCGTCCTCGCGGCGGGGGAACGGCTGCGCCTCGCCGAGGCGGGCAACCACGCCCAGGGCGCGATCTTCCTCGATGGCAGCGACCTCATCACCCCCGCGCTCGAAGACGCGGCAGACGCCCTCGCCCGCGCGTTCCCCGATCCCGCCGGCCGCCCGGGCGGATTGGACTTCGGCCGCTTCGATGTCCGCTACGAGTCCGACGACGCCCTCCGCGCCGGGCGCGGGCTTGTCGCCGTCGAGTTCAACGGCACCTCCGCGGAGGCGACCGCTCTCTACGACCCATCGCGCGGGCCGCTCTTCGCCTATCGCCTGCTTCTGGCCCAGTGGGGGCACCTGTTCCGCGTCGGCGCGGCCCGGGTGCGCGCGGGCGCGACTCCGCCGCGCTTCGCCGACGCGCTCCGCTGGCTGCGTGACCATCGCGCGACGCGCGACGGCTCGCCCATCGCGGATTGATCGTCGCGCGCTCAGACTTCAAGGACCGCCCGCGCGCCTCAGCACCCGCTGAAATACGCCGTGATGTAGTTCGCCAGGTCGTCGGGGTCCACGTCCCCGTCGCCGTCGAGGTCCGACCCGTCCCGCGGCGGGTTCAGGAAGTACCCCTCGATGTACGTCGCCAGGTCGTCGGGGTCCACGATGCCGTTGTCGTCGAGATCCAGGTCGCACGGCAGCGGGGGGATGTCGCCCCCGAACTGCAGGTGATCCACCTCAAGGCCCGACCCTGTCCCGCCCGGGGCCAGCGTGCTGGTGACGCGGATGGACATGATCCCCGCCTCGTGGAACGCGCCGAAAAAGCGATCCTCGCCCGTCCCGCCGTCGAGCGCGCCGTCGCCGTGGGTGGGCAGGGTGACCATCGCGATCAGTTGGTTGCCCGCGTCGAAGGCCTGGAACGTGATGTTCGAGAGTGTCCCCCCGTCGGTCCACACGATGCCCACGTACTGCGGCAGCCGCCCGAGGATCGCTTGGTCGAACGCGAAGCCGATCCCCACTGTGCCGAGCCCGGAGAACGAGCGCCCGCCGTTCCCGCTGCCGTCGATCAACCCGTCGTCGCAGTCAACCGAGTCGGTCGCGGGCCCCGGGTTGGTGGTGAAGCCCGTGCCGCCCACGCCCGGCGTGTTCAGCCCGTCCTCGAACGTCTCGAGGAAGACGTAACTGAGGTTCGGGAAGATCGGAGCGAAGGGGCTGTCCGCGAAGCACCCGTAGGGCGTCGGCCCGTACGTCTGCGTGGGCTGGGCCATCGCGGGCACAGCCAACCCGGCGAGAGCGATCAGGGGAGCAGTCAGTCGAGCGCGCATACATCCCTCCTGCGACGTGCAATGACCCGCGCCGCCCGCCCGCCCTCGTTCGGGCGGCCGAGCCTCACCGCGCGGGCCGGTCCCGATAAGCATCGCGCACGCCCGAGAACCGGCAACCCCGTTGCCACGAATTGCACCGCTTTCCGTGTGTTTCGCGGCAAACTGGGGGGTTTGTGCACTTATCGGAGCGCCAGCCAGCACGCCGCGGTCCACGGGCGACCGCCCTTACAGCCACCCGACGGCCAGTCCCGTCGCGCCCGCGCCGATGATCACCGCCGGTGCGATCCAGCGCGCCCGAACCGTCGCGAGCAGCGCGAAAGCGGCGACGCCGATAATGAAGGCCATCGGCCTGATCCCGCCTCCCGGCATCGATGCGACGTCAACGCCGACGGCACCGGCGAGGACCTGGATCGCCGTCGCGCCGATGAGCCCGACGACCGCCGCGGCCACGCCGTCGAGCACCGCGTGCAGGCGGGCCGAGCCCGTCCACCGCTCGAACACCTCGTGCCCGAGGAGCGTGAAGAGGAACGCGGGGGCGAAGATGGTTGCCGTGACGATCAGCGCGCCGACGAAGCCGCCGCCGGCGAAACCCACGAACGTGCCGACGATGATGAGCGGCGCGGGGATGACGCCCGCGAGGGCCACCCCGTCGAGGAACGCGGATTCGGACATCCACGCCCCGCGCGTGACGGCATCGTGTCGGAGGAAGGGCAGCGCGGTGTACGCGCCGCCGAAACTCAGCAGCCCGGCGCGCAGGCCCGTGCCCGCCAGCGACTCGAGGGCGGGGGGCTCGCTCACGCCGCCCTGACCGCGCGCGTCGCGAGGCTCGGCCGCGGCGGAGGTCGGCTGCGTGCTCGCGCCGCGCAGGCTCTGGTGCTCAGCAAGCCGCCCCACGCTCACCGAACCCACGACGACAAGGATCGCGGCGAGCACCGCGACAACGGGCTTGAACCGCTCCGAAGCGGCCCACGCGCCGTGGAACGCCGCGCCGGCCAGCAGCACCACCAGCATCGGCGCTCCGGCCAGTCCAGCCGCGAGCGCGCCCGCGCCGACCAGCCCGCGCGGCACATCGCACAGCACCCGCCGCCCCAGTCGCCAGGCCGCCAGCGCGATCAGCGCCGCCACCGCCGGCTGCGCGCCCGCCAGCGCAGCCGTCGCCAGCGGGTGCATCCCCACGCGCGAATACCCCCACGCTAGCAGCAGCATCACGAGCAGCCCCGGCAGCATGAACCCCAGACCGGCCGCGACCCCGCCGACACGCCCGCCGCGCACCATACCGAGGTACACGCACATCTCGTGCGCCTCCGGCCCGGGCAGCGCCTGATACACCGCCAGCGCGCGGTCAAACCGCGCCGGCGACACCCACCCGCCTCCCTCCGCCAACTCGTGCCTCAGCATCGCGATCTGCCCGATCGGCCCGCCCCACGCCCGCAGCCCAAACCCCAGGAACCGGACGAAGATCGCCCACGTGCCTGACGCCCGCGTCTCGGACCTCATGTCCCGCCCGCCAGGGCCTCGACGGCCCGCAGCACGCGCTCGCCGTGCCCGGGCGTCCGCACGTTGGGCCACCGGTGGACGATCACCCCGGCCGAGTCGAGCACGAACGTGGTCCGGATCACGCCCCGCACCAGGTTCCCGTACATCCGCTTCTCCCCCCACACGCCGATGCTTGTCATCAACGGCGGATCTTCGCCCGCCCGCGCGGGGGGGTCGGAGAGCAGCGTGAAGGGAAGATCGAACTTCGCCGCGAACGCCGCGAGAGCCGCCGGTTCGTCCGGGCTTACCGCGAACACCCGCGCGCCGAGCCGCGCCAGCGCTGCGTGCACGTCGCGGATGCCGCAGGCCTGCCCCGTGCACACGGGCGTGTCCGCCTCGGGGTAGAAGTAGATCACCGCGGGTGCCCCGCGCAGGTCCGCGAGCGTGCGAGCCCGACCCGTCTGGTCCCTCAGGCGGAACGGGGGGAACGGCTCACCCGGGCCCGGGCCAGCGCCGGCGTTCGCCTTTGGTCGGCTCCGCGCGGTCGTCGTGCTGGTGGTGCGCCCGGGCATGTGAGAAGTGAGGGGATGGGGGGGAGGGGGAGTGGGGGCTGGGGGAGGGGTGGGGGTGGGGGGGGGCGTGAGTGGCTGGTGTGTTATCGCGCAGGCTGTCCGACCGCGTTTGCCCGCGCGAGGATCCCGTCGAGCATCTGCCGGGCCTCGGCCGCCATCTTCGTGTTGGGGTGCTCGGCGATGATGCGCCGCGCGATCGTCGCCGCGTCGGCCCAGTCCTGCTCGTCGATGGCCTCGCGGAACTGCGTGCCCAGTTGCTCCCGTGCCCGCGCGATCACGCCGCGGGCCATGTCGCGCAGGGGCAGGCTCTCGCTCTCGGTCAGCAGCCCGTCGAGGTCGCGGAGGAGGGTCATGGCATCCTCGACGCGCCCCTCGGCCGCCGCGGCCACGAACCGCTGCCGCGCCTCCGCCTTGAACTCGCTCCGCGCCTGCTCGACGCGCGCCGCCAGTTCTCGTGTCCGCGTCTGCTGGGGCATCAGCCGCGCCAGCCGGGCCGCTTCCGCCTCCGCATCGGCCCACCGCCGCTGAAGGAGCATCCCGTCGATCAGCGCCGCCCCCTCGCGCACGGCGGCGTCGAGTTCTCCCGCGCGGGCCTCCGCGATCTTGGCGCGAAGTTCCTCCGCGTCGGCGCGGTACCCGAACCGATTCGCCAGTTCGTCGCACAGCACCACCGCCGCCTCCCACTCGCGCTGCTCGATGTCCTGCTCGATCGCGCGCCGCAGCATCTCCCGCTCGGTGCTCCGGTTCAGCACACGCCGCGCGTCGTCCGACAGCGCCGCCTGCTCGCTGATCACCCGCACCGCGTCCTGCACGTCACGCAGCCGCCGGGAGAGTTCCCGCACCGGCGACGTCCACGCCCACAACGCCACGATGATCGCCGCAGGCGCCATCGTCAGCACCAGCAGCAGCCCGATCAGCCCCGCCGAAAGCAGCGCCTCCCGCGGCGGCCCCCCGACCACGCCCGCCCCGCGCAAGAGCAGGAACAGGCTCACCACCATCGCCCCGCCATACGCCAGGCCGGTGATGACCATCGCCTTGTGGCCCCAGTTTCCGTCAGAGCCTCGCCCACCGACCCCGGCCCCACCGGGCTCGCCTTCGCCCATTGACCCGTCAAGCCCGCTGCGCATGAGCCCTCCGCTCTTCCCCACGGCCGGCTTGCTCTCGACCGCCGGCGCCCCTCCATCCTACCACCCCGGCCGAACTCTCCCGCCCAAATCCCCCCCAAACAGCCAGCGCGATGCCCCAACGATCCCGCCGGCCGCCTCCCGGTTCGCCCAGTTGAAACCTAGGATTTCCCACTTCTCCCGGAGGCCCTTCCATGACCACGCTTTCCCCTGCCGTCGCTCCCTCCACCAGCACCGACCCCCTCCAACTCATCGACGTGGACCACGTGCAGTTCTACGTGGGCAACGCCAAGCAGGCGGCCTTCTTCTACGCCCACTGCTTCGGCTTCCAGATCGAGCAGGTCTCCGACCTCACTACCGGCTCGCGCGACGCCGCCCACTACCTCCTCACGCAGGGCAACATCCGCTTCATCCTCACCAGCGGCATGACCCCCGCCCACCCGGCCAACATGGAAGTCGCCATGTTCGGCGACGGCGTGAAGGACATCGCCTTCACCGTCTTTGACGCCGAGAAGGCCTGGGAGCGCGCCGTCCGCAACGGTGCCGAGCCCGCCTACGAGCCCCGTACCTTCCGCGATGAGTCCGGCACCGTCACCATGGCCGGCATCAAGACCTTCGGCCGCGTCTGCCACTCCTTCGTCTCCCGATCCGGCGCATACGAACTCACCAAGGTCAAGCAGGGCGGGCTCTTCAAGCCCCGCTTCAAGCGCGTCGATGGCGGCATCTGCACACCCGCCGCCGGGTGCGGGCCCCAGTCGGGCGTCGGCGGGGCCGGCTCGGCCGTCCTGGCCATCAACGAGCACAACAAGAAGCACCCCTGCGGGCTCAAGTACGTCGACCACCTCGTCGGCAACGTCGAGATGGGCAAGATGAACTTCTGGGTCAAGTTCTACGAGGACGTGCTCGAGTTCAGCATGTTCAAGCACTTCGACGACAAGGACATCGCCACCGACTACTCCGCCCTCATGTCCAAGGTCATGGCCTCGGGCAACAACCTCATCAAGATCCCCATCAACGAGCCCGCCCCCGGCAAGCGCAAGAGCCAGGTGCAGGAGTACCTCGACTGGCACTGCAACACCCCGGGCGTCCAGCACCTCGCCCTCCGCACCGACGACGAACTCCACTCCATCGCCGCCCTCCGCTCCCGCGGCGTCGACTTCCTCACACTCCCAGACACCTACTACGAGCACGTCTGGGACCGCGTCAACGGCACCCTCAAGCAACACGGCAAGGACGTCGTCAAGGAAGACCACAAGAAGATCCACGACCTGGGCATCCTCGTCGACGCCGACGACGAGGGATACCTCCTTCAACTGTTCACCAAGCCCCTGCAGGACCGCCCGACCCTCTTCTTCGAGATCATCTGCCGCCGCGGGAGCCAGTCCTTCGGCAAGGGCAACTTCAAGGCCCTCTTCGAGGCCCTCGAACTCGAGCAGCAGCGCCGGGGGAACCTGTAAACTGCAGCGAGGTTGTGCCGCGCACGATCACCCGCCGCCGCGCCGGCTGATCCCCTTCCCCCACGCACTGGGCGCGCTCACTCCTTCGCCTTCAACTCCCCCAGCCACACCGTCTGCATGGTCAGGATCTGCCCCTGGTCGCCGATGCCCTTGAACTCGATCGCCGTCCGCTCCACCGGCTCCGCCCACGCGATCCGCACCGTCCCGAAGTTCGGCTCCTTCCGCATCGGGCCCACCCGCAGCGGGTTCGCCTCCAGCGCCGGCCGCGCCTCCAGATTCAGCCCGCTCGACGTGAAGTCCCACATCGCGTACGGCGCCTCACGCCCCGGCAGGTTCCCCGGCTCCCGGCTGATCTCGCACTGGTGCCGATCACCCGAGATGAACACCACCCCGCTCGCCTTCGTCTTGCGGATCAGCCCGTACAGCCGCTCGCGCTCGTGGGGCATGTTGCCCCACGTCTCGCTCCCGTGCCCGTCGGCCACCACCTGGATCGAACTGGCGATGATCCGCACCTCCGCCGGCTTCTTCAGTTCCCCCTCCAGCCACGCCCATTGCTCCTTGCCCAGAATCGTCTTGCTCGTGTCCTGCGTCGGCTTGTAGGGCTTCCTCCCGGGCTTGCCCGGCTCGCCCTCCCGTCCCTCCAACTGGTCGCGGTTGTACCGCGTGTCGAGCATGATCACCTGCACCCGCCGCCCCTCCGGCCCGAACACCCGTGCGTGATACACCCCGGGCTGCTTCCGTTGCGGCGCGTCGGCCCCGAACCCGTACATGTCCAGGAACACCTGCTTGGATTCCTCCCGCAGCGTGAACTCCCGCCCGCCGTCATTGGCGCCGTAGTCGTGGTCGTCCCACGTCGCCATCAGCGGCACCTCCCGCACCAGCCGCCGGAACCCGGCGTGCGCGAACTGCGCCGCGTACGCCTCCTTCAGCCGATCGATGTGCGGGATCGGCTTCATCACCATTTTCCCGTCCTCCTCCCACACGTCGGCGTAGTTGTTGTCCCCGATGAACAGGAACAGGTCCGGCTTGGTCGCCAGCACCTCCGTCCAGATCGGCTGCGGCTTCCGCTCCCGCGCGCACGACCCGAACGCGATCACGTCGATCGTCCGCCCCGCCTGCCCAAGTGCAGCGCCGGCCGCGATCAGCACCGCCGCCGCCCCGACCGCCGCCGCCCTCAGTCCGTTGATCAGCGTTCGCACGTGCGCGCCTCCTTCGCCCCGTCCCACGTTCCATCGTCGCCGCGCCCACCCGCCTCGTCGCCCCGCCATCGGTAAAGACTCCGCGAACTCGCGGGTGCCTCCCTGAACACCGTCCACGTACAATCCCAAGAACCTCGCGCTGCCGCTCCTTTCACGCCTCGGCCAGGGCTCCCCCATGGCGCTCTTCGACGCTCAACCCACCCCCCCCGCCCCCGCCGGCGACCCTCAACCGCCGACACCGGCCATGCTCTGGGTCATGCGCATCGGCATGACCCTCTTCCTCATCCCCTTCTTCACCGTCGGGTGGGGCATGCTCACCGGCGGCTCGTTCTTCCCCGGCGGGCCTGATTTCGGGGCACCGACCGGCTTCCGCCTCTTCGGGCTCCCCTTCGTCGCCGTCCCCGCCGTGATGCTCATCGCCGTGTGGTCCATGAGCCCCAGGTCGCCCCACCAGCCCGCGCGCCGCGACGACGCCTTCCCCGAACCCCCACCCGCGCCCCCCGTTGCGCCCCCGACCGTCCGCGTCCCCTGCGCCTACTGCGGCGGCCCGCGCGACCCCGCCGACACTCGCTGCTCCTCCTGCGGCGGGCATTAGCCCACCTGCAAACCCCGGATGCCCACACCCGACACACTCCTCGTCGCCGTTGCCGCGCCCAACGAGGCCCGCGCCATCCTCGCCGCCCTCGGCCTCCGCCTCGACATCACCCCCTGGCGCGCCGCGCGGCTTCACGACCTCACGCCGAGTGGCTCGCCGCCCCTCCCGCGCGCCGACCTCCTCCTCACCGGCGTTGGCAAGGCCGCCGCCGCCGGCGCCGTCGCCCGCGCCATCGACCCCTCGTGCCACCGCGGCGTCCTCTCCATCGGCGTCGCCGGCGCGCTCCCGGGCAGCGGGCTCGCCATCGGCCACGCCCTCCTCGCCTCCTCGTGCGTCTTCGCCGACGAGGGCGTCGAGGCGCCCGACGGCTACACCGATCTCTCCGCCCGCGGCTTCCCGCCCGGCCCGTGGACCGGTCCCGGCGCGCCCACCGACGCCGCCCTCTCCGCGCCCTGGTCCGCTCTCGCCGATCGCACCGGGCCGGTCGCCACGGTTTCCACCTGCTCGGGCACCGACGCTCGCGCCGCCGCGATTGCCGCGCGAACCGGCGCGCTCGCCGAGGCGATGGAGGGCGCCGCCGTCGCCGCCTCTGCCGCCCGGCTCGGCCTGGCCTTCGCCGAGTTCCGCGTGATCAGCAACACCACCGGCTCGGCGCAGCAGTGGGACCTCCCCCTCGCGCTGGCCCGCCTGGGCGACCTCGCCCGCGCGGGCCTCTCAGCCGCCGCAGTCCGCCGCTGAGCCCGGCCCGCACATCCGCAGAAAGTTCCCGATCACCCGTTCCCCCTCCGGCGTCCCGAAACTCTCCGGGTGAAACTGCACCCCCTCCAGCGCCGCCCGGTCCCAGCGCCGACGCAGCCCCATCACCAACCCCCCCGGCCCGTCCTCGCCCCTCAGCCACGCCGAGATCGCCCACGCGCCCTCGTCGATGCTCCCCCGCTCGACCACCAGCGAGTGGTACCGCATCGCCTCCATCGGGCTTTGCACCCCCGCGAACACCCCCAGCCCGTCGTGCTCAATCGTGCTCATCCGCCCGTGCACGGGCTCCGGCCCGCGCACCACCCGCATCCCGAATGCCGCCCCGATGCACTGGTGCCCAAGGCAGATCCCCAGGATCGGCACCCGCCCCGCCAGCGCCCGGATGATCCCCATCGACGCCGGCGCCTCTTCCGGCCCGCAAGGCCCGGGCGAGAGGATGATCCCCGTCGGAGCCATCGCCTCCGCACCCGCCGCATCGATCGCGTCCGCACGCACCACCTCCAGCCGCACCCCAGGGGCGACGCGCGCCGCCGCGTGCACCACATTCCACGTGAAACTGTCGAAGTTGTCCACCAGCAGAACCACGGCCAGTCATAGGCACTCTCTCTCCCCGGTACCCCCGCCCACCCCTACGATTTACCTCCACTCGCTGAGGACCGCGCCCATGCCCCAGACCGAAGACGCCCCCCCCGCCCCCACCTCACCCCACGCTCTCCCTGCCGAGCCCGCCCCCGCTTCGCCCGCCAAGCCCACCCCGGCCAAGCCCCCCGCGGGTCGGCTGCCACCCTTCAAGGTCCTGCTGCACAACGACGACGTCCACGACGTTGAATACGTCGTCGCCACGCTCATCAAGGCCGCATCCCTCTCCTACTTCCCGGCCCTCAAGGTCACCATGGAGGCGCACCAGACCGGCGTCGCCCTCGTCGCCACCACCCACCGCGAACTCGCCGAGTTCTACGCCGAGCGGATCGCCAGTGCGGGCCTCACCGCCACCATCGAGCCCGCCTGATCCGGCCCGCGCCTCCCCTTGATGCCTCGATGCCCCCTGCCTCGTGCCTTCCGGTTTCGTCACCCGAGGCGACCCGGTGCCGCGCCATCCGCTCCCCAGTCATCCCCCCTCCCATGCACCTTGACCCCGCGACCCTCGCTCCCGCCGACTGCTACAAACTCCTCATCGGCGGCATCATCCCGCGCCCCATCGCCTGGGTCTCCACCCTCGCGCCCGACGGCCGGCCCAACCTCGCCCCCTTCTCCTTCTTCGCAGGGTGCTCCTCCAACCCCATGGCCCTGCTCTTCTGCCCCGCCAACAAGCCCGACGGCTCCCCCAAGGACTCTCTCCGCAACGCCGCCTCGCCAGCCGAGGGCGGCACCGGCGAGTTCGTCGTCTCCACCGTTCCCGACGCCCTCGCGCGCACCATGGCCGCCACCGCCGAGCCCCTCGACTTCGGCGACTCCGAGTGGACCCTCGCCGGCGTCGAGTCCGCCAGGAGCGTCGCCGTCGCTCCCGCGCGCGTCGCCGCCTCCCCCCTGGCCTTCGAGTGCGTCACCGACCGCATCATCCGCCTGAACCCCGGCGTCCCCGCCGGCGGCAACATCGTCCTCGGCCGCGTCGTCGGCATCTACGTCCGTGACGACGCCATCGACCCCCGCTTCCACCTCGACCCCGCCGCCCTCGACTCCGTCGCACGCATGGGCGGCTCCACCTACTGCCGCTCGCGCGACCGCTTCGACCTCCCCTTCGGCAAGGCCGCCATTCAGCCCGATCCGCGCTGAAGCCCGTCGGCTGCGCGCTCCGCCCCCGCCCTACCCCGCGCGCCCGCCGCGAATCGCCCGCGCCGGCACCCCCGCCACCCGCGCGCCCTCGGCCACGTCGCGGATCACCACCGCCCCCGCCCCAACCACCGCCCCGTTGCCGATCTTCACCCCGGGCAGCACCCGCGACCCCAGCCCCACCAGCACGTCCGTACCGACCGTGACGGCCCCGCCCAGCACCGCCCCGGGGGCCACGTGGCTGTTCTCCCCAACCACGCAATCGTGCTCCACGATCGACCCCGTGTTGATGATCGCGTGCGCCTCCACCCGCGCTCGCGCGTGGACCACCGCCTCCGGTGCCACGAACGCCCCAAGCCCGATCTGGCTCGATGGCGACACCGTCGCCGCGGGGTGGATCACGCACGTCGGGTGCTCACCCCCGAGCCGATCGGCCAGGTACCCACCCCCTGCGAGGGCCCCCAGCATCGCGCGCCGTCGCGCAAGGTCCCCCAGCGCGATGATCCACTCGTGCGCCTCGATCGGGCGCAGATCACCGAGACCGCCCAAATGGGGTGGCACGGGGAACGGGTGGGGCAGCCGGAACGGCAGCAATCCCAACGCCGCCGATGGATCGTCATCCAGAAACCCCGCAACCTTCACCCCGGCCATGCAGGCCGCCTCCGCGACCACCACGGCGTGTCCCCCACCCCCCACCAGCACCAGCGACGCAGGCAGGCGACGCCGCCCCGTGTGCCCTCGGCCTGAATCCCCAGGCGAACCCACCCCTCCGCCTCCACCGCCGCCCGAGGATCCGCCGACCCCGCCGGGCTGACCGGGGGGTACCACCGAACCGGATGCGGGGAGACCCGGCCCCCCCGCCCCGGCCTGGTTCCAGTCCCGCCCAGGCACATTCGTTGCGTGATTCACAGCCCGGTTTACCCCTCTGCCGCATCCCCACGCCCGATCCCTTCGGATGGTACCCCACCCTTCCGGCGTCAAGCGCTTCCGGACGGGCCGTGGACATCTTGCCGCGAGGCCGATCCGGCGCGTTCCGGGTTGACTCAAAGCCTGATCTCTGCGAGACTTGCACCCCCTCAGGCCGGGCGTCGGTCGCCCGGTTCAGGGGTTCAAGGCGTGCGCACTCGGCACCCGCCGGCGGGCGGAACCCTCCTCCGCCGGAGACTTTCGATCGGGCGGGCCCCCCCGCCCCTGTGATGAGGTGACTATGGCGGCTCGGACCAACATGGGCGTCGGCTTGGGCATCACCGTCGGTCTCCTCGGGACCGCCACCCTCGCCCTCTTCGTGCTCACCTTCGTCTTCCTTGCCGGCAAGCAGAACGCCGAGAAGGAGCGCGATTCCCTCCGCGAGCAGTTCAAGGAAATCGTGACCGACAACGAGCGCAACGGCGACGACCTGCGCAAACTCATCGCCGAGGCCAAGCCCAAGAGCCTCGCCGCCTACCTCGTCGAGCAGACCAAGGCCGTCGGGCAGAAGACCACCGGCAGCGAGCGCGACACCCCCAAGACCCTCGCCGCCTCGATCCAGCAGGCGCTGGAGGGCTCCTCATCCTCCAACCTCCTCGCGCTGATCGCCGCCAAGGACGGGGAGATCGCCCAACTCAAGAAGGAGAAGGACCTCGCCGAGGCCGCCCGCACCCGCGCCCTCACCGACCAGCAGAACGAGGTCGAACTCACCCGCAAGCAGAAGGCCGACTTTGACGCCGCCGTCGCCGCCATGAGCGGGGACATCACCAAGTACAAGGACGGCGTCGACGCCCTCCGCGCCCAACTCAACAAGGCCATGGCCGACATGACCGGCACCGTCGCCAAGATCAAGGCCGACGCCGAGGACCGCGAGGCCGAACTCAACACCCGCCTCACCCGCGCCGGCGACGAACTCCTCCAGGCCCAGTCCAAGATCTCCGAACTCAAGCGCAAACTCGAGGGCCAACTCTTCAAGCCAGGCGACGAGGCCTCCCTCGTCGATGGCGAGATCATCGGCATCGACCCCGTCGACAACAACGTCTTCATCAACCGCGGGCGCAACAGCCGCATCGTCCTCGGCCTCACCTTCGAGGTCTACACCAACGCCTCCGCCATCCGCCCCGATCCCTCCACCGGCGAGTACCCCCGCGGCAAGGCCAGCGTCGAGGTCATCCGCATCGACCAGGCCTCCGCCGTCTGCCGCGTCGTCCGCAACCCCCGCGGCAACCCCGTCGTCAAGGGCGACGTCATCGCCAACGTCGTCTACGACCCCAACAAGCAGTACAAGTTCATGATCTACGGCAACTTCGACACCAACCGCGACGGCGTCGCCACCATCGACGAGGCCGCCGACGTCCGCGCCATGATCGAGGGCTGGGGGGGCGCCGTCACCGACAGCCTCGCCGGCGACCTCGACTTCCTCGTCCTCGGCGCCCGCCCCGTCACCCCGCCCCAGCCCCCGGCCACCGCGCCCGCCGAGTCCATCCGCGAGTACCTCCGCCTCGTTCGCGTCGTCAAGGAATACGACGACCTCCAGCGGCAGGCCACCGCCACCTCCCTCCCCATCCTCAACCAGAACCGCCTCTTCACCCTCGTCGGGCGGAACTGATCCCGCCCTCGCCCTAACACGCCCGCGACGCCCCGCGGCCTGACCCCCTCATGGCCCGGCGAAAGCGACCCATCCCCCAGGCCCTCCACGGGCCCATCTACGCGGTCATCCGTGCCGCTATCACCGCGCTGGGCGCCGCGCCCCCTGCCGAGGCCATGCGCTGGGCTCGGCACGCCGCGCGAATCTTCGCCCGCGCCCCCTTCAACCGCCCCCGCCTCCGCCGAGCCATCGACAACCTTGCCATCGCCAGGCCGCGCTGGTCCAACGAGCAGCGCGAGGAGTACGCCGTCCGCGCCTACGAGCACATCTTCATGCTCGCCGTCGAGATGGCCTCCGCCGAGCGCCTCATTACCCACGACGGCTGGCCGCCCCGCGTCGACGTCAACCACCTCGGACCCGAACTCGACACCCTTCTCCGCGCGGGACGGGGAGGGAGTGGGGGCGGCGGGGGGGGTGGGCCCTGCGTCCTGGTTACCGGGCACTGTGGTAACTTCGAACTCCTGGGCTACGGCGTCGCCCAACTCGGCTTCCCCGTCCACGCCCTCTATCGCCCCTTCGACCTCAAGCCCCTCGACCGCTGGATCCGCCGCACCCGCGAATCCCACGGCCTCATGCTCCTCGACAAGTTCGGCGCGGGCGACGATCTCCCCCGCCTCATGGCCCAGGGCGGCATGCCCGGGTTCGTCGCCGATCAGAACGCCGGCGACAAGGGCCTCTTCGTCCCCTTCTTCGGCCGCCTCGCCTCCTCCTACAAGTCCGTCGGCCTCCTCGCCATCCACCAGCGTGCCCGCGTCTTCTGCGGCGTCGCCCGGCGCGTCAGCGTCCCCTACGAGTGCTGGGACGAGGACGGCCGCCCCATCCCCCCCGCCCTCGATCCCCGCATCGCCCAGGCCGAGCCCAAGCCCCAGTCGCTCCGCTACCGGCTGGACGTGGTGGACATCATCGAGCCCCAGCACTGGGAGAGCCAGCCCGACCCGTTGTTCTACGTCACCGCGCGATACCGCCGCGCCATCGAGAAGATGGTCGCCAGTGCCCCCGAGCAGTTCTTCTGGATGCACCGCTACTGGAAGAGCCGCCCGCGCCACGAGCACCAGGGCAAGCCGTTCCCCGGCGCGCTCCGTGCCAAACTCGAAGCCCTCCCGTGGATGACGCAGGCGGAACTCGACACGATCATCGAGCACAGCCGGCGCGATGCCGCGACGCTCCAGCAGTCCAAGCCCGCCGCGTGAGCACGCAACCTCCCACCGCGGCCCGGCCGGATCAGCCCAGCACGCGGTCGATCTCGGCCTTGGTCGTCCACCCCATCGCCACCTTCGCCATCCCGTCGTCGCGGAGCGTGGCCATCCCCGCCTCTCGCGCCGCCTCGGCGATGCTCACCGCGTCGGCCTGCTGCGCCGTCAGCCGGCGCAACTGGTCGTTCATCATCATGATCTCGTAGATCGCCACGCGCCCGTAGTACCCCGACCCCCCGCAGCGTTCGCACCGACCGTCCTCGGTGCGGCCCGTGCCCGCGCACCCGGTGCAGCACCGCCGCACCAGCCGCTGGGCGAGGGCCGCCAGGAGCGTGCTGGTGATGAGGTACGGCTCCACGCCGATGTCCAGCAACCGGGCGATGGCGCTGGGCGCGTCGTTGGTGTGAAGCGTCGCCAGCACCAGGTGGCCCGTGAGCGATGCCTGCACCGCAAGTTGGGCCGTCTCCTTATCGCGGATCTCACCCACCAGGATCACGTCGGGGTCCTGGCGGAGCAGGGAGCGCAGGCCCGCCGCGAAGGTCACGCCGCGCTTCACGTTCACCTGCGTCTGGCTGATCCCGTCGAGGTGATACTCCACCGGGTCCTCGATGGTCATGACGTTCCGCGAGCCGCGGTCCACGCGCCCCAGCGCGCCGTAGAGCGTGGTGGTCTTGCCCGAGCCGGTGGGCCCCGTCACCAGGATGATCCCGTTGGGCCGCTCGATCAGGCTCACCAGTTTCGCCTGCTGCTCGGGCGTCATGCCCACCTGGTCCAGCGACAGTTGCGTCTGCGACTGGTCGAGCAGGCGGAGCACGATCCGCTCCCCGTACACGTTGGGGATCACCGACAGCCGGATGTCGATCTTCCGGTTCCCGATCCGCACCGACGTGTGCCCGTCCTGCGGCGCATGCCGGTTGGCGATGTCCAGTTCCGTCATCACCTTCAGCCGCGACGAGATCGCCGGCGCCAGCGAGAGCGGCGGGCTGAACGCGTCGGTCAGCATCCCGTCGATGCGGAACCGGATGACCAGTTTTGTCTCCATCGGGTGCACGTGGATGTCGCTGGCGCGACGCCGCAGCGCCTCGAACAGGATCATGTTCACCAGCCGGATCACCGGCGTCTGCCGCGCCAGTTGCAGAAGGTCCGTCGCCGCCTTCACCGAGCCCGCCGCCGACTGGATCGCCCGCTCATCCAGCGGCATCTCCTCGACGATCTGCGTCACCAGGTCCTGCTTCTGCTCGTAGCCCCGGTTGATCAGGTTCGTCACGGCCCCGCGGGGCGCCAGCACCAGCCGCACCGGAAGATCAAGCATCTCCTCCAGCAGCGTGAACACCGCGGGCTGCATCGGCTGGCTCGTCGCCACCGTCATCACACCCGCTTCGAACGACAGCCCCGCCACCTGGTGCTCCCGCGCCACCGCCGCCGGCACCCGCTCGAAGAACGGGCCCGCCGAGTCGCCCGGCCTCGGCTCCGCCTGGAACACCAGCCCCGTCCGCCGCGCCAGCAACTCCAATCCTGTGTGCTCGTCCAGCGCCGCCATCGACAGCAGCACGTCCCAAGGCTCCGCGTCCGATCCCGGCAAGTCCGGGAACGCCCGCATCTGCTCCGCCTTCACCTGGATCGGCCCGAAGGCCCCAGCCACGCGCGACCATTCCCCGCGCGCCGGCGCAAGCACCGCCCCATCGCCCGCGCCGCTGCCGCCAGCGCTCCCGCCGCGCCCGGGCATCATCGCGCCAGCGCCGGCCATCTAGCGGCCCCCTCCGCCCGATCCGGGCGACACCGACTCAAGATCCACCTCCGCAGGCTTGCCCACCGGCCCACCCGCCCCACCAGCCTCCGGGTTCGGGAACCGGCTCGGCGGCACGATCGGGATCACCGCCGGCGCGCTCTCGGGCAGGCCCTCCCGCATCCGGCTCGGGATCTGCCCGTTCGGGCCCTCCGTCAGCAGCCGCAGGTCCGCGAACGACGGGTCCCGCATGATCCGCGGCGTGATGAACACGTACAGCACCCGGTTGTTCGTGCTCCACGTCTGATCCCGGAACAACTGCCCGATGATCGGGATGTCTCCCAAGAGCGGGATCTTGATCACCGTGTTGTCCTTCTGCTCGAACGTCAGACCGCCCACCACGATCGTCGAGTCCGACGGCACGCTCACGATCGAGTTGATCCGGTTCTCCGTCTTCGGCGGCGGAACCCCCTGGAACGGCGGGTCCCCGTTGAACGACGACAACTCGATGTCGTACTCCAGATGCAGATAGTTCCCCTCGCTGATCCGCGGCGTCACCGTCAAACGCGGGCCCGCAGGCTCGAACCCCGCGAACGTCGTCGTGTTCTGCTGCCCCGCGGACCCGATGCTCGTCGTCGTCGTCGGCCGCTGGTCCAGGCTGCTCACCTCCGCCGTCTCGTTGTCGTCCACCAGCAACTGCGGCGTCGCCAGCAACTGCGTGTCCCCCGTGTTCGCGATCGCCCGCAGGATCACCGGCACCTGGTCGCTCTTGATGATCGCCGCCGTCAGGCCCGTCAGCGTCGCGTTCACCGACTTGGTCCCCAGAATCGGCTGCGTCCCCGCCGCCGCCGCCGGGAGGCTCCCGAGCCCGAAGTTCGTGTTCACCACGCCACCCGTCCCCGCCGCGTTGATCAGTTGCGTCTCCACCGCCAGCCGCATCGAGTCCGTCGCCGACACCGACACGATCTTCGCGTCCAGGTACACCTGCGGCCGCCGCAGGTCCAACTTGTCGATCAACTTCTTGAACTGCGGCTGCAACGGCTTGGGCGCCTTCACGATGATCTGGTTGTTCGCCGCGTCCGGCAGCACGAACACGTCCTCGGCCGCCTGCAACGCCCCCGCGTCGCTGGTCAGCCCCGCCAGTGATGCCGCCCCGGTCCCGCCCGTGCCCCCGAACAGCGAGCCCCCGCCGCTTGCAAAGTCCCTGTTCCGGTTGTTCCGGTCGCTCCCGAACCCCGACCCGTCACGCCCCGACGACCGGTCGGCCCGATCACGCGAGTTCCGCCCCAGCAGCGAGCCCGAAGGCACCTGGTTGGTGATCAGCCCCCGGATCACCTCCGCCGCGTCCTCCGCCCGCGCGTGCTTCAACTTGTAATACTCGAACACCACCTCCGTCCGCGAACTGAACTCCGCGAACGACTTGGCCAACTCCGCCACACGCGTGTGCTGCTCGTCGGTCCCGAAGAACATGAAGCCCCGACCGTCCGGGTCGATCACGAAGATCGGCCCGCCGATCCCCGTCGGCTGCTGCGCCGCTCCTCCCGCCCCCGCCGCCCCCCCCAGCAGGCTCGACGGATTGTTCAGCGCCGCCAGGTCGATCCCCCCGCCCGCGCCGCGCCGCGCCGCCGAGTTCGTCGATGCCAGCGTCACGATCTCCCCGAGCCCCTCGTTCCGCCCCAGCGTCGCCAACTGCTCGCTGAACGACCCCGCGGGGTAGAACTTCCCCTTCAACTGGTTGGGCGTGTCCACCACCGCCAGCAACTTCCGGATGAACGCCGTCTCGTCCTCGCGCCCGCGGAAGATCAGCACGTTGCTCTTGGCATCGGGGACCAGCCGGTCGGCGATGTTCGAGAACGCCTGCCCCGTCCCGGCGCCGGTCGCTGCCAGCCCCTGCGCCTGCGCCAACGCCTGCTCCCGCGCCGCCGCGATCGGGTCGCTGGGCCGCCCCGCGCCGGGCCGCCCCAGCAACTCCAGCAGCCGCTGCCGCGCCGCCGTCGCCGACACGTGCTTCACCTCGAACCGCTCGATGTCCTGCTTCTCCTGCTCCGCCACCAGCAGGTTCACCATCCGCGTCACCTGCCCGATCCGCCGCGGCGTGTCGGTCATCAGGATCGCGCCCAGGTCGTCCAGAAACGCGATCGACCCACCGCCGCCGCCCCCTTGCACCGGCGGCTGCCCCGGCGCCGGCGCCGCGCCGCCGCCGCCGCCCCCGCCACCCCCTCGCAACGCGATCTGGATCGCCTGCTGCAACGAACTCGGCCTCAGCCCCCGCGTCGGGATGATCTGCGTCGTCGCCAGCCGATCGTTCTCGATGTTCGCCTCGATCTCGTTCCGGTTCTTGATGAAGTGCAGTTCCCCTTCCTTCACCAGCGTCGCCCCGTTCTGCTCCAGCAGGATCACCAGAAAATCCACCAACTTGTCCACCGGCAGCACGATCTCCTGAGTCAAAAACACGTCCTTGTCCACGATCCCCCGGTCCGTCACGATCACGTTCGGGATCTTCGCAAAGTCCAGGATCGACTCGATCAGAAACTTGACCTTCACCCCCTCCGCGTACGGCCCGAACCGGAACTTCCCGTCCTGCACACGCCCTTCCGCGCGCTCGATCTCCGCCCCCGTCTTCCCGCTCGACGCCCCCACGCCGGCCCCGGGTTGATTCCCCTTCCCCGCTGTTCCGCTCGCCCCCGCGCCCTTCCCGGGCGCGCCCCTCGGCGGTGCGGGGGGCGCGGGCGGCTCCGCCCCAGGGATCCCCTTCGGCACAGGGCCCGACTCGCTCGCCCCGGGAATCCCCGGCGGCTGCTGCCTCCCCTCCTTCACCGCGAGATCGGCACGTGCGGGAACGGCAAGCGCCAGGCCGGCGCAGGCGACCATCGCCAGGCAAGTCGTATGGGAAGAAATAGGTGGACTCCTTTCCGCAGGCTAACGATATCCGCCGCCCGTTCATGCGTTCGCGGCCGCCCTTCCCCGTGGAAACCGGGCCCCAGCCACCTTTCCCAACCCCCCGAGGCCCCCTTCATCCCTCAATTCCGCCACTCTGCCCACCAGCCCCTTCACTCCCGCGGCCCCCGCGACCGGTACCACGCCACCGTCCGCCTCAACCCCTCCACCAGGCTCACGCCGGGTTCCCACCCCAGCACGTCCCGCGCCCGCGTGATGTCCAGCGACCGCCGCGCCACCCCGTCCCCCTTGCTCGCGTCCCACGTCACCCGGCCGCCGAACCCCGTCAGTCGCGCCAGCGTCTCCGCCAACTCGCGCAGGCTCACCTCTCGTCCGCTCGCCAGGTTCACCACCAGCGGCTCCCCGCCTTGCGTTCGCCCGCCCCCGCCCGAGGCCACCTGCTCCGCGACGCGCACCACCCCCGCCGCCGCGTCGTCCACGTACAGAAAGTCCCGCGTCGGCGCGCCCGTCCCCCAGCACACCACCTCCGGCGTGCCGTCGCGGGCCGCGTCGGCGAACCGCTTCATCAGCGCCCCAGCCGCGTGCGCCACCAGCGGATCGTCCACGTTGTCCCCGGGCCCGTACAGGTTCGACAGGATCGGGCACGCGCCCCGCAACCCGTGCTCCCGCCCGTACGCCCGCAGCATCTGCACCTGCGCCAACTTCGCCACCCCGTAACTGGCGATCTCCGCATCCGGCAGACCCGTAAACAGGTCCTCCTCGCGCATCGGCACCCGCGCCCCCGCCGGGTACGAGGTCATCGACCCCACTAATACCACGCCTCCTCCGCCGCGGGGCACGCCCGCCCGGCACGCCGCCTCCGTCACGTTCAGCGCCATCAGCAGGTTGTCGTGGAACATCCGTGCCGGGTGCATCCGGTTCAGCCCCAGCCCCCCCACGAACCCCGCGCAGTGGATCACCAGCGCCGGCCGTCCGCCCTCGCTCCCCGGCGCCCCACCCAGCGCCGCGTCGAACATCATCCGGCACCGCGCCGCGTCACGCAGGTCAAAGTCCGCGCTCCGCGGCGCGTGCACCCGCTCCGCGGGCACCCCGATCCCCGCCAGGCGCGCCATCACCGCCCGCCCCAGAAACCCCGACGCCCCCGTCACCACGATCTCGTGCTCACGCAACGACACGCCCGAGCGTACCACGCCTCCGTGGCGCGCGCATCACTCCCGTTCCTTCCGCCGCACCTCGCGCCGGCCCGCCTCCACGCCTTTCATCACCGTCGCCCCGCCGCCTGGTGCGGGCCACATCACCTCCACCCGCTCGGCCCGCTCCGCGTCCCCCAGCCCCACGTGCACGATGAACTCGTGCTGCTTCCCCCCGCACCCGCCAATCCCCACCAGTTGCCGCATCTGCGTCACTTCCCGACCGTTGACCGTCGCCGTCACCTTCACCACCGCCCCCAGCGCGTCCCGATTGCACCGCGAAACGCCCGCCGGACCCTCCGCATCCGCCCCGATCAACTTCAGCACGACCGACCCCGGCCCCCTCCCCGCCGCCGCCCGGCGTTCCACCTCCTGGTTCAGAAACACCCGCATCCGCGGGCCCTGCGACCCCTGCCGCTGGTTCGTCGCCTCCACCAACTCGGGCGGCATCCGGTTGTACGACTGCCCAACCACCAGGTCCAGGTCGCCATCGCCGTCGATGTCCCCGATCGACACCTGCTGCGCCCCCGCGTGGTCGATCCCACTCTGGCTCGTCGCGTCCTTGAGCGTCCCGTCGGCCTGCTGCCAGAAGATCCGCAGCCGCTGGTCCAGCGGCGCGGGGTCCGGGTAGTCGCTGCTGCACAGGATCAGGTCCAACCGCCCGTCGTGGTCCAGGTCCGCCAGTTCACAGAACAGGTCCCCCTGGTTCCACCGCGGCACCCAGGGCTTCTCGATCGACCCCAGCGGCGGGCGCGTCCACTCTTCCCGAGGCGGATCGGCCGGCGCGCGATCCACGCTCAGCCGCGCGGGCGCGACAAACCCCGGCCTGCCCCCACCGTCCCCCTCCAGCACCAGGAACCGCGACCGGTCCGACGACTCCCCCGCCCACGCGTGCGTGATCTCCGCGAAGAACAGGTCGAAGTCCCCGTCGTTGTCGATGTCGCCGATCGCCGCGTCGAAGGTGTTGCCGTGGCTCCGGTAGGGCTTTTCGTCGGCGCGGTCGAACCGCGCGTCGGTCTTGGCGCGCGCCTTGAGCCAGTCGGGGTACCGCCCGTGCCGGATCGCATCGCCGTCGAGCCCGAGCGCCGGCGCCGCGTCCGTCCAGCACGCCTCGGGCGCAAGCCCCGCGCCGCACGATTGACCCACCGGCGACCACAGCCGGTTCGCCCGCCTCCCGTAGTTCAGCGACAGCAGGTGCGTCGCCCACACACCCCGCCCGTCGTCGTCGGGCCCCATGCCCGCGCTCCACGGCAGGCGCACCATCATCGCGCCGTACATGGGCCGCCCCGCCGCGTCGGCCTCCTCATCGAACGCCGCCGCGTCCTCCGGCAGGCCGCGCCGCCGGAACTGCCACTGCCCGAGTTCCGCCGGGCGGATCGACTCCGGCGCGTCCTGCACCAGCAGGTCGCTGGTGTACGCCTCGTTGCTCTCGCCGTAGCGCACGTACCAGTTGCCCAGCCACAGGTCCAGCCGCCCGTCGCTGTTCACGTCGCCCACCGCGATGCACGCCGTCGTGGCGCGCTTCGCCGCCTCGATCTCCACCGGCGGCGCGAACGTCCCGTCGCCCCGCCCCCGCAGCACGCACGTCCGCCGCGGGCCCTCGGGCTCGGCGTACCCCTTCGCGTTCAGGTCCAGGTATCGCGTGAAGATCGCGTCGGCGCGCCCGTCGTTGTCCAGGTCGGCGAAGACCAGGCAGTCCCCCGCGCGGGGGTGGGGGAGCCCGCTGGGCCGCCCGAGTTCCACCAGCCGCCTCGTGAGCGGCGCGCCGGGGTTCTCTCGGTTCATGAACACACGGTACAGGTCGGTCTTCCCGCCCTCGCCGCCGCGAACGACGCGCACGATCAGGTCGGGCCGCCCGTCGCTGTCAAGGTCCGCCAGGGTGACGCGCGTCGCGTCAATGTCGGGTAGCCCCAGGCGCGCCGTCGCGTCCACGAACGTCGGCTGCGCCAGTGTGCCGCCGGCCAGCGCCAATGACCAAGCCCCCGCCCACCCCCACGCCGCCGCTCGGATTCGTCGTGCGTGCATCTGCCACGCTCCTTTACGCCCGTGTCAGTTCATCAAGCGCCGCGCGAGGCCCGGCGGGTTCACCCCCGAGCCTGATCCGCACGGTCTTTTCCGCGTTGGCGTGACCCTGCACGACCTCCACGTCGCGCGGCTTCAGGCCGATCGCCTTCGCCAGCACCGCCTCGATGGCGCGGTTGGCCTTCCCGTCCTCGGGCGGGGCCGAGACCCGCACCTTCAGCCGATCCCCGAGCGGGCCGACCACCTCGTCGCGCCTGGAGCCCGGGACGGCCTTCACCGCCACCAGCACCACGCCCGGCTCGCCTGCCGCCTCGCGCACGATCATCCGCCATCCTTGGCGCGGTTCCGGGGTTTCCACCTGCCGTCGCTCAGATTGCGCGCAAGCGCGACCGGCACCCCTGCCGCGGCGCTGGATCGGGGTCGTGTACGCGAGATTGCGCGCACGCGCGCAGAAACTCGCGTTTCCCATGTGAGAAAATGCCAATTCCTCTACGATGCCCCAGGATCGATCCGGCGGGGTCGGGTGGGGGGGTCGGAGGGTCTGCGCGAGGGCCGCTCAGCGGTGCCTCCAAAGCCCGGCAACGAGGTGCGCGCGCAGGCGCGGAGTTACACGGACACGCCGACCCCCAGAATGAGGCGCAAAGCAGAGGCCCCGGCGCACGCCGGGGCGCGAACGCGTGACGCGCCCACACGGTCCCGTACTCTTCAGCCCCGCAGCGCCCATCGGCCCAGCACGACGCTGTACGACCCGTCGGCGTACTCGGTCGCGGGCCGGCCCGGGCCGCCCGTCGGGAGGCTCTGCCGCTGGCGCGAGGCCGCGAACGAGTGCCATTGCTTCGCCCAGGCGATGTGCCCGGCGTTCTCCGCCGGTTGCAGGCTGCACGTCGAGTACAGAATCAACCCCCCGCCCCCCCGCCCGCCGGCACCTGAGAACCCGTCGTCCGAGAGCAGCGGGATGGCGTCGGCGAGGATTTGCCGCTGGATGCCTTCGAGTTCCTCGATGGCCGCGGGGCGGAAGCGGTACTTGGCCTCGGGCCGCCGGGCGAGCACGCCGGTGTTGGAGCACGGCACGTCCAGGAGCACCAGGTCGGCCTTCCCGGCGTGGTCGATGAGGCGCTCGGGGCGCCACACGCTCACGCGCGGGTGGCCCTGGAAGACCGAGGCCAGCACCTTCCGGCGGGCGTCGTCGGTGTCGGAGGCGATGATCCGCGCATCGGGGAACGTGCGGGCCAACTGGCGCGTCTTGGTCCCCTGGCCCGCGCAGGCGTCGACGATCACGCGGGGCTTCAGGTCCGCGACCGACTCGATGGCCAGCGTTGACGCAGGGTCCTGCACCCAGGCGTCGGGGTGGGTTTCGAGGAACGCGCGGAGCGCCGCGTGCGAGCCGGTGAAGACCGCGAACCCCGGGACACGGTGGGGCGTGAAGTGCGTCGGGTCGGCGTCGGCGGGCACGCCGGCCGCGGGCAGGCGCACGATCGTGGGCGGGTGCATGATCCCGTGGAGGGCGAGGTCGCGGGCGGCGCGCTCGCCGTGGGCCTTTGACCAGACGTCGAGCAAGGCTCGCGGATGGCCCGTGGCCCGGGCGAGGCGTTCGAGGGGATCGCCATCAAAGACGGGCTCGGCGAGGACGAGGGCCGACCCGTCGGGCAAAGGCAGATGTGTCGGTTCGTCGGCGTAGGCGGGGCGCGGCGCATCGCCGGGGCCGCCCGCGCCGGCAAGGCCCGCGACCCTGCGGAGCACGGCGTTGGTCATCCCGCCCGCGCCTCGGCGGACGCGCCGCTTGGACCACTCCACGGCGTGGTCGATGGCGGCGTACGCGGGCACGCGGTCGAGCAGCAGCACCTGGGCGGCGCCGACGAGCAGGGCCGCCTGCAGCGGGTGCTCCACGGTTTCGAACGGCTGTGTGAGGCGCGTCTGGATGACGTGCCGAAGGGTGAGCCAGCGGCGGAGCACGGCGTCCACGATCGCGTGGGCGAAGGCGGCGTCACGCCCCTCGAGCCCGGGCGGGTCGAACGGCGCGAGATCGAGATTGGGGAACTTGCCGGCGTGACGCGCGATGGCGGCGATGGCGGCGTCGCGCGGGGCATCGCCGGTCACACGCTCGGGTGCCGGGGGCGGAGGGCTTGAGGCCTTCGGTGCGTACATGGCTTACTGCCCGCCTTCGGGCTGCGGGCCCGCCGACGACGGGGGTGGGGGCGGCGGCGGAGGAGGCGGAGAGGAGGCGTCGCCGGCGCGCGGCGGCTGGTCGGGGCGTTGCTGGTTGGCCGGTCGCTGGGGGTCGCCGCCGAAGTTGCGGGGCGGGCGTGGGCCTTGTGGCTGCGGCCCGTGTGGGGGAGGCGGGGGGCCGCCGCCGAAGTTGCGGGGAGCCGTGGGCCCCCGGTCGCGTGGCGGTTGGTTGGGGGGAGGTTGATGGCCGCGCGGTTGGTTGCCGGGGGGTCGGTTGCCTGGCGGTGGCGGTCCGCCCGGGCGGGGCTGGCCTCGGTCGCCGGAGCGCTGAGGCGGGCCTTGGTGCGGGCCGCGTGGGTGCTGGCCGTGCGGCTGGCCGGGGGGCTGCGGGCGCCGGGCGGGAGCGGGGCCGCGAGGCGAAGGTCCGGGCCCGGCGTCGCCGGGGGGCGCTTCGTCGTCTTCGCCTGGCGCCTCGGCGGTCCCCGGCGGGTGCGCGGCGGGACTGGGGCGGGCGGGGGGCGTGGGGGGGGGGTTGAGATCGAGGTTTTCGAGGGGGTAGGCGGCGGACTCGTTCGTGGAGTCGAGGAGGACGAGCACGAGTTGCGTGAGGATCTGGGAGTCGAGGACGAGCCCCGGCCCGTCGGGCGTCATGACGCGGGTCTTCTTCTTGGGGAGGCGCTTCTTGAGGTCGTCGTAGGTGGTCTCTTCGTAGCGGAGGCAGCACATGAGGCGCCCGCAGCGGCCGGAGATCTTCAGCGGGTCGAGCGTGGCCTTCTGGATCTTGGCCTGCTTCATCGAGACGGGCTTGAGGACCTTGAGGAACTGCTTGCAGCAGCAGTGCTGCCCGCATTTTTCGTAGTCGGCGACGAGGCGTGCCTCGTCGCGGGCGCCGATCTGGCGCATCTCGACGCGGGTGCGGTAGACCTGCGCCAGGTCCATTACCAAGGGTCGGAAGTCCACGCGGGCGTGCTCGTCCTGCGTGGCGGTGAAGTAGAAGGTGATGCGCTCGCCGCCCAGGAGTTCCTCAGCGTCGACGACCTTCAGGGGCAGGCGGAGGCGCTCGGCGGCCTCACGGGCGCGGCGGACGTGCTCGTGCTTGCGGGACTCGATGGCCGACTGGGCGTTGAGGTCCTCGATGGTGGCGACGCGGAGGATGCGGCCTTCCTGGAAGAACGGGTAGTCGCGTCCGCCGGAGTTCTCGATGTACTGGAGCATCTCCTTGCGGCTGACGCTCTTGGAGCAGCCGGCGTTGGGGCAGGTGCTGGTGAGCATCTCGCAGAGTTCGGTGCCGCGGTGGGTGCGGGCGACGAGTTTGGACCCGCACCCGGGCTTGGCGTCGCCGTCGTAGAAGAACTCGCCCACCATGCGGGTGACGCCGAAGCGGACGACCATGGACTTGGGCGGCTGGAGGCGCGCGTAGGCCTCCTGGTCGGCCTTCAGGTCTTCCTCGAACTGCGGGAGCGGAACGATGGGCATGAAGGGTGAGTTTAGACCCCCCCCGCCTCGGGGCGCTTCGCGGCCTCGCATTCATGCGAGCGGAACATCGGCCCATGGCGGCCGGGCGAGGGTCGGAGCGGGCAGATCGAGGGGCTGCTGGGGGTGCGTGCCGGGCGCTGGGAGCGCGGGTGAGCCTTCGCGGAGCGCGTCGAGGACGCGCTGGGCGAGAGCGGGCGCGAAGGCGAGTTTGGTGGGCCAGCCCAGCAGGACGGGCCCGTGGCGGTGGAGGACGGGCTCATCCGGGCGTGTGCCGGCGGGAGTGAGGCCCTCGGCGCGGTCGATGCGGCCCGCGCCCCAGGCGAGGGCGGACTGGTCGATCCACGGGGCGCAGGCGGCCAGTTCGGCGCGGGCGGCATCGAGTTGGGCGGGCTCGTCGCGGGCCACGCCGGACTCGGCGATGGCGCCGCCCAGGTAGTAGACGCGGGCGTCGGGCTCGTCGATGGTGGTGATGGTGAGTCGCGGGAGCGTGGAGGCGGCAAGGCAGTGCCCGAAGAGGCGCGGGTGCGGGCCGGGGGTGTTGGGGTCGCGCGGGTCGGCGGGCTTGGGCGCGCGGGCGTAGAGCATGTGCAGGGGGCGGCGCTGCATGAGGCGGTCGGCGCTGGGGAAGCCGGCGAGGCGCGCCAGGTCGGCGTTGCCCGCGCCGGCGAGGCAGATGAGGAGGCGCGAGGCGAATCGGCGCGGGGAACCGTCGGGGGCGAGGCAGTCGATGGTGACGCCGTGCGCGTCGTGGGTGATGGCGGTGGCTTGGCGGATGAGGCCGATCGCGCCGGCGTGTGGCGTAGCGAGGGCGTGGACGAGTGCGGGGCCGGGGAGGACGGGCTCGGCGACGCGGTAGAGGTCGATCCCGCGGGGCGCGAGGGCGAAGGCGGGGGGCCAGCGGTCGCGTGGGAGGTGTTCGACGGCGGTGCGGATGGCGGCGCGGGCGCCGATGCCGGCGAGGCGCGAGGCGATGCCCGGGGTGGTCCAAAGGTGCTGCTCGCGGGCGAGCGGGGTGACGGCGGAGAGGTCGATGCCTGCGCCGGGCCCGGAGCCCTTGCCGGCGAGGCAATCGGCCCAGATGGCGGGCATGTCGGCGATGGCGCGGGAGGCGGCGGAGGCCTGGCCTGTGAGGGCGTACTTGATCCCGCCGTGGATGATGCCCTGGGACCAGAGGGTTTGGCCGGAGCCGAGTGCGCGGGATTCGAGGAGTGCGGCGGCGAAGCCCTCGTGGCGGAGGCGGGCGAGGGTCCAGAGGCCGGCGATCCCCCCGCCGAGGATGATGGCGTCGAAGTGGGTGGCGGCGGGGGAGGGCATTAGAAGCGGATGACGAGGCCGGCGAAGAGGCCGGCCATTCGGCCTTCGTACTCGAACTCTGCGGCGCCCTCGCCGCTGGTGAGGTCGTAGGCGAGTTGTCGCCAGCCGATCTGGAGGGCGAGGGCGTCTCTGAAGCGCCAGGAGAAGGCGACGGCGACGTCGAGGGAGAAGACGGAGTTGGATGAGTCGCCGTAGCCGCCGGCGGTGAGGTCGAGGTCGATGGAGAAGTCGCGGACGATCTGGAGTTCGGCGTGTGCGCCGGCGAAGGCCTCGCCGAAGGTGCGTTCGACGGTCTGGGTGGTGCCTGCGGAAGAGGCGTCGATGTCGAGGTCGTAGAAGCGGCCGCCGGCGACGAGGTCAAGGCGGAGGACGGTGCGGTCGGGCCAGCCGTCGGCGGCGCCGAAGTCGTGGTCGTAGACGCGGTAGCCGAGTTGGGCCTGGATGCTGGTGAAGTCGAAGTTGGTGCCGAGGGATCCGCCTGGGGCGATGTTGACATCGCCGAACTGGGTGGCGGCGGGGAAGGAGGCGGAGCGTTCGATGCCGTAGTTGAAGCCGGAGAGGGCGATGCGCCAGGAGTCGAACTGGAGGGTGAGTTCGCCGGCGGGGGAGGCGAGGGGCGTATCGATATTGAGGTCCTCGACGCGGATCCGGGCGCCGGGGGTGGTGGAGGAGGGGAGGCGGATCTTGCCCGATGGGGAGACGTACCAGACGCGGGGGTTGACTTGGATGCGCCAGTCGGCGGGGCTGGGCATGTCGGGCCAGGAGGGCGGGGCGGCGGAGGTGGCGGAGGTGGCGGGTGCGCTGGCCGCGGGGGCCGCGGGGTCGCCGGGGAGGGCCTGCGAGGATTGGGCGAGGGCGGGGGGGGTGGCGGCGAGCGCGGCGAGCGCGATCGCGGCAACGGCGGATGAGCAGAGGGAGTGGGGGATCATGCGCACCTCGCGGGAGGGTGGTGGGAAGCGGGGATGAGGAGCGCGAGGAGGATA